>Ga0214473_10009218_pt1 | contig 11671 bp, 14 predicted proteins | sample RVTome_7_FD_203509 | JGI IMG/M metagenome (GOLD analysis project Ga0214473, IMG submission 203509) | Soil microbial communities from uranium-contaminated site in the Upper Colorado River Basin, Wyoming, United States - RVT98D197 | ecosystem: Environmental > Terrestrial > Soil > Contaminated >...
TGATCGTCTCCCGGATCTCGATGAAGCGCTCGCGATAGAGGTGCTGGAGCAGGGTATCGACCACGCCGACCGGCAGGGCGAGCCTCTGAGCCGCCCGTTGCGTGGTGCAGCTCGTGTCCGCATAAACGGCCTTGAGGGCGAGATCCGCGAGGAAGCCAAAGTCCAGGCCACAGTCTTCCACCGTCGCCGGGCTGGCTGGGAGAAAACCATCCGCCTCCGGCACGTCTTCCAGGGGAGAAGCGGTAGGCTCGCCTTCTCGGCGGCTTGGCCAGCGGAGCTCGTCTTGTCCTGGAGACACGTTGTCCTGTAAGTTGAGGGCAGTGAGCCAGATGTTAGCGTGAAGTGAACCCGAAAACCCGAAAAGTTCCTCCACCCGGGCCTCCGCGGTTAGAATGGCCTTGACACGCCTTCCCCCGCGCAGCATGCTCGGGTAGCTTCGCACGGCGTCCTACCATACGCGTCCCAGGAGGGAGCGATGGCCGTGGATAGGCTCCTCGCGTTTCTCTCCGAGCACTCAGTCAAGGTGGTCCTGCTCTTCGCGATAGCCGGCGGATTGGTCGCGTGGCTCGCCGCATCATCCGAAAGCGATCCCGTGAAGGCGCTTCACGGGACGTGTGCGGAACTGCAGCTTCCGGTCCGCGCGATCAAGATAGAGTCGGGAAGCGACGAAGAGAGCAAGTTCCTGCTGATGGTTCCCGGCCGGCAGCGAGTGAGATTGCCCGACGGTCTTTGGGCGTTCTGCCGCAGGAACCTGGCCATCCGACCGCGCTAAAGGCAGCCACCATGAAAAATGATGATCTCTTTCGTGATGGCGCGGGCCAGGCGCCGGCCGATGAGTCACAGGCCGCCGGCAGTGCACACCGCGGCAGAGGCGGCCTCAGCACGCTGGTTCGCACATTGATCCTGATTGTTGTTCTGGCCGCCGCGGGCCTGGTGCTCTACGGGATCTTGCAGGTCTTCGTCTGTGATTTTCGCGAGGTCGTGTTCAAGGGGATGTCACGCCGAGCTGTCTGGCTGTGCCGGTGAGCGCAAGGGATCGCCAGCGCTCATGTCGCATCGGCAGGCGCGCATCAAGGCGACTGCCGCGGACTAGCAGGCCGAAAGCCGCTTGACGGGAAGCTTTTTTGGGCAGATCCTCGGGCGGCTCGAGCGGCTCGCGGATTGAAAGACGTTTCTCGTCTGCCTAACCTCTGCCCTCCATGGGGAGCGAGGCGCCCTTAGCCTGAGACCGACACCATCGAAGGCACCCGGCCTGGTGGTGTCCCGATTCGTGTGGAAAAGAGAAATGGCGCATTCTTCCGGAAGGATGAACACCCCACACCGGCCGTCTTGGCGGACGGCCTCCGGAGGAACACGCCATGGGCGAGCATACCAGCACGCAACGGGTTGCGGGTAAGCCAGGTCGCAGCACCTTGGGGGAGCTGATCCACGCCGCCGTGCGCGGCGCGATCGAGGCCGCGGTGGAGGCCGAGTTGGCGGCCACGCTCGGCGCGGGCCGCTACGAGCGCCGCGACACGCGGCAGGGCTACCGCAACGGGACCAAGACGCGGACGCTGAGCGGGCCGACCGGCGCGATGGCGCTGACGCTGCCGCGGGCCACGGTGGCGACGGCGGCGGGTCGGACGGAGTGGACCTCCACACTCGTGCCCCGCTACCAACGCCGGCTGACCGAGGTCAACACGGCGGTCCTGGCTACGTACCTGGCCGGCGGCAACACCCGGCGGATCCGGGGGGCGCTGGCGCCGTTGCTCCACGGGGCGCCGCTGTCGCGCAGCGCCGTCTCGCGGATCGTGGCCACGCTCACGAGCAGCTTGGCCGCGTGGCAGGCGCGCCCCCTGGGCGACCTTGAGCTGGTCTACGCCTATCTCGACGCCGTCGCGCTGCGCGTCCGCAGCGGCGGCAAGGTGGTGCGCCTCCCCGTCTTGGCCGTGGTGGGGGTGCGCACCGACGGCCAGAAGGTCCTCGTCGAGCTGGACCTGTGCGGGGGCGAATCCTACGCGGCGTGGAAGGGGTGCCTGGACGGCCTCGTGGCGCGGGGGCTCACGGCCCCACTGCTGTGCATCATCGACGGGCACGCCGGCTTGCGCCGCGCCCTCGGCGAGGTGTGGGCGCGGGCGGCGGTGCAGCGCTGCTGCGTGCACAAGCTGCGGAACCTGGAGGCGAAGGCCCCCAAGCATGTCCTCGACGAGCTCCGCGCCGACTTCCACCGCATCGTCTACGCCGCCAGTGCCGAGGCGGCCCGGGGCGCGTGGACCGCATTCGAGCGGGCGTGGGGGAAGCGCTGCCCCGGCGTGGTGTCGAGCCTGCAGGAAGGCGGCGCGGAGCTCTTGACGTTCTTCAGCTTCCCGCAGGCCCAGTGGAAAACGCTGCGCACGACCAACAGCATCGAGCGGTTGAACGAGGAGTTCCGCCGCCGCGTCAAGACGCAGGGCTCGCTGCCAACTGAAGCCAGCGCGGTCCTGCTCCTCTTCGGGCTCGTGGCCACGGGACAGATCACGCTGCGCAAGCTCGACGGCTACACGCAGCTCGGCGCGGTGATCCGCCAGCGGATGCGCGCGGCGTGAGTCAAGCCGTGCGTGGGGGGATGTCCCGATATGGCCCGACGCCTCAACGTGGCTCTGAGGCCAAATGCGGGGCTGCCTCTTCACGTCGTGCTACCCTCGATTGCGCTCAGGAGCCGGAAGAACGCCGTTTCCGATTTTCCACATCAAGCGGGACACCACCCCCGGCCTTGGCGGCCGAGGTGCCGCCGGTAGTCAGCACTGGCCCGAGCGTGCTGTGGTCGGCCTCGCGGATCCCCTCGCTGGGCTCTTCGACCGCGACGGGCTGCCCGCCGTGGAGAAGGTGCGCCGCACGCCCGTTTCAACGTTCCCCTATGACGGCGCCGGGCTGTGCTTCCGATGACTAGCTTTCGCGGGGTTGGAGGGTCATGAGTTGAGCCGACTCAACGCTGACCGTCCGGCCACTTTGGCCGTCGACCGCCTTTGAACGGATACAGCAGCTGCGAGACGTAGGCATGCGGAACCGGGTCCTCCACGCCATATTTCTCCGGCACGTGCCCTTCTGGCATGTACATCGTTCCGAACAGTTTGTCGAGGATGGAGAGCTGACCGGCGAAGTTCTTCCCGTACGCGTCGGGTCGAGCCGCGTGGTGCCAATGATGGAATACGGGCGAAGCGATCACCCAGCGCAGGGGGCCGAAGGTCATCCGCACGTTGGCGTGGAGAAGCATCGAGTGCCAGAAGTAGATCCCCGCCGATATGGCGATTGGCACGGTGTCGAAGCCCAGCGCCAGCAGCGGCAGCATTGATACCGCCTTGGTGACCACCTGGTCGAGCGCGTGCACCCGAACCCCGGCGAGCCAGTCGAGCTCTTCGATGCTGTGATGGATCGCGTGGAACCTCCAGAGCCACGGGACGCCGTGGAACATGCGGTGCGCGATGTAGAAGCCCAGGTCGGCCAGGATGACGGCCTCAACTACCTGCAGCCAGTAGGGCTGTCGAGCAACGGCGACCCGTAGCCCCGCAGGTACCACCCAGGTGGAGATCGCCGGGATGACGACCATCACGGCTCCCAGTCCTATCCTGATAAGCGCTCCGTTCGCGAACACGTAGATCACGTCGTTGCGCCACCACCTGCGAAACGTGCGCTGCTCGCCATTCAGTGGCAGCAGGCGCTCGAGCGGAATAAAGATGACACCGGCGAGCAAGAACACCCGGATGTCGAAGAGCCCCAAGATGACGCCGACGAGTTCTACGACGATCCCCCCTCTCCGATGACTCCTTGGAACGGCGAGAGCGTTGACCGATGGATTTACGCTCTCACTCGAATGCTACGGCACTAAGTGTTCGTTTCCCACGATGGCTTTGCACTCGGGGAGTCGACCGGAAAGGCTCATAGCTCCCTCTGCGTTTCGTCCTGGTTCTCATGGGGAGGCCTGAGTCGTGCCGTGATCGGACCGATGACCGTATAGAACCTCCCCAGTCCCTGTAGTGCGCGGAGCTTGGCCGTGGCGCGGACCGCGAGCAGCATGATCATTCGATCGCTTGGCTCGTGACTTCCGACGATCCTCAGCCAGGCGACGGCGCCAAGTTCCTGAAGCGACGAGGTGGCCTCGAATGCCTCTGAGTATTCATTGAAGCGCCGGTACTGAAGACGATCGAAGTGCACGAGACATGTAGGGGAAAGCCCGCTACGCTCGAGATCGATACGGAGGCGGCCGACCAACGCTTTGCGGATCGCGCTGCGGTGCCGCCCGAATTCGGTGGAGATCACGAGGTCACGCAGGAACCACTCGAAGAGTACGCATTCCAGGACGCAGGGTTCGCTCTCGAAGCGCTTGGGATCGCTGCTTGGGAAGCCTTGCTCCTCGAGCCGCGCTCTGAGGAGGTTGGTGCCTTGGATGATGCCCTCGGCGAGGGACGCGGCAATGCCTGTTGGCGTCGCCCTGACGTGCCCACCTCCGCGCCCAGAATAAGAGTCTCCCTGCACCTCGGCACCCCTCCTGGCTACCAGACCAATGGGAGAAGCCGCCAGCGCACCCGGCCCGCATAGCTGGTGTAATCGTTCAGGATCCGCTCCTCGCGGAGAGCCCGGAGGAGCTGGACCGTGGTGTCGGCGATCAGGATTGCCAGATTCCACCACGACGGGTTGGCGACCAGGAATCCGACGAAATAGGTGATCTCCATCGCGTAGAGGGGGTGCCGGACCCATGCATAGAGACCCGTGGTCCGCAGGCCGCGGTCGGCTGGAGCGATCCCGAAGCTCCTCCCGAGGGAGATGGCGGCTGCCACCATGCCGATCAGGCCGGCAACCTGAATGATCTCGCCCAGCCAGTAGAGGTTGCCGGATGCCGGCCGCGCCGCGGCCGGGAGAAAAGTTCCGGCCAGGGCCAGCAGGGTTTCCCACGTGGTGCCGGAGCGCTGGGCGGGCCGCCGCAGCAAGAAGAGGGCGGCGAAGACCGTCACGGCCATCACCTGGCCGACTTCGACCAGTCCGCCGCCACTGATGAGCCGCTTCAGGAATCCGCCGGCGTAGAGAGCCCAGCCGCCCATCAACAGGAGGTCGAAGGCCAGCTCCCTGCCGCGCTTGCCGAACATTCAAGAGTCCTCTGTGTGTTTCTGCTCGGCCCGGTCGGCGTCGGAGACTGCGCGCTGCATGAGCACAGTAACCTTCCGAAGTTCCCGAAGGATGAGGCTCAGGCGCTCACACACGACCACAAGCAGGAGGCCGATGCCGACCAGCGTGGCAAGAGCCAGCGGGTCGATCGATGGCCAGGACTTCGCTATCGAGTACATCAGGCCGACAACCACCAGGATCGCTCCGCCGGCAAAGAAAGCTTCGATGACGAGCGGCTCCCGACGGCGTCCCTTCGTCGTTCGCTGTGACATGGGATGGTCCTTTTGAGTGTAGGTAATCTATACCGAGGTCCGGCGGCGCCCTCGCCTATACAAGATGAAGCCGGCAGCGAGGATGACCACGCCGGCGCCCAGGAGCCCACGCATGCTCGTCCCGCTGCCGAGTGTTCCGAGCAAGCCGAGGACGAGGATCACGATGCCGACCGCAATCGCAACGATTCCCAGGTTCTTCATGGCTGCACCCCTCCTGAGCGGCGGGTTTACTTCCTGTTGAGAGATCCATGTGCGATGATTGTCGAGTCATGGTGTGTCCTTTGTTGACGAATCGGAGTCGTCACGGACTGGGTTTGGCTGGGCTCGTGGCACTGCTCCTCAGCGGCTGCGTAACCCCGACGGGTCCGGCAGCAGCGCCGCAGCAAGAGCCGATCACGGCCAGCGCGCCGCCGGAGTGGCGTCCCGGTGACCAGTGGGTGTACACGTGGACGAGCGGCCAGACGAGCGGGACGAAGAGCGTGGAGGTTCTGGAGATCCTGGAGATCAACACGGTCTCCTTCTATCTCGTGAAGGTTGGAGAGGCGGAACAGTTCTATACGAAAGACCTTCGGTGGGCGGGAAGCATGCGGGACGGGAAGGTCCAATCCCGGATGACTCCGCCGCAGCCGTGGTTCGTCTGGCCTCTCGAGGTCGGGCGCCAGTGGACTCATCGCGGAACCCATGAGAACGTTACCGGGAAGGGTGCATACAACGATTCCTTCTCGGTCGTGGGAGCCGAGGTCGTGGAGGTTCCTGCTGGACGATTCAGCACTCTCAAGGTTGCTCGCGAGACGGACAGTCGGGACTCCGACCAGTACTGGTACGCTCCGGAAGTCCGGTTCTATGTGAAATGGGTTGGCCGTCGGGGTGATGCGCAGTTCGAGGAATACCTCCGCGAGTACCGCCCGGCTCAGCGCTTGATCCCTGGACCGGCTCCTTCCAGACCGCCATCGACGACGAAGTAGCAAGCGCGCTCTCACAGGTCAGCCGTCCCTGGCCCCTGGTAAGCGTCCTCGGGCTCGGCCTCATCTTCGCCCTTCTCGCCCTCGGGCAACACGGCTGGACCTGGCCATGGGGGGAGCTGCTCCCACTGCTGATTGCCCTGGCTCTCATCGTGGTTCTGGACCTGCAGAGTCGGATCATTCCGGACGTGATCACTTTGCCCGGGATCGGGTATGCGCTGCTGCTGGCGGCCGTCTTCAGGGACGTGGCCGATTTCGTTGAAGCCGGGCTCGGTGCGCTGGCGGCCGGGGCGATGGTCTTGCTGGTGGCGATCGTGAGCCGGGGAGGCATAGGCGGCGGCGACATGAAGCTGATGGCCATGCTGGGCGCCGCACTTGGATGGAAGGGCGCGTTCGTAACGTTCGCCCTGTCGCAGATCGTGGCTGGTCTCGTGGCATTGATCTTGATCATCGTGCACCGCCGGCCGAGACAGCCGATGCCGGTGGGTGCCCTCATCGCGCTGTTCGGAGCGCTGAGCCTGATCAGCCGCCCGTGAAGTCGTTGGCCACTCATCGCGGCCTCAGATGCAAGATTCCTTGCTGAGGATCCAGCGTGACGGTGAAGCGAGCGAGGAAGCTGTTACCGAGGAGTCCGTCGATTCCCGGGCTGATGGGATGGACTACCGCGGTGACATCCTCGGCCTCGGCATCGCCCACGCGAACGGACGCCAGCTTGATGATCCGGCCCGTGGTGCGCCCGCCGACGACCTGCATGGTGACCGATTCAGCGCGGGGGCCAGGCTCGATATCGAGGGCGGTAGCCAGCTCGGGCGAGATCACACAAGAGCTGGCTCCGGTGTCCACCACGAGCTCGACCGTGCGGGAATTGTTCAGTCGAACTGAGGCCATCCATCCGCCTGCGACGCGTCGAAGAGGTATCGAGACATCATCGCCTCGGCCGGTCTTGACCGCGGGTGGCCTGATGAGCGGAGCCACGGAGCGGATACCCGCCTTGGCCGCGGTGGCCACATCAGCCGAGGGGCGGAGCCGTAGAGCGCTCTCGAAGGCCGCGTGGGCCTCTTGCCACCGTGAGAGGCGCATGAGGGCGACGCCCCGGTGGTAGTGCAGCAGCGGCTCGTCAGGGGCCTGAGCGACGGCCTGGGTGAACAGGCGTTCGGCCGCTTCGTAGTCACCGTGGGCGTAGGCCGCCCTGCCGGCCTCGTTCAGATCGGAGACCGCCGCTCCGGTCGTGACCGCGAAGACGAGCGCGAGGAGTAGCGCGAGTCTTGTGTGTGCGCGCATTCTCGGCCAATGCCACACGGGCGTCATTGCAGATCGGCCTTTCGCTCTACCCAGTTGATACCCTCCGGAAAGCGGAACTTGGTCACCGTGTCCACGCTCTCGCTGGAGCCGCTGAACCACCCGTCCTGCTCCCATAGCACACCCTGGGGGAGCAGCATTCTGGCTAGAATGGCTTTGCCGGCGGAGTCCAGCCGAGCAGGCCGGAACGCGCGCGCGGCCAGGCCGTCTCGGTCTGGCAGGTACAGGGTTGGATGGACTTCTCCGTTCGGTGGGAGCCCCCGGTACCGGAGGATCATCGTGTATACCCCCGGCCGGACGTTTCGAAGCCAGAACACGTCGAGCGGACCGGTTCCCGACGGCTTCAGGACTGCAGCGAGCCTGACCGGTTGGGCAGCCTCATCCAGGCGGTCCGGGTGAGGGCGCCAGAGCGCGCTGACTTCCACGTCGAGATCCTGGCTCCCACGCGGCCACTCCATCACCAGAACTCCTGATGGTTTTCTCGGGCCCGTGGTGTGCACGGTAACGATCTGGCTTCTGCTGCCCGGCTCCCCCGCACGTGACGTCTCGGCCCAGACGCGGAGTGTGGGCTCGACCACCGGCAGGATCTTCCGGAATCGCCCGTCTGAGACCCGTACAGCGATTCGCCGGTCATTCGCCACGAGCCATAGCGTGGTGGCGCTGCTGTCGTCGACACTGCCTTCCACCACGACGACGGGAGGGTCCTCGGGGGTGATGATGAGTCCATCCGCCGGGCTGGTCAGAACAACACCGTTGGAAGAGGCCGGCGGGGCGTACTCGATCGCGATACTGTCTTCCGTCTCGAGCCCTTCCGGCCCAGTTGCCACCGCTCGCAACTGGTTCAAGCCGGGCTGGAGAGGCAGCGAGGCCTGAAAGGATCCTGCGCTGATGGCAAGCTCCATCGGGATCTCGTTCACGTAGACGAGCACTCGGTCCATGGTGCCGCCCGCGATCTTGCCGGTGACCGTCTCGACATCCTTCTGCGTGACCCTGGCCCTCGGCCCATCGAATCTGATCTTCGCCCGCCCCGACGGGGCCCCCACGGCGGATCCCGTGCGACGAGGATCGCCCGCGACCGGGCGAATCCGGGGGCGGTTCGGCTCTCCGGCCTCTACTCGTGGACTCGCCACCGGACTAGCCTCCGCGGCGGAGGTCATCGCTCGCGCTGACACGGAGGCGGCACTCGAGGTCATGGATTGCTGAGGGAGAGGTGGGTCGTGGCTTGGCGCCGCGGAAAGGGAGGATAGCGCAGCCGGCACCGGTGATCCGACGGCCGTCGCGAGGATCTTCGGTTCCGCGGCCAACGCAGGGGCTGCTTCCGGCCACGCTTCATCGGGTTGCGGGTTCGCGACTGGCCTGGATTCGACCTTCGGGGTTGGCTCGGGAGACGGTAGCGCCTCGCTCCTCCGACTGACCGGCGTCAGCACAGCTCCCCGGTCCAGAAGCAACCCGTCGACGGTCGCGATCGTAGTCAGGGTCTTTGCCGGTTGAGGCATGATCGCGGCAGTCACGACCGGACCCTCCCGGCCGAAAGCAACGACTTCGGACGTGGTGCCAGGCTGAGGCGAGCCGAGCGGCTCGTCGCCTTCCGGCATCGAAGATAGCCCGGCAACGGGGTCCTGGACGCCCACGTCTGGCCCCGCCAGCGTCGGCTGGTCCTGGGCCGCCGGTGAAGACACGGGAGTCGATGGTGGGGAGGTTGTCGAGACCTGCGGCCGTGTCGCCGCGGAAATCGCTGCTCGCGAGGGATCGGCTGGACTCACCATTGAAGCCGACCGGCTCCGGGATCGGAGAGCTGGCGAACCGGAGCGCCGCGTTCTGGGTGCGGCCGGGGCCGATGCTGCGCCTGCCGTGCCTCTCTCAGGTTCTGGAGCGGTCAGGTCCACCCAGGAAAGGACAGAAGAGATCGTAGCGCCACCGCTTCCAGCGGGAAGATCCGTGACTCGAAGCATCAGGATCACGATCATGGCGTGCACGATCAAGGAACAGACGATGGACAGGCCGAGACGATCATCCGGAAGGCGCCGGAGGCCGACACTCCGGTTGAACGGTGAATAACCGCGGGGCCGCCCGGGCGATGCGTTAGGCGACCTAGCCGTTCTGCCTCCCATGTTGCGCATGGGTCCGGGAGGACCGGAGCCTTGCCAGTCGCTACTGCCCCGTGCGTTCGCTGGACAGCGCCTGGACCGGGGTCAACACCCCGACGGGCTCCAGCGGTGCCGGGAGAATGTGTTCGGCGGGATTCCTCAAACGACTGGGTGCCTGGCCGCTTCTCGGAGGATCAGGTTCGCGGATAGAGAGCGGCACGCGAACGACGGTCGGCAGGGGGTCTCGCTTAGCTCCACTATCTGGCACGGGTATCGTGGGCACACCCGCGGAGGCGGGAATGACCATGATGCTGGTTGTGCTCGGAGTAGGAACTGCCACGGCGCGTGGCATCGACGATGGAGGAGGCACGTCTCTGGCCTCATCGAGCTTGGCTCCGAGGCGTTCCATCTCCCGCTGCAGAGCCTTGAGACGCTCGGCTGACAGATCCGGCTTTGGCGGCAGCGCCGCCTCTCTGGCCGGTCGGTCCAGGCTGGCCAGGGAGGCGGAGATCTGATTGAGGATCTCGTCTCCGGTCTTCTTGTCGGCAAGAAGGCTGCCCACTTCGACCCGTACCGAGACCTTGGTCATCCTGGCGGTGACCCTGTCGAGGGTGCCGTGAACGGTGACGGCCTCGCCGGTGCCTCTCAACAGCCATCGCGCCCCCGACGTATCGGTCTCGTCGAGACGGACAGCCATCCTGCTCAGCGCATCCAGGGTGACTTCCCACGCGGTGCTCTGATCGGCCGGAATCGTGCGCTCGACGCTACGATCAGCGATTGCCGCGATGCCCGTGTACAGAGGGCCCGCCGCCGCGAACCCCAGGGTCGCGCACCCGCCGGCACCCAGCGCCGCCGACAAGAGGCCGAGCGTGAGGACCAGAGCGTTTCGTTGCGCCACGACTAGAAAGCGCATGACGACGCGCCTATCTCACCAACCTCAGCCTCGCCGTGGCGGTTATGGGTCCGGGGACCGGCGAGGGCGGGGCGGGTGTATACGTGCAATCGTAGTAGCCGAAGATCCCGGTTTGGCCAGCCCAGCCTGATGGGAGGCTGCTCGCCGTTCCGTTCTTAGCGGTGAAGCAGTGCTCGTCCCACGGATTACCCGCCCAGTGGTTGGCCACGGCGCACTCGCCGTTCTTCCCTAGCACCTGGGTGATGACCATCCGCGTCCAACCCACGATCGGTGGCGACCCGTTGATGGCTGCGGGAGGACAACCGGAGCCTGTATCGATGACCGGCACGAATACTTCCCAGCCCTTTCCTTGATAGGCGATGTCGCTGGGGCCGCCGGGACCGTTAACCGTAAGGACCGGAGAGGCCGCATACTTCGCCGGGAATGCGTTTGGGTCATTTCCCGACAGCCAGTTGATGACGTTGTTCAACTGGCCATTGTTCACCGGCTCGTTGTCCCCCGTGGATAGCGGGGTACCGGTACAGGCTCCGCCAGCTGCAGCCTGGACCTGGGCGAGGATATTGGCGTCGTTCGCCGCTTGCCCGGGTACGATGCTGCCCCATGCCGCCGAGTTGCCCCCCACCGCCGACCCGCTGGCACTGCTGATGAACGTGACGGTGGCGCCACAGCCGAGCGAGGTCGATCCTCCGAAGAAGCACGAGCTCAGCGCAATAGGAAACACACAGGCAGTCGGGGGGGGTGTCACCGGCTGGGTTGCCCATGCGATTGCTTCGCTGGAGACGGGGAGGCTCGTGAACCCGAGCAGCCGGAGGAATGTCATGGGCACCGTGGTCTGATAGCGGCAGAGAACGGCATTGACCTGAGTTCCATCGAGCGATGGAGTGAAGCTCGATCCGTTCCAGATCCCCAGGACAATGTCACCGTTGGCGGCATTGGGAGTGTTCAGGTTGAGATTGATCGTCGCCGGGGTTGCCCCTCCTGCCCGGAAGGGGTTGAGGAGGGCGTAGTTCTGCGCCCAGG
>Ga0214473_10009219_pt1 | contig 11671 bp, 9 predicted proteins | sample RVTome_7_FD_203509 | JGI IMG/M metagenome (GOLD analysis project Ga0214473, IMG submission 203509) | Soil microbial communities from uranium-contaminated site in the Upper Colorado River Basin, Wyoming, United States - RVT98D197 | ecosystem: Environmental > Terrestrial > Soil > Contaminated >...
AAAAGCTCGCGGCGTTTCAGGCCGACCCCAAGGCCGCGGTCATCAAACCGCGAAAGCCACACGCTGCCTCCAAGGTTGAGTTTGGAACGTATTTTTTCATCCCTCTCAGCGTGGCGATGTTTCCGCACTTGTTCCAGTATTGGTTGACAGCGCGAAGCGCCAAGAAGTTTCGCCTTTCCATCATCGGGCAGCCGTTGCTCATCATGGTGATCTGGGCGCCGTGCGTGATGATCGGGATCTGGGCGACCTCCGCGATTTACAACGGGGAGGCCGTGATTCCGCCGGAGTTTGCACGTCCCAACGGAGTGCTCCCGATGATGGTGAAGAAGCTGGCATCGCCCGTACTTGGGGCGTTTCTGGCGGCGGGCATTTTTGCGGCGGTGATGTCCAGCATGGATGCCCAGTTTCTCGCGCTCGGGAGCATGTTCACCAATGATTTGGTGGCGCACTACATTGGGAAAGATCGCTTTACGGACAAACAACTTGTCTTGATCGGACGGGTGTTCATTCTGGTGGTGGTGGCCGTGTCCTATGTACTGGCCCTTTATTGGCGAGAATCACGGGTGTTCAATCTGGGGGTGTGGTGTTTCAGCGGGTTTGCCAGTTTGTTTCCGGCTCTGTTTGCCGCGCTCTACTGGCGGCGCGTGACCAAGCCCGGGGTATACGCGTCGTTGATGGCCGCGGCCGTCGTCTGGCTATGGCTGTTCCGCGAGTCGGAGTATGGCAAGAGCGCGGAGCCGCTCCATTCCGGTCTGGCGCCGGTGACGTTTATTTTTGCGGCGGCGACGATCTCGTTGGTTCTGGTCTCGCTGATGACGAAACCGCCGTCGGCGGAAACGATTGCGAAGTTTTTCGCCCCCGGCCGCAGGCGTTAACCTGTGCGAGTGGGCCGGGAAGCCTGGGTTTCGCGCCGGTGTTCGGCCCGCAACTTGGCAGGCATGTACCCTCGGTCGCGCGGGCTTACAGCACGCGGCCCGGTTGGGTGACTGTACCATGGTGGATCCGTTTACTATTGCGCGACGCGTGCAGTTCGCCGAGACCGATCTGGCCGGCGTGTTGCACTTCTCCAATTACTTCCGCTGGATGGAGGAGGTCGAGCACGCCTTCTGGCGGAATGAAGCGCTCAGCGTGGTGATGGACGGTAAGGACGGACGAATCAGTTGGCCTCGCGTCTCCGTTACGTGCGATTATTTTGCGCCGCTGCATTTTGAGGACGAGGTCGAGTTGCGGTTTTCGGTTATGAGCATCGGCGAGAAATCCATGACGTTTGAAGTGGAGTTCGTACACGGCGGCGAGCGCGTCGCCGTGGGCAGGATCACGGCGGTGTGCTGCGCGACCGCACCCGGATCGTTCGAGCCCGTGGCGATTCCAACCGATCTTCGACGGCGGCTGGAAGCGTTGCTTCGCCGGTGATTCGCCGATCGTTTCCCTTGATTCAGGAGAGCACATGGAAGGGGCATCGAAACTCTGGCCCATGTTCGTGGGATTGACCGTGTTGTGCTGGGGTGCGTACGTACCTACCTTGCACACGGGTCAAACGGCGTTTGAGGGCAAAGGACCGTTGCGCGCGTTCCTGTTCGTGGGTGTGGCCTATTTCCTGGCATCCGCGGCGGTGTTGACCTACCTGGGCCTAAGCCGTGCGGAACCGTTATCGTTAACGAGTCGTGGCGTGTCGTTTTCGACAATCGCCGGGGTGCTTGGGGCGATCGGGGCATTGGGCATCGTGTTTGCGTTGCGCTATGGCGGAAAGCCGATTTACGTCGCCCCGCTGGTCTTCGCCGGCGCGCCGATCATCAACACAGTCGTGTCCATGATCTGGCACCCGCCGCAGGAGAGGCCGCATGTGTTGTTTCTGGTTGGAATCGTCGTGGCCGCCGCGGGCGCATCCCTGGTGTTGCGATTCAAACCTTAATCCGAGAACTTGATTCGGTGGGCCTCCTACAAATATCAGCGAAGAAAACAGTCGCTATGACTGACGACCGGATGAATATGTCGCCCAGGAACGTAAGTACGTTGTTTCGCGTCTTGGTCAGCGCTCTGGGTTGCCTCCCTGCGACTTCTACGTGGGCGGGCGACTGGCCGTCGTTCCGCGGCAATGCGCATTTGACCGGCGTCGCGGAGGTCGAGTTGCCCGCTGACCTTTCCGTTCGCTGGCGATTCACCGCCGGAGAGGCCATCACCTCCACCGCCGCCATCGTTGAGGAATCGGTCTTTGTCGGTGCCGAAGACGGACAAATGTACGCTCTGGATTTGAAAAACGGAGATAAGCGCTGGTCGTACCAGGCCGGCACCGCCGTCAAGTCTTCGCCGACCGTTGTTCAGAACATGGTTTTTTTTGGCGACAGCGACGGCGTCTTTCATGCCGTGGATGCCAAGAGCGGGCTTAAGAGCTGGAGTTATGAAACAGGCGGAGAGATTATTTCCTCCGCGAATTACGAGAACGGTCGCCTGGTCTTCGGTTCGTACGACGGCAGCGTCTACTGCCTTTCCGCCGAAAAGGGCGAACTGCTGTGGAAGCATGAAACGGAAGGCCGCGTCCACGGAACGCCCTCCTTTGTGGACGGCAAGGTCATCGTGGCCGGCTGCGACGAGTTTCTCCGAGTGCTCAAGCTCTCGGACGGACAACTTCTGACGAAAGTGTCGATGGGATCGGTATCCGGCTCCTCGGCGGCTATCATAGGCTCAAAGGTCTTCGTTGGAACTTATGGTGGGACGGTACTGGGGATTGATTGGGGGGAGGGGCGCGTCCTCTGGAAATACCACGACGCGGAACGGGAGTTCCCGTTTATGTCCTCCGCCGCGGTGGGAAAAGAGACCGTTCTCATCGGGGGACGGGATAAGCGGTTTCGGGCGTTTCATCCGGAAAGCGGCAAGGTGCTATGGGAGGTGGTGAGCAAGGGACGCATCGACTCCTCGCCGGTCATCACGGGCAACCGGGCGTGGATCGGCTCCGGCGACGGGAATCTGTATGTGGTGGATGTCCCAAGCGGTAAGGAGCTTTGGCGGTTTGAGAGCGGCGCGCCGATCAGCGCTTCCCCGGCCGTCGCCGATGGCGTGCTGGTCATCGGCAATGAGGATGGAGTACTATACTGCCTCGCGTTGACGGGTAATGGGAAATAGAGCGATTCAGAACGCTGATGCGCAACGATGAACACATAGGTAGTGCGAACGGGCCAAGAATAAGGAGAGAGAACGATGAATTTCATTCGGCGAAGTAGTTTGCCTGGCGGCGCCCTGGTCTGCGGCGTCGCGTTTAGTTGGGTGGCGTCACCCGCGACGGCGCAGTGGCCTCAATGGGGTGGACCCTCACGCAACTTCGTGGTGACGTCGACGGGATTGGCTTCCCACTGGTCGGAGCAGGGTCCCAAGAATGTCTGGTCCCGCGCCCTGGGCGAGGGCTATTCCATGATCGCGGTGGAGGATGGGAAGTTATACACCAGTTATCGCGACGGCGACGACGAAATCGTCGTGTCGCTGGACGCCGAAACGGGCAAGACCCAATGGGAGCACAAGTACCCGGCGCCCAAGATCGAGGGCATCGATCCGCAGTTTGGCCTGGGTCCCGCGGTCACTCCGACCATTCACGAGGGTCTGGTTTATTCGCTGGGGCGGACGGGCAATCTGGTTTGCCTCGACGCCAAGACCGGCAAGTCCGTCTGGTCGCACGACGTGGTGAAGGAATACGGGGCCAAGCCTCCCGAATTCGGCTTCTCCTCCAGCCCGATGGTGTACGGCCAGACGCTGATCGCCATGATCGGCGGGACGGGCAGCGGCATCGCGGCGTTTGATCTCAAAGACGGCTCGCTACTCTGGAAGAAGCACGATTTCGGCAATCTTTATGCCTCCCCGATGCTGATTCAGGTGGGCGGCCAGGAACAATTGGTGACGATCATCGACCGCGAGGTCGTCGGGCTGAGCCCCAAGAACGGCGAGATTCTCTGGCGGCATCCGTTTGAGAACCAGTGGAAGACGAACGTGTGCTCGCCGCTGTGGGGCGACGGCATCCTGTTCGTGAGTTCCGGCGGCGACGCGGGCAGCAAGGGATTGAGATTGTCGCTCGACGGCGACAAGACCAAAGTGGAGGAACTCTGGTCGAGCAAGAAAATGGCGGTCGGCGGTCACTCCAACGCCGTGCGAGTCGGTGATGTCGTGTACGCGTCGACCGGTTCGGCCGCTTTGCTGGGCGCGGTGAACGTGCGGAACGGCGAGGTGTCGTGGCGAAAGCGAGGATTCGCCAATTCAACCGTTCTATTCGCCGACGGCAAGCTGATCGTGCTCGACGAGGATGGCAAACTCTCCCTGACCATACCCCAAAAGGACGACTTGAAAGTGGAATCCCAGGTGGAATTGCTCAAGAAGAACGCCTGGACGGCGCCGACATTGGTGGGCAAACGGATGTACGTGCGAGACAAGGAGACCATCATGGCCTTGGACCTGGGCTCCGATCCGACGTGAGCCTCAGTCAGAAACGGGCTTCGAGCGGCACGGCCCTACTTCTCGCCGCCTTGCTGGGACTCATGAATGACCATCAACAAGGAGCGGACCATGAAAAGGCTCGCGGTTTTTCTCCATCATTCGAATCGACTTTGGGTTTTGACCACGCTGGGCGTCTGGCTGGCGTGCGCGTCCGCGCGTGCCCAGTGGCCTCAGTTCGGGGGACCGGATCGCAATTTCGTGGTCAAGAACGCGGGCGGTCTGGCGACGACTTGGCCCGACGGCGGACCGAAGCGACTTTGGAGTCGGTCTCTGGGCGACGCTTATTCGGGTATTTCGATTGACGATGGCCGGCTGTACACGATGTACCACGACGGGCGGAACGAGGTCGTCGTATGCCTGGACGCGGAGAACGGCTCCACGTTCTGGGAACACAAGTACTCGGTCGGAAAACTCGCGGATTTCGACGAAAGCTTCGGCCTTGGGGCGAGATCGTCCCCCACCATCGACGGCGATTTCGTCTACACCGTCGGCCTCTCCGCCATCTTGAACTGCCTGGACAAGAAAACGGGCAAGGTGATCTGGACGCACGACCTGCTGGGCAAGCACGGGGCCACCGCTTTGCGCTGGGGCTATGCCTCCAGCCCCCTGTCTTACAAGGACACCGTCATTCTACCCGTCGGCGGCAAGGACAAGGGGGTGATGGCCTTCGACAAGAAAACCGGTGCGATCGTGTGGGCGAAACACAACGCCCGCAACGGCTATTCCTCGCCCCTGGTCATTACCGTCGATGGCCAGCAACAGTTGGTGGTCTTCATGGCCGAGGGGGTCATGGGGCTCAATCCCGACAACGGCGATCCATGCTGGACCTTTTCGCACCCCACCGATTACGACATCAATGCGTGTACGCCGTTATGGGGTCCGGACAACATTCTGTTCATCTCTTCGGCTTATGGCGCGGGCAGCCGCGGATTGCAGTTGAAGCGCGAGGGCGACAAGACCACGGTGACAGAGCTCTGGCACCAGAAAAAGATGCAGATCCACTTCGGCGACGCTATCCTCATCGGCGATTACGTATACGGCTCCAGCGGCGGTAACGGTCCCACGTTTTTTGCGGCCATCAACGTCAAGACCGGCGAAATGGGTTTCCGGGAACGGGAGGTGGCCGCCAAGGCGCAGCTCATCCACGCCGGGGACAAGCTGATTCTGCTGGACGAGGACGGACATCTGGTGCTGACCTCGGTTAGTCCCGAAGCGGTCAACGTTCACGCCAAGGCGCAGGTGTTGGAGCGGATTTCGTGGACCGCCCCGGCCCTGGCGGGAAAGACGCTTTACATCCGCGATCGCAAGAACGTCATCGCCCTGGATTTGGGATGAGATCTTGCGAGCGCCGGGTTCGGCTAGAACCAACTGTTTTTTTTCGCCGAGCGGGGCTAGGATGTTTGAAAAACGGCGTTGGCCGCCCGCATGGTCGCGCAGACTGAAGTCCGCGCGCTCGGATATTCTCGTGATTCTTGAGCGTTGATTCGGTTTCGTCACGGAGGATGACCCTTGAAATGGCGCGTCAACTTCATTCGCTGGATTGTTGGTTTCCCTGTTTGGTTCGGAACGTTCGGTTCTCTCCTGGTGACAACAGGTTGTCACCAGGGAATGCGATGGACGGGCTACGGTCCGAAGCCCGGCCAGGCGGTTCGGGCCATCTGGGTCACGCGCTGGGATTACAAGACCCCGCGGGACATCGCCGTAGTGATGGAGAATTGCCGCCGCGCCGGCTTCAACACCGTGCTCTTTCAGGTTCGCGGCAACGGCACGGCGCTGTACCGTTCACGGATCGAGCCGTGGGCGGAGGAGTTCGGCGGGCGTGACCCCGGTTTCGACCCGCTGGGCGTCGCCTGCAAGGAGGCCCACCGCCGCAAGCTCGCCCTGCACGCTTGGACGAACGTCATGCCCGGCTGGCGCGGAAAGGCTCCGCCGCGCGACCCACGGCAACTCTACCACGCCCACCCGGACTGGTTCTGGCGGGACGCGTCAGGCCGCCGTCAACCCCTGGGGTGGTACAACAGCCTGAACCCCTGCCTGCCGGAAGTCCGCCGCTACCTGACTTCCGTCATGCACGAAATCGTCACCCGGTATCCGGTTGACGGACTGCATCTCGATTACATCCGCTTCCCCAACGAATGGGTGGAGGCTTATTCTCCGCAAACGACCGTGCCCGATTATCCGCGGGATCCCCAAACCATGGCCCTCTTTCGACGGGAGACCGGACAGACGCCGGAATCCTCCCCGCAACAATGGAACGCTTGGCGCACCGCGCAGGTCACGCAGCTCGTGCGCGATATTCGCGGCATGATGCTCCGGCACCGTCCGAAGGTCCAACTTTCCGCGGCGGTGGGAGCGGAGCCGGAGGAGGCGACGCGGAAGCATTTTCAGGATTCTCGCCGCTGGCTTGCCGAAGGACTGGTGGACGCCGTATTTCCGATGAATTATGCCAGCGACCGCGAGCTGTTCGGCCGCCGCGTGGATCATTGGGCCGCGCTCTCCCCGCGAACGCCGGTCATCATGGGCATTCAGTGCGAGAAGCGTGATCCGTCGCTCGTGCTCGACCAGATTCGAAAAGTCCGGACGCGAAAGCCGCACGTGGCCCTGTTTGCGTACAATCTGCTGTTTGAACGGCTCGATCCGCGTGGCCGACCGATCATGGACGAAGTAAGCAGCGCGCGGTCGGCCTTGCGCCGGCAGGTGGTTCCCGTGCTTCGCCAACTGGCCGGTGCGTAAGGACGGCACGCCGCTAACCGCGCGTTGATGAGGACGACGTGAATCAGGCGAGCATGTCGGCGGCGTCGATGACCGTGGGCGTCGATATCGGCGGTTCGACGTATCGCGTCGGACTTGTGGAGGGTAGCGGGCGGCTCATCGCGAAAGTGACCGGAGCCACATCGAACCTCGAAGATGCCGGGGCGTTCCTCCGGGTTCTTGAAGAAGATATTTGCCGCTTGACGGCGGATGACCGACGTTCGGGCGTCCATCGCCTTACCATCGGAATCGCATTGCCGGGTACGTTGAACGAAGACCGAAGCCGCGTCGTCCGTTGCGTCAACCTTCCCTTTTTCGAAGGCGCGGCGATTGTTGAAGAGTTGGTGGCGCGCTTAGACGCCTCCGTACTTCTGATGACCGATGCGGAGGCCGCCACGTGGGGCGAATTCGCCGTTCTTGATCCGTCGCCGGCGCGTTTCGCTCATCTGCGCCTGGGCACCGGCGTGGCCTGCGGCGTGGTGCGAGACGGGCGCGTCGTTCGGCTCGATCTGAAGCGGGCGACTCATCTTCCGGCGCTGGTGGTCGACGCGGGCGAAGGGGCGGCAGCGTGTCCCTGTGGACTTCGCGGTTGTCTGGAAACGATTGCCGCGGGACCGGCCATCGTACGCCGGGCCATGGAACGCGGAATCGCCGCTGACCTTTCGACGCTCGAGCGGAAGTGCCATAATGGTGACACTTCGGCGCTCGCGTTGCTGGACGAGATCGCCTCGGCCGTCGGTTGCGCGGTGATGAATCTAGGTCATGCCTACGGCGTAACGCAGGTCAGCCTGGGCGGGGGCGTGTTGGCGTTGTTTCCGTATCTGCGGCGCCGCGTCACCGGGGCGGGCGCGGGCACGAAAGGGCTCTTGAGTGACATCGATGTGGCACTTTTCGCGGCGAGGCTGGGCGACGATGCCGGCCTTCTGGGGGCCGCCCGACTCGCCCGTAAGCCCGGCGCGCTCGATGGTCCACCCACCTCGCCGACAACCTGACTCCCTGTTAAATTTCGCAATTCACACCGCGATGTACATAAGTCTCGATCACTCAGTTGCATTTCCATTGATCTGTGAATTGTCGCCATAAATCAGCGCAAGATTATTTGTCTCAATAGATTGGGTGTCTTTGTCGATTCCCATCGTCGATTGCTGGAGGATAGGACAGCATCCTTGCGGTCTCATCAAAGTCGATTAGAATGTCTAACGCCTGTTCGCAATCACGAGTTGGCGCGGTTCCTCTGGTTTGGGAATCGCCCGAAACGGCGAGTACGGCGGTCTGTTCGGGTGACGGGACGGAATTCGCACCTCTTGGATCTCATCGACTCCATCGACCGGCGCAGCAGGGACGTCCGTCGGCCCGGCCTCTGGCGGCGCAAGCCCCTGGGCTTTGCGGAGAGACGACCATGCTGTTTTGGGAAGCCCTGGATGCGTCACGATTGCCGCGTATGCAACGTAAGGAATCGGATGACCATATCGGCCAGATCACCGTGGAAACGATGCGACTCCCATACGACTCGCGCTGTTGCGCCAAGGCCAAATCCGGCGGGCGGTGTCGCGGGCGGATCTTGCCGGGGAGCGAGTTTTGTCTCTTTCATGATCCGAGGATGACGGCGGAGCGCCGCCGTGGCATGGCCGCCAAGGCCGCGAGCAGCCGCAAACGATTCTCGCATCTTCCTGACGGGTATCTTCGCAAGCTGACCAGCCTGAGCGCCGTCGGTGAGGCGATGGATCGTCTCTACCGTGAGGTTCGGCTGGGCGTCATCACACCGGAAATGGGGGATGTTCTTTTCCGAGTGCTGACGCGGATGATGGATTCCGGCCTGGTTAAATCCGGTCCCAAGCCGGAGCGAACCAAGGCCGCGCACGTTCGCCCCAAACTGCGTGAGTTGTTGACACGTTCGGAACGGATGGCCTGGAATCGCGCCGTTGCGCACGCGGAAACGTCTGCCGCAAAATCCAACGGCGACGCTGCGCCCCTGCCGAACCGCACGCTCAAGCCCTCGTTTGACCGCGTCGTCGCGCAGCGCAGCGCGCCCCGAGCGACGGTTCCCGGGCCGATCAGTTTTCCGGCCGCTTCCTGAACACCGGTCCATAGCCCAATCCTGCGCGTCGGGGTTTGACTTTCCGCCGTTCCGAGCGGTAGGCACTTACGGCCCCTTCGATCGGTATTTGTCGAACGGTACAATCCATCCGTGGAAGCCTTTCACTACGATACCATCGACTCCACGAATGAAGAGGCCAAGCGTCTCGTTCGCGCCGGGCGCATCACGGGGCCCGCCTTCGTTCTTGCCGAAGGGCAAACGGCCGGGAAAGGACAATTCGGACGAACGTGGTGTTCCCCACCGAACGCGGGCATTTATCTGTCCGTGCTGGACGTGTCCCATCGGCCCATCGACCTCCCGCTTCCTCTCCTTACCCTCTCCGGGGGCGTCGCCTGCGCGGAAGCCATTCGCCGCCGCACCGGAATCGACGTGCGTCTCAAACCGATCAACGATCTTTACGTCGACGGCCGGAAACTCGGCGGCATCCTCACGGAAACGGTGTCCGTCGGCAACCGCGTGGAAGCCTTCATCACCGGCGTCGGCATAAACGTGCATGGTGTCCCGCGCGACATCCCCGAAGGTACGACGCGACCGGTCTGCATTCAGGATTTGCTCGACCGCGCTCGTTTTCTGGACCTGGATATCAACGCCCTGGCGGCCGATTTGGTTTTCTCTATTCATTCGTGGAACAACCGAGTCCTTGGCGGCGATATTGAAGGCCTTCGTCAAGCCTGGGAGCGAAACCGCGTTGCGGACGCCCCTTTGCCCATCCCGCTGCAAACCGCGCTGGACGGGCATATTGCCCAAAACTGAGAATTCTGGGAATTATCGACTGAAAACACGATCTGCGGCATACGTTTTGCAATGATATGACTGCTGGCCGACAAGGGTTTGTGCCAGTGAATCATCGCTGAAGGCAAGACCTCGCCGGCGGGGCGGAACGACCGTATGGCACAGACAAGAGAATCGGGGGAGTGGGAAAAGCGATTCGCGGACAAGGTGCTGGCCGCGGACAAGGCCGTCGCCGCCATCAAACACGGTCAACGAGTCTTTATCGGGTCGGGCGCGGCGGAGCCTCAAACCCTGGTGGAAGCCCTGGCCGCTCGGTCGGACCTGAGCGACACGGAAGTCGTGCACATTCTGACCCTGGGGGTTGCGCCCTACGCCGAACCGCGCCTCGGACGTCAGTTTCGACACAATGCCTTCTTCATCGGCCCCAACGTGCGTTCCGCCATCGCGGAGGGCCGCGCCGATTACACGCCTATCTTCCTTTCGGAAATCCCCCGCCTGTTCCGTTCCGGGCGGGTGGTGATCGACGTGGCCTTGATTTCGGTAAGTCCGCCGGACGAGCACGGGTATTGCAGCTTCGGGGTGTCCACGGACATCGTCAAGTCGGCGACGGAATCCGCGCGGGTGGTCATCGCGGAGGTGAATCGGCAGATGCCCCGGGCGCTGGGCGACTGCTTCGTCCACGTGCGCGACATCGATACCCTAGTGCCGGCGGACCGCCCGATTTTGGAGGCCAAGCAAGGCGAACCGGATGAATTGTCGCGGCGCATCGCCCGCCACATCGCCGCCTTGGTGGAGGACGGTTCGACGCTGCAACTCGGGATCGGCACCATTCCCGACGCGGTGCTCCATTTCCTCGACCACGCCCACAACCTGGGCATTCATACGGAGATGTTCAGCGACGGCGTGATCCCGCTGATTGAAAAGGGCATCATCACCAATTCGGAAAAGACGCTTCATCGCGGCAAGATCCTGGCGAGTTTTGTGACGGGCTCTCGCAGGCTCTACGACTTCGTGGACAATAATCCGCTGATCGAGTTCCACCCCACGGAATACACCAACGATCCCTTCATCATCGCGCAGAACGACAAAATGGTGTCCATCAACGCCGCGATCGAGGTGGACCTGACCGGGCAGGTGTGTGCTGATTCCCTGGGCACCTTGTTTTACAGCGGCATCGGCGGACAGGTGGATTTCGTACGCGGGGCGTCGCGGTCCAAGGGGGGAAAGCCGATCATCGCTCTGCCTTCCACCGCCGAACACGAGACCTATTCGCGCATCGTTCCCCTGCTCAAGCCGGGGGCGGGCGTGGTCACCAGCCGCGGCGACGTTCACTACGTGGTCACCGAATACGGGACCGCCTATCTGCACGGCAAGACCATGCGCGAACGGGCGATGGCCCTCATTCAGGTCGCCCATCCGAAGTTTCGTCCCTGGCTGCTGTCCGAGGCCAAGGCGCGACGATTGGTTTACCCCGACCAGATCGAGATGCTGGTGCAAACGCCTCTGTATCCCGAAGAGCTGGAATGCTGGATCGAGATCAAGCACGGGGAGCGCGCGTTTCTGCGGCCGCTCAAGCTCACCGACGAGTCTCTCCTTCGGGACATGTTTTACAAA
>Ga0214473_10009220_pt1 | contig 11670 bp, 15 predicted proteins | sample RVTome_7_FD_203509 | JGI IMG/M metagenome (GOLD analysis project Ga0214473, IMG submission 203509) | Soil microbial communities from uranium-contaminated site in the Upper Colorado River Basin, Wyoming, United States - RVT98D197 | ecosystem: Environmental > Terrestrial > Soil > Contaminated >...
TCTCGCGCCAGCTCCGCATAGCGCGAAGCACGCCGTCGTCTTTTGGCGGGCATTTGGATTGCTCCTCTGCTGGCTACCTTGCTCGATTATAGGCGAAGGCGCTCGGCCTTCGCCAGACGAGCTCGATGGAGGGCGGCATGTTGCGACGAATCGGTGTCCCCTGGCAGGACGAGGAGAGGACGGAAGTGGTAGTGCCGGCAACCGCCAGCCTTGAGGGAGGGGTCCTGCGCACCGATGGGCCGGTCTACATCTATGGTACCTTCGAAGGCCAACTGGAGACGGCGAGCGCTCTGCTCGTCGGGCCGCTGGCCCAGGTGACCGCCGATGTGGAGGCGCAGAGCGTCTCGGTGGCGGGGACGATTCGCGGCAACATCACGGCGTCCGGACAAGTCGAGATACTGGCCGGGGGCCGTGTCTACGGCGACATCGTCGCGAGCGATCTCCGTATCGACGAGGGGGCGGTGTTCAGCGGCATGAGCACCCGGCATCCTGAGGAGACCTCGAGCAGCCCCGCTGGAGAAGCCTCCTATTAGCGTCCTTTAGCCCCTCGGAGGCGGATCGAGGGCCGCAGCTCCTCGTCCAGCCAATCGGCGGTGCGCGGCTTACGCCGGTATTTCTGGTCCACGTGCGTCAGCTTGGCGACGACCCCGGCCTCGGCAGGGTCATACGGCGTCGCGAACCAGGCCTCCAGCACCTCTTCGGCGATCGGGATAGCCGTGGAGCGCAGGCTTAGTACGAGCACGTTCGCATGGTCCCAGCGGCGCGCCCCGCGAGCGGTCCCCGCATCCGCGCAGAGGGCCGCCCTTATCCCTGGGACCTTGTTGGCGGCCATCGCGACGCCTGTGCCGGTCCAGCAGCAGACGATCCCACCCTCTGCGAGGCCGCTGACGAGCCGCTGCGCGACCCGCTCCCCCACTTCGGGCCAGTCGAGGGGCTCGCCCGCGAGCGGGCCGACGAGCTCGACGTCATGTCCCTGCCGCTGCAGCCAGGCCACAAGGGCGTCGGTCAGGCCGGTCCTCTCGTCGCTGCCAACGACGACGCGCATGGGCTACCCGGCATCGGCCCAGGAGGGCCGCACGAGCTCGCCCGCGTCGAGCCGTACGCGCTCCACGATGGCCTCGGCGCGGCGAAGACGCTGTCGTTCCGTCTCCCGCATGGACATAGTTCTGGTTATCGCTAAGGCCCGCGCGAGCCAGAGCTTCACCGCTTTGATGAAAGCGGCAGCGAGCCAGCGCGATACCGGGTCCTGGGTGCGCAGGCGGCCGGGGATGCGGGTCGCCAGAATAGCCCTTGCCGGCGGCAGGCTGTCCATCTGACCTTCCGGCCAGTCATACAGCCACGCGGTCACCCCCAAGAGATACGCCAGCGTCCCCTCCACGCGCCCAGGGTCCACGGCGAAGAGCTCCCGTAGCGAATCGTTGCACAGCTGGACGTTCTCCAAGTAGGCCTCGGCGTGTTCGGGGTAGGCCATCGCGTTCAGGAGGCTGTGGAGGTCATCGACGATGTGGTACGAGCAGTGGCGCTCCAACACTGCCAGCTTGCCCAGGAACAGACGAAAGAAGGGGGTATCGTTCTCCAGCGCGTAGAAGGCACGCGCGCTGGCGATGGCCGGCACACCATCCTTCCGCGGCGGCTCTCGCAGCGCGAGGGCCAGCACCTCGGCGAAGATGGTGGCGGAGTGGCGGTGCAGCTCATTCTCCGGGCGGAGGGCGCCGTAGATGCGGGCCAACGTCTCGGTCATGTCCGGATCGCGCGCTTGCCCCTGGCGCTGCATGCGGACCTGGGCCTCGCCCAGGGAAAGTCCACTCAGCCAGCACCGGAGACCGTAATACCATTCCTCCATAGTCACTCTGATGGCCGGATGAACGCTGCCGCAAGAGCCGAAGGAGCGTGGGCGCGGCTCTCGGATGCCAATCGCGGCTACGCACTCGTCCAGTCCTGAGAGCCAGTTCTGGTTGCAGAACTCGAACCCCCAGCGCGGGAAATCGGCCAGCACTTGCCAGGCCCAGGAAGGGACGACGCGAGGTTGCATCGCGTTGACAACCTGGATCTCGTCGTCCCATTGACCGGGGTCCGCGCCGGCGGGCGTATTGGCCCAGAACTCTTGGAGGGACCGCGGGGCAGTTGTCGTCATGCAGTGAGCACGCCTAGCTGGCGGAAAGCCCGTTCGGCAGTCAGACCGATGTCGGCTGGCGATTCGACAACGCTCGCACCGGCGGCGTGCAGGGCCGCCACTTTCTCGTCCCAGGTGCCGGTGCCACCGCTGATGATCGCGCCGGCGTGTCCCATCCGACGCCCCGGCGGTGCCGTCCGGCCGGCCACGAACGCGACCACGGGCTTGGTGAAACCAGCGCTGCGGATAAAGGCCGCCGCTTCTTGTTCTGCGGTGCCGCCGATCTCGCCGATGAGGACGAGCGCTTCGGTCTCAGGGTCAGCCTGGAACAGCTTCAGCGCCTCGATGAAGGTCATCCCCGGCACCGGATCGCCGCCGATGCCCAGGGCAGTGCTCTGGCCGATGCCGCGCTCCGTCAGCTGCGCCACGGCGTCGTACAGCAGCGTGCCGGAGCGCGAGAGGACACCAACGCGCCCCGGTAGAAAGACGTCTGGAGGCATGATCCCAGCGCGCGCGCGGGATCCCGGCGTGATGAGGCCGGGGCAGTTGGGCCCGATCAGGACAGCGGAACGACCGCGCAGGAAGCGCCGCACGCGGACCATGTCGTGCACCGGAATGCCCTCGGTAATGCAGACGACGAGCGGCAGACCGGCGTCCACCGCCTCCAGGATCGCGTCAGTGGCGAAGGCGGCCGGGACGAAGATGATAGAGACGTTCGCTCCGGTCTCTCGAATGGCCTCCGCGACGGTATTGAAGACGGGCACGCCGAGCCCCTCGACGGTGCTGCCGCCACGGCCGGGCGTCACACCTCCAACGACGCGCGTCCCGTATTCGAGGCTGAGCCGCGCCTGGTTGCCGCCCTCGCGGCCCGTGATGCCCTGGACAATAAGGCGGGTGTTGACATCGAGGAGAATGCTCATGAATGCTCCTTTAGTGGGCTAGGACAAGCCCTTCCGACGGGGCTGCTCCCAAGAGCTCTTGATCCCAACTGGAAAAGTTGATCTCGCCAAAACGCATTTGAAGCATGATGCCAGTAGCTAAGTGCACCGCATCGTAGGCTCTCAAGCCATGCTTTTCCGCCAAATCGCCCGCGAAATGAACGAGACGTTCGGTAAGATCAACCTTGAGCAAGAGATCGCGCCAGTTGTGATCCAGGTCTTGGATCGCTCCGTCATAGCCCTCGGGATTGGAAAACCGGTGTTCTCCTCGTCGGCGCGCGAGAGCCGAGCGAGCCTCGGCATATCCAATCACCGATATATAGATATCGTCAGCTTGAGCGCAGAGATGACGAACCTCTTCCGATTCCCAGCCTGTTTCCTTACCATCTCGGGCTTCGGACGGCTCTAGGACATATAGCTTCACGAGGCTTGACGTGTCTAGATATAGAATCATCGACGGTCTTCAACGACAGCTTCCGAGACGGTCGGTGATCCGGGCTTGAGGATCAGTGGTTGTCGAGCGCCGATTGAGCTTCTAGCACTTTTGCCCATCCAGGCCTTCCCCCCCCCCCTCACGCCAAGGCCGCGCAACACCTTCCTGAGTACCTGGGCACGAGCGGGAAGAAGGTCCTCAGTCAAGCGAAAGCTCAGGCCCAGAGCAACGGCCCGATCAAAGGAGGCTAGGGCTTCCTTGTAACGGCCGAGGACGGCTAGATGCGTCCCCTGGTCAGCATAAGCAGTAGGATCAGCTGGACGCAATTCGAGTAGGCGGGCAGCAGCGTCTAGTGCCTCTTGACTGCGTCCAAGCAGCCCAAGAACCGCAGCGCGGCCTGAGTGGGCCTTCGCAAGAGTCGGGTTTAGGTAGACGGTCCTATCAAGAGCTGTTAGCGCCTCCTCGTACCGGCCAAGCCTCGCGAGGGCGACGCCACGGCCATAGTGCGCCTCAGCTTCATCTGGCCTATAAGTCAATGCTGATTCGAATTCGCTTAGTGCTTGCTCATTGAGGGCAACCTCGTAGAACTCGACGCCTCGCTGGAAGTGCTCCCGAAATGCCTTCGGGTCTTGCTGGATCTCGTCGGGCCGTGCGAGGGGCTCTAGGATGGGTAGGGGAGCAAGCGTTGATGCCATTGTCTCTCAGAGCCTCATGCTCCCACCGCCAACCGCACCGCCGCCTTGGCGGCCTCATTCAGGCTGTCGACCTGGGTGACCGGGATGCCGGCCTCGGCCAGCATGCGCTTCCCTTCGGCGACGTTGGTCCCGGCGAGGCGCGTAACTACCGGCACCGACACCTTGCCGCTGCGGAACGACTCGATGATGCCCTCGGCGATGATGTCAACGCGGGCGAGGCCGCCGAAGATGTTGATGAAGATGGCCTTGACGGCCGGGTCCGTGGACAGCACCTGAAAAGCATTGGTGACACGGCCCACATCGTTGACCGTCCCGATATCCAGGAAGTTCGCCGGTTCGCCGCCGGCTAGCTTGATCAGGTCCATGGTCGCCATAGCGAGACCGGCCCCGTTCACGACGCAGCCGATATCCCCGTGGAGCTTGATGTAGTTGTTGATGCCCATGCCGCGGGCCTGGACTTCCAGCGGGTCCTCCTGCTCTATGTCCCGCAGCGCCTCGAGCTCAGGATGGCGGAAGAGGGCATTGTCCTCGATATTGAACTTGGCGTCGAGAGCCAGAAGGCGGCCTTCACCCGTGACAACGAGCGGGTTGATCTCGAGCAGGGAGCCGTCGTGCTCCATGAATGCGCGATACAGGTTGCCGATCAGCGTCACCGCCGGCTGCACTTGCGCCGGTTCTAGGCCGAGGGCGTATGCCACGGCCCGGCCCTGAAAGGGCTGGAAGCCGATGACCGGGTCAACGGAGACCTTGAGGATGCGCTCCGGCGTCGCGGCAGCGACCTCTTCGATCTCCATGCCCCCGGCGTCGCTCGCCATGATGACCGGCAGTCCGTTCGCGGGGTCGATGATGATGCCGAGATACAGCTCCCTACGCAGATCGACCGCTTGCTCCACAAGCACCTTTTGTACCGGGACCCCCTCGGGGCCCGTCTGAGGTGTGACTAGCCGGCTCCCGAGCATATCCAGCGCCGCCAGTCCCGCCTCGATGTCGGAGCGGACGAGCTTGATGCCGCCTCCTTTGCCCCGACCGCCGGCGTGCACCTGGGCTTTGACCACCACGCGGCCGCCGAGGCGGAAGGCCGCATTGCCCGCCTGCGTGCCGGTCTCCGCCACCTGACCGCGGGGAATGGGAATGCCGTAGCGCGCCAGTATCTCCTTGGCTTGGTACTCGTGGAGCTTCACGCGGTCTCCTTAGCTGTTGCGCAGGGCAACGAGATTGGCATGGCGGCCCAGGACGCCATCGTCCACAACGACATAGGCGTTCAGTGCCACGAGACGACTCTGCGGGGTCACGGCGAGAGGATTGAGATGGATCTGCCGGCATTCGTTCTCGCGGAAGGCGCGGTAGAGGTTCTGAAGCAGCTCTTGAAGGGCGGTTGCCGCCTCCGCCTGCAAGCCGAGCGCGCCGGCGAGCTGCTGCGCTTGGCCCGGCGTTGGCCCCCCCGTGGGATCGACGCTCACCTGCGTGACCGGCCCGTCGCCCGTCTTAGCTGAGATGACGGCACCGGACTCTTGTGCGTCGATGCCGACGGCCAGCTCTTTGCTCGCATTGACTGCCTGTTCCACGAGCACGCGGCGCACTGTCACCCCGGCAGGGCCGCTCGCCGTGGTTACGAGCTGGCTGCCCAGCAAGCTGTCGGCGAAGCGGCCCGCTTCAACGTCGGAAGAGGTGAGCTTCACGCCACCGCCCGCGGCGCGACCCGGACCCAGGACTTGAGCTTTCACCGCGACTCGTCCGCCGAGGCGGAACGCCGCGTTGCCGGCTTGGTTCGCGCTCGCCGCGACCTCCCCGCGGGGCACTGCAATGCCATACTGCGCGAGGAGTTGCTTCGCTTGGTATTCCTGGAACTGCATGGCACACCTCCCTGGTGTTCAGGCTGGAGTGGGCCGACTTGGCCTATTCTAGCAGAGGCACCCAACGGCGGGAAGCGCGGGAGCGTGCTATACTGTCGTCTCGCTGGCACACCCAAGGAGGTGCAATGCGTCCGCTGCTATCGTTCCTCTCTGCAGCCGCCAAGGTCGTGGCGGCCCCTGGGGCGCGCAGCCTCTTGACTCAAGTCCCGGGGGAATATCTGGACGAATTGGACGGCGTGGCACTGTTCCCCGGAATCGTACGAGGAGACACCCGTTTCGGTGTGCTCCTGGCGGGCCGCGCAAGCGGCGATTTACCCGGCACATGGGCAGGCTTCGTGCACTACCGCTCGCCCTGGGTGGTGCCAAACATGCGTCACGAGATCGTGGACGGCAGTTGGTACTTCCGGGCGCCCGAAGGCGCCCTCTACGGTCGTGTTGTCTGTGGCCAGGTGCTGCGCGATGACACTTGCCGGTACGCCGAGATCGAGCTAACGGTCGAGATCACCGGTGGTAGAGGTCCCTTTACGGGCGCTACTGGGCTCGGTGTGCTCGCGGAGGGTTTGGTCGATCATGGCTCGCGCCTGCCTCGCTTCACCGCACGACAGACAGTGGCCCTGCATCTCTTCGAGGACTAGGCAGCCCACTCGTCGCAGGTAGGTCTGCACAAGCGCAAAGGAGTCCAGCCATGCCGAAGATCTTCGACGTCCACGCCCATTACCGCGGTGGCTTCGGTGGGCGCCCAGGTATGCCACCCAGTGAGCCGCAGGAGTCGCCCCAGGAGCGCATGGACTATCACGCGCTGAAGCTGCGAGAGGCGGGCGTGGCCAAAGCCTGCATCCTCGCGCGTGGCGGCGTCGGCATCAGCTACGAGGGCGCCATCAAGACCATGGAGCCGCACCTGGACCTCGTGGTGCCGGTGGCGCACCTCGACCCGGAGCCCTCTTCGATGACGCCCGAACGGCTCGCTGAGCTGCACAGCATGGGCTATAGGGGCATCAAGATCAACAACACCGCCCGCGACTACGACGACCCCGCCTACTTCCCCGTCTACGAGAGGGCGGAGGAGCTGGGCATGCCGATCCTGTTCCACATGGGCGTGACCGGCGGCGGGCTCGACTACGCCCGCACCCATCCCCGACGCGACCCCGTGGCCGCCGAGATGTACCAGCGCACAGTGGAGCGCCTTAACAACCCGCCTCCGCCCGGGCAGGCGCAGGCTGGCCCCTTCGGGGGACGGCGCAACATGTCGGCGAACCGGATGCGTCCCTTTCACCTCGACACGCTCTCGACCAACTTCCCGCGTCTGAAGCTGATCGGCGCGCATCTGGGCGGCACCGGCTCGTACGACGAGGCCGCCTCCGTCGCCCGCTGGCGCCACTTCGTCTACTTCGACCTCTCCGGCGGCGAGATCATCGAGCGGCATGCTTACGAGCGGGGCTATATCGGCCGCGAGATCGGCGTCGAGAAGCTGGTCTGGGGCTCCGACTGCTCTCCCGACGAGGTCTCTACGCACGTGAAGCGGCTAGAGGTGATCTTCGACCTGCTCAACCTCAAGCCCGACGAGCGCGAGCGCATCTGGTACCGCAACGCCGCCGAGGTCTACGGCTTCGAGGAACCTGAGTTGGCGGCACCGTAGGGCGTGTAAATGAAAAATATACCAATAGGGATTAGGAATCGCTGGGTTTCTTCTTATTATTTGGTAATTATCCCCTCATAGCACGTAACTAACGGTATTCCTGTCTGCTACGATGAGGCTGCGTGGCATGTCGCGTCAAGTTCTGTCACGCCGAGTTGTGTCTAGCCAAGGAATAAGGATAGACCAGAAGGGAGGGCGGCATGGCGGTGAGGCTGACTATCGTTGTTGATGAGACCACATATCGAGCGCTGAAGGACTTGGCCTCCAGTACTGGCAGGACCGAGGGAGAAGTGATACGAGATGCCATCGCCCTCGCGAAAACACTAAGCGATGAGCGTAGGTCAGGTTCACGCGTGATCCTTGAAGGTAGGGGACGCAGCCGCGAAATTGTGTTTTCCTCATAAAGGGGTGACCTAATAGCGGACCAGGAGCGTTCCACAGAGATACAAGTCCCTGCCCTGGCTGAGGCCGATGTACAGTTCCGCACAACGGAAGGGCGTCTATGGGTCCAGGAACTAGTAAGAGCGATTCTGGCGGGCATTTTTGCGGTTCTTCTCGGCGCGACTATTTGGGCTGCGTTCAGCAGGGTTGGTACAGAAAGCTGGGTCAACACAAAGGAGCTTTTGCAACTTCTCCTGCCTGCCGAAACTGCGCTTCTCGGTTCAGCCCTCGGCTTCTATTTCGGCTCTCGAACAGACTGAGTGAAAAATCTTGATCATGGCCAATAAGCCGACAAGCAAGCGCCCTCGCCCCTCCTACGAGGATGGCGAATTACGCGACCTGAGCATCGAGGAGATGCAACAGCCGCTCGGCGAAGAGGAGCTGAAGCGCCTGATCGAGCGGGCTATCGGGCGTAAGCCCTCAAAGGAGGACGTGCCCTAACAAGAGCGGCGGCCACAGGACGATTCCTGTCTGACCGCCACCTACATGCAAGACTCTCTGCCTCATAGTAGGCTCTCCTTTCAAGGCTCCATGTAACAGGCGTGGAGCCTTGGTTGTATTTTAGGCTGCTTCTTCCAGATGTGTCAAAGTTTTCTGGCAGCGTAGCAGATATATTGCCCTCGCTTATCTGCTGTGTTATCCTGACTTCAACCACAGTCAGAGGTGCTGATATGGCAGAAGAAGGCAAGCCAGCGACGAAACGGGCGCGCAGCCCATCGTACCCAGCGGTCAACCTAGAGCGGGCACTCGAATTGGCGGCTACGTTCTTCAAGGCCGAGCGGGGCAATGAGGCCCCGATCAAAACCGTCCTAACGAAATGGGGCTACAGTGAGACCAGTGGCGGTGGCTTGGTCGCACTCTCAGCACTAATCAAATTTGGGCTACTGGCAGACCAGGGCACTGGAACTAGCCGTAAGGTGCGTCTGACGCCGACGGCAAGGCGTATCCTCTTGGATGAGCGCCCCAATTCCGAGGAGCGGCTAAGGCTGATCAAGGAAGCTGCCCTCACTCCTACCATCTACAGAGAGCTGTGGGACAAGTATGGTTCTGAGCTACCGTCCGACGAGAACCTTCGGTACCACTTGCGGGTTGAACGTGGGTTTGAAGAAAATGCTGCTGCAAGCGTGATACGCGACTATAAACACACGCTAGCCTTTGCAAAGCTGTTGGATGCTGATACCATATCCCCGTCAAGCGAAGATAAAGGTGGCTTCGACGAGGGAACAGAAATGGTTCATGAACCGCGCCAACCTCTGCCCGGTAGTCTCAAAGCAGACCAGAACCGCCGCCGCCCTATTCATCTACCACTTCCAGGAACTGACTGGGCAACGCTTGAGGCTCCCTTCCCGCTCACTTCCGAAGTCTGGGAACACATGATGCGGGTGCTCGAAGCAATGAAGCCCGCTCTCATTCGGTCAGAGAAGAAAATTCTGACACAAGCAGCCCAAGACTTAGTGCGGAAAGCAGATGAAGGCGGGATTCCGACTTACATGTCGGATGGCTTTGAACGGATCGCTCAAGAGAACGGGATTCAAGTCTCCGACTCGATGACTCCCGGTGAACTCATTGATGCTCTACGGGCCAAGGCTCAAGAGACTGGGCCTATCGGAGAATACTCCCCATAGCGACCAGACCGCACCTTGGTTACGCGCTCGGTGACTGACTCGAACATCGGCTGCCCTTGGTTGCGGCGGTTGTAACGGAAGCTGTATTCGTCCAAGTACGTCTGAAGGTACTTTTGGCTTACGGCGTGGTAGACGCCGCCGATTCCCCGCTTCATGAGCGACCAGAAGCCCTCAATGCTGTTCGTGTGCACGTCGCCTCTGACATAGACCCTAGCAGCGTGGTGGATGCGCTTGTGGACGTAGCCCATGCTCCGCAGTCTGTTGTAGCTCGGCAGTTCGTCGGTGTAGACCGTGCTGCTCGGCATGATACGTGTCTGGGCCAGTGGAATGAGCGTGCTAGCCTGGACATTCGGGACCACTTGGGCAACCACGCGCCCCTTGCGTTCCACAATGCCCGCCACAATCGTCTTGCCCGCCGCGCCGCGTCCGCGCTTCCCGCGTCGCCGCCCGCCCACATAGGTTTCATCCATCTCGACTAATTGGCCCCCCAACGTGATCTCCTCAGCGAACAGGCTCCGAATCTGACGGAACATGCGCCAAGCCGTTTTGTAGGTGACGCCTAGCTCACGCTCTAGCTGCTTAGCGGAGATGCCGCAGCGGGTCGAGGCCATAAGATACATGGCGTAGAACCAAGACTTCAGAGGTGTGCTAGACTTCTCGAAGATGGTTCCGGCGAGAGGGTAGACATGGCTTCCGCAGCGGTCACAGGAATATGCCTTCCGGTTCGTGAGCCGATGGTGCTTTGTGATCGCTTGGCAGCTTCGGCAGGTGATCCCGTCGGGGTAAATCAAGCCGAGCACGAAGTCCAGGCTTGCATCCTCGTTTGAGAACATCTCGTTGAACTGGCGGACGGTGAACTTCTCCATGGTGGTCGCTCCTTCTTACCATGGAGTGTAGCACCTTCCCTACGTGCTGTCAAGGGATAATTACCTATTATTTTGTTCAGAACGTGCGTCGCCACAACAAATGAGATCGGCTGGCTTGGGATGGATACGGATGGTCGGCAAATTCTGATTCAAACGCTTGATGCATATTATCAACCGCGAATCCGCTTCTCATCCGAGTTTGACGACACTTTCATGTTGCTCCGATTCGTACAAGAGCCAATGCGTACAACTATTCGAGTGAATCTATTAGAGGACTCGTCGGAGCCCATTATAGTGAGGAGCCGTGATAACCTTAATCAGCCGTATGGTCTGTTCCTGTCCCAGTTTGGGGAAGCGATTTGGATAAACAAAAATGCACAACTCCCACTCTCCGAGCTTGAAAATGCACTCATCGAAGCCAACGCGAAGACTCTTGAGGATGTGTTAACCGGATTCGGTTTTAGGCGATACCAGATTCGTGAGGACCATGCTCTGGTTACCTTTGAGCTGACTACCCGATTCCGACCTAACGTTCGCTGGATTGGCGCCGAGCGGTGAACTCTGCGCAGCTCTTTCCAACTCGTGACCAATAATGGTCATCATCACCGAAGCGGCCCAGCGCGCGCTCAAAGCGCTGGTCGAGTCGCGCAACCTGGAAGAGGGACGGCACATCCGCCTGGCGCCGCAGCCGATCTGGACCGGCGAGGGGGACTTCGGCCTCGTCATCGACAGCGAGAACGAGGACGACCAGCCCTTCTACGTCGAGGGTCGCAAGGTCCTCATCGTGGACCGGCAGATGGCCGAGGGGATCGGCAGCGCCGTGCTGGACTACAAGGAGTCGGGCGCCGGCGGCCGCTTCACCGTCGACATCTATAGCCCTCAGACTAGTCCAGCCGCCGGAACCTCCGAGCCGCCCAGCCCCCAGGAGCGCCCCACGTAGCCGATGAGCTTGTAGGCCAGCTTCGCGGCCGTGTAGGCGGCGTAAGGCGGACCCGCCTCCGGCGTCAGTTCCATGAGGTCGGCTGCCACCACCCGGCGCTCTCGCGTCACCACACGCAAAAGGTCGAGCA
>Ga0214473_10009221_pt1 | contig 11670 bp, 7 predicted proteins | sample RVTome_7_FD_203509 | JGI IMG/M metagenome (GOLD analysis project Ga0214473, IMG submission 203509) | Soil microbial communities from uranium-contaminated site in the Upper Colorado River Basin, Wyoming, United States - RVT98D197 | ecosystem: Environmental > Terrestrial > Soil > Contaminated >...
CTGTGTTTGAATTGGCTTATCTTTTATTGCAACCATTAATCCGATAGCACCAAATTGTCGCAACATTTCCTGACTCATCCTCTCATTCCCATGTTCAGCAATTGCATGAGCGATTTCGTGTCCCATTACTACTGCAAGACCGGCTTCATCTTTTGTAACAGGAAGAATCCCAGTGTATACGACAACTTTTCCACCAGGCATACACCAGGCATTTATTTGTTCATTTTCAACGAGATTAAATTCCCAATTATAACCTTTGAGCCTGTCTGACAGGTTATTCTCCTGCATATATCTTTCAACAGCATGCTGAATGTTTCCGCCGATTCTTTTAACCATATTTACATCAGCCTGATTATTGCTGACTTTATTTTCTCTTAAGAATTGATCATACTGTTGAAAACTCATTGTCAGCATTTCGCCGCTCGGTATCATATTAAGCTGCGATCTTCCTGTTAAAGGAACAGTGCTGCAGGATTGAAAGAATAAAAATATTGCAACCGCAGAAGTAACGACTGAAATTATTTGTCTCATTATTTTTTCCAATAAACTTTTAATAATGTTTGTTTAAAATGTATCAATATGAATGAAAATGACAAAATGAATAAATACTTCAAAATCAGGGAATAATTATTGGATTTTAAATTTATGACGGTGGTATTAAAAATATGATGTCAATAATAATTGAGGAGGATTTATGAAGATCATATTATTTTTCGTTGTGTTAGGATTCGGACTGTTTGCAGGATGTTCAGATGACTCAACCAACCCGGCAGATACCGGGAACGGAAGAATGAAAATTTACATGGTTGATTCGCCTTCTTCGTTCGATTCTGTTGTTGTTTGTGTCAGCAGAGTTGAAGTGCATAGTGCAACCGGCGATAGTTCAGATGGCTGGTTCACTATTAATGATTCGCTGAGATATTTTGATCTGTTGCTGCTGGCAAATGGTGCTTCAGTCGTTCTCGGTGATACTTCTTTGCCCGAAGGGCTTTATACTCAGATAAGATTAATTCTCGGCACAGGAAGTTATGTTATTGTTAGCGGAGTGAAGTATGATCTGACTGTTCCCAGTGGCCTGGAAACGGGAATAAAGTTAACACATCAGTTCACAATTGAATCTGGTAAAGTCTACGAGCTGATGCTTGATTTTGATGTTGAGTCTTCGATTGTTATCACGGGTAATGGCGATTATCAACTGAAGCCAACAATCAGAATTATTCCAGTGGAATTATCCGGAAGCATTTCGGGACAAATAATGCCGCTAGATTCTGAATCAGTAATAATGACTATGAAAGGATCAGATACAATCTCAACGTACACAGATTTACTTGGGTTCTTCAAGTTAATGGCACTTACAGAAGGAAGCTATGATGTTAATATCATTCCTGCGAATACCAATTATCGTGATACTGCAATTTCAAGCGTTCAGGTTATGGCAATGCAGGATACGGACATCGGAGTAATTTTACTTGGAAGTAATTAATTAAAAATAATTAAGTTGAATACAGAGCCGCTTTATAGCGGCTTTTTATTTTTAAAAGATTTAAGATGAGTACGTTTATTATATTTGAAAAAGTAAAATCAAATTTAAAGTAATGTAATGCAGATAGGGATAGTAGGATTACCGCAATCCGGGAAAACAACCCTTTTCCAGACAATAACAAAAACACATCTCGATGTTTCATCAACAATCAAAGTTGAAACTCATCAGTCTGTTATAAAAGTACCGGATGCAAGATTGGATAAGCTGACCGATATGTTTAAGCCTCAGAAGAAAACAAATGCAACAATTGAAGCGATTGATGTAGTTGGTTTGCACAAAGGTGATTCAGGATCAACACAATTCACAAGCAACTTTCTTAGTAAAGTAAAAACCAACGATGCGTTGCTTCAGGTAGTTAGATTATTTAACAATGAGCTTGTTCCTCATCCGGATGGTTCAATAAATATGATGAGAGATATTGACGCGTTTGAAACTGAATTTATTTTCTCCGATCTGGCGATCATCGAGAAAAGAATTGACACTGTTAAAAAACAGTTGCAAAAGATTCAGGATGAAAAATTAAAACGTGAACTACCTCTTCTCGAAAAATGCTATCAGCTAGTTCAGGAAGAAAAACCTTTGAGAGATGCTCATCTGCACGAAGATGAATTGAAAATATTAGGCTCCTTCCAGCTTCTTTCCATCAAACCTATGCTAATTGCACTTAATCTTGATGAAAGCCAGGTAAAAGAAACAGAAAAGTATCTTGAAGAGCTTACAAAGAAGAAATTGAGTAAACATACTAAAGCACTTTTCTTTTTTGGGAAGATCGAGCAGGAAATGTCCGAGCTCTCAGAAAAAGAAGCAGAAATATTTATGAAAGAATATGGAGTGAAAGAATCTGCATTGAATAGTATAATACGTGAATCGTATGATTTGCTTGGGCTTCAGTCATTCTTTACTTGCGGAGAAACAGAATGTCGTGCATGGACAATTAAGAAAGGATATAATGCACAGGAAGCTGCGGGAGAAATTCATACTGACTTTTTCAAAAAATTTATTCGTGCAGAAGTTGTCGGTTATGATGATTTTATTAAAGCCGGTTCATTTGCAAAAGCAAAAGAACAGGGAACGTGGAGATTAGAAGGGAAAGAATATATTGTAAAAGACGGCGATATTATGATCATTCGGCACAGTTAAAATATTTTCAGAAAAATTTGGTGTTGGTTTTTAGCATTAGTTGAATTAATCCCGTTTATATTTAATCAATTTTATGGCATTATAGCATGATTATTGAAGCATCTAAATATTTCGATTGTATTAATTCAAGTCGTACATATAAAGCAGCAAGTATAACAACTGTTGTTAACAACAAAATTTCCAGCTAAGTTTAGATACTTAATTTAGAAAACTATTGTAATCTGAGTTTCAAACTAAAAAAGTTTACTATTCAATCTCTTCATAATAGTGGGAGACAAATCCGATGATAAAAAAGATACTGCTTTCATGTGCAACAATCACTTTAATAACTTCAACATCCATCGCACAATGGATATCACTAAACAAATATTCTTTACCTGATTCCCCTCCTAATGTACAATTAATCAGTGATGATGATTTTGGTGCAGTTATCAAAGTTGATCTGCCCGGATTCCGGATTAATGAATTTACTGCGAACGGAAAAACATATCACTCAATTGATATCGGTGCCGAAGGTATAACAAGAGAAATTGGTTATCCTGAATTGTCATACATAGCAAAAGTTTTAGCAATCCCCGATCAGGGTTCGATAAGTGTTGAGGTTATTGAAACAAGTCCCGTACAGATATTTAAAGGAATTAATATTCCACCTGCAAGAGAAAGCTGGATGGAAGGAAAACCTGAATCACCTTTTGTAGAAAACTTGCAGGCATATAATTCAGAAGACGTTTATCCTTTCAGCTTTGCAAAAGTAGAAGACCCGGTAATACTCAGAGATTTCAGAATTGCAAGAGTTTCAATATTCCCGGTAAGATATTCTCCTTCTAAAAAAGAAATTCAGGCTGTTTCATCGATTACAATAAAAATTAATTATACACCCGGATTCGGAGTAAATCCAAAGACAACTCCTCAAAGACCTCTCGCTCCATCATTTGCTCAGCTATACAAAGGATTTATTTTTAACTATGATGATGTACTCAAGAGAAGATATGGTGGAAGAGAACTCGGCTATGATTATATGTTATGCATTATGCCCGATGCACTTGTTGACAGCTTTCAGGTATATGCAAATTGGAAACACAAAACCGGAACATTCATCCATGTAACAAAGTTCAGTGATATTGGTGCAAGTGCAAGCGATCCGAATCCAATTAAGAATCATATCCTTGATGCATATACTAATTGGGAAATTCCTCCAACACATGTTCTTATTGTTGGCGATGATGGTGTAGCACCTGTGAAATATGTTTTTCTTGATGGATGGAATTTTGTAAACGAAGATTTTTTTGTTGAGCTGGAAGGCAATGATTATTTCCCTGAGATGCTGATCGGAAGATTTACGAATGAAGGTGCTTTAAGATTAAGCTATATGGTACAGAAATTTATGAATTATGAAAAAACACCGTACGTTCAAAGTCCGGATTGGTTTAAGAAAGCGTTGGTTTGTGCTGATAGTGAGTTCCCCTCACAGAGATTAACAAAAAGGTTTACTGCACAACAGATGCTTCAGTACGGCAACTTCCAGACTGTTGATTCAATATATAACGGCTATCCCTGCCCTGGTAATGTAAGCACAATAATCAATGCGATTAACAGCGGAAGAAGTTTCCTGAACTACAGGGGTCAGGGCTGGACTTATGGCTGGTGGCCGGATTGTATTCCATTTCACACGGAAGATGTTTCCCTGCTCAATAATGGTGCAAAGCTGACTTTTGTTACCAGTATTGGCTGCGGTGTTTCTGGATTTGATGCTGCCGGTGGAAATTGTTTTGGTGAAGAATGGGTTGAGATGGGTTCTTACACAGAGTCAAAAGGTGCTTGTGCTTTTTTGGGTCCTACTTCTAATACACATACGGCTTACAATAATGCAATCGACCGGGGAATATATATCGGAATATTTCAGGGAGGTATAGAGAGCCCGGCAGCAGCACTTTATAATGGGAAGTTGGTTATGTATTCAATGTTTGGCGGAGAAGATGATTATGTAGAATATCATTTTAAAATTTATTGTGAATTAGGTGATCCCAGTATACACGTTTGGAAAGATATACCACAAAGTATAAATGTAACTTATACAGATACAATAACAACAGGATTTAGTCAACCGGAAATATCGGTTACCTACGCTGGTTCAGGTTTACCAGTTGCGAATGCACAAGTTTGTATTTCCGGTGGTGATGTTTATGCAGTTGGATATACAGATGTAAACGGTTATCTGATGCTTAATGTTACTCCTTCTGCTATTGGAGTTCTGAATCTTTTGGTACGTGGAGGAACAGTGATTCCATTTGAAGGTTCGATCCAGGTTGTTGAAGGTGTTGAAAATGTAGCGCTCGATGGCGATCCTGTTTTAACTGATCTTGATGGAAATGATGATGGATTAATAAATCCAAATGAAAATTGCACCATTGTCTTCACGTTAAAAAATTATGGTACTCAAATAGCTAATAATGTAATAGCTACTCTTTCGGTACCTGATTCTGTAACTGATTATGTTCAAGTAATAACAACTACACCGGTTAATTTTGGAAACATTGGACCAAATCAATCAGTAACCGGTTCACCATTTCAGTTTTTTATCAAACCGGAATGCCCTGTTGGATATATAATCCCGTTTAAACTTGATGTTGTAAGCAATACTTCATCCTGGAATTATTACGCTGGTGAACTTGTTCATGGATGTCAGTTAGCATTTAGTGAGTATTTAGTTGATGATGAAGGGAATCCTTTGAGGAATTTCCGAATGGATCCGGGTGAAACAGTGAAAGTATTTTTGAAAATTATTAATCAGGGAGACGATGTTGCACCGGATATTTCTGGTATACTTCGAAGCAATGATCAGTATATAACTGTTCTTGATTCTGTTGGTACCTTTACAACACTTCTGCCAGATAGCAGTGTATTCAATAATGAAAATTATTTTTCAGTAAAAGTAGCTGATAATTGCCCGCTTCAGTACGAAGCTTCATACTCTGTTCTGCTATCAACACAAAATGGATTATATCCGTATTCAACTATTTCTCCGTTTATTATTCCTGTAGCAATGCCATCAGGATTCGATCCAACGGGTCCGGATCTGTACGGTTATCGTGCATTTTCCAGTGATGATGTTCTCTTTGAACAATCTCCTCAATTCAATTGGGTTGAAATAAATTCTATAGGTACTCAAATAGTACCTACCAGCGGAAATTCTGTTGAGACTGTCTCTCTTCCTTTTAATATTAAGTACTATGGAATTAATTATTCGCAGGTAAGCATTAGTATTGATGGCTGGTTAGCATTGGGTAGTGTTACTCTTGAAGCACCTGAAAACTTTGCATTACCACATACTGATGCTATTCCAAACATGATTGGTGTATTTTGGGATGATCTGTTCTCAACAAATCCAGGCGAGACAGGAAAACTTTATTATTACAATGATGCAGTCAACCACAGGTTTGTTATTGAGTGGGATCAAGTTGGACATGCTGATGATTATACTAATAAGGAAACTTTCGAAGTAATTTTATTAGATCCGGCTTACTATCCAACAGAAACCGGAGATGGTGAAATTATTTGTGAATATAAAACAGTAGAGGAACCGGGCAGCTGTACAATAGGCAGTGAGGATAATACTGAAACAATAGGACTTGATTATGTGTTCAATGATTTTTATGATATTACCGCCACTCAGTTAAGAAGTCAGTTTGCAATAAAATTCACAACAGACAGTGCAACTGTAGTTTCTGTTGAAGACGAAAATGAAATTGCAAAACTTCCAACTAATTATGTATTAGAACAAAATTATCCGAACCCGTTTAATCCTGAAACCAGGATTAATTATTCAATTCCTGAAGCCGGCTATATCAAGCTGAGCATTTATGATATTAATGGATTGCTTGTCAACACATTGCAGGAAGGCAATCTGTCGGCAGGGAGATATACCGTTGTTTGGAATGGGAAAAATAATTTGGGTAATAAAGTTGGTTCGGGAGTTTATTTCTACAGGCTGCAGGCAAATCCGTCAGCTGACGGATTCGTTCAGGTAAAGAAGATGATATTATTAAAATAATTTTACATCATTAGTTAGCTTGAAATATTTCTTCAATAGAAATGAAGCAATATGATATCGGAGTATTAATTTAGATATATGTACGTCTTTACTGCATTACTGGTAATTTTCATAATTCTATCGCTGTACGGAATTATCGAATTTGCTCTCCATCAAAAAAGAATTTCATCAATTCCAATCAGAATTCATGTAAACGGCACGAGAGGAAAATCAAGCGTGACCAGATTAATTGGGGCTGCATTACGTGAAGGTGGAATAAGAGCAATTACCAAAGTTACCGGCACTTATCCCCGACTTATTCTGGAAGATGGAAGCGAAGTAATGATTTACAGAAAAGCAGGAGCTAATATTATAGAACAGCTTTCTATCATTAAGCTTGCAGCAGAAAGAAAAGCACAGGCAATTGTAATTGAGTGTATGGCAATTCAACCGCAATATCAATTGATTACCGAAACAAAAATGCTGCACTCAACAATTGGGTTAATAACAAATGTAAGATTAGATCATGTTGATGTGATGGGTTATTCATTACCGGAAATTGCTGCTGCACTCAGCAGAACTATTCCACGTAATCAACACCTGTTCACTGCTGAAAAGCAAACTCTGAAAGAGATCCGTGAAATTTCTAAAAAGCATAATACATTTCTGCACATTGCAGATGCTTCGTCAGTTACAGATGAAGAAATGATCGGATTTTGTTACATCGAGCATAAGGAAAATGTCGCACTCGCACTTTCAGTCTGTGAGTTTATTGGTGTTGATAGGAAAGTTGCACTTGAAGGAATGTATAAGGCTATACCAGATGCAGGTGTTCTCAAGTTGTCGAAGGTTGTTGCGTTCGATAAAAAAATTAATTTCTTTAACGCTTTTGCTGCAAACGATCCTCAATCTACTTTAATGATCTGGAAAATAATTAAATCAGATATTGTCTTAAAAGGACCGAATATAATTCTGCTGAATACAAGACAGGACAGATTGGACAGAGCAAAGCAGCTTGCAGCAATGGTTGGTCAGGAATTAAATGATGAATTCGAATATCTGGTTTTAATCGGACAATCTACTGAAATTGTAGAAGAGCTTTCTGTTAATAATGGAGTTAAGAGAAGTAAAATTCTCAATCTTGGCTGGACAGAACCTGAATCGGTTTTCGAGTCTATTCTTGCCTGCACCGATAATGAATCGAATGTAATTGCAATAGGAAATATGGGTGGAATGGGTGGAAAAGTTGTCGAGTTCTTTGAAAACAGGAGTGTAGTTCATGGTTGAGCTTGCAATTACATTAGGATTAATTTTCAGTCTGCTTTCGTATGAAGTTTTTGGTTTAGCTGCCGGTGGTATAGTTGTCCCCGGATACATTGCTTTGCAGCTTGCTCAACCCGACAGACTTGCAGGAATTATTTTAGTTAGTCTATCAACATATCTCATAATAAAAATTCTTGGCAATTACACTTTTCTTTATGGCAGAAGACAAATGGTCTTGTGTCTTCTTATTGGATGCTTGCTTGCAAATTTTTCAAGGCAATTTTTGTTAATTGATTTAACATCGAATACAATCCAGCTTCAGGCAGTTGGCTGGGTTGTTCCGGGTTTAATTGCAAATTGGTTTGGCAAGCAGGGCATTTACAAAACTTTATGTGTTTTATTCATCACTGCCGTATTAGTGAGATTAATTGTGATAATAATTTTTAACGGCGAACTACTTCCCACTTAATTTTCCTATAAAGGATTTTAATTGTATAACTTAAGTGCAGGTTCAAAAAGAGTATTGAGTGTTTTGGCATTGTTTGCCTTAATGGCTTTTCTTGCTGTAGAGTACGGCAAGGTAGATGTAAAGTTAAAATACTATGATCAAAAACTTGAAGCTGCAAAACTTTTTCAAAAAGCTTCTGATTATTTAAAAGAATACAGGCTTCAAAAAGGAATTTTTATAGACATAATCAATGATCCTAATGGAACTGCATTGATCGGACAAGATATAACTCCGATTACTACAGACCGCGGATATATTGAAGCAAAGTTGACTTCTACAAATCCAAATTTTGCTGCTGTGGTTGTTGATATGTTAAAAGAAGCAGGAGTTGAAAAGAATGACGTTGTTGCAGTTGCTTTTACGGGCTCTCTGCCGGGAATCAATATAGCTGTTCATTCTGCAATTCAAACATTAAAATTAAAACCGATAATCATAACTTCAGTCGGCGCTTCAAATTGGGGAGCTAACGATCCATATTATACCTGGCTGGATATGGAAAAAGTTTTGTTCGATGCGGGGATTTTCAAAAACAAATCTGTGGCTGCTTCAATTGGCGGTGGACTTGACAGAGGAAGAGGTCTAAGCCCTGAAGGAAGACAATTACTGGTTGATGCAATTCAGCGAAACAAAGTCCGGTTTGTAAATGAAGAATATCTTGAAAACAGCATTCAATCAAGAATTGCTGTTTACGATAGTCTTAAAAAGAAAGATAAAATAAAAGCTTTCATTAATGTTGGCGGTGGAATATCAAGTATTGGTTCTACTGAAAATGTTCAATTCATTCCGAGTGGTTTAAGTACAACTCTGCCGATGAAAAATTTTCCGACAAGGGGTGTGATCATCCGGATGGCAGAAAAAAATATTCCGATTGTTCATTTGCTCAACATAAACCAGCTCGCACATCAATATGGGTTACCGATTAGCCCGAGTCCTCTTCCTCAGCCGGGTGATGGAGAAATTTTTATACAGAAACGTTATAGTGTAATTCTTACGGCAGTACTAACTTTGTTTTTAATTGCAAGCATTTCCTTTGTGTTTTATATGGAAATGAAAAGACATCGCCTTGGAACAGAACGAATTCCTAAACAGGGCGAAGTCGGAACAATGGAAATGTAAAATGATAAATCAAAATTATTTCAATCTTTACTTCTCATTACTTCTTGTGATCTTATTGTTACTTTCAGGAAGTCTTCAAACATATTCTCAGACCAAAATAATCAAACCGAAAAATGCAGGTGCAAAAGTTTCAATAATTGTTTCTGGAAAAAGCAGAACGTATTATCAGCTTTCTAATGATAAAGCAATGGTGTTAACAGTAAAAGGTCCTGGAAAATTAAAAATAATTACACGCGGGCAATTCAATTCATCAAATAATGAATATTGGAACTATTCTGTCTTATACAGAATTGATGGAACAAAAAAAATTAAAGCAGATTTCAATCAGGTAAGAAGAGATGCTAATACTGAGTTCAAAGATATATCACTCGGTATTCCGGCAGCTGGAGAAAATATTTTAATTGATTTAGATCGCGGTGAACATACAATTGAACTTTGGAGCGAATCGGTGAATCCAAAAATTCATGCAAGATTTATTTTCACTGAACTAAAAGAAAAGAAAATTGATTGGATACCATTATCACCTTTGTATCCCAATGAACCTGTTAGTCTTGTAACAAATGAAGATGTAGTTTCCTATTATCGTTTCTCATCAAAAAAACCATTAAAAGTCAGAATTACAGGTCCTACTACAATACGGATTTTAAATCGACTTGAGTCCAGCTATAAAATGAAGGGTGTAATTAATTACAGGATTCAGGTGAAGGAAGATAAATCTATTAAGAACACTTACATGCTAAATAGCATCGGATCAGATGTAACCACATATAAAAAACCAGGCGGAAAAATTCCCGGTAAAGCAAATGATATTGTTATTAATGTTCCAGCAGGAACACATTTATATGAAATAATTCCATTAGACAAAGATAAGAACACAGTGCTTGCAAGAATTCTTTTTCCAAAACAGGATGTCAAATTAGAGGAGTAAACATTGTTGAACAGAATACATCTCAGAAATTTCGGTTATAAGTTTATTCATCTCGTTTGCCTGATATTAATAATATCACTTTTACCAGATCAAAATATTATCGGTGGAGAAAAACAGAAAAAGAAAAAAGATAAATGGAGTATCAGTCTTTCATTAAATCCTTTTTATGACAGCAACATTTTAAAATATTCTGAAAAGTATATAAAGAGGTTCAAGAACAGAGAAGATGAAGGACGTTTTCATATTCACAGCAAAGATGATCTTACTTTAAGTTATTCTGTCGGAATTAATTTTACAGAAGAAATCATTGGCAAGCTGAAAACAATTATAGGTGCCGGATTTGATTCTGATGCATACACTTACAACTCAATTAAAACCTGGTACACATATAGCATATTTCTAAGGCAGTTCGTTACATCATCTACTCAGCTTTCTTTTTCTTATTCGTATATACCGGAATTTTATGTCAGGCATTTCCGTGATGATGATTGGGTATATATATATGGCTATACTCCGATTACATTTCAACCATACGAGTTCTCAAAAGATGGTTTCAGTTTCTGGGCACAGCAGATCTTGCCGTGGAAAACAACCCGTATCCGGCTTTATTTCTCTTATCAGAAATATTTTCTTAATTCGCCTAACCTTGAATATGACAGCGATGATTTTCTATATGGTTTCAGGATTTTCCATTCACTGACAAATGATTTTGATTTGAACGCCGGCTACTATTATACAACTTCTGATGCTATAGGATATGATGAACCGGGCGAAAAGAAAGTAACTTCGGATGATTCCGATGCTTCAAATTATGAACACATTTATTTCGCCGGTGTTGATTACAAACTGCCTAAAGTATTTTCACACAGCAACGATATCAGCATAGATGTTCAGTACCAAAGAGCTTTTTATACTACCAATCATTTTCTCGAGCTCGATCCGCTTCATGCAGGAAGATACGATTACAATTACCGTGTGTTCGTTAACTACAGCTATGATCTGTTTGAAGATTTAACCGTCTCTGCGTTTTACAACTGGATGGGAAGAGAATCCAGCACTTCTGCAGTTCAAAACCAGGAATACATTTCAGATGAAAAAGATTATACGCAATACCGTATAGGACTAAAATTCGATTATCAAAT
>Ga0214473_10009222_pt1 | contig 11669 bp, 7 predicted proteins | sample RVTome_7_FD_203509 | JGI IMG/M metagenome (GOLD analysis project Ga0214473, IMG submission 203509) | Soil microbial communities from uranium-contaminated site in the Upper Colorado River Basin, Wyoming, United States - RVT98D197 | ecosystem: Environmental > Terrestrial > Soil > Contaminated >...
AAGGTATTCGAGGTATCTTGATGGAACTCCAACGTCACGCAGCAGATCACTGAACCGTGCGTGACCTGCCCCCGATTCACGCTCTGGGGCATAACCCGGCCGTCGCAGTTTTCCATGCCGCGCGTCGGGTTAACCGCGCGCGACATAACCCGAGACACTTTTGTTCGATGGTCCGCGCCTGGTTATGGCGCGCGCGACATTGAGCTCCTCGGTGACGCGGGATGATGCGGGGCGCGGCGGACCCGCCGCAGCACGGGCTAACGGTGGGGCGCGGACGATGGCGCGCTGGCCGACGATTCTGCCGCCTGCGCGGATCGGCCCTCGCGCGCCAGGCGCTGGACGCGTTCTTCGCGCCAGCCGATGGACACGCGCACCGCGCGGCCGGTGTCCTGCCCGAAGCGATCGAACGCCGCCAGCAGCAGGTGGTTCACGAGCCACCGCAGGTCGCTGCTCTCGCTAAGGCAGTGGGCTTCGCATTGCCACACCGGCGTGCCGCGGAGCTCGGCTTCGCGCGGCTGGGTTTCCGCGTGCGAGTCGAGCCCTACGCCGGGCGGCTTCGGCTGCTCGGTGGCGATGAGGCCACGTACCGGCTGAACCCCAGCACACCTGGGAACGTCCCTCGCTTGGGCTTCGGGCTCTGATCATACGCCGGCGTGAGCAAGGACAGCGTCAATCGGCTGTCGGCGGCGACGGCCAGCCACGAGAGTCGGGGCGCTGAATGTTCGAGGAAGGTGTCTTTCGGTCGGGCGAACGGAACCCCGCCATATAACCCGCGGGTCGGTCGCAGCGAGAGACTCAGAGACTTTCGCCGGAACCTCGGCGCCGGCGCGGGCAGGGGCGCCTCGGAGGGGCCGTGCGACCGCGTCTCACCCGCGCGAGGTACGGAACGGCATGTCGCTAAACCGTTGCGGAAACTGGCGATAGAAACGACAACGCCGGCACGTCTCCGAGCCGGCGTTTCGCGTTAACCCGTGGGTCGCATCGTTTCGCGACGACCTTTCAACTAGCGGGGGCAGGACTCGAACCTGCGACCTCCGGGTTATGAGCCCGGCGAGCTACCAACTGCTCCACCCCGCAATCGCATAGGGAGGCTACGCCGATCCTGACTGCGTGTCAAGCTGCACCCCGTGCGCCGGCCAGGTTGAGAAAGGGTACAGGCACCTCGCGGGAGCGCGTTCTTGCGGGTGCTAGGGCAGTCCGGCTCGGAGCCAGTCCCCTTTTTCATGCGCCGGCCAGGTTGAGAAAGGGTACAGGCACCTCGCGGGAGCGCGTTCTTGCGGGTGCCAGGGCATTCCGGCTCGGAGCCAGTCCCCTTTTTCATGCGCCGGCCAACGGCACGGCGACGCCTAGCGGCGCTCTCGCTTCTGCTCCTTCTCCTCCTCCGGGACAATGCCGTCGCGGAGGTACTTCCCGATCGTCTTGATGGCGGTTTCCGCGAGCGCCTCGCCGCTGCCTTCGCGGAACGCCTTGCTCCCGACCACTACCAGCGCGTCGCCGACCGGTCGCTCGGCCTCGGTGAATTTCAGGCGAGCCAGAAGCTGCGCGTCGCCGAAAAGCCCCTTCCTTTGGAAATACACGACGTCGGTCGCGATGCGCAGCGCCGGTTCGCGGCCGGGAAACCGATCGCGCATGTCGGCACACCACTGCAGGGCCGCGCGGTCGTAGGCCGTAATCACCTCCGGCGGACAGAGCTTAGGTCCAATCGTCGTCGTGGCCGGCTCAAAGCGCACCGAACGATAGCGCTCCAGGTCGCCCGGCACGAGGCGCTCGACGAACTGGATCGCGCCCTTGGCCCCCCGCACCTCATAGAACCCGTGCTTCACCGCCGACAAACAGCCGGATAACGGCAGCACGCCGACGGTCAGCAAGACACCGGCGATGACCCTGCTTTTCGCGAGCATGAGCGAATCCTCCGATCGTACGGACCCGACGCAGGTATCCGAGCTGCCGAGAATCGCTTGTTCCCGGGGCGTCCAACGCGCGTTTTCATTTCGAGAGCCGCGCCAGCTCCGCTTCGGACATCTCGAAATTGCTGTACACATTCTGAACGTCGTCGTGCTCCTCCAGCGCCTCGATGAGCCGCATCATCCTTTCCGCGGCCCCGCCGGAGAGCGTCACCGTGCTCGACGCCACCATGGCAATCTCGGCGCTCTCGGGCTTGATGCCGGCCTCCGCGAGCGCCCGGCGGAGGTTCTCGAAGACCGCGGGGTCACACGTGACCTCCAACGCGTCATCGCCAATGGGTCGCACATCGTCCGCCCCGACCTCCAGCGCCAGGTTCGTCAGCGTCTCCTCGTCGGCCTGCGACTGCGGCACAATGGCGACGCCGCGCTTGCGGAACATCCACGCCACGCTGTTCGTCGCGCCGAGATTCCCGCCGCGCATTTCGAAGATCTTTCGGATCTCCGGGGCGGTGCGGTTGCGGTTGTCGGTCACGATGGTACACAAGATGGCGGCGCCGCCGGGGCCGTAACCTTCGAAGATCAGCTCGGCGTACTCCTCGCCGGCCAGTTCGCCGGTGCCCTTCTTGATGGCCCGCTCGATGGTGTCCTTGGGCATGTTGGCGTCTTTGGCGGCGTCGATGGCGTAGCGGAGCGCCAGGTTGGCGTCGGGGTCGCCGCCGCCCTGTCGGGCCGCGACGATGACCGCGCGGGCCAGGCGGCTCCAGGCGCGTCCGCGCCGCGCGTCGGTAACGGCCTTGGCGCGTTTGATGCGTGCCCAATGTGAATGGCCGGCCATCCGTGAATCCGATCTTTCGCGATACCCGCCGCATTCTAGACCGCGTCGGAAGGTGGGGGAAGAGTGCGTAACCTGCATCCGTACCTTCTCGGTGCGCGCGGACCGTGCGGGGGTGGTGCACGCGAAAAGCCTGAGCCGTCGCGTGGCCGGCCGGCACTCAGGTGTCGAGGTACAAAGAGTACTCGTACGGATGCGGGCGGACGTTCAGCGCGTGCGTCTCGTCGTGACGCTTCAAGGCGATCCAGCCATCGATAAACGAGGCGGGGAACACGTCACCCTTCACGAGGAACGCGTGGTCGGCGGCCAAAGCATCCAAGGCATCGTAGAGCGTGCGCGGCAGCGCGGCGATCTGTCGCCGGAATTCGTCGCTCTCTCGTTCGACGTTCACGTCATACGGCCCGAAGCGGTGCTGGGCGAGGTCCAGGCGCGACTCGATCCCGTCCAGGCCGGCCATGAGCATCGCCGCCAGCGTCAGGTACACGTTGCCCGTGAAGTCCGGCGGGCGGTATTCGATACGCTTGTCCTGCGGCGTCACGGCGTAGCGCGGGACGCGAATCGCCGCGGAGCGATTGGCCAGCGAGAAGAAGAGATTCACCGGGGCTTCGTAGCCCTCGACGAGGCGCTTATAGGAATTGGTGGACGGGTTCGTGAGGCCGGCCAGGGCACGGCCGTGCTGGAGCAGCCCGCCGATGTATCGGAGCGCCAGGTCGCTCAGACACGCGTAGTTCTTTTCGCGAGGGTCGTAGAAGAGCGGCCGACCGTTTTTCTCCAGTTTCTGATGGACGTGCATGCCATTGCCGGCTTCGCCGAAGACCGGCTTGGGCATGAACGTCGCGATCTTCCCGTGTCGGCGGGCGACGTTCTTGATGACGTACTTGATGAGCATCGCGTGGTCGGCGGCGCGGAGCAGCGGCTCCAGCGGCACTTCGATCTCACATTGCCCGGGGGCGCCGACCTCATGGTGGTGGTACTTGACGGCCGCCCCGAGCGACTCGAGCGTAAGCGCGATCTCCGACCGCAGATCGTGCAGTTGATCGCTCGGCGGCACGCGCAGATACCCCTGCTTGGGCGGGATGGCGGCAGCCTGTCCGCCGGTCTGAACCTCGGGCGCGACGATCCGCACGCCGGACTCGTACATCTCGTTGACGACTTCCACGCGGTCGAAGATGTGGAACTCGAACTCCGGCCCCATCCAGGCCTCGTCGGCGGTGCCGGTCGAACGGAGGTACGCGACCGCCCGGTTGGCGATGGTTCGCGGGTCGCTCGGGAAGGGTGCCTTGGTGTCCGCCGCGACCGTGTCGCACAGGAAGCTGATCGTCGGCTGACTCCAGAACGGGTCGAGGAACGCCGTCTGCGGCTGCGGTATCGCCGCCACGTCGCCGCTTTCGACCCGGCCGAAGCCCGACCCGGAAGAGCCGTCGTAGCCGACGCCCTCCTCAAAGTGTTTTTGTGCGAACTGCCGCGCCGGGATGGTCACGTGCAGCCACTGACCGGCCAGGCCGGCGATCTTCAGGTCGACCATCGCCAAGTCTTTTTCTTTGATGAACTTAAGTGCTTCGCCGGCGGATACGAACATGGCCACACCTCCCGCGCGGCCCCAACGTCACGCTCTGTTGCCCCGCGCGAGGCACTTCGCGTGCCAATCGTCGGCGCAGGATTTAAACCGACAGCCCAGAAATAAACCGGACTAAGTTTATAATGCGGTCCTCCCCACGGACCCTCGCCGGGCCTTGAAAAGCCGGCCGCTCGGGCCAGTGATCCAAGTGCGCGCGAAGCTCTTTCGCGCTTCGCCCGGCGGGCTTTTGAGACCCGTCTTTACACCGCGACTCTGGCCGCCGCCGGCCGTGCTCCGACAGCTACTCGTCCCGCGCAGTCAGTAAGTCCTCCTCGTCGAGCGGCAGCGTGTCCGGAAGGCGGACCTCGACGACGATCAGTACCCGCGCGCCCTCGTTTTCGCCCTCGGGCTCGCCGGCCTGCACATAGCCGAGGATGCGGTCGCGCATCGGCCGACCGCCGTAAACCTGGCGCGCCTCCCGCGGTTCCCGCAGACAGGTTACATACGCGTCGATCGCTTCCGGACGAAGCACCAGGTAGTAACGCCGCGGCTCCCAAGGATCGGAGTGGGCAAATGGATAGATTGCGACCGCTTCGCGGTTCCAGTCGAGCACGTTGTTCAACCGCGTGTCGTGATCCTGCGCCGGCTCCCAGCGGGCCGGCACCGGGGACAGAGCGCCAGCCGCACCCGAGTCGTTGAGTTTTACCGTCGGGCGTGAACCGGCTTCCTCACGCTCTCCCAGCGCGGCAAAACCATGCGTCGCGCCGATTCGCCCCACGACGTCAAAGGTCGGCCCCAGCCCGGCCCGGACCGCGAGCGTGCGGCCGGTCAACTTCGGCAACTTGCGGTAGTAGTCGTCACGTACGTCGTCCCAGCGGTAGAAGTTCCCGACCGCCGGACGAAGCGCGTCGGACAAGATCGTCGGCTGCACGGCCAGTTTCGCGTGTTCCGCGGTTACGCCGGCGACCGGCCGGTTCTCGAAGTCGCACACGCGGATCGAAAAGCCATGCCCGCGATCGCGCGGCGCCGGCCACGACTCAACCACGACCTCCAGCCGGTTCCAGCCCGCCTGCAAAACGCCCGCTATCGTGACCATGTTCGGCCAATTCTGATCTTCGAATTTCGCAATCGCGTAGTAGTCGCCGCGGTGAATGAGCGCATCATTCAGCCACACCGCCATCCCGTCGTTATGCCCCAGCCACAGGCGGACCTCCTGTCGCACCGGCGAATAGACGTAGGTGCTCGCCGGGGTGACACACCAGACCGGCAGCTTCACGCCGCGTGCGGCAAAAAACGTCTTGAGATCGATGAAGGCCTGGAAATCGCCCTCCGCAACAAACGACACTCCACCCGTGTCGCGCGTCTTCTCCGGCGGGAACTTGAGGACGTGATGCGGCGGCAGGTCCTTCTCGGGCGGCGTCTGGTCGATCGCGATCGGCGACCCAATCCGCCAGTTCGTCACGTAACCGGCGCCGTTGTCGGGGTCGGCCGGCTCAATGCGGCGGTACATCGCCGGCGTGACGCAATAGCGCATGCTCGCGCGATGGCCGTAGCCCATCGACGGAATCGGCTGATGCCCACAACTGTCGGAATGGTGGGTGATCGGGTAGCCGTCGCCGGCTTCCGCGGTGCGGACGGTCCAGTCGAACTGGTGATTCCACTCGTGCAGGTAGACCTCCCAGCCGCACCACGTACCGATGTCGGTTAGCGCGGCGCCATTCGGCCCGCAATCTGCCCCGCCGGTCACGCTCGGACCCCGCGGGTGGAAAGACATGACGCCATCGACGCTGCCCCGCCCCGGCACGAGCGCATCAAGCGGGCCGTAAAGCCAACCTGCGTTGAGCCCATACGGAACGCCGGACGTGTTCGGAATCTCGACGTAGCGCGTGTTGAGCTGGAGGTGTCCGCCCGAGGCCCCGTACGCCATCTGCTCGACCCAGTGCCACTCGCGCTTGATGCGGGCGATCTGCTCGGGCGTCATGTCCACGCGTACGCCGACCTTCTCCCCCGCGCGCGTCTCCTCGTACTCCTTCGACCGCAGAATGACGACCCAAATGTCCCAGACGTTCGGCGTTACATTCGCCGCACGGCCCGCTTTTTCCAGCACGTCGGCCACGTCGGCGATCGGGTCGCCGCAGCGTTCCATCATCTCGCCGAGGCGATACCACGCGTCGCTGATGAACCAATCCGCCGGCCGCGGCTGACCGGGCTTCAGGCACGCCAGTGCCGCGTCGAAGTGCAACCGCGCGGCACGAAACTGCCCGCACTGCTGAGCGTACAGGCCCAGGCGATAGTGTGCGGCAAACGTCGGTTCCGCCGCGGCCTCTGCTTCCGCGAAGCGCACCCGGCGCAGGGCAGCCCGCGCGAAACGGGCCACCGTTTCATCGCTGCCGGCAGCCAGCCGTGCCAGGGCCGCCGTGGCCAGCGGCATCTGCCCGACATTGATGGCCGCGATGGCGTGCAGGTACTCGCGGGCGGTACCAGGCTTAAGCTGCCGCACCACGTCGTCCAGCGGCCCGAGCGCGTCGTCGCCGGCCAGTTTCAGATCGGGCGTGCCGCTCGCCATCACGGCCAGGCCCGCCGGGGCATGCTGAACGGTGACCTGCACCGTAAGTACTCGGCCCGATTCCGCGTTGGTGACCGGTCCGAGCGCCGCCAGACCTATCACGTACATCTGCCCGATCTGCTCGACAGTCCAGCTCGGCCAGTCGCGTCCGCCCTGCGCAAACCGAAGCTCGATCGGCTGTGTCTGTCGCTGGCCGGGATCAAACGCCACCGTCAGCACGATCGGCGTGGGAATGATGCCAAAGCGGTCGCATGGTCGCGCGATTTGCAGGGACTGCTCACCACCGTACAGAGTGAACGAGCCCAAGGGCACCACCGTCCAGTCGCGGTGGCTGGCCGCCGGACTCGGCGCGCTGAGCCCCGCGGCACAGAACGCCATGCCGTACGCGACGAGCCTGCTTCGCATGACACAATCTCCCGCACCGTTGCGGCCGCCGGCTTGCGCCGCCGCGCCGCGCGCGCGTCATCATATTACTCGGAGCGGAAAACGTTGAACGTTGTCGGGTGCCACTGGCAGCTCGCTGCCAGTGCGGATTACCGCGTGCGCACGGGCGGACCAGCCGCCCGTGGCACCCGATTGTGGAACGCCGTGTTCAACTTTTTCCGCTCCCCTTAGTAATGCCCGCGCGGCGACGCCCATACGTCGCGTGTTTGGCCCCCGCCGCGCCGCGCCGCTATGATGCCGCCGCGCGCGATACCGGGGGTTACCGGCGCAGGTGTGCGGTCATGCCGAGAACTGTTGGGCGGATTTTGTGGTACGCGACCGGAAGCGTGGCGGCCGTCGCGTGCGTGACGGTCGCCGCATGCGTCGCGGCCGCCGCTGAGCAACTCGCGTCCGCGCCGTCGACCGCTCCCGTGACGGCTCCGTCCGATGCCCGACCACGTCTGGCGCTCGCGGGCTTCGAAATGGATAGCGCCGCCGATCCGCGGGACGTGTGGATCGCCACGGCCATCGAAGAGACGCTCGCGTGGCGGCTGCGCCGGGTCCCCGCGCTGATCGTGGTTCCCACCGTGCGGGCGCATCAGGCCCGCCGCGAGTTGCAGGAGGACGGCGGCGCCCCGCCGGCGTGGCCGCGGGTCGTCGCGGCGCTGGGTGCGCAGCGGATGGTGACCGGGCGCTGCCAGGGACCGGCCGACGCCGTCGTCCTCCGGCTGGCGCTGCTCGAGCTGGTCCCAGCGCCGCACACGCAGGCCGAGATTGCGCTTCCGGCACAGCGCTTGTTCTCGGTCCTCGATGCGGCGACGCGTTGGATATTGGAGCACGTCGGCGTGATAGCGCTGGCGCCGGAGGACGAGCGCCTGGTTTTTAGCCCGCCGGCTCGCTCACCCAGCGCGTTGGAGTACTACGCCCGCGCCGTGGCCGCGGCCCGCGCCGACCAGTTCCAGGACGCGGGCTATTGCGCTTTGCAGTCGCTGGAGTACGACAACCGCTACCGGCCCGCGTTGGCGATGTTGGGTCAACTCGAGTTACAGCGCGGCGGGGCCGGGCTTGCAGCAGCGGGCGCCCGGCTGCGCTTGCTGGCCGACCTCGCGCAGATGCAGCGGGACCCGTTGGACTGGGCCGTCGCAGAACTCGGACAGGCGACCCTGCTGCAACTCAGCGGAGGGTGCGAGGCCGCATATACGCGCTGTGAGACCTCGTTGGGCATTTCCTACGAGCGGCGCGAACCGTACGGCCAACTGGCGGCGATCAACGCGCTGTGCGACCTGTATCTGACGTGGCGCTTCCCGACCGGCGGGGAGCCGAGCGAAGAGCAAAGAAAGCGCTTCGATCGCCAGAGCCTGCGGCGCGCGGCCGAATGGCAGGAAGTCGGGCTGGAGCTGCTCGCCCAGCTTGGTGACGTCGTCGCCGAGGCCCCGGCCGCCAATAAGCTCGCGCTCACGTACGAGCGGCTGGGAGAAAAGGACCGAGCCCTCGCGCTGCACCAGCGGACCCGCACCGCGGCCGAGCGCTGCGGATCAAAGCGCAATCAGGCGACCGCGTGGCTGTATCTCGGGCAGTGGTATCAGAGAGAGCAGCGCTGGTCCGAGGCGCTCGACGCCATGCAACGTAGCCTCGCCTTGGCGTCCGAAGCGATGCAGCCCGTCGCCCGGCTGGCGCTCGCCGGCGTCCTCCAGGGCCAGGGGAACCCCGCCGAGGCGCTGGCGCAACTCCAGCTCGCCTACACGAAGCTGCGCGCCGGGGACGACCTCGTCAGCCAACTCATCTGTGCGCGGCAAATCGCGGAGCTGCGGATGCAACTCGGCCAACGCGAACCGGCGCTCGCCGCGTTGCAGGAGGCGATCGACCTGGCGCACGTCCTGGAACGGCCGGAAGAAGCCGCGCTGCGCGAGAAACTCGCCGAGTGGCAGAAGCAAAGCCCGTAGAACCATGCGCGTCAGCGCGCGTCCCCCAGGATTTCGGCCAGGATTCGTGCGTTGATCGCCGGCATGGGCAGCGCCCGGAGTTCCGCGCCGCCAACCCAACAACATGCTTCGCTCGCCAGCGCCAGCGCTTCACCCGCCTCCCAGCGACAAACGACCGGCGCGAGATGGACGATGCGATCGCCGTAATCCGCCGTCAGCACGTCGAGATGCCGTTCGACGGTCGCTTGAATGCCGCATTCCTCGCGCAATTCCCGCAGCGCCGCGTCGGCGGGCGTCTCCCCCGCCTCACACTTGCCACCCGGGAACTCCCACAGTCCGGCTAAATGAACGTCGGCGGGTCGCTGAGCGACGAGCCAGCGCCCATCCCGATGCACGACGGCGACAGCGATGTGAAAGGTCGGCTTGAACGCGTGGCGCGCGCTCGTTGGGTCGCGGGTCGGCATGATGTACGAGCGTTAGGCACGGCCCGCCGTCGTGTCAAGGCCAAAAAACGCGGTTTCCAGGTGCGTCATCAGGGCTGCCGGTGGGGCTGTAACCGAGTTTATAATGTGTCAGAATAGAAAACATAAGTCTGGTAAAGCAAAGCACTTACGAAAATTTCTGCGCTTCCTGTCGAAACTGGTCCGCCCGATGGACACCCCCCAAAGCGTCTGCTATAGTGCGCCCGAGGGCCGTATGACCCTCCCGGATCGGGATTTCAACGAGATTGCGGCTGTTCTAGCCGTGGCGCACTTCCGGGGCCAGCCAGCGGGCTTGGTCCCGGAAGTTTTTTGCGCGTGCGACCGTGCGCAGACATTCTGTGCCGCGCGCGGATCCCGCGGACGAAAATGGCACGCGCGACGATCGTTGAGGGGCAGAGTGTGACGGCTGGGCGAGTGCTGGGCGAGTCGGTCGCGGGGTTGGACGCGCGCGTCGTCGCTAACGAGCCCATCTGTCGCGAGCATATCGCGCTCGATCTCGCTCTCTCGCAGTTCCCCGACTCGGAGCCGGGTCAGTTCCTCGAATTGCAGTGCGCTGCGGAGACATCCTCCGCGGCGCGCGAATTAGAATGGCCGCTTGACGGGTTTCCGTCGCTCAAGTCTGACGAGTGGCGCACCACGCCAGTGTACTTGCGACGCCCATTCAGCATCGCCGACCGCTGGACCGATCCGCACGGACGCGTCCGCTTGCTGGTCATTTCCCGTCGCGTCGGCCCGGGCACGCAGTGGCTCGAGCAGCTTCGCCCCGACGACGTGCTGAGTGTCACTGGCCCACTCGGCCGCGGATTCCTGATCCCGCCGCGCGGCGTGCCGATCGTTCTCGTTGGTGGCGGAGTGGGTATCCCGCCGCTGCTATATCTCTCGCGGCGCCTGCACGAGCTGGGGCATACCGACGTCGCGGTGGTGCTCGGCGCGAAGACGCGCGACTTGTTGCCCGTACGCTTGCTCGCTGAGCCCGCCGCCGATGGAACTCCGCGTCCGTGCGTCGCGTTGCCCGGTGACGCGCGCTACGCCGCGCTCATTACGAGCGACGACGGTTCGGTGGGTCTGCGCGGCCTGGTCACAGATGGACTGGCGGCGTGGCACGCGCGCGCTGACGCCAGCCGCCGCGGGCTTGTGCTGGCGTGCGGCCCCGAAGGCATGCTGCGCGGCGTGGCAGAACTCACGCGGCGACTGCATCTCGACTGTCAGCTTTGCATCGAGCGCCACATGGGCTGCGGACTCGGTACGTGCCTGTCGTGCGTCGTGCGGGTGTGCGATCCGGAGCGGCCCGGCGGCTGGCGCTGGGCGCTGGCCTGCACGGACGGTCCGGTATTCTGGCGCGACGAGTTGTTCGACTACTCTCCCGCGGCGCGCGCATAATAGCGGCCAGCCTGATAACTACGCCGCTCTGCTGCCACGGATGGTTGTTCCGGCGCGGTCTGCGAAGCGCGTGACACGGCGGTGCATGCTCTGCATCCACGCGCGCCGCCGCCGGTAGAAAATGTAGAACGTTAGGAGACCGCCATGCGATGGAGCGCCCCTCTGCCTCGAATGCTGGTCCTCGGCACGTCCCTGTGGTTCCTGGCGGCTTGCCAGAGCCCCGCGTACCGCTTCCTCAGCCTGATCGGCGTCACGAAGGAGCCGGTCATGGTGGCGCTGGTCGCCGACCGGCCGACCGGCACTCCGGCCAGCGCTTTGGCGCTGCTGAATCCATTTGCGCCATACGATCGGCTTCAGGCGGTGCTGACCAAGGGACTCGGCCGACCCGTCGGCTGGGACCTGTGCTTCCCGATCCAACTCGAATCCTCGCTCACGACTGGCATATGTCACCTGGCGATTCTGACGCCGGTGGAGTACGCCCGCCTGCCGCAGCGCGAGCGGTTCAACGTCGTGGCGGTGCCGGTCGACGAAGGCGGGCGGGTGGTGCGGCCCGCGCTCCTGGTGGTGCCCAGCAGCGCCCCGATTCAGTCGGTCGCAGAGCT
>Ga0214473_10009223_pt1 | contig 11668 bp, 9 predicted proteins | sample RVTome_7_FD_203509 | JGI IMG/M metagenome (GOLD analysis project Ga0214473, IMG submission 203509) | Soil microbial communities from uranium-contaminated site in the Upper Colorado River Basin, Wyoming, United States - RVT98D197 | ecosystem: Environmental > Terrestrial > Soil > Contaminated >...
CCTTTGAGCGACAGGATGTCTCGTCCGGAAAAACTGCGCATAGGGTTTCATCCTCCTCTTCGATGGTTCACGGTATTGGCGGTTCGATCCGCCGCACGACGTGGAAGCGAAAGGTCTCAGGCAGGAAGTAGCTGTGGGAGCGATCCACCACTCCTCCCTGCAGGTCGTACAGGCTGGCCCGTAGGCTGAGCAGCACCTCGCCCGGCTGAAGCCGCAGCCGGCGGGCGATGTCCGGCGGCGCGCCCACCGAGGTGATATCGGTCCGTGAGTAGTCCAACGCGGGCCGGCCGCGCTCCAAAAACAGATCGAGCACCGACCCGCGGAAGCCCTCACCCAGGCTGTCGCCGGGGAGCAGCGCCTGCGGGACGCAGTCCACCAGGAAGGCCACCGGCCGGCCCTCCGACAGAATCACCCGCTCGATCTGCAGAACCTGGCCGGAGTCCGGCCAGCCTGCCTCTTCGATCTCGGCCGGGTTGGGCTGCCGGCGCACGACCTGCAGCTCGCCCATGCTGGTCTGGAGGCCTTGGCGGGCCGCCAGGCGCTGGATGCTCACCAGCTGCTCCAGCCCGGTCTCGATCACGCGGGGTTGCGAGGACACGAAGGTGCCGACGCCCTGCCGGCGGGAGATCAGGCCGCGCTGTTCGAAAGGGCGCATGGCCTCTCGCAGCGTGGAACGAGACACGCCCAGCTGCCTGGCCAAGCGCGGCTCGGACGGCAGGGCACTGCCCGGAGCGGCCTGCCGAAGGATCTCCGCTAGGGCATGGGTGGTGCTCTGATAGAGGGGCCGAGGCTTGGAGGCGGCGGGCATGTAGCAGAACGGGCTAAGCGCCCTCGGCCCTCAGTGGGATGATTTCGAACCGATCGACGTCCACCAGACCCTTGTCGGAGATGCGCAGCTCGGGAATCACCACCAGGGATAGCAGACTGAGCTGCATGTTGGCGTTGTTAAGCGTGCAGCCACACTCGCGGAATCCCTTCAGCACCTCCTCCGCCTTGTGCGCCACCTGCTCGGCCCGCTCATCCGACATCAGCCCGGCGATGGGCAGTTCCACCAGGCCGATGACCTCCCCATGCTTGACCACCACCTGTCCGCCGCCCACCTCGGCCAGGCGGTTGGCGGCCCGCGCCATGCTGGCTTCATCGGTTCCAACCACCAGCATCTGGTGCGAGTCGTGCGCCACGGTGGATCCGACCGCGCAGGGCTGGTCGAATGCAAACCCATGCACGAACCCGACCTGGATCCCTCCCGTGCCGCGATGCCGTTCCACCAGGGCCACCTTGGCCAGGTCGCGCGCCAGATCGACTACCAACTCTCCGCCCACTGGCTGCATCTCGAAGCGCATGCGGCGAGTGGGGGCCTGGTTCTCTACCACCCCGATCACCTGCACCGTCTGCGGCTCGTGGGACTCGACCGGTATGGCGAAATCGGCGGCCGTCAGCATGCGGCTCAGGTGCACCGAGGATCGGACCTGGGCCGGGTAGCGGAAATCGGGCAGTTCGATCGCCAGCCGCCCGTCTTCTGCGGCCACCCTGCCCCGGGCGATGACCAGGCCGGCGCGCAGGTCATGCAAATCGTCGGCCAGCAGGATGTCGGCGTACCGGCCGGGGGCGATCTGGCCAACCTCCCGGCTCACCCCAAAATGTTCGGCGGTGTTCAGCGTGGCCATTTGCAGGGCGACCACCGGATCGGCCCCCTGCTGGACGGCATGCCGCACGACCCGGTCCATGTGGCCTTCGTTGATCAGCGTGCCGGAGTGGCTGTCGTCGGTGACCAGGAGAAAGTGACGCGGGTCAAGCCCCAGCTCGGTCACGGCCCGCAGCTGCGCGGCCACGTCGTGCCAGGCGGATCCCAGCCGCATCATCACCTTCATGCCCTGGCGGGCGCGGGCCAGTGCGTCCTCCAGCCGGGTGCCCTCATGGTCGTCCTCGGGGCCGGCGGCGGCATAGGCGTGAAACGGCGGACCCAGGTCGAGCGAGGCGTAGTGGCCCCCGATCACCCGGCCAGCCGCCCGGGTCTCGGCCAGCTCCTGATGCAGCTCACGATCGCCGGCGATCACCCCGGGGAAGTTCATCATCTCTCCCAGTCCGATGATCCCGGGCCAGCCCATCGCCTCCGCCACATCCTCCGGTCCGATGGAAGCCCCGGGCGTCTCCAGGCCGGGGGCCGAGGGCACGCAGCTCGGCATCTGCACCCACACATGTATGGGCTGCGCCGCGGCCTCCTCGGCCATCAAACGCACCCCCTCCAGGCCCAACACGTTGGCGATCTCATGCGGGTCCACGAAGATACCGGTGGTGCCCAGCGGGAGCACTGCCCGCACGAATTCGGTGATGGTGATCATCCCGGATTCGACGTGCATGTGGCCGTCCAGCAATCCGGGGACCAGGTAGCGGCCATCGGCCTGGATGACCCGGGTGTTGTCGCCGATGCAGTGACCAGCGTCCGACCCCGCATAGGCTATGCGCTGTCCGGAGATGGCAACATCCATCCCCTCCAAGATCTCACCGGTCTGAACGCACACCCATCGCCCGGAGCGCAGCACCAGGTCCGCCGGCCGGCGCCCCATGGCGACCTCCACCAACGAACGGGAGAGCTCGCGCCATTGATCCGGCTTCATGGGCTGCGCCTCGCTGGGGTTTTGCTGTTGCTGGTCAAGGAAATCGTCGAACGGGTGGCCGGAGCTGCTGTGAGCGGACGGGCTGGTGACGGACCGTGCTCTAGCAAAGTTTGGGACATGGGCCAGCAAGTTGCTGAAAAAGCGGAGGTTCGGGCTGAGTGTATCACCCCTCCCCGAACCGGTCAATTGTCAGACAACATAGGCCGGGCGATGACCTTCGCCGGCGGCATGGGGCACAGCCGGTGCCGGGGCCGGCTCGGCTACAGGTTGGCCAGCTGCGCCGCCCGCAGCGTATTTCGCAGCAATCCGGCGATGGTCATCGGCCCCACGCCGCCCGGGACCGGGGTGATCGCCCCAGCCACCTCTTTGGCCTCGTCGAAGGCCACGTCGCCCACCAGCTTGTAGCCCTTTTCGCTGCCGGGATCGTCCACCCGGTTCACGCCGACGTCGATCACAAAAGCGCCCGGCTTGATCCAATCGCCGCGAATCATCTCGGGCTGCCCGATGGCGGCGATCAGGATATCGGCCTGACGGCAGGTGCCGGGCAGATCCTTGGTGCGGGAGTGGCAGATAGTGACGGTGGCGTTCTCCTTGACCAGCAGCAGCGCTGCCGGCATGCCGACGATGTTGGACCGGCCCACCACCACTGCCCGGGAGCCTGACAGCTGCGCGCCGGACTCCTTGAGCAGCACGATGCATCCAGCCGGGGTGCAGGGCACGAACAAGGGTTCGCGCCCCTTCTGCGCCAGGCGGCCAATGTTGATCGGGTGGAAGCCGTCCACGTCCTTCTCGATGCTGATGGACTTGAGCACCGCCTCCTCATCCAGCCCCGCCGGCAGAGGCAGCTGCACCAGAATGCCGTGCACCCGCTTGTCGGCGTTGAGCTGCGCCACCAGCGCTTCCACTTCCGGTTGGCTGGCCTCGGCCGGTAATACGTGGCCGAAGGACTCTATGCCCAATTCGGCGCAGGCCTTGCGCTTCATACGCACATAGGTCTCGGAGGCAGGGTTTTCGCCCACCAGCACGGTGGCCAGTCCCGGCGTTGGCCCTCCCGAGGCGATCAGTTCCTTGACCCCCTCAGCCACCTGGCGGCGAATTCCCGCGGCGATGGCCTTTCCATCGATGATGGTTGCGCTCATGTCGTTCTCCTGCTGCAGCGGCGGGTCCTCGGCGCGACGCCAAGCGACCCTGGACGATTGATTATGCCTCAGGCCTCCCCTGCCAGGGAGGGAAGCCCATCCCTGGCGGGGCTGACACCTATCCTGTTGTCGGGCTGGGGGGCAGGGTGCCTAGGGCCGCCAGGCGGGATCGAAATCCAGGGCCGCTTCGGTGGTGAGGTTGGTGATGATAGTGCAGCTGACGGTCATGATGGAGATGTTGTGGTTGATCCCATCCGGCCAGTACTCGAACACCAGCCAGCGGCCGTCCGGGGAGAAGTCTGGCCCAGCCATGGGATGGGCCGCGTAGGGGGCCTGCTGGCAGACCTGGAAGTCCGGGATTCCCTGGTCGGCGAAACGGGTGGCGAACAGGCGAGGGATGCCGCCTAGCTCTCGCTGGAACACGATCTGCTGTCCGTCGCTGGACCAGGCCGAGTGAGAATCGTCCAGATCGCCGCGGGCAAACCGCAGCGCGTTCTCCCCGTTGTCCGACATCGACCAGAGTTGGGCCTGGAGATTGCGGAAGGAGACGAACAGCAGCAGATTGTCCGCCGGCGACCAACTGGGCTGCACTTCGGGGGCGAAGAAGTCATGCAAGTGCACGACCTCGTCACTCTGCAGGCTTATCATGAAGATCTGCGGGCGGCCTTCGCGTTCGGAGGTGAAGGCGATGCGGTCGCCTCCGGGCGACCAAGCCGGATCGTAGTCGCCGCCGGGCACGGTGAGCAGCTGCTGCGGCTCCAGGTTCTCCAACTCGAGAACCCAAAGCCCGGCCCCGGGGTAGTCCTGCCGGCTCTCGAGACAGGGGGAGATGAATGCCAGCGATTTGCCGTCCGGGGACCAGGATGGTTGGCAGGCGCCCTCCGGCATGCTGGTGATCGCCTTGAGCCCGGTTCCATCTACGTTCATCAGGTAGATTTGCGGGGTCCCGCTGCGGTCGGAGGCAAAAGCGATCTGGCCCACCCCTCCTCCGACCGGGGTCGGCAGCGGGGTCAGGGTGAGGGCCGAGGAAGGGGTCGTCTCGCCTCCCGGTGGCGTGGCGGTGATCAGGATCAGGGCCGCGGTCGCCCCCGCAGCGGGCGGCTCAGCGGTGGGGCTGCTGATAGGCCGGCTGCCGGTGGGGGTTGGCACAACCCCGGGAGTGTCGGTGCCCTCCAGCCCGGCCAGCCCGGCGGACAGGCGCGGCACCGCCAGAGCGGCCCCCACCAGCAGGAGCAGCCCAACGGCTCCAGCCCCGATCTTCAGCCAGCGGCGGTCGGCTTCCGGCTCCCAGGGCAAGCGGGTGGGAAGGTCGGCCAATCCGGAGTTCACCGGGGCGCGCAGGGTTTGATCCAGGTAAGGGAATTCGCGCACCATGGTCGGCCCGCCGGCTTCCGAGGCGGAACCCAGCGCAGATGCGAACTCCGTCATGGATTGGTAACGTTCTTCCGGCCGTACCGAAAGCGCCTTCTCGATGGCCCGCGCCAGCGAGGGGGTGATATCCGGTCGCCGGCGGCGGAGCGGGGTCAGCTCGTCCCGGCCCATGGCCCGCTCCAGAGAGTCCTCCGGGATCTCGGCAGTCAGGCAGGCGTACATGGTGGCGCCCAGCGCGTAGATGTCGGTGCGCGGGTCGGTTCGGCCGGTCCCGTACTGCTCCGGGGGAGAGAAGCCGGGGGTCATGGCCTTGGCCCCGGTGGTCGTCGTGCCGGAATCGTCTACCACCTTGGCCAGCCCGAAGTCGACCAAAATGGCGCGCCCGTCCGGCTGGATCTTGATATTCCCCGGCTTGATGTCCCGATGCAGGATGGGGTAGGGCCGGCGGCTGTGCAGGTAGGCCAGCGCGTCGCACACCTGCAGGAACCAGGGCAGTCCATCCTCCACTCGGACCGGCCCGTCGCGTTCGATGCGCTCGCGCAGGTCGGTGCCCTCGATGAAATCCATGACCAGATACTGCCCCTCGCCAGGCAGCACGAAGTGATCGATCACCCGCGGCAGATTGGCATGGCGCAGACCGGCCAGGATGGTGGCTTCGTTATGGAATTGGCGGGCGTACTCTTCGGTGGTGAACAGGTTTTCTTTGACCGCCACCGGGACGCGCAGATTGAGATCCTTGGCCCGGTACACAGCGCCCATTCCCCCCTGGCCGAGGACACTCTCAATTTGGTAGCGGTTGCGTAAGGTTTCTCCCGATCGGAGGGCCATGCGGGTTCCGGGAAATCTGAGGCAGTCGTGCAGGTATCGGTTCCATTGTAGCGCATGGACACGGCTTAAGCTATTCAACGGCCGGTGAGGCGGGCTTGGGCGAGTCGTCGGCGCGCCACGGGGGGATGCAGGATATACTCGCCAACCCCCGCGCCGGGGCAGCGCAGCGAGGATGGTATTGCATCAGGGAGACGTCAGGCAGATGAAGCGGCCGTTCCGCCGGGTGGCTCCGTGGATTCTGGCGCTATTGGCCATAACCGCCTGCGGCTCTCCGGGGGCGGAGGCTTTGCTGAGCATGGGGCCTGATGGAGATCACGGCCCACTCTCACTGCCGGCCGCCTGGAGTCCCACCCCCAGCCTGGTCCCCCATGCCACCCCCACGCCGGCCCCCACTCCGGCAGCTACTCGCCGCCCCCGACCCTCGGCCACCCCTTTCATGGTCGGCCCTGTGGTGATCGGTCAGAGCGTCGAGGGCCGGCCGCTGGAGGTCTTCCGCTTCGGACACGGCCCCATCCGCCGGCTGATCGTGGCGGGCATCCACGGGGGCTATGAATGGAACACCATCGCGCTGGCACAGGAGCTAAAGACCCACCTGGCCAAGCATCCGGAGTTGGTGCCCCGCCAGATCACCCTGTTCCTGCTGCCTGCGCTGAATCCGGATGGCGAGGCGCTCAGCCACAGCTACGAGGGCCGCGCCAATGCGCACGGCGTGGACTTGAACCGCAATTGGCCGGCGCATTGGAAGGAAGACTGGTCGCGGACCGGCTGCTGGAACTACCTGCCCATCGGGGGCGGGCCCCAACCGGTCTCGGAGCCGGAGGTGGCCGCGTTGATGGGCTTCATCCTGGAGCAGCGCATCTCAGCCCTGATCAGCTACCACAGCGCTGCGCTGGGCATCTTCGCCGGCGGCCGCCCCTCCAGTCAGGCCTCCTTGAGCCTGGCGGAGGCGGTTGCGGAGGTCAGCCCCTATCCCTACCCGCCCCTCGACAGCGGCTGTGAGTACACCGGACAGTTCGCCGACTGGGCCACCGAGAACGGGATCCCGGCCATCGACGTCGAGCTCACCAACCACACCGACACCGACTTCGAGATCAACCTGCGGGTGCTGCAGGCTTTTCTGAGCTGGCGACCATAGGCCCGAGGCCGCTCAGCGCACGAACCCGGCGCGGCCAGGGGCGAAACCCGGGAAGATCTGATCCACGGCCGGGTTGTTCAACCGTTTGCGGCACACCTCTGCCAGCACCTCACGGTAGTCCGTAGTCACCGCCAGATCGCCCGGTCCGAAGAGCTGGCCCTGGCTGAGACCCGGCCAGCTGCCGTGCACCCTGCCCCCCTCCACGCTCCCACCCAGCAGCAGCATGAGGCTGCCATGCCCGTGATCGGTGCCCAGGCTGGCGTTCTCCTGCACCCGGCGGCCGAACTCGGTCATCACCACCACGGTGAGCCGGTTCAGGCTGCCGGCCAGGTCGGCATGCAGGGCTGACAGCCCACCCGCCAGGTCGGCCAGCAGGCCGGCCATCAGCCCGTCGCTGGCACCCTGGGCGAAGTGGGTGTCCCAGCCTCCCAGGTCGATGGCAGCCACCTCCAGACCGACGTCGGCCCGGACCAGCATGGCCACCTGGCGCAGGGCGGCTCCGAAGTCGCTGGCGGGGTAAGCCGGCAGCCCGGACTCTGGCCGATAGCCCTGAGGGTCGAGCTGCTCCACCGTCTCCAGGATGCGCAGCGTTTCGCGCCCGATGCCGGCCAGCAGGTCATCGCCAGAATAGAGCGCGGCCAGGCCACCCTTCAGCATGCCGGCTATTTCGGGCTCGCCTCCCAGGTGGAATTCGGCGATGGAGCGCAGCGCGGAGACCGGGATGACCCCGCGCAAGCTGCGCGGCGCCGCCTCCCCGAAGCCGATGGCCCGCAGCGGGGAGGAGTTTCCAGTGTCCAGGCTGGCCAGGTGGCGATTGATCCAGCCGGAGGCCGGCCCGCCCAAGTCGGCCAACCCGCGCTCCATGAGCTCCATGGCCTTGAAGTGGCTGCGGGAATCGTCGGGTGCGCCGCAGGCATGCACCACGGCCAGGTGCCCTTCCTGCCAGGCCGGCAGCAGCGGGGCCATGGCCGGATGCAGCCCGAAGAATCCCTCCAGATCCACCGCCCGGCTGTTCTCGGACGCTTTGCGGTCATCGGGCCGCGGGATGGCCAACGTCGGCCGGTTGGTGTAGTAGGTGGGCTCTCCGTGGGGAACCACGATGTTGAGCGCGTCGGCCGCCCCGCGCAGGAAGACGACCACCAGCACGTCGCCCCGCACTCCACGCCTGGCCGGCTCAAAGGCCAGCCGGGGCATCCAGGCCGGCCAGCTGCTGCGAGCGTAGTGGGCGGCCTGCTTGTGCTGTGGGCACTGACAGAGCACCTGGAAGAAATCACGGCGTTCTGCGGCGAATCGCATGGGGTTGCTCCTTTGGCGAAGCGTGGTCCTAACGCCACTGAAAGGCCGGGGAGGCCAGTAGACCGGCGGTCACCAGCGACGGTAGCCCGGCTGGGTCCTGACCTGCGCCCTCCCCCAGGGCGGCCAGCAGCGAATCCCGCTCGGCCGGTCCGAGCGGCACGCCCAGCAGCAGCTCTTCCAGCGTGTCCAGTGCAGCCTGCGGGTCGGGTGGGGCCAGCGGACCGAGGAGTGCAGGTAGGTCGAGCCGGGTGCCTTTCATCTCATTGCGGGCCAGTGCGATGGCGAAGTTCCAGCGCGGCAGCAGGTTGGTGGACCAGAATGGAGAATCGTCCGGGGGACCATCCGGCGTGGGCCACTGGAAGGGGGGTTGACCCATGGCCTGCAGCGCCTGCTGCAACGCTTCGCCGCCATCGGTATCGGCGCTCAGCAGCCGCAGCGCCGAGGCGACCACGTCCACCGGCCGCTTCATCTTGGGCCCCCAGATCGTCTGCGTTCCGGCCAACCCGTCCAGCAGCACGACCCGCAGCATCCCGGCGATGGAGCCGTTGGTCTTCTGCAGGGCGAGCGCGGCTCGTTTCGCCAGTGCGGCAGCGGATCCGTCGTCCTGCTCGGTCACGAAGCGTCGTACCAGTTTGCGCGCCAACCGCAGAGCGGTGGCGGGGTGCTCGGCCAAACGCTGCAGGACCCGCTCGGCCTCTCGCTGACCCTCCGGCTGGATCTGCAGTCCCAGGGGGCGCTTGCTCCCCGGGTCGTGCAGGTCGGCGTCGAAGCGAAACTGGCCGCCCCAGAAGTGCCGCTTGACCGTCCAGCCGGTCAGGCAGCGCGCCAGCTCCATGACATCCTGTTGGGTGTACCCGGCCTCCACACCCAGCGTGTGCAGCTCGAGCAGCTCCCGGGCGTAGTTCTCATTGGGCGCTTCCTTGAGATTGGCCTGGTTATCCAGGTAGACCAGCATGGCCGGTGAGTGCGCCGAGGACCAGAGCAGCTCTCCGAAATCGCCCAACGCGTGGGCCCGAATCACCTCCCGGTCATCGGCCGGCTTCAGGAACCAGCCATCGCCTTTGCGGACGGTGATATTGAAGTGATCGGTCCAGAACTCGACCATGCGCTCCAGCAGCTGGCGGCGGCTGTAGACCTGCCGCAGCAGGGCCCCCTGCTGGAGCTGCAGGATGACGTCTTCGGCCTCCCAGGAGGAGAGGCTGTCGGCCCCCAGCCACAGTGCGTCCAGCGGACGCAGCCTCCACTCGACCCCCTCGTCCTGGATGCCGGCTGGCGACAACTGCTCCTCGATCCAGGCAGCCAGGCCGTTCTTCAGTATCTGGGTCCGCTCCGCCGGGAGCGGCCCGTAGGTCAGCCGGCTCAGGCCACGGAAGTCCGCCAGGGAGATGCTGGGCCATGCCTGGGACGGGCCGGGCAGGCCCGAGAGCTGCCGATACAGGGGCGAGCAAGCGGCCACCCCCGCGCCGGCGGCCACCGACCCGGCCAGCCGGAGGAACTGGCGCCGGTCCACGCCCTACCTAGGCCCCGCTCTCGCCCGGCAGGGGGGCGGCGGCCAGCTGTTCTTGCCGCCGGGAGCCCAGCATGCCGCGGGCGGCCGCACCCAGCGATACCAGGGTGACAACCGGAATGGTCAGCAGCCAGCCGATGAAGGGAAACGCTGCCGCCAATTCGAGCGCCAGGGCCCCTCGCAGAAATCCGGTGAAGGGGGAGTGTCCGCCACCGGCATGCTCGGACAGACGCTTGCCGAGCAGCGCCGCGACTCCCGCAGCTCCCAGGCTGGCCAGCCCCAGCGCAAGCACCGTCAAGAGCAGGCCGAGGAACTTGAAGAGCCCGAGCGGCACCGCCGACAGGATGCCGGCCAATATCGCAACCGCCACCGCCAGACCGAGGCCGATCCCCAGACAGCTCCAGGGGGAGCGATCCAGGCATCCCGAGGCCCTGGCCACCACCCTCGGGAACAGCAGCCACCAGGCCACCAGCATTCCCGGGAAGGCGATCCCCAGCGCCAACAGGGTGCCGAACACAGCATAGACGTCTGCCATGGGTCACATCTCCTGGGCCGGACGGGCCAGCTGTCCACTGAGATTGTGGGCGCAGAGGCATCGCCGAAGCGATGGCCCGCCGACCTATGCAGCCATACAGCAACCTGGATGGAAAAGTCGCGGGGCAGCTTGAGTTAGGGGAGGAACTGGAGCACAGCAGCCTGTCCGGGCCCGGACTACCCGGGCGGTTCGGGGGCTCTGCTGAAGAGACCGATCACCACACCCCCAAGTCCCACCAATGCAACGTAGGGAAAGAAGAGGAACCAACCGAGGAATGGCGTCAGCCCGGCCAGCACGATGGCGGCCGCGCCGATCAGCACCTGAGAGATCGGCCCACGTAGAGGAACCAGCCGGTCGCCGATCAGGCTCGACATGGCCGCCAGCCCGACCGTCAGACCCGAGGCCAGGACCAGGGCGGGCGCTAGCGCCAGGAGCTCCACAACTCCGCTCCGCGAACTCGCCCGCTCCCCGGCGGCGGTCAACACCACCACCAGCGCGGTGAGGAAAAGCAGATTGACAACGCCCAGCAGCAGCGACCGCCCAGGCATCGCGGCCGCGGCCCGCCGGGCTGCGCGCACGATGCGCGGAAAGAGCACCGTTCCCAGGGTCAGCATACAAACCAGACCCGGCGCTCCGATGAGCACCGACAGCAGCAGACCCAGACCCTCGTTCATGGTCCCTCCTTTCGCCGGATCACGGAGCGGCCCAGCAGCAGCCCGTTCCCCACCGCCCACAGCACGGCCGCGCTGCCGCCCAGCAGCCAGAGCTGGGAGGCCGGGATAGAGGGCAGGCTCGGCAGGAGGCCGGGGGCGGCCAGGCCCTGCAAGCCCTGCCTCAGACCGGCGGCGAGCGTGTCCAGACCCGCTACAAGCTGGTCCAACTCGCCAAGCCCGCTGCTCCCCCACCCTTGCAGGGCCTGGCCGAGATCGAAGCCCAGCTCGGAGGAAGCCAACCAGGGAACCCCGAGCACCGCCAGGGCCACGGCGGCCGCGGCTTCCAGCATGGCCAGCAGCGGCAGCCGCTTCAGTTCTGACGGCAGGGCTCGCAGGACTTCCCCGGAGAGATCCCTCCCCAGGGCCAGGTCGGGCATGCTCTCGATGAGCGAGAAGAGGCTCCCAAGCTGCTCCAACCTGCGGGTGCAGGCCGGGCAGCCGAGAACATGTTCTGCGACCCTGGTCTGGGATGGGGTCTGCAGCTCGCCATCCAGGTAGGCCTGCAGCTCTGCCTCGGTGGGATGCT
>Ga0214473_10009224_pt1 | contig 11668 bp, 12 predicted proteins | sample RVTome_7_FD_203509 | JGI IMG/M metagenome (GOLD analysis project Ga0214473, IMG submission 203509) | Soil microbial communities from uranium-contaminated site in the Upper Colorado River Basin, Wyoming, United States - RVT98D197 | ecosystem: Environmental > Terrestrial > Soil > Contaminated >...
CACTTATGGTAATATATCATTTTTAGAATTTAAACGCATCTTGACCTCAGGGGCGCAGGTTCTTTAGATAGAAAACCTATTTTCTACCGCCCACTCGTCCTGCCTGAGTCCCGCTAAAAGCGGTATTCGATGCACTGAGGTGATTCGTTTCCAAAAGGAATAATGGAATGGTGGAATGATGGAATATTCATTAGGGTTGCTTTTTAAATTCTTTTCCCAACATTCCAGTACTCCAGTACTCCAACCCTCCAATGATCCGGCTTCCGTGCCCTCTGTGACTCCGTGGTGAACCGAAAGAATTTTATTCCCTTCCTTTCAACTCCTTTGCGATCTTTGCGCCTTTGCGGTGAAATGGGTTGATTTTTCTTCAAATTCTATGCGACGATAAAAAGCCATGAAGAAAAGTGAGTTCTACGGATACCTTTACATCCTGATCGGGACGACGTTGTGGGGCGTATCGAGTGTGGTGGCCAAATCCCTTTTCAACATCGGCCTTCCCCCTGCTGAACTGGTCCTCGTCCGGTTGACCCTCGCCACCCTCTCCCTCCTGATTGTCCTCCTCTTCCTCGATCGAAAGCGCATCGTCATATCTTTAAAGGACCTTCCTTACTTCTTCATCCTCGGCTTTGTGGGTGTGGCCGGTATGCAATTTACTTATTACTACACCATCAGTAAGATCAACGTGGGACCCGCAGTCCTCCTGCAGTATCTCCAGCCGGTCTGGGTTGCGATCTACGCCTTTCTTTTTCAGAAGGAGCCTCTGACGAAGGGAAAGGCGGCCTCTCTTCTTCTGGCGATCCTGGGTTGTTATCTGGTCGCAGGAGGATACGAATTCGATCTCCTCCGTTTGAATAAGATCGGAATCCTGAGCGGCCTGGTGGCCTCCCTTTTCTTCACCTTCTACACCCTCTACGGAGAAAAGGGATTAAAAAAATATGATTCGTGGACCCTTATCCTTTATGGTTTCGGGTTCGGGGCGATCCTCTACTGGATCCTCCTCTCGCCCCTGCGCTTCATCACGGCCGGTTATTCCCTCAAGATGTGGCTGGCTTTTATTTACATCGCCATCTTCGCCACCCTGCTTCCTTTCGGCTTCTATTTCAAAGGGATTGAAAGAGTGCGGGCAACCCGGGCAAGCATCACGGCAACCTGGGAGCCTGTGGTCGCCGGAATGACTGCCTATCTTGTCCTGGGAGAAGTGTTGTACCCTTTACAGGTCCTGGGTGGCATCGGAGTCATTGCCGCCATCGTTCTTCTCCAGATAGGCATAGAAAAAAAGGCCCCTCCGCCTCCTCTCGAGCTTCGTGAAATATCCTCTCCCCCGTGAGACTGTGTCGGAATGGAATCGAGGCGTTGAAGACGGAACAGATCCTCTTAAGAAATCCGTGTAATCGGCCCTTAATCTGTGTAATCAGAAATTTCTGGCCTTTGGCAGAAATTTCATTGACGGAAGAGGAGTCTCTATATTACTCTACAATATGTTGGAAGTTATCTTACTTTACACTCTGGCAATGACATGGAGGAGAGAATGAAGAAAAAAAGAGATGTGGTCATTCTGGCGACGGTTTTGATTTTATTCCTGAGTTTCAATTTTACCCTTCCCGCAAGGGCGAACGACGTTCCCCGAGTGACCAAGGAAGAACTCAAAGAGCAGATGGATGAACCTAATTTGCTCATTATCGATGTGCGCGCCGCGTCCGATTGGAACGGGAGTAAGATCAAGATCAAGGGAGCCGTGAGAGAAGACCCGAAGAAGGTGGATTCCTGGATGAGCAAGTATTCCAAGGAGAAAATTCTGGTCTTCTATTGCGCCTGACCCAGCGAGGGAACAAGTGCCAGTGTGGCACAGAAATTTATCGACAAAGGATATGACGAGGTTTACGCCCTCAAGGGAGGATGGAAAGAATGGTCGGACGCGAAATTCCCGACGGACTCGAAGTAGGGGCTTCTTCTAAAATCGGGGTCACCGCTGAGGCGCGAAAGCCGGAGAGAAAAGTCTCTTATGATCACAGAGGAGCAGATCAAAACCCTGCTCGACCTCAAGCTCCATTCTGAGGAAGGGGGTTACTTCACAGAGACTTACCGGTCGGGTGAATCAATTCCAGAGGAGGCATTGCCGGGCCGGTATCAGGGCGTCCGGTCTTTCGGGACAGCCATCTATTACCTGCTCACGCTGAAAAGCTTCTCTTCGATCCACCGTCTTCGGTCGGACGAGATCTTTCATTTCTATGTGGGTGATCCCGTTGAAATGCTCCAACTGTGGCCGGATGGGTCCGGCAAGGTAGTGATTCTGGGCCCCGATCTTCTGAAAGGGATGCAGCCGCAGGTCATGGTCCCGAGAGGTATCTGGCAAGGGGCAAGGCTTCTTGCCGGTGGAAGATTCGCCCTGTTAGGGACAACGGTCTCTCCCGGATTCGAGTTTGCCGATTATGAATCCGGACGCCGAAGTGCCTTACTGGCCTCTTATCCCCGGTATCGCCATCTCATCGGTGCTCTGACTAAAGATGACTGAAAGGCGAGCCCTCTTAGATCGCAGAAAGAAACCGGCCCCCCTTCTGAGCCGTTTTACCTTCTTTGGCCGAAGAGAGACCCTTCGAAGGAAGGGCGATCAAGCCAAGGGAGGCTATGTAGACCGTTACAGCGCCACCCTATTTTTTTTCCTCGTTCTGATCTTAGGGCTGAACGTTCTGGATTCTCTTTTCACTCTCATGGTTCTTGACCTCCAGGGATGGGAATTAAATCCCGTCGTTCGGTCTGTCATCGAACTCCACGGATATGAATTCTGGATCTGGAAGTTCTTCTTTGTCTCTGCCTGTTTAATTCTTCTATGTCTCCATAGCAAGGTGAGAAGGGTGAAGACCAGTTTCGTGTTCATCAGTCTGATTTATCTTTCCACGGTGTTCTACCAGATTTACATGCTGATCTATCGTTAAGTTACATGACTTCGTTAAGGAGGGAGGAGCCAGATGTTCGACCTTTTTAAGAGATTGGTGGAGATTCCCGGAGGGAGCGGATTTGAAGAGAAGGTGATCGAAGCAGTCGTGGACGAATTAAAAAAAAGAGTCCCCGAGGTCTCCGTGGACCCGATGGGAAACGTCATCGGCAAAATAGGGACAGGACAGAGATCGGCGATGGTCTGTGTCCACATGGATGAGATGTGCCTGCTCGTGAAATATATTGACCAAAAAGGGTACATCTATTTCGATCTCAATGGGCTCATCGATGAGCGGGCTTTGCTCAGCACCAAGGTGGATATCTGCGCAGGGAAGGGAATTCTTACGGGTGTCATTGGAGTAAAAAACCGTCACCTGTTGACCGCTGAGGAAATGAAACGGCCGGTCACCATCTCAGACCTGTGGATTGACGTGGGAGGGGAGAGCGCAGAGGAAGTCAGGGCATGGGGGATTGAGATCGGGGATCCCATTGTCTTTCACCCCAATTTCCAGAGAATCGGGAAGGATACGATCATCACCAAGGCCATCGATAATCGCGTGGGTTGCGCGGTTCTGATCGATCTGGCCGAGAGAATGAAGAGAGAGAAAATAGATTATCAACTCCAGCTGGTGGCCGCGGCTCAGGAAGAGATAGGTTCCCGTGGAGCCAGGGTGGCTGCCCAAGCCCTTGGCCCCGATATGGCGCTGGTGATCGACACGGTGCCGGCCGTCGACCCGATTACGCCACCCCAGCAGGCGACGGAGGAGTGCGGGAAAGGGCCGGTCATCCGCTCCATGGATGTCAACGCCCAGGGGTGGGGAACGATTTATTCAAAAAAGATCCGGCAGAGACTGATCTCAACGGCGCTCACGCATGGCATCCCACACCAGAAAGATATCGCCCGCACATGGACCGATGCCTCAGCGATTCATCTCTCAGGGAAAGGCATCCCCTGCGGCGGTCTTTATATCCCGCGACGTTACAGCCACTCCCCTCTGGAGCTCGCAAAATGGTCCGATGTGGAAAATACGGCCAATCTTCTCTACTTCTTTTTGAAGGAGTTAGGATCGACAGATATTGAAGAACTGATTCGGAAGATTTGAAGTTGGTTAGAGAATAACCGCGTCCCGATCAAGAAATGTAGGGGAGCCCCACTGTGGGCTCCCAGAACGGGCGGCCGCAGTGGGCCGCCCCTACAGAATTCATAAAACCTTCCCCGTCGAGAGGGAGGGTAGGTAATAAAAACACGGCCGGCCCTTTTTTTACGCTTGGCGCTACGCTCTATGCGCTATGCGTCATCTCAGGCCGTCTTCTTTCTTGGCCTCCTCCTTCTTCAAACCACCAATTCTTGCATGAGGTCTGCCCGAGTCCGTCACCACAATGACCACAACGATTTCATCAGGCTTCGGTGCATCCGCAATCCGAACCGCCATGGCATCGAAATGGGACCGGACAAAGGCAGCGTCTTTATAGTGAAGAGGAACGTCGATCTCCGTTCCGGGTCCCCCCATTTTCTTCGCCGAAGGGATGATGGCCTTCCCTCCACCCACTTCCTTTCTCAAAGGCGTCCCCAGTTTCGGATGCAAGAGGGCGGCGGCATGCTCCAATTCCCCATCCACTCCCACAATGGCAGCCATTCCGTAGCTCTCCGTGTTTTCCGGCATGATTCTCAGGGCCTCCACCGCCTTCTTCGTCAATATTCCTCCTAGCTCTTCACCCATATCGATGAGAGGGTCCAGGTTTTCCACATACTTCCCGGCAAAAGGGCTCTTAATGACCGCGACTGCCGCTGCCTTCCGTGTTGGCGGATTCACCCCTTTTCCTCCCTCTTTCACCGTTTCCTCTACAATAACGACATATTTACGGACTTCCATTTTGGCACCTCCCAAGGGTTAAATTTCCAATAACCAAATCCCCAATTCCCATGCAAATTGAAATCTGGTCCTTTTGATTTCCAAATTACCTTCCCATCCTGGAGGGGAGGAAAAGTGCGATCTGCGGGAATAACGTGATGAGAAAAGTAACAAATAGAATAGCGATCAGAAAAGGTACGGCCCCTTTAAAAACCTCTTCAAGGGGTGCATCTTTAGCGATGCTGGCCACTGTATAGACACAGAGACCCACGGGAGGTGTTATCAAACCTGCTCCCATCATGAGCACACATACGACTCCGAACCATATTGGATCAAAGCCGAGGTTCAACACAACCGGAAAGATAACGGGCAGTGTGAGAATCATCATTGAGATAGCATCTAAGAAACACCCAAGGAAGAGGTAAATGAGGACGATGATGCTGAGAGCGACGTATTTGGAAACAGCAAGCCCGATGATCCATGTAGAAACCTTCATGGGGATCGTAGAGAGGGCTAGGAAATAACTGAACACATTTGCACCTGCCACTAAGAAGAGAACCATAACGGAAACCCGGACAGTTTCCAAAAGCGAGTTCATGAATATCCGAAGGGTCAATTTCTTCTTCCAAATCGCCACCAAGAAGATGAGCGTTGCCCCAACCCCTGCTGCCTCGGTTGGCGTAAAAAAACCGGTATAGATTCCCCCGATCACAAGTAAGAAGATGACTACGGTTTCCCAAATCCCTTTCAGTGCAGATATCTTCTCTTTCCAGGATACCCTTTCGGGACGGCTCAGAGCTGAATTGGGATTGAATCTCACCCAAGCATATAAGATGATCATAAAAGCCCCTGCGAGAATGAGGCCTGGGATCATACCTGAAATGAGAAGCTTCCCGATGGACTGTTCCGTAAGGATACCGAAGATCACAAAGCCAAGGCTGGGTGGAATGAGAAAATCGATGGTTGCGCCGGCTGCAACCGTTCCGGCTGCGAGCCTGGGTGAATAGTTGAATCGTCTCATTTCAGGATAAGCCACCTTCCCAAAAGCGGCAGAAGAGGCAACCGACGAACCGGAAATAGCCGAAAACCCGGCAATGGATGCGATCGTCGCCATCCCAAGACCTCCCGGCAATCTTCGTAGCCACTTATCAAACGTATCATAAAGATCGGTGCTGATCCCTGAGACCTCCGCATAGCTCCCCATGACGATAAAAAGGGGAATAATCGTATAGGGGTAATAGTAAGATGTTTCATAGACCGTTCTTGCAATCAAGGGGAGCGCTGCCTTAAGGGAAGCGAGGAAAGTGACGCCGAGAAATCCCACGAACATCAAAGAGAAAGCGATGGGCATCCCGATCATGAGCAGGAAAAAGAGTAGACAGGAGCCGAGGATACCTACCAGAACCGGATCCATCACGAGGACCTCCGCACAAGCTTATTGAAAGTCTCTTCAAAATCAACCAGAAGTTCGAGACATACGAAGAAGGCAGCGACGGCGACCAGGATCCGGAATGGATACTGTGGTATTCTTAGCATGTCGGAGACCGTCCGTTCCTCGACACCTACGACCAGACCCTGCCATGCAAGGATAGAAAAAATGAATAAACCCAAAAGGGTGGTAATGAGATTGAGGATGAATTGAGCATTTTGGGACAGCCGCGAGGTTAGTATAGAAACGGCCACATGGGCCTTTACTTGATGCGCATAGGCGAAGCCTAGAAGGAGGAAGACCCCTAACATGTACTGAGATAGTTCGACGGCACCAGGGATGGGATGGTTGAATACGTCCCTGCCCACGACATCGACTGCCGTGATGATCATCAAAAGTATAAGGAAAACCCCACTCACCCCGGCGATAAACCGATTCACCGCTTGTATCCCTTTCTTGATTTTTTCCAACCCTCTCATCCCGGGCATCCTTTTTCCGTCCTTTTATTTCCATTCAGGTGGGAATGCTACGACGTTAACACCTCTCTTCTCGCATTCCTCGTTGTACATCTTCACGACCTCTTTGGCCTTAAGCCCCTTCCCTTCCAGATCAGCAACCCATTTTCTCGTCACATCTCTAAAGCGGTCATACCACCTCTCCGCTTCTTTACCTGGAAGGTTATAGAGCTCCACCTTTTTGTCGGTTATCTCTTTCATCATGATCTTATAAACATTTCTGGTTAACCCACCTGTGATCTGGTAAGGATTGTGGGTCACTTCATCAACAATGGGTTTGAGTTCATCTGGAGTTTTTTTCCAACTCTCGTTGTTCATGATGACGCCTTCGGAGACACACCCAAAGGTCGTCACGACTCCAAATTTTGCAACCTCATTGAGCTTAAACGCGAGAAATTGTGGGGGACACGTGACAATGCCATCGATGGTGCCTGTCTCCATCGCAAGATAGACATCCCCAAGAGGCATAAACACAGGTTCTGCTCCGATGGCCTTAATATAATTTGTTTGATGTCCTCCGGGGGATCTTACTTTGAGACCTTTAGCCTCTTCAAGGGTTCGCACAGGTTTCTTCGTCCATAGGAAGGACTGGATACAACCATTTAACTCGACCATTTTCACCCCTGGAAATTCCTGATTCAGGACCCGTTTGTACATGGCATTTCCGATTTCCGTTGCAATGTCCTTCCCGTCTACCCAGGCAGCCAGAGAGAGAACATCCGTCAGGGGAAACCGGCCCGGTGTCCAGGTGGCCGTGAAGTAACCCAAGTCAGAGAGACCCTTTGCCACAATGTCGAAATGTTCTGGCCCTTTTCCCAGAGCCGCACCCGCAAACATGGTATAGGCCAATTTCCCTTGACTTCTCTTTTTCAGCTCTTCAAGCATAGGAATCCAAACCGTTTGAACATCCCTTCCAACAGGAACATGCCAGGTACTGAATTTCAAATTGGTCTGTGCGTGGGACAAATGAATATGGCCCAATCCACCTCCTAATGCGATGCCACCGAACAATGAATTCCTTAAAAAGTCCCTTCTCGTAATGCCGTTACACATTCTTCACTCCGCCTTTCTGGTCTCTTCCGCTCCCATTCCCCCCTACGAATGGGAGGATGACCCTCGTTTAAATCATTCTAACTTTTTCCGATATTTTCCTCCATGCCTTTGCCTTCTCTTAAGAAGTCGGCGGGCTCACGACCCAAATCACCACCGTTTTGCTTCTACTGGGATTCTACCAGCTATGCGGTTCCTGTGACGGAAAATAGAAACTCTGGTTCTTTTTCACCCGGTACGTCTTGCGATTTAGGTTAATATCAAGCTGTCCTTGAAGAACGATTCCAAACTCCTCTCCCACATGGGAGGTAGCCCCTTTCGAGCCTCGCCGGGATCAATGGTCGTATAGAACGGCTGCATCCTCTTATGCTGGATATCCCGGTCGAGCACCTGGATCTTAGCGTCCTCCCTTTTAAAATTGATGTTCACCCTTTCCTCCTCTTTAAGAACGACTTGAATTTCATCCAATTCGCGTCCGAGGAAGAAGTTGGCAACCAGCATCTGAAGCGCAGCGGCAATCTTTTTCAGAATCATAATGGAGGGATTCGCACGGGCACGCTCCAACAGGGAAAGGTAGGCATCCATACAACCGGCTTTGGCTGCCAGTTGCTTGAGAGTCAACCGGTTCGCTAACCGGAAGGTTGTCAGTTTTTCAGCAATCTATTTCATGAGAAGAAATTAAATATATTTAACGTGGGTTAATAAATAATTAATCACATTTTGTCAAGCAGAAAATGTAGCTCTTTCCTGAGAGAAAAGATGGCTACTCTTTGAAGGCGGTCATGGGTTCGAGGATGAACTCGCCCTTTCCGAAGCGTTCGATGGAAAGAGGAGAGATATCGATGGTTGTGGCCTTTCCATCGACAATCAGTTCTGAAATGACCTTCCCGACAGCAGGGCTGTGTTGAAAGCCGTGTCCGCTGAAGCCATTGGCAAGAATAAAACCTTCAACCCCCGGGACTTTTCCAAGAATGGCATGGTTGTCCGGGGAAATCTCATAGAGCCCTGCCCAACCTCTGGCGATTTTTGCCTTTTCGAGGGCAGGAACGCGATCCATTGCATTTTCTGAAGCCTGGACCATCGCTTCATAATCTGTGTTCAGATTAAAACTCGACTCCTGATCCAATGGCCCCGAGAGAAGCAGTCCATCCACCTCCTGACGGAAATACCATCCACGATGAAAATCGATGGTCAGAGGAATCGTTTGATCCGTCAGATGAAAGGGAGCAGTGACAAAGACCTGCCTCCGAAGAGGTTTGACAGGGATCTCAATTTCTGCCATCTCTCCGACCAGGGAGGCGTAAGGCCCGCCGGCATTGATCACAACAGGAGTTGAAATTTCGTCTCCCTTCGTCCTCACCCCATGGACCTTCCCATTTCGTAAAGATATCCCTACCACTTCGGTTCCTTCATAAATCCTCACCCCGTCTCTCCTTGCGCCATTGGCAAAACCGGTGAGAACTTCACTGGGCCCCGCATACCCGTCCATCGAGCAAAATGTCCCGCCCGAGACATCCTCTGTCCTCAGATAGGGCCAGCGGCTTTTGATTTCATCAGGGGTCAAAAGTTCAACGGAGATACCAAACTCCCTCTGAAGTTTTACATTTTCCTTAAAGATCCTCATCTCCATCTCAGTCGTTGCCAAGAAGAGATAGCCGATCCTTTTTAACTCCGGATCGACTCCGAATTCTTCTTCAAATCGCTCGAAAACCTTTATCGATTCGAGCGAGAATTGGATGTTGACCTCTGTAGAAAATTGAGTCCTGATCCCTCCGACACAGCGGCTGGTGGAGCCCTCGCCCAACTGGCCTTTTTCGAGGAGGACGATCTTCCCTGCCTTTTTCAGAGCAAGCTGATAGGCGATGCTCGTGCCAATGACTCCGCCTCCAATGATAACGACATCTGCTGTCTTTTCCATAGCTGGCAAGTGCCCCGGGAAGCCCCGCGCTGCCGGCGAGCAGCTTCCTTAAGAATTTTCCCTTTACTTTTTGTTATCCATGGATAAAATAACATCTTAGCCGAAGAGATTCAATTTAACCTTAGAATACCAGGAGGAGGTGTGGTATGAAAAAAATGTTTGCCTTAATGTTCATGGTCCTTTTAGTTCTTGCTACTTCTCTTGTTCAGGCTCAAACCTTGACCTGGACTGCAGGAGGAGTAGGTGGCGGGTGGTATACCATTGCAGGAGGCATCTCAAACATCATTAATGAAAAAGCAGGTGGGATCACGGTCAAAGTCATACCGGGTGGGGGCATGCAGAATCCGAGCCTGGTCAACAAGGGAGACTGTGAACTGGGTTGGGGACTTCCTTTCATGAATGCCGCTGCCTGGAATGGTGAGGACCCCTATACGGCCAAACACGCGGATCTCAGAGCCATTGCAGGGGGAATGAGCATGAACTACTTTCACTTCTATTTGGGTGCGGAAGTCCCTTACAAAACGATGGATGAGGTCTTCAGGCAAAAAAAAGCCACCCGCATCGGCATCTCCCCTGCCGGCACCTCCGAGGAATGGGTTTTCAGGAAAGTCCTGGCCCATTACAAAACAGACTATAAGGACCTTGAGGCCGCTGGGTTCAAATTCTTCAGAGGTTCCTACGCTGAGCAGGCGGGCCAATTCAAGGACAGAAACATTGACGGTGTCTTCACCTTCTTAGCCCTTCCTGCTGCCGCAGTAACCGAGGCAACGATCGGTCGCTCTTTGAAGATCATCAACTTCGCCCCCGGTGTGCTGGAAAGTTTGGCCAAATACGGGATCGGAGCAGGCAAAATTCCCCCAGGGACCTATCCCAAGGCGGCCAATGCGAATGAAGATGTGACCACAGCCATTGCCGGAAGCGTGATCATCACAAATAAGAACTTGCCAGAGGATGTGGCCTACCGAATCGCAAAAGCGATCCATGAAAACCTCGATCAATTCAGAAAGATCCACGGGAGTCTGGCTCCCTATGAATTAAGGAATGCGGTGACCGGTGCGGGCCTTCCTCTTCATCCAGGTGCTGAGAAATACTACAGAGAGAAAGGGGTTTTAAAATAGAACCCCTTCGAAATTGAAACCGCCCGCCCGCTCTGTTAAGTGGCGGGCCTTATCCAATCTCAGATGAATGATGCGAGATGACCTAACAGGGCGGGCGTTTCTTGTTTCCTCCGTTTCGATCCTCTGACCCAGAGAAAATAACCTATGCGGACTCTCAAGGGCTGGATCAAAGTCACTCTTTTCATCTGGGGAACAGCTGCCTCGTTACTTCATCTCTACACATCCGGGTACGGCACATTTGAACCCCGTATCCAACGGGGGCTTCACCTTCTCTTCCTCCTTCCCTTGATCTACATTCTCTTCCCTGCCACACGGAAATCGCCGAAGGAGCGACCCAGCCTCTTTGACCTGATCGCCGCTCTCCTCTGCTTCCTGGGGCCCTTCTATATCCTCTGGAACACGGAGCGACTTAACTTCCGGTTGGTAGGGATCGACGAGGTTTTGCCCGTCGAGATGTTCTTGGGGACCATTTTGGTCATTCTTGTGGTGGAGGCCTGTCGGCGTGCCCTTTCCCGTTGGATGGCTCTCACCATCGCCTTCTTCCTTTTCTATTTAGCCACAGCTCCCTACTGGCCGGGCTTATTGAGGTTCAAAGGATATTCTTATCCCCGCATGGTTGAAGTCCTGTTCCTGGCCGGAGATGAGGGGATCTTCGGATTTCTGACAGGGATCTCCTCCAATATCCTGTATATCTACATCCTTTTTGCCGGATTCATGCTGCGCGCTGGAGTTGGGAATTTCATGATCGAATTTGCGGTCTGGGCAGCGGGTTGGGCAAGAGGAGGTGCGGCAAAGATCGCTGTGATCTCAAGCGCTCTTTACGGCACGGTGAGCGGGAGCACGGTGGCCAA
>Ga0214473_10009225_pt1 | contig 11668 bp, 3 predicted proteins | sample RVTome_7_FD_203509 | JGI IMG/M metagenome (GOLD analysis project Ga0214473, IMG submission 203509) | Soil microbial communities from uranium-contaminated site in the Upper Colorado River Basin, Wyoming, United States - RVT98D197 | ecosystem: Environmental > Terrestrial > Soil > Contaminated >...
AAATGGCTCAGGTCATAGCAGCATCTTTAAACAGAAATTTAGAGAATACCGCTGTCTATACAAGAAAGGGCTTAATCGGGGAAAGGACTAAAAAAGAAATCGGAATACAAACAATCCGTGCAGGCGACATTGTAGGAGAGCATACGGTTCTTTTTGGCGGACTTGGCGAAAGAATTGAAATAACCCATAAGGCATCAAGCAGAGATACATTTGCACGAGGAGCATTAAAAGCTGCGCTATGGGTTCACAAACAAGCGCCAGGACTTTATGATATGCAGGATGTACTGGGACTAAAATAAATCCATTTTTTATTGTACTTCAAAAACAAAATCTACAGCATTTGGAGTTAAAAGTTCTATATCTTTTGTTACGATTGTATTTGCTGTGGCTTTATAGGTAAAGCCTGTTACCAATTGAATCGGCACTGAAACCCCGGGTGATAGATTGTTTATGGTGATAGTTTGTGGTAATGGACTGTAATCTCCTACTATTGGTTTTACAGCCTCAATGGTAACATTTACAATAGTCTGCCCTATGTTCCTTACCTCGCCTTCTGCAATCGGAAAGAATGAAACAGGATTGCTGTATATCTTTTCTCCTGTAGCAAGAACATTGCGTACTCTTAGCCCGCCATACCCTGGTTTCTTAAGACCTGCTGTGTTTGGCACTTTAACTGTTATATCAGTGTCAGTCCTGTTTATGACCTCTGTAGTATATGGCTTTGTCAGGTCGTGGCTAAACCTCACATCACTTGCATTGTCATCTAATATTGTGGGAAACGGCCCATTAATAATAGGAAGGTTATTGCCTGTAAGAGTTACAATCGTTCCTTCTATTCCGTTATCAGGTAAAACATTATATAGCACAGAACCTTTTACTACCTTTCCAATAACTGCATCTGCCTCATTGCCTAATTGTCCTCTAAAAGCAAAGTAATATGTTATGTCTTGTGCTGTTTGTGTTTGGATTGGATTTGTTAGGGTAAATAAATAAGTGAAATAAGAACCGCTGTCTTTTTCAGGTATAGAAGGTACAGTAGCCTGACTGGTAGCAGTCCGATAAACAATTTTATTATTGTCGGAAGTGTCTTTATAGCTGACAGTTAAGGTTAGTGTACCTGTTCCAACAGGTTCGATCACATTATTTAGTTTGCTATTGTTTTGAATGAATACAGCAACTGTATCTATGTTGCTGCCTGTATCGTTTTGATTGTCAAAGCTAAAGGCTGCCTGGTCAGTTGATGGGACAAGCAGTGTTATGTAAAGGTCTCCACGGAAGAAATAATCCAACAGCCCTGCTGAGTAGCCTACGGCTCGGGGGATGAGTTTTTGGGCGTAATCATAATGGCATTTGTCATCTAACATTAGAGCGGATTTCTTTAAAGAACCGAGAAAAGAAGGAATATATTTATAAAACCACTTGCCTACTGCAAGATGCATTGGCTCACCATCGATTTCTTTAATGTACGTTCGCACCTCACCATCAATTATTTCATCATATTCAACTATTTTAGACCAATCAGGGTAAGGAAAAGAATGAATTGGATCATCAGTTCCCTTGAAAATAGTTGTGTCGCTCAAGAAGTTGCCATTAGAATATTCAGCAAGTCCTATTGAGGTACTGTTAGAGGGATTATTATCATTAAATTGATTCGTATCCCAGAAATCCGTTAACCGCAAATTTGTAAAGGATGGGAAAATAGGTTGTGCACTGGTTACAAGGTTTGGGTTAATCTTTACATAGTGTTCAAATGGCTGGATAACCCACTTTGTAGGAACCCAAGAATTTATTCCATTAAAAGTAAGATGAGAAGTAAAGTCATTTCTCGTATGTGCTGGTACTGACACATCTTCTAAAAGGTGTAAAACATGTCCTACCGCTTTAAATGTTAAGGCAAAATATGTTTCTCTATCTTCTGTTAAAGTCGAAGTAAGAGCTTTATAATAATCATCTCTCGCTTTATCCCAATTGAACGGTGCAAAATTAGGATCAGTATTAAAAGTGTCTTTTGAACCATCCGGTGCAGGTGCTAAATATCCAGTCGCCCATGTAATATTGGACTTTCTATTCGCATAGGTCCATCCAGTTAATTCACAATAAGCCCTTATTTTCGAACCAATAAAATCTGTATCATCACTCATATATGATTGATTCCACGACGTTATGGGATCATGAAAATGATTGGAAGCTCGGCACATAGGGGTGTCTTCGTTAGCTGAACCACGCCAAAGCCATTCAAAGATTGAATAGGATTGACCAGTGCTACTATTCTTAAAGATTCTATTAATACCTTCTTCTATTCCCAAATTATTTTTTAAAATAAAATCCATTTTTGAATTTGGATTTGAAGAAGCTAATTTAGTAATTCTTGGGTGTGTATCACCATCATCATAAGCAAACATCGATTGATTTATTAACAAAGAATAAAAAACGCAAAGAAGTAGAATTAATTTCTTCATAAAAACCTCTTAGAATATTATGTTGGCCTAATTTCCCCTTTCTTTTTGCATCATCATTGTTTCCCATCTAATAGCATCGTAATAAAGTGGTATCTTACTACTTTCAGCAATAGGACTATAAATAAATAAGACATGTTCTTTATGACTATAGATTCCCTCATCAAATTTATCTAATTTAAAAAGATATCCCTTCGTCCACACAAAATCGGTTCTTTTCTTATAATCAGGGAAAATATACTCATTATTCCACGCAACATAGCCTTTTTTATAAATGGTTAAATGAGGCGGATTAATCAATGGATTGAAGATTCCAGAGATAGTAGCTTTACCTTCTTTATCGGTTACTGTTTCAACAACTTTATATGATTCTGTATACGTCAACCCCAACCCCTTTGTTTTTGTCCATTCAACAAGTACGATCGCTCCTTCAATAGGTTTTCCTGTTTCTGCATCAATAACAGTACCACTCATCTCTCCATAGCAAGAAGTAAGAAATATACTTAGTAACAATAGCGTGATTACTAATCCGAAAATATTATTTTTCATTCTAAAACTCCTAAGAAATAACGGTTTACTCCGCCATTTATAAAACCATGCTACCAATATCCCTACAACAATGAAACCGACAACAACAAATGGCGAAAAGCCTATAAAAGCAAGTCCAGATTCTCCATGAGAGTCTTTTAGCAAAAAATATAAAACTATTGTTCCCATACTTGAACCCACTAATATTCCTTTTACAAATGGATATGATATATAGCTTTTTCTTCTTGCAAAATGATAAATTTCAAAAAAAAGAAACATTGGAATTATACCAACAATAATTCCCCACATCATTACAGCAAATATGCCCAACATCATATTCGAACCTATTTTGGATAAACAAATTGCAAAAATTACAAATAATAAGAAAACGTACTTGGTCCTTGTGGACAATCCTGATAGATCCTCCTTTTAGAAATCATGTAGATAGTAGAAACAATGAATCTAAATATTATCATTTTATCGTTAAATTTATTTTCTCTCAAAACTCCATTATAAACCATAGTCCATTTTCATTTTTTATAAAGATCGCCTCGTAAGAGTAAGTAATTGAATTCTCTATTGTGACAAGCTTATATTTTGCAAAACTATCTGTTATAGAAATAAGATTAAACTCTGTTTGTGTTGCTACAATAGACGGCAACTGGTCTATCAAATAATTAAACATCTCCTGATAGGATGCTCTGGCATCAGAAGATATATATGTCAAAGCAGTCGCTGTGTCTCCAATGCTTAGACTATTTCTCATTGCCTCCCATTTAGCCCTTAGCAATGCATCAAGGTCTGTTGCATTCAGCACAACTATTGCAATTGTGTCTGAATACTGAATCCCCTGAGAATCTGTAACTATAACTGTTGGATAATAGATGTCTTCTGTTGTATAAGTGTGGCTTATGTTGTCAAAGGTTGAGCCTGTGTAATCAATACTCCCGTCTCCCTCGTAATCCATCTGATATGTTGACACTGCATTTGGTATTGATGTTGAGACTGAGAAATATGTTGTAAGCGGCGGGATGCCTGATTCTATATTGGCATGTAACTCTACATATAGCATTGTTGTAACTGCATTTACTGTTATAGAAGTCGTTGCGGTATTACCAGCAGTGTCAGTCGCAGTGGCTGTTATTGTGTTTGAACCTTCTACAAGCGAAATTTGATTTGCTACAAACTGATTGCCATACACTGTTGCAACAATTCCGTTAATCGCCACACCTGTTTCATTGCCTGTGGAATTGCTTACAGTTCCTCTCACCATCACATCATGCCTATTTATTGTAGCTCCATTCACTGGCGAGGTTATTGTTATCGTTATCGGACTGTATGTTGTAAATGTGTTATCTCCTGAAGATGAGGAGGCGTTAAGACTATTCTTTGATGTTACTCTGAAATGATATGTTGTTCCCATTGTCAGCCCTGTTAATAGAACGCTATGACTCGTTGTCATTGCTGCATCATATTGTGAACTTCCATACGCTGAAGTTTCTCCATATTCCACAAGGCTGTCTGACGGCTGGTCTGTTGTCCATGTAACTGTTGCTGAACTGCTGGTTATGTTAGTAACAGCTATGTTGCTTATCGTTGGTGGTATAGGGCTTAAGGAAGCATTAATGGTTATTGTTTGTCCTGGTGACATTGTATCAGAGAAGTTATAAGGCATATAATCATTCTTTGTTATGCTTCCATTGAAAGCTCCCTGAGTTATGTCGTTAATGGTATATATACCATCAGAAGCTGTTAAAGCTGTTTGTATATTGCTTGAGGAGTCTGTCACTGATACGGTTGCTGAAGAAAGAGGCAGGCCTGTTAATGAGTCTGTTACAGTTCCTGTGATACTTCCCTTTGTTACAAGGGTAACATTTATGCTGTCAGATGCTGTATGACTATACTGGTCTGAAGCTGTAGCTGTTATGGTATTTTGTCCTTCTATAAGGGAAACCGAGGCAGTGAATGTATTGTTACTTACAGTTGCAGATGTCCCATTGACCGTTACATTTACAGGGTAAGGCGTAAACCCATAAAGTCCGGGTTGGGTTATCCCTGAACTCCAATATTCTTGCAATATATCCAGCGTGTTGTTTATGTATATACTGAATGTAAAATCACAGTATGTGCAATAATCCCATACACCGTTATTCCTATCATAAGCCTTTCCATCTGCATAATAATCCACATAAAAAGGATAACTGACCATGCCATTAATCATATACCATTGTACATAGTTAGTCCCATCCCACTCCTCTCTCCATAACTCAATATAATAAGTATTTCCTGCAGTAACTGCCGGCGGTGTGGAAAAATAAAATGTTCTCCATGTCGGCGTTTGAGAATCAATGCCGGAAGAGCTGATTGTATTACTTACAGCTATTGGCATACCACCAAGTTCAGTAGTAATTCTGACTAAAAGATTATCAGTTGGATTGCCGACTTTCTGTAGTATCAAAGAAACAGCGCTTAAGTTTCCAGAGGTTGTAGGTTTAAATGATTGTGCTAATACTTCATTAGTGGTTCCCATGCCTGCTGAGTTATACACAGTGCCTGATACGACTACAGGTGATGCATTTACTATTGAGCCATTTGCCGGGGATGTTATTGATATTGTAATAGATGGAGGTGGTGGCGGAGGGCTCATTTGAATGTCAAGAACAACACTTTGACCTGCTGATATTATGCCGTTTTCAGTATGCGTAGCATATCCATATTTTTCAAATGTGGCTGTGAAATTTCCAGAGGCAAAACCTGATATACTGTATTTGCCTTTAAAATCAGTCCAAGCTGTATAGGTATTATTAATTGAATCTGTTACTGTCACAGTAACACCTGACAGAGGTAATCCTGATGATGAATCAGTGACTGTACCACCTATCATTGTCTTTGCTGTACCGCTTATGTAGACAATCACATTGGGGTTTCCTGCATCGCTGGAAGAGATTGTTATATTACTGTTAAAAGCTCCTTCCTCTGCAGGAGCAAACCTCACCATAACTGAACAGGACGATGAAGCAGGAAGTATTTGACCTGAGCAGTTATCCGTCACAATGCTAAATGGCGCTGAGGGAGTTGTAATAGAAAAGATAGACAGGTTTGTCGTTCCATTGTTTGTGACTGTGATTGTTTTGTCAGAAGAAGTTCCTGCAGAAACATTGCCAAAATTAAGATAAGTCGGTGAAATTAATATATCGCTGATAAGTATGTATTCATCAGCGCCTATATCAACAATGCCGTTTACTATTCTTGAGTCTTCCTCAAAATCTGTATCTGGCAAAAACGGGGCTAAGTTGCTGCCTGCGTTTATAAGAGGAGAACTCTGGCTGAGGTGATAATCTCCAGTTGTTGAATTGATAAATAACGGGTTTACATTGAGATTATTTCCCTGAGTTGTGAACGGAGACCCGGCTACTTTTGCAGAGTCAAAGTCATTATTATAGGCATTGAAAGTCCCTGTCCCACCTAAATAAATATCACCGCCCATGCCAGAATTTGCTGAGTTACCCCAAATGATATTATTATAAATCTCTGCCACCGCACCATTGGGATATAGATATATTCCTCCGCCTTTACCGCCATAATTGCCTGTAATTGTATTGTTTGCTAAAAATATATTATTAGAGGAATCTATGCTTAATCCACCGCCGTAGTTATTACTGCCGGTACCAATTGTGTTACCCCTAATTATATTATTAACCAACATTATATTCGAGTTATTACTTCCTCCATAAATAAAGACTCCTCCTCCTGTACCAGAATAGCTATTATATGAAGAATTATTAGATATGATATTGTTTGAAAGAATAACACTGCCCATATTTGAAGATATACATATTCCATTTCCGACATTTGCAGACATGTTTAAAGTAATTACATTATCACCTAATATTATTTTGCTATAAGGTCCACCTCTGAGATATGCCCCGCCTCCAGAGCCTCCCGGAGCATAATTCTGGGATATTACATTTTTAGTCAAGACAATATCTCCATAAAAATTGTCCGCATAAACGCCCCCTCCTTGAAAATAATAGATTGCGCTGGAATTGTCTTTAATTACATTATTATTAAGATTAATATTTCCTTCTATGCTTCGCACATAAATCCCACCGCCGCCATCACCAGAGGAAGAAGCTGAAAAACTATTATTCATAACTATATTATTCGCAAAATTAATATCCCCTGATTTGGTCTCTATATATACGCCTCCACCATCCAGACCTCCGAATCCTCTTTTAACTGTAATTCCTTCAACATTGATTGAACTAATTGAGCTGGGCAAATATGAAGAACTGGAAATTTCTAACACTCCGTGAGCAGTATAAGGCATCGGATAATTTTCACCATCCAGGATGGTATTTACAGAGTCTATATTTCTTGAACTACATCCGCTTAAATATCCTCCTTCAATAGATAACCCATATGCCTCTGTGCCATAGGTTCCTGATGTATCAAAAGAGAAATTATTATTGCTGTTTCCTGAAACAGTGTATGTGCCCTGCTCAAGCATTATGATGTCGTACATACCATTTGACTCAGCAGTTGTAAGCGCCTGCTGTAATCCCGCGCTATTCGTCACACAGTGCAAAACCGTACATGCATCACCTATACCGTCTCCATTAGAATCTGTTTGCGATAGATTGGAAACTGTCGGGCAGTTGTCATTAATATCTAATACTGCATCATTATCCTTATCATCACCGCTTGTAAAGCTTAAAATTGCTCCAAGCCTTGTCCCAAGGGAATTCTGAGACCATATTTGATAAGAATAGGTAGTGCCTGGTTTAAGTCCTATAGTCATTAAGACAGGAATATCAACTGTGCCGCTTCCGATGTTCTGAATAGAGGTACTGTTTTCAGATATCGAACTTATCCCCCAGTAGAAATTAACTGTTGTCTCTAATCCATTCGGATTAACCGTTGCATTGAATGTAGCAGGGAAACCATTTATGTTGTTTGGCGGATCAGTGCTTACCGTTGGAGGAAAAGCTAAAGTTACGCTATCGGTAACAGTAACAACAATGCCTGAACTTGTGTCTGTCGCACTAATTGTAATTGAGTAAGCGCCTATTGGCTGCGGATTGCCTGAATTGTCCTTGCCATCCCATGTAACTGAAATAGCTTTGCCGCTGCCGCTAAAGCTCCTCACTAACGTTCCAGATAAATTCTTTATCTCCACTGTCCAATCTGACAGATGTGTTATGGTAGCAGTTACATTAGCAGAATCACCTGAACCATCTCCGTCAGGAGAGAAAATACGAGGCACTATAAACAGATTAATAATTTTTAGGAGATTGAATTCAACAGAGTCGGTAGCGGTATTCCCTGCGTTATCACTTACCGAAAGCCTGATTGTATAGTATGGAGATGTCAAATTTGAATCTGCTATGTACCATGAAGCAAGAGTACTGTTATTAACGGGTGCCGTGGAACTGTTTATTAACATCCACGATGCAGGCGATGTGCCTTCGCCGTATTCAACTTTATAACTGCTAAAATCACTGTCATTAGCTGTACCATTGATTTCCAAAGAAGTACCGCTAACTAACTGCCCTTCTGTAGGATATGTAATCTCTGCCTTTGGCAAGCCCTCTCCCACAATCGTATCACCTATAAAAGGTGATGATAATGAACTGTCACCGAGGCTTATTGAGAATAGTTGATAAGTGTAAGTCCCATCAGGGACAATCACATTATTTTCATCTTTTCCATCCCATGTAACTACTCCTGCATTACCAGAGCCTGTAAAGGTTCTTACAGCAGTTCCCACTGAGTTCTTTATTGAAAAATTCCATGTTGAATTATCAGATATTGAAAATGCATAGTTAACCGAATTATTTAAAGGGCTGAATTCCTGAAGCGATGCAGAGAGGTCTATATTATAAAAAGGATAGGTAAATAGAGTGCTAAGCCATGGCTCAAAGTTTATCCCTGAACTTATCGATTGCCCGGTACCGTTTCCTTTGCCTGATGGTCCTGTAGCATCTCCCCACCAGTTAAACCGTGCATCTGCTCTCTTACCGTTAAGGCTGAAAATACCATTTCCATTATTTTCAATATTATTGTGGTTAACACTTAAAATAGATACCGTCGAATATACTGCGTAGCCAGTATTATTGTTGAGCGTGCTGAAGTTTATACTCAAAGTCCCTGTCCCATATGCATAAATACCGTAAGTGCCATTGTCTGATATGGTTGAGCCCATAATGTTAATGTCACCTGCGCTTCCAGTATAAATTCCATATGTTTCATTGCTGGAAATCACAGAATCTGCGATTAAAAGAGAGGAATTACCTAAATAATTTACATAGATACCCGCATTCTTGTTGTTCCTTATTATTGAATTCTTGATTATCGGTGAACTGTCAGAAATATAGATGCCGCCATAATCATAGCCTGCATACTCAACTGTTACATATTCAAGAATACTCTCGGTAGAAGCATGATTGTAAAACCGTATTCCATACCAGTCGCCGGGATTAACAGGGCTTTTGTTAGAGGTAAATATTATCGGAGCTTCTGCCGTTCCCTGTGCCTTAAGCATGCCTTTCCCGCTACCACCGGATTGCCCGATACTTAATTTATATGCTCCGGTAAATCTTATTTCTACCCCTGGCTCTATAGTTAAAGTCGGCTCAGAGCTTGTACCGTAAACATATATGTTCCCATTGGCTATATACGGAATCCCTTGATAAGCCCATGTAGTATCAGTTGATATTGTGCCTGCTCTTAACTCAACACCATTACCATTTCCGCTAAAAGAATTTCCTGCACCTAAACCAAAATTAGCAGGTACGCTAATTGCGTAAGAGCCATTGTTTGTAAAATAAGTATTTGAGATAGTTCCACCTGCGGTACAATAAACCCCATATGTCCCGTTGTTTAAAATTGCAGAGCCTGTAATTGTCAAATTCCCTGTGCTATTGGTGTAAATCCCGTAAATGGTATTATTTGATATTGTAGAATCTATGATTACAGGAGAAGAATCCCCTGATATGTATATTCCAGAAGACTTACTGTATCGTGCTATAGAATTCTTGATTGTAGGTGAACTGTTATAAATATAGATACTGCCCAAGCTATAACCTCCGTATTCAACCGTTACATACTCAAGAATGCTCTCTGTGGTTGCATGATTGTAAAACCATATACCATACCAGTCGCCTGGTGTATGTGTTACCTTATTAGAGGTAAATACTATTGGCTTGGAAGATGTACCCTGTGCCTTGAGTATGCCTTTATAAGAAGAATAGCCAATTTGTAACATGTATAACCCATTAAACCTAACCTCTACCCCGGGCTCTATAGTTAAAGTCGGTTCTGCTACGCCATACACAAATATATTACCTGTGACTACATATGGACTTCCTATAAATGTCCATGTGGTATTTGTTGATATTGTGCCGCTTACATACGTCCCTCCAGTGGTTGTAAAGCTCATATCAGAGCCATAGGTTGTTGTTCCTACAACATTAGTTGCAACTATCCTATAATGATAAGTCGTATTCGGTGAAAGCCCTGTTAAATTGGCTGATACACTGATAGGACTTGTTCCACTTCCTATTGGCTGAATAGGTGTTATATTTCCATAAGATGTGGTCGTTCCCCATTCAAAATAAACCGTGGTTGTGGAACCATTTGGATTAACTGTTGCGTTTAACGTAGTAGAGTTGCCATTTATATTTGTCGCTGGGTCAGTAGTTGCAGTTGGAGGAGAAGCTGTTGTTGCAGCAATGGTAAGGTCAGCGCTTGAACTTAATGTTACAGTGCCAGTATATCCCGAATTTATACTTAGTGAAGCAAGGGTTATATCCAAATCCCACGTACAATTTTTTGATGTACTATTAAAAACTACATCATCTCCATACTGAGGCGCTATGCCCCCTGACCAATTATCAGAATTTGAGGCAAGATCATTGCTTCCTCCACCAGTCCATGTGACAGTGGTAGCATGGGCAGCTAATGCAAAAAAGAATAAAGATAAAATAATTATTCCTAAGATTGATGCTTTTGAGAAATGCGATAGGACCTTCAAGAATTTTTTCTGCATTAAAAACCTTTACAAGAGATAAAAAGTTCTTATTTTTTAATTAAAAAGTGTTTTTCAAAAGTCTAATGACACAGAATAATTAGCTTACCCTTCCCTTTATAACATGGAGTAATATTTATGTCAAGAAAAAAATTATATTTGATATTACCATTTTAATATGATGGAATTAAAACAGATAGAAAAGGAACTGGATGCCCGATTAAAAACTTCGGGCATGACATTTATTTAGTCGTCATTCCCGTCCCGATATTTCGGGATAAGCGGGTCTACGACTCGTAGAGAATCCAGAAAGGTAAAATTATGTTGTTTCACGCAGGATTCAGGTTAAAATGTTAAATTTTGGTAGTTTTTCAGCTAATTTTTAAGCTAAGAGGAGGATGGCTTAATCCCGTGCCTGAGAAATGGCGACTTGAATTACTCCAGCGATATTTTGCCTTTTAAAATTAAATCCGCAATCAGAGGGTCAAATTGTATTCCTGCATAATCTCTCAATTCGCTTAGAACTTTTTCCATTGCAAAGGCATTTCTATATGGCCGGGCGCGCATCATTGAGTCAATGGCATCTGCTATCATAACAATTCTTGCGGTCAGCGGGATCTCCTCACCCTTAATGCCTTTAGGATAGCCTTTACCA
>Ga0214473_10009226_pt1 | contig 11668 bp, 7 predicted proteins | sample RVTome_7_FD_203509 | JGI IMG/M metagenome (GOLD analysis project Ga0214473, IMG submission 203509) | Soil microbial communities from uranium-contaminated site in the Upper Colorado River Basin, Wyoming, United States - RVT98D197 | ecosystem: Environmental > Terrestrial > Soil > Contaminated >...
ATAACCATATTTCTTTGGGTAAAATTTCACTTGATAAATATTCATGCTGGTTTTTTAATTTTTCTCTTGTTTTTATCTCCTATATCGGATTTGACAATTGGTATGGCTAACGAATTTTTTCAGATTCGTTTTGTTGTTTGATTACCTTCATTAGATTAACTTTGTTTAACAATTAATAAATAAAATATTTTATACATCTCATGCAAAAATTCGTTGGAGTCGACTATTTTAATGTGGAATCTCTTCTATCTGAAGATGAAAGAATGATTCGCGATTCAGTTAGAGATTTTGTTTCGGCAGAAATAATTCCAATCATCGAAAAATATAATAGAGATGGAAAATTTCCCGCCCATTTAATCGATAGAATGGTTGAACTGGGTCTTCTTGGAGTAACCCTGCCTGAGAAATATTCATGTGCAGAATTAAATAATGTTTCATACGGTTTGATTATGCAGGAACTTGAAAGAGGGGATAGCGGTGTTAGAAGTTTCGTATCGGTTCAGAGTTCACTTGTTATGTATCCTATTTATACGTTTGGCAATGATGCGCAAAAGGACTATTGGCTTCCACTGCTTGCACAGGGCAAAAAAATTGGATGCTTTGGATTGACCGAACCAGATTTTGGTTCAAATCCCGGCGGCATGCTTACAAAGGCTCAAAAGGTTCAAGACGGATTTTTGCTCAACGGTACTAAAATGTGGATCACTAATGGTACCATAGCCGATGTTGCTGTAGTATGGGCTAAACTTGATGAAACCGTCAGAGGTTTTCTGGTTGAGAAAGGAATGAAAGGATTTACTGCTCCTGAAATGAAGGGAAAACATTCACTTCGTGCTTCGGTGACTTCTGAACTTATTTTTGATAATGTTTTTGTACCAGAAAAAAATCTATTACCCAAAACAGAAGGATTAAAGAATGCCTTGATGTGTCTCAATCAAGCTCGCTATAGCATTGCATGGGGAGTTGTAGGCTCGATGATGACGTGCTATGACACTGCCCTTGGTTATGCAAAATCACGCATGCAATTTGGAAAACCGATCGCTTCATTTCAAATGACTCAGGAAAAACTAGTTTATATGCTTACTGAGATTACAAAGGCTCAACTTCTGAACCTTCAGCTTGGCAGAATGAAGGATAATGGGAAACTGAAACACACACATGTTTCAATGGCTAAAAGAAATAATTGTGAAAAAGCCTGTGAGATAGCTGGAATTGCAAGGGAGATTCTTGGGGCAAATGGTATTTTGGACGAATATCCTGTCATGCGTCATTTGGTTAATCTTGAATCGGTAAAAACCTATGAAGGAACTCATGAAATGCATACTTTGATAATTGGTGAAGATATAACAGGAATTCCCGCATTTGAATAAAATTTTATAAACTGAGAAGTGAATTTGATGAACTCAATTAAAGAAGCATTAACATTTGATGATGTACTGTTAGTCCCGGCAAAATCGGCCGTGCTGCCAAGGGAAGTTAATACTACAACATATCTTACTCCAGAGATTAAACTTAATATTCCGTTTATATCTGCGGCAATGGATACAGTAACTGAATCTGCTATGGCAATTGCCATTGCGCGTGAAGGAGGTATTGGAATTCTTCACAAGAACATGAGCATCGAAGCTCAATGTGAAGAGGTTGATAAAGTTAAGAGATCAGAAAGTGGAATGATAAGGGATCCAATTACTTTACATCCAGATAATACTATTGGAGATGCTTTAAACATTATGAGGAAGTACACTGTTTCGGGTATTCCTATAATAGATGGGAAGCATAAGTTGGTTGGTATTATCACCAATAGGGATTTGCGATTCGAGCCAAATAAAAAACTCAAAGTTAAATCTTTAATGTCTTACACAAATTTAATTACGGCCCCTCAAGGAACGACTTTAGAAAAGGCTGAAAGAATTCTTGATAAATATAAAATTGAAAAATTACCAGTGGTAGATCCAAAAGGTATGCTCAAGGGGTTAATAACATTTAAGGATATTCAAAAGAAGAAACGACACCCAAATGCTTGTAAAGATCAGCATGGCAGGTTAAGAGTGGGAGCAGCCATTGGTGTCACAGCCGATAGCCTTGATAGAATAACTGAGCTTACAAAATTTGGAGTTGATGCTTTAGTAATTGATACTGCACATGGCCATTCGATGAAAGTTTTGCGTACGATTAAAGAGATTCGGCGTAAATTTAGATATGAACAGATAATTGCTGGTAATATAGGGACTTATGAATCTGCACTTGATTTAATAGATTGTAGGGTTGATGGACTTAAAGTTGGTGTAGGACCGGGTTCGATTTGTACTACAAGAGTTATAGCGGGAATTGGTATTCCTCAGATTACTGCCATCTCGGAAGTATATAGAGCTGCAAAGAAAAAAGGAATTCGAATCATTGCTGATGGTGGCATAAAACAAACTGGTGATGTGCCAAAGGCAATTGCTGCGGGAGCAGATTCCGTTATGATAGGTGGTTTATTTGCTGGAGTAGAAGAAAGTCCCGGTGAGAAAGTTTTGTTTGAGGGTAGGAGTTTTAAGATTTATCGTGGTATGGGTTCTATCTCAGCAATGAAAAAGGGTAGTAAGGACAGATATTTTCAGGATGCTGAAGATGATATATCGAAATTAGTACCGGAGGGAATAGAGGGCCGAGTACCTTACAAAGGTTCACTATCAGATACTGTATTTCAACTAATCGGAGGGCTTAGAGCTGCAATGGGTTATTGTGGTGTTCGAAATATTAAAGAGCTAAAGACAAAAGCTAAATTTGTTAAAATAACCTTGGCTGGCTTAAAGGAGAGTCATCCGCACGATATAATTATTACAACCGAACCCCCAAATTATTATACGCCAAAGGTTTGATTTGTTCTAAATATTCATATCAAAACAAGTACTTTTTTTTTGAAATAATATGTTCAAAGTTTTAGTTATTGCTTATTACTTCCCTCCGTTAGGATTAAGCGGAGTTCAAAGAACTTTAAAGTTTGTGAAATATATGCCGTCGCATGGTTGGGAACCCACAGTTATAACAACGGGTAATATTGCATATTATGCTCACGATGAGTCCTTGCAAAATGAATTAAATAAGCTCAATATAAATGTAATTAGAACGAGTTCATTTGATCCTAATGCTCTTCTTTCAAAGTATGGAACAGTCAAAATGCCGAGTGAAAAGATTAGGAAAGTCCTAAGCATGTTCAGCCAAACATTTTTTATTCCGGATAATAAAATTTCCTGGTCAAAGAAAGCCTTTGATTCCGCATCTAAAGTTTTATCCGAGGAAAAGTTTAATGTGATTTTTGTATCAGCTCCGCCATTTTCAGCATTTAAAATCTCTGCCAAGTTAAAGAAGCAATTTGATATCCCACTTGTTTTGGATTACCGTGATTTGTGGTATAAAAGTTATTTTGCATTCTATCCAACCCCTCTTCATCCACAAATTCATAAACGAATGGAGTATTCAGCACTAAAAGCTGCAGATAAAGTGATTGTCACTAATAGAAAGATCAAAGAAAAGCTGATAAAAATTTATAAATTCCTGACATTTGATGATGTTGTGATAATTCCTCACGGTTTCGATCCTGAAGATTTTTCAATGATTAAATCAATTCCCAAAACCACTGATAAAATGATAATTACATATTCAGGAATATTTTTGGAATATAGTTCACCTAAATATTTTTTAGAAGCATTTAAACAAGTTACTATAGAGAGACCTGACGTAGCTTCTAAAATTGAATTACATTTTGTGGGTCATTTGCGAAAAGAAAATCAAAACTTAGTGAAACGTTTAAATCTAGAAGAATTCGTTAAAGACTTTGGTTACATGAATCACGATGAAGCAGTTCGCAAAGTTTTATCAAGCGATGTTCTATGGTTTATGGTCGGAAATAAGAGGAATATCGATGCAATTCTACCTGGTAAAATGTTTGAATACTTTGCTTCTGGAAAACCGGTTATTGCTTGTGTTCCTGAGGGTGCAGCAAAAACAGCAGCCATCGAATATGGTGCATCCTTCGTTACGGAACCAGAGGATGTGAATGCCATCAAAGAAACGATATTTAATGTTTACCAATTATATTTAGCTAAACAGCTTCCGTTACCGGATTTGAGCTTTATAGATAAGCACCGTAGAGATATTTTAACCGAAACTTTGATTAAGCAATTTCAGTTATTAATTAAAGAAGTTGTTGTATGAAAGTAGCATTAATCGGTTCAGGCGGACGTGAGCATGCAATTGCTTATAAACTAATTGACAGCGATCAATTAGAGGCTTTATATATACTGCCAGGTAATCCTGGAACAGCTCAGCTTGGTGAAAATATCGATTTGGATACTAACGATAATTCTGCAGTTCTTAAATTTTGTAAACAGAAGGACATAGATCTTGCTGTAATTGGTCCGGAAAAACCTCTCGTGAATGGGCTAAGTGATTTGTTAAGAAATAATTCGGTTAAAGTATTTGGTCCGAGTTCGAATGCTGCAAGAATTGAATCTGAAAAATCGTATGCTAAGAAACTGATGAAGAAATATAAAATTTCAACAGTTGATTATGTGGAATATTCCTCAGATGAATATTCAAGTGCATTGAATTTCTTGAAAACTGCAGGTTACCCACTTGTAATTAAAGCCGATGGACTCGCGGCGGGAAAGGGTGTTATCATTTGTAATTCATTTGAAGAAGCTGAAATGACAATCACCAGCATTTTTAAAGAAAAAATATTTGGGAAATCCGGTGACAAAATAGTTATTGAGGAATTCTTAGTCGGAGAAGAAGCCTCAATCTTTGCAATCACCGACGGTGAAAAATTTGTAACATTACCATCCGCTCAAGATCACAAAAGAATTGGTGATCAAGATACAGGAAAGAATACAGGCGGAATGGGATCATATTCACCTACACCGATTATTACCTCAAAAGTTCTAACTGAAGTTGAAGATAAAATCATTTCGCCTACACTACGTGCATTATCAAAGGAGAATAACAAATTTATCGGGTGTTTATATTGCGGCTTAATGCTTACAAATGACGGCGTAAAAGTAATCGAGTTCAATTGTAGATTTGGCGATCCTGAAACACAATCGGTTCTGCCTTTGCTTGATGGGGATTTTCTTGAATTACTTTACTCAGCAGCTTCCGGTTCACTTAATGCCAAATCTATAAAATATAATGGAGGATCATCCGTTTGTGTTATAGCCTCTTCAAAAGGGTATCCTGATTCTTACAAAACAGGGTACAGAATAACCGGATTTGAGAAAATTGATGATCCGGAAATTGTCATTTTTCACTCCGGAACTAAACTTGAAGGAAACAGATTATTAACTAGTGGCGGCCGCGTTCTCGGGGTTACTTCAATAATAAACAAGAATAGTATTTTGGAAGCTCGAAAAAAAGCTTATGATGCTATTGAAAAAATAAATTTTACGGATATTTATTTTCGAAAAGATATCGCGTCAAGAACGATCAAATCATAATAATTTTCATCTCTACTTTTTAATTCATTTCATAGTTTTTACATTTCGGTGAATAATTCTTACAAGACAAAATAAATCTTAATTTTGGTATGATTCCACTTCATGTACACTCAAATTATTCTCTTCTTCAAGGTGCAATAACAATTGACAATCTTATTGCAAAGGCGAAGGAATGCAATCTCCCATCGTTGGCATTAACTGATACGAACAGCATGCACGGTATTGTGACATTTGCGAAAAAAACGATTGAGAATGCAATAAAACCAATCTTTGGTGCCTACCTCGATGATCCCCAAAATTCAAAAATTAATTGTGTAATTCTTGTCAAGAATAATAAAGGATTCTCCGAACTTTGCAAATTAATTACATTGAGAAAACTAAATGAAGATTTTTCGCTCCCAAAACTACTAAATGAAGCTTTTAGGAATCTATTTATCATTTCAAGTTCAATTGATTTTCTAAAATCAATAAATAGAGAAGATGTTTATGCTGAGTTAATCTGTGTAAAATCACAAAAAAGTAAGAACAGAAACCTTTTCGATTTTGCCAAATCCAATAATATTAAATCAATCGTTACCAATCCTATTTATTTCCTGAAAGAGGAAGATTTTTTGACGCATAAAATTCTTACCGCAATCAGGCTGAACAAGAGTATTGACAATCTTTCCGAGGATGAAGTAGTTGATAAAGAATACTATTTTAAAGATCCAACGGAGATTAAACAATCATGGAGTAAATTACCTGAGCTTTTCCAGAATATTGAGTTCATCAGTGAAAATTGTAATGCCGATTTAAGATTGGGTGAATATAAATTCCCTTATTACAGCCTGCCTGAGGGTGAATCATCATTATCCTACTTGCAAAAAATATCATTTGAGGGATTGACTCACAGGTATAATCCGTTAATAGAAAAAGCTGTGAAAAGATTAGAATATGAACTCAGTGTAATTGAGGAGCTTAATTTTACTGATTATTTCTTAGTCGTTTGGGATATCGTCAGGGAGGCTAAGAGAAGGGGAATGATGACAATTGGAAGGGGTTCTGCTGCGAATAGCTTAGTTTCTTATTGTTTAGGTTTAACAGAAGTAGATCCAGTAAAATACAATCTTTACTTTGAAAGATTCCTTAACAAAGGTAGAAGTTCGCCGCCGGATGTTGATATAGATTTTTCATGGAAAGAACGTGATGAAATTGTGCGATACGTTTTTGAAAAATATGGATATGAAAATGTTGCGATGATCTCAACTCACGTAACATTCAGAGCTCGTTCAGCATTTCGTGAGGTGGCAAAGGCTTTTGGTATTTCTAATCAAGAAATTACCAAATACAGTAAGTTCATTCCTTGGACAAGCGCTGAAAACTTACCAAATCTTGCTCAAATTTTTCCTGAAGCAAAAAATCTCAATTTAAATATTGAGCCGTGGAAAACCATCGTAAACATTGCAACTAAGATTGCAAGATTTCCCCGCCATCTCAGCATTCATCCCGGAGGGATTGTAATTGCGCCTAAACCTATCACAAATTATACGGCTCTTGAGTATGCTAAAAATAAGGGATTAGGTTTGATTATCACACAGCCTGATATGCATGGAATTGAAGACCTGGGATTGGTTAAAATTGATTTATTGAGTCAGCGTTCACTTGGTGTATTGCGCGATACGATGAATAAACTAAACAAGGAAAAGCAATAAAGCTAAGCTTAAGGATACTAAGAAGTACTTCTCAACTAGTTAAGACTTTTGAATTAGCATCAACTGTGACATTGCTGACGGCTTTAGTTTTTTCAGATAAGTAAGTATAAATAACGGGAATTACAAAAAGCGTTAATATAGTTGAGAATATTAGTCCGCCAATTACTGCTATCCCCATTGAAGACCTGCTTTCAGAACCGGCACCAAGAGCCAATGCTATGGGAAGAGTTCCCAACACTGTTGATAGGCTGGTCATTAGAATTGGTCTAAGGCGTAATCGTGCCGCTTCTTTTACTGCTTCGACTACACTTAATCCTTGAGCTTTTTTCTGATTAGCAAATTCCACTATTAAAATCCCATTTTTTGTAACGAGACCGATTAACATTATTTGACCGATCTGGCTGAATATGTTTAACGTTTGATTAAAATACCAAATCGAAATTACTGCCCCAGCAATAGCCAGCGGAACCGTAAACATTATTATTAACGGATCGCGGAAACTTTCAAATTGAGCAGCCAGAGTTAAATAGATTAGAACTAACGCCAATAAAAATGTGAAAAGAAGACTTGAGGAACTTTCTACAAAATCCTTGGAAGCTCCTTGCAAGGAAGTCGAAAAACTTTCATCCAAAACTTTCTTTGCAATTTTATCCATGGCATCAATTCCATCCCCGATTGTTTTCCCTGGAACTAGACTCGCCGAAAATGTAGCACTAACATATCGATTAAATCTATAGAGCTGCGGGGGGCTGCTTCTTTCAGTCAAGGTTACCAGATTATCAAGCTGAATTAATTTGTTTTGGTTATTTCTTACATAAATTGAAGTTAAGTCCAAAGGTTTATTCCTGTTTTCCTTAAAAACCTGCCCGATCACTTGATATTGTTTTCCGTTCATAACATAAAAACCAAAACGTTGTCCGCTATAAGCTAATTGTAGAGTCTGTGCAATATCTAAAGCTGAGACACCAAGCTCGCGAGCTTTTGTTCTATTTATTTCAACTGCGATTTCAGGTTTATTAAACTTTAAATCAACATCCACATTTGCAAATATCGCGTCTTCTTGGGCCAGTTCTAAAAATTTTGGAATAGCATTTCTAAGTTTTTCAAAGTTGGCTGCTTGAATTACATATTGAACAGGTAATCCTCCGCGTCTGGTAGAAATCGATTGACTTTGAATAACGAAAGAGCGCGCATCATTCAATTTTCTCGTTAATCCGGTAAGTTGTTCAGCAATATCTTGTTGTGATCTCTTTCTATCCTTCGTATCGATTAAAGTTAATCTTACAAATCCGCTATTAGCCGCATTGGAACCACCGCCACCAGCTGTAACAGAAATGATAGCCTTCGTTTCCGGAACTGATTTTTGGACGACACCGGTCATGTTAGTAATGTATCTATCCATTGCCTCAAAAGAAGTACCTTCCGGCATTGTAGACTGGATGCGAAGTTCGCCTCGATCTTCAATTGGTGCAAGTTCCGATTGTAGCGATGAACCAACAAGATAGATAAGTAAAAGTGAAGCAATCATTATCACCGGTGCAAGCCATCTTCTCGCCATAAAAGAAGCTAAAGCATTTGTATATGAAATTTCCATCCATCTAAAAAATGGCTCGGTCTTATAATAAAACCAACTATGTTTAACTTTCGTCTTCAGCAATCGTGAGCTTAACATAGGGGTTAGTGTTAGCGCAACAAAAGATGAGATGATAACCGATCCGGCAATAACAACTCCAAATTCAACGAATAATCTTCCTGTTATTCCCTTTAAAAACATGATTGGCAGAAAAACGGATACTAATGCAACTGTGGTTGATATAACCGCAAAGAATATTTCGGAAGTGCCTTTAATTCCTGCTTCGATTGGATTCATCCCACTTTCGATTCTGCGATAGATGTTTTCAAGAACCACTATTGCATCATCTACTACAATACCAATTGCAAGTACAATACCGAGTAATGTTAAAACATTTATTGAGAAATTTGCTAGGTACATTATAAAAAATGCACCAATTAGTGAGACGGGTATTGCGATAATCGGAATTAATGTTGTTCGCCAATCTCTGAAGAAAAAGAAAATTATTAGAATTACTAATGCAAATGCAAGAATTATTGTCTCCTTTACTTCTGAAATGGAATTACGAATATATTTTGTGACATCGAATCCAATTCCGAGTTCAATATCTGAAGGCAAATCTTTTTTTATTTGATCGATACGTTTGTAAAATTCATCGGCAATTTTAATAAAGTTAGCTCCTGGCTGCGGAATTGCTACTACACCAACCATAGGAATACCATCCCGTCGGAGAAGTGACCTGTCATTTTCAGGATATAATTCTGCGTATCCAAGATCCTTAAATCTGACAATTCCATTTTGTGCTTCTTTTATAATGAGATTATTAAAATCATTTGTACTAACTAACCTTCCGAGAGTTCGTACGGTTAATTCAGTATTATTTCCCTCAATTCTGCCGGAAGGTAATTCAATATTTTCCTTATTAAGTGCATTACGAATATCGAGAGGAGTTATTCCATATGCAGCCAGCTTTGCAGGATCCATCCATAACCGCATTGAATACCTTCGTTCTCCCCAAATATTAATTTGGCTTACACCAGGAATCGTTTGCAATCTTTCTTTAAAGATATTCTGAGCAACATCTGTTAATGCAAGCAGGTTTCTTTTATTACTTTTAACATTTAAGAAAATAATTGGAATAGCATCAGCATCTGCTTTCGATACCGTTGGAGGATCTATATCTTGAGGCAATCTTGATTTTGCAATTGAAACCCTATCTCTCACATCATTCGCCGCCGCTTCAAGATCGATTGAAACATCAAACTCGACAGTAATTGAACTTCTGCCGTCACGACTTACAGAAATTAATGAACGAATTCCGGCAATACCATTAATTTGTTCTTCCAATGGTTCTGTTACTTGAGATTCAATAACATCTGCGTTCGCGCCAACATAGTTTGTTGAAACTGTGATAATTGGAGGATCAATACTTGGATACTCTCTCACTCCTAAAAAAGTATAACCGATTATTCCAAATAATACGATTACAATCGACATTACTATGGCGAGGACAGGTCTTCGTATGCTAATAGATGATAAACTCATAGATATTTAGATCAAAACAATTCTAAAACTAATTTATTGAATTTAATTTAACTGGCGCATCGGCTCGAAGCTGAATAATTCCGGAAGTGATCAATGAATCACCGATGTTTAATCCCGATGTGATTTGGATTTCTTTTTCTGTCCGAATTCCGGTGGTAACTAATTGTGAAACTGCTTTTCCTTGTTTGTATAGAAAAACTTTTTCACCTTCGAAATCGGGTACCAAAGCTTCCGATGGGATAAGAATAGATTTATCAATATTTTCTAAAATGATTTCTATTTCAACGTAAGCTCCTGGAGTTAACTCACCATTGTCATTTGGAATGAGAGCGCGAGCCTGAACAGTTCTCGTGTTCTGATCAATTTTTGGCTCTACTGCATAAATTTTTCCGGAAAATATTTTTTGAGAAGAAGAAAGCTTCACAAAAATTGTTTTTCCTTCTTTAATTAATCCGAAATATTTTTGCGGTACTGAAAAATCTACTTTAATTGGGTTGATGCTTTGTATGCTCGCTATCGGAGTAAGTGGCGATATATAACTTCCAACGCTAACTGATCTTAATCCTACAATCCCATCAAAAGGTGCTACGATCTCTGTTTTAGCAATTTGTGCTTCTGTTAATTCAACATCAGCCAGCACTGCATTTAAATCACTCAGCTGAAGATCGTATTCCTGCTGACTGGTAAGATTTTTTTCGAGCAGCTGTTTGTATCTAAATTCTCTATCTCGAGCAAGTAATTCTCTTGATTTATTTTTCTTTAGCGTAGCTTGTAACTCAGAATCATTAATCTTAACCAATACCTCACCCTTTTTTACTCTCTTACCTTCACTAAACAAAATGTGAGTAACTTTCCCGGAAATCTCGCTTCTTAATTCAACTTCTTCATTACTAATCAAAGTTCCGTTGGTTAAAATCTTATTCTGCAAAGCTTTTGGTTTTACTATCCAGATGTCTACCGAAACTTGTCTGGATATGGGATCAACTTGTAAGTTGTTTGTATTTTCACCACTTGTCAGTTTTAATTTAGGTACAAGTAATAATGCTAATACAAGCAATACAATGCTCCACCCGATATATTTCTTATTATACTTCATTATTGCCTTAGATATGCTGAGAATAATTCGCTTGAAAAATAACTAAAATAAACCAATTATATAGGGGAACTTATATTCACTTCGCATACAGGAAACTGGGAAGAATTCAAAAAGAGCTTTTGCATTTTAAAATATAAAAGCTGCCATAAATTGATATGGCAGCCTGTGATTTTGTGAAAAATTCAGTGAGATCTACGAATTCATTTCATTACTTACTATTAGGACATTTGTCCAGCCACTGTTTTTTGATATTTTTTAAATTTTATTTTTTGTACTGCTATTTTCT
>Ga0214473_10009227_pt1 | contig 11668 bp, 10 predicted proteins | sample RVTome_7_FD_203509 | JGI IMG/M metagenome (GOLD analysis project Ga0214473, IMG submission 203509) | Soil microbial communities from uranium-contaminated site in the Upper Colorado River Basin, Wyoming, United States - RVT98D197 | ecosystem: Environmental > Terrestrial > Soil > Contaminated >...
TGAGGCCTCGGCGGAGGACGCAGTTCTACGGCCTGGTTGGCCTCACGGTCTTGGCATCTGCGGCCGAGGTCTTCAGCCTGGGGATGCTGTTTCCTTTCCTCGCCCTGCTCGCCTCACCGGATACGGTCCTTAGCAGCCCCGTGATTCAGGGCCTGGGCCAGTTTGTAGGGTTGTCCGACCCTTCAGGTCTCACTCTTGTGATCATGACTGCATTCTGCCTCGCGGCGTTACTGTCTGGCGCTGTCCGGTTGCTCGTTCTCTATGCCAACAACCGGTATTCGTTTGCCCTAGGCGCGGAACTCAGCGCCGAAACATATCGGCGGACACTCTACCAACCGTACACAGTCCATGTATCTCGAAACAGCAGCTCGTTGATCGACGGCATCATGAATAGGACAATGGCAGTCACGTCGAACGTTGTTCTTCAGTTCTTGAACTTGCTGTCGTCGAGCATGATTGGGTTGAGCATAGTTGCGGCCTTATTGTTTACTGACGCGCGGGTCGCAATGATTACAGGTGGGGCATTCACAGCGATCTATATTGTAATTCTGGCCGTATCTCGGGGGCAGTTGAAGCGCAACAGCGAGACGATTGCCCGCGGGTCCGGTCGGGCCATGAAGGCCTTGCAGGAGGGCCTGGGGGGTATCAGGGATGTGCTGATCGACTCGACACAAGAAACCTTCGCGCAAATCTATCAGGCCGCGGATAGGCCCTACAAGATGGCGATGAGCAGGAACACCTTCATTGCCGGCAGTCCTCGCTTTGTTGTCGAGACGTTTGGCATGATCCTCATTGCCATTCTCGCGTTCTCGCTAACTCGCGAAGACGGCGGCATGTCTGATGCCATTCCAGTGCTCGGCGTACTAGCACTCGGGGCGCAACGGCTAATGCCAATGTTGCAGCTGATCTACTCTTCCGTAGCCACCATTCGAGGGAATGAGGCCTCGTTGGATGATGTCATGGCCCTTCTCGACCAGCCGATGCCACCTGCTCAACCGGAGGCGGCGGAGGTTATAGAATTTGAACGCTTTGTCGAACTTCGGGGTGTGAACTTCTCGTACTCATCAGGTGGGGCGTCCGTCTTGCACAGCTTCAGTCTCCGCATCGATAAGGGGGCGAAGGTTGGTGTGTTTGGCGCAACCGGGGGGGGCAAAAGCACGATGCTCGACATCGTCATGGGGTTGCTGTCTCCATCTGCGGGAGGTCTCTTCGTCGATGGCACTCCGATCGACGATGTTCGTCAGCCGAGCTGGAGAAGACACGTGGCCCACGTCCCGCAGAGCATCTTCCTTTCCGACAGCACAATTGCGGAGAACATTGCGTTCGGCATTCGTCCCGAAGAGATTGACATGGAGCGAGTGCGGGACGCTGCCAGGGTTGCCCAGATCGACGATACGATTGCGGGCTGGCCGCAGGCCTATCAGACCCCCGTCGGCGAACGCGGCACGCGAATTTCCGGCGGCCAGCGGCAACGCATTGGGGTTGCCCGAGCATTGTATAAGCAAGCAGACCTAATCATTCTCGATGAGGCCACCAGTGCGCTCGACAACACGACCGAGGAGGCGCTGATGCGGGCAATCGATGGACTGGAAGGGAACGTCACCGTGCTCATGGTCGCGCACAGGTTGACCACTTTGCGAAACTGCGATCTCCTCATCGAGATTGCCAATGGCCGCATTGTCAGGACAGGAAGCTACGATGCTCTGGTCGGCTCAACTGGCAAGGCGCTCAGCAAGTGAGCTTGAGCGTGGGGAACACATCTTCTAGAAAGCACGCGCAGAGGCGGCGGGAGGTTGTGGCAATCAACCGCTCAGCGCAGGCCGGCCGCGTTTTCGATTGTGGCGTGCGTGGGGAGTTGAGGGCGGCATGAAGGCAGTAATACTCGCCGGCGGCCTCGGGACGCGGATTTCGGAAGAAACCAATACCAAGCCAAAACCGATGGTCGAGATCGGCGGAAAGCCGATCCTTTGGCACATAATGAAGGTGTACGGCACGCATGGCATCAATGATTTTATCATATGCTGCGGATACAAGGGATATGTAATTAAGGAGTACTTCGCGAATTACTTCCTGCACATGTCCGACGTCACTTTCGACATGCAGAACAACGAAATGCAGGTGCACCAGAAGTACGCTGAGCCGTGGAAGGTGACACTGGTCGATACCGGCGACAACACGATGACGGGCGGGCGCCTGCGGCGCGTCAGGGACTACCTGAAGGACGAGGAGATCTTCTGCTTTACCTACGGCGACGGGGTTGCCGATGTCGATGTTTCGGCGCAGATCGCGTTTCACCGTTCGCACGGAAAGCTCGCCACTGTCACTGCTGTACAGCCTCCTGGCCGTTACGGGGCGCTGGACATGGACGGCACATCGGTGCGCGGCTTCATCGAGAAGCCGCAAGGCGACGGTGGATGGATCAACGGTGGATACTTCGTGCTTTCGCCTGATGTGATCGACGCCATTGATGGCGACCAGTCGTCCTGGGAGGGCGAACCGCTGCAGCGCCTCGCCCGGCAGGGACAGTTCCAGGCCTATCAACATCGGGGCTTCTGGCAGCCAATGGACACGCTGCGCGATAAGGTGATGCTTGAGGATCTCTGGCAGACCGGCAAGGCGCCCTGGAAGGTCTGGAGTTGAGTCCGTCTCGTCATCTTGCCACGAGCTTTGCCGGCAAGCGCGTGTTCCTGACCGGCCATACCGGCTTTAAGGGCAGCTGGATGACCGCGCTGCTCGAGCGGCTGGGTTGCGATGTCTACGGCTATGCCCTGCCACCCATATCGCGCCCAAACCTCTACGAGCTGGCGTCCAGTCGCCAGCGACTCGCCGGCGAGACGCTTGCCGATGTCTGCGACCCCGGAGGTCTCACTTCGGCGATGGAACAGGCCCGACCGCATCTCGTCATCCACATGGCGGCGCAGGCTTTCGTGCGTCGGAGCTATGCCGAGCCGGTGGACACTTGGGCGACCAACGTCATGGGCACGGTCAACGTCCTTGAAGCCGCTAGAACCGTGCCTGGGATAGCCGGCGTCGTCGTGGTTACCACCGACAAGTGCTACGAAAACCGCGGGTGGGAGTGGGGCTATCGAGAGATCGACCCGCTTGGCGGTCACGACCCCTATAGCGCGAGCAAGGCTGGTACCGAACTGGTGGTGCAGAGCTACCGCCGGAGCTTCTTCTCCGAAGGCCCCCTGTTGCTCGCCAGCGCGCGCGCCGGCAATGTCATCGGCGGCGGCGACTGGAGCGAGGACAGGCTCGTGGCCGACGTTGCGCGGGCGTCTGCCTCGGGGAATGTGCTCTCCGTCCGGAGCCCAAATTCTACGCGCCCCTGGCAGCATGTGCTCGACTGCCTCGGCGCCTACCTGACCCTCGCCGCAGCCCTGCTCGAGGGCGACGCGCCGTCGGCGACGGCCTTCAATTTTGGGCCCGAAGTTGCCGACAACGTTTCGGTCGGCGATCTTCTGACGCGCTTGCGGGCCTACTGGCCGGAATTGCGCTGGGAAATCGACGTCGATGCGGCCCGTTTGGCACCGCACGAGGCCAATTACCTCTACCTCGATTCCGGCCGCGCCCGGCAGCAATTGAAGTGGCATCCTGCCTGGGGTCTTGATAGGGCTCTTGCCATGACGGCGGAGTGGTATCGGGCCGTGCAGGCGGATCAGTCCAGCGCGGCCCCGATGATGTTGAAGCAGATCGAAGAGTACCTCGCATGAACGCCGCCAAGTGCCGGTCCTGTGGTGCGCCGCTGTCGCGTGTTGTCTGCGATCTCGGTCTGTCGCCGATCTCCAACGCCTTCATCAAACCGGAGGATGCAGGCAAGGGGGAAATGTTTTATCCCCTCAAGGTCTGCGCCTGTGAGAGCTGCTGGCTGGTACAACTGGAGGCGAGCCCGGATTCCGACGCCCATTTCCACGAGGACTACGTCTACTTCTCGTCTTTCTCATCGGGCTGGGTAGAGCACGCACGCCGCTATGCAGAGGCGATGACGCAGCGCTTCGGCCTTTCGCCATCCAGCCGTGTCATGGAGCTGGCGAGCAACGACGGCTATCTGCTGCAGTTCTTCGTCACGGCTGGCGTGCCCGCCCTTGGCATCGAGCCGACAGCGAACACCGCGGCTGCGGCCCGCCAGAGGGGCGTGGAAACCCGGGAGCTGTTCTTCGGCCGTGACACGGCCCGCAAGCTCGCCGCCGAGGGCTGGCGGGTGGACCTGCTTCTCGGCAACAACGTGCTGGCCCATGTCCCCGACATCAACGACTTCGTCGGCGGCATGCCCCTCGTTCTCAATCCCGAGGGCGTGGTGACGCTGGAATTCCCGCACCTGCTCAACCTGCTGGCGGAGAACCAGTTCGATACCATCTACCATGAGCACTACAGCTATCTCTCGCTGACTGCCCTGGAACCGGTCTTCGCCAGGGCAGGGTTGCGCATTTTCGATGTCGAGACCCTGAGCACGCACGGCGGCAGCCTGCGTGTCTACCTCTGTCACGATACGGCGGGGCATAACGAAACGCGCGCGGTCGCCGCCATGCTCGCTCGCGAGAATTCTGAAGGTCTCAACACTGCCGCTCGGTACGATGCTTTCGCCGATGCCGTGGCCGCTACCAAGCGCAACCTTTTGAGCTTCCTCATCGAGGCGCGTGCCGCCGGCAAAAGTATCGGCGCCTATGGCGCGGCGGCCAAGGGCAATACGCTGCTCAACTATTGCGGCGTCAGATCGGACATGGTCGATTTCGTGGCCGACAAGAACCCGACCAAGCAGGGGCGCCTGCTGCCGGGGTCCCGCATTCCGGTGGTTGCGCCCGAGGAAATCGACCGCGCCAAGCCGGACTACCTGCTGGTTCTGCCCTGGAACATCAAGGAAGAAGTCATGGCCCAAACTGCCCACATCCGCAGCTGGGGCGGCCAGTTCGTCATCCCGATTCCCAAGTTGGAGATCGTCGCTTGATCTTCACCGAGATCCCGCTGGCCGGTGCCTACACGCTCGACATCGAGCCGCGCGCCGATGAGAGGGGCTTTTTCGCCCGCACCGTCTGCCGGGACGAATTTGCGAAATTCGGCCTCGATGCGGGTTTCGTGCAGCAAAGCATCTCGTGGAACCCGCTGGCGGGAACGCTGCGCGGCCTGCACTACCAGGCGCCGCCGCATGCGGAGGACAAGCTGGTCCGAGTAACCAGAGGGGCCATCTTCGACGTTATCGTCGACCTGAGGGCCACCTCCCCCACCCGCGGCAAATGGTTCGGCGTCGAACTCTCGGCCGAAAACCGGCGCCAGCTCCATATCCCCAAGGGTTTTGCGCACGGCTTCCAGACGACGGCAGCCGAAACCGAAGTCCTCTACGAAATGACTGTGCCTTTCCATCCCGATGCCTCGCGTGGCATCCGCTGGAACGATCCGGATTTCGGCATCGACTGGCCCTTGCCGGTGAACGTCGAGGACCGGGCGCGGCTCTCGGCGGCTGATGCCAACTTGCCGTTTCTGGACGCTGCAGATGCCCGTTAGGATCGCGGTGACCGGCGCCAGCGGCTTTGTCGGACGACATGTCCTCAAGGCGCTGCTCGCATCGGATGCCGCGATCGTCGCGGCCACGAGGACGCCGGCGAAGCTAGCCGATCTGCCGGATCGTATCGACGTGGTCGAGCTGGATATCGGCGCGCCGCAGCCCCAAGCCTTCGAGGTGCTAAGCCGCCCCGACGTCGTTCTCCACCTAGCCTGGGACGGGTTGCCCAACTACCGCTCGCTGCATCACTTCGAGCGCGAATTGCCCCGGCACTACCAGTTTCTCAAGGGCTTGGTCGAAGGCGGCCTGCCTGCGCTCGTCGTCACCGGCACCTGCTTCGAATATGGCATGCAGTCCGGACCATTGTCCGAGGAGACGGTCTGCCAGCCAGCCAATCCCTATGCGCTGGCCAAGCACACGCTCCACCGCCAACTGGACTTCCTGCAGCGGGAGCGCGCCTTCAACCTGACCTGGGCTCGGCTCTTCTACACTTTTGGCGAAGGCCAGGCGGAGAGCTCGCTATGGCCGCAGCTTCGCGCGGCGCTGGCCCGCGGCGATCGCGAATTCAACATGTCCGGCGGCGAGCAATTGCGCGACTTCCTGCCGGTCAGCGTGGTCGCGTCCCATCTGGCAGAACTGACGTTGAAGGGGCTCGATGCCGGCGCCATCAATATCTGTTCCGGACGCCCCCAGTCCGTCAGGAACCTCGTCGAAGGCTGGGTCGCCGATGCCGGCAAGACTATCGCGCTCAACTTGGGCTATTATCCCTATCCAGACTATGAACCCATGGCGTTTTGGGGAGACCGGACGAAGTTGGACCTTAGCATCAAGCGAAATATCCTGACCGCGGCAATCATGAAGGTGGCATACAAAGATGAATGACTTTGACGATGAGGTCCGCGAGCGGATTGCAGGCTACGGAAGCAATGAAAAGTTGCGCGTGTCCGCATCTGCATTCATGCACGCCTCAACCGGTCCGAAATATTCCTACAACTTTTCTGCGCTGGGCCGCCCCATCATCCAGTATCCGCAGGACATGGTGGCGATGCAGGAGCTGATCTGGCGGGTCCGGCCGGACCTGGTGGTAGAGACCGGCATCGCACATGGCGGCTCCCTGATCCTCAATGCGTCGATGCTCGCGCTGCTCGACTATTGCGACGCGCTGGAGGCGGGTGAAATGCTCGATCCGCGCCAGCCGAAGCGCCGGGTGCTCGGCGTCGACATCGATATCCGTGCCCACAATCGGCAGGCCATCGAGGCCCACCCCCTCTCCAACCGCATCGACATGATCCAGGGCTCGTCCATCGATCCCGCGATCATCGCCGAGGTGCGCCAGCGGGCGGCGAGGTTCAGCCGCATCCTCGTCTCGCTCGATTCCAACCACACCCATGATCACGTACTGGCCGAACTGGAGGCCTACGCGCCGCTGACCAGCGTCGGCAGTTATTGCGTGGTGTTCGATACCATCATCGAGGATCTGCCAGAGGACTCCTTCCCCAATCGCCCGTGGGGCAGGGGCGACAATCCGAAAACCGCTGTCTGGGACTATCTCGAGCGGCACCCCGAATTCGAGATCGACAGGGAAATCGACAACAAGCTGCTGATTTCGGTCGCGCCGAGCGGCTTCTTGCGTCGGAAGTCGTGATGCCGCTTTCGGAGGCTGCTGCGTTGGACGCAGATGGAACCAAAGCTAGTCCCCTAGTCAGCATAGGCGTGCCGACGTTCAACCGGCCGGACCTTCTCCAGGTAGCGCTAGAGCACCTAGTGGCCCAGACCCATAAGAATATCGAGATAGTGATCTCAGACAACTCCTCGCCGGACCCAAGTGTTCAGAAGGTTATCGAGCAGTTCTCGGAGCGGGACGGCCGGATCAGGTCCACTCGCCAAGTCGAATCGATTGGTGCGGCCCAGAATTTCATTTTCGTCTTGCGAGAGTCTCGTGGAGAATACTTTATGTGGGCGGCGGATGATGATTATTTCGAACCGTGGTTCATAGAAAGATGTCTGCAGCAATTCGAAAGGGCAGCCGAGTGCGCCCTGGTAGCCACGGAGGCGCAATACTTTGTGCCTGTGCATGGTAAGTTCGATTTTATCGCAGAAGGACGCGACTTCAGGAGACCAGTTGCAGGCTCAAAGGCTAGTAGGATAGAGCATCTGCTCGCCAACAATTATGGGAACCTGATCTACGGCCTGTTCCGACGCACCGCCCTGATTCGGGACTCAGAGGTGCTCTGGGAGAAGACTCTTCTGTCCTCATTGAATGAGATAGCGCCTCTTCTTCTTGCTGCCGACGCCGGAGAAATTGTGGTCTTGCCGGAGGTCGGACTGTTCAAGAACGCTCCGCGTCCGGTTTACGATCAGGTAGTCTGGGAGATCAATGGAGGGCGCCACCCGACAGGACCATGTTTGGATCCTCGCGCTCTTATCGGGACGTTCCGGTATCATTGGAAGGCTTTGCAGGACATCTATTCCGCAATTGAATTGACGACGGTGTCGATAGCTGAACAGCGCAGTTTGCGGACCTATGCGCGGGACAGGTTGACGAGCCACTTTTTCAACCTCGCCATTGGTTACAAGCGCCAACGCAGCACGGGCGCTCCGACATGAACGGCCCAATTCTTGCTATCGGATTGCCCGTGTACCAGGGGGGTAGCACCCTGGTTCGCGCCCTAGACTCTCTGCGACGGCAGGAGTTCCAGGATTGGGTGCTGACCATCGCCGACAACGCGTCCACGGACGACACCGCCGAGATTGCGAGGGCATATGCGGCAAAGGATGAGCGCATTCGCCACGTTCGCCACGGGAGCAATCTCGGCGCGGCTGCCAATTTCCTGTTTCTTGCCCGATCGGCTCAAAGCCCGTACTTCATGTGGGCAGCGGCGGACGATGAATGGAGCCCCAACTATCTTGCGGCGTGTCTGGACCTGCTCGAGGCAGAGCCGGCCACGGGGTTCGCTGGGGGAAGCGTCATCAATGTCGACCCGGCGGGGGCGCAACTGCGTGCCTATGGCGCGTTCCGGCGGCTGGATTCGGCATCTCCGCTCGTGAGGGTCGGTCGCTACGTCGCTTCCCGCGAGATCGACGGCAAAGCGAATGTCATCTACTCGGTGTTTCGGTCGGAACTGATCAGGGACGTCTGCTCCAACGACAGGGTCATGGAGGGTTGGGGGGCGGATATGGGCCTTGTAGCAGCAGCGCTGTACAGGGCGCCGTATCGGCAGGTTACTGGCGCAACTCTTTACAAGCGGGTCGCCTCGCAAGACGACATCGCAACAAGCAAGGCTATCGCCGCGGGAAGATACGCAGACGTAGAATTCGGTGGCAATTTCCCTCCGGGTCAGTTTCAGAGCTACCTCGACGCGCTCTTGCGAGGAGTGGGTGATCGTCAACTTCGCCGTAGGATTATCGCCACAATGCGCTTGCGGTTGGCGATTACCAAGACAGGAATGCAAGTTAGTCGGCTGTCGCGAATTGCGAGGAGATTCTGGCGCGCCGAGAGAGGGGCTGTCTGATCGAGTCGGCTGTGGTTTCGCCCCAGTTTCCGCGTGCGCCACGATGGATCTCCGGACGCGCGTAGTCGTTGCCGATTGTCTAGCGGCCCCTCCTGCTGCAAAGAGTGCGTTGCAGCGGGTGCGAGCGATGCAATCAATGCACGTTCGAGGGACTGGGCGACGTTGCGGGCGTTGCACTGCCCTCGGAATAGTATTGCAGCGAGAGGGGAAGGCAGCGTGAATTCGCCAAGCGTGAGCGTCTTGATGCCCGTCTACAATGCGGAAGCTACGCTCCACGCGTCCATTTGCTCTGCCCTTGCGCAGGCCGACTGTGACTTTGAGCTGATCGTCGTTGATGACGGCTCCACGGACGGGTCGGGGCAGGTCATCGGATCGTTTCGGGACCCCCGCATTCGTGCCTTCTCGCAAGCCAACCAGGGTCTGGCCGCCACTCTCAATCGCGGCCTCTCGCTGGCCAACGGATGCTACATTGCCCGCCTCGACAACGACGACCTCGCGTTGCCCGAGCGCCTCGCGCGCCAGGTCGCCTACATGGAAGCACACCCGGAAGTCGCGCTGCTGGGAACGTGGGCCGAGATCTACGAGGGCGACGTCCCGAGTGGACGCTTCCACCGTCACCCCACCGAGTCGGCGCGCCTCCGGCTCGATCTCCTCTTCGACAATCCCTTCGTCCATTCCTCCGTCATGTTGCGCGCCGACGCCATCCGAGAGCTTGGTGGCTACCATGTCGAGCGGGCGAGCAAGTTTCCGGAGGACTACGATCTCTGGTCGCGCGTCGCTGCCGTGCATGAGATCGCCAATCTACCGGAGGTGCTGACGGTCTATCGCGAGGTTCCCGGCAGCATCATGCGCACCGCCGGCGTCGAGATCATGGCCAACGTCGTCAGCATCTCATCGCGCAACCTCCGCCGCGTGCTGCCGGTGGACGTCAGCGATGCGGAGTGCCTCGACTTGGCTCGCCTCTATCATGGTGTCCCCGCTGACCCCGGCGCCGCGGTCGGGCTTCGCGCACTCGCGCTTTGGCGTCGCGCCGCCGTGGCGGTCGGTGGGCCGCCGGATGGCTGGTCGCCTCAGTTCAGCGAGGGTTACCTGAGGGCGAGGCGGCATCTGATTTCGCAGATTTTTCGGCGCACGCTGCCGCCGGCAATGCTAGAGCTGTTGCGCCGCGCCCGGCGGTGGTTCGGAAGACGCAGTTAGGACGCCATAGGTGCCAAAAGCCTATATCTCGGCTCTCTCGGGAGGGTTGGGCAACCAGATGTTCCAGTATGCCGTCGGCCGGAGCCTGTCCCTCCGGCACGGCGTGCCGCTGCTGCTCGACACACGCATGGTCGAGCAGGACGCACTCCGCGCCTATGCCCTGTCAGGCTTTCGTATCCAAGCCGATATCGCGGCGCCGTCACAACTGCCGCCCAAGCTGGGGCGGATCGGCCGGCGGCTGCGCTGGCTGCCGCGCTGGATGACGCGGCGGGCCTATGTCTTCGAGAAAGGCTTTGCTTTCGACCGCTCCATGCTCGCCATCAGGCCGCCGGCACATCTGAGCGGCAACTGGCAGAGCGAGAAGTATTTTGCTAACAGTAGCGATGTCATTCGCAGCGATTTCGAGTTGGCCCAACCTCTGACCCCGGAACGCCAAGCCGTCGCCGACGCCATAGCGGGTATCAATGCCGTGTCAGTGCATGTCCGCCGCGGCGACTATCTCAGCAACCCCGTGGCCAATGCCTATCACGGTACGTGCGAGCCGGCGTGGTATGCCCTGGCGAAGCAGAAGATCGAACAAACCGTGCGCAACCCCAGCTATGTGGTCTTCAGCGACGATCCGGACTGGGCGCGCGCCAACCTTCATGAATTCGTGTCGGCCAAGTTCGTGGCGCCCCTGCAGGATGGCAGCGACGAGCAGGACCTGCATCTGATGGCCCGCTGTCGCCACCACATCATCGCCAACAGCTCGTTCAGCTGGTGGGGCGCCTGGCTCAACCCGCGTGCGGACAAGGTGGTGATTGCGCCCGCCCAGTGGTTCCGTGCCGCGACGCACGACACCAGCGATCTCATTCCGTCGGGGTGGCAAAGGCTATGAAGGTCCTTCTCACTACCCCGACCTATCCGCCCCTCAATAGCGGGCTGGGAAACGCCGTGCAGCGGCAGGCGCAGTCGCTGGTCAAGCGCGGCTTCGGCGTCGTCGTGGCGACCGGCGGCGCGGAGCGCTGTACCCGGATCGAGGCGGACGGGATCCGGGTCGAGGAGTTCGCCGTCACCGGGGCCGAGTATCTGCGCAACCCGATCCGCGGGGACGTCGCAAGCTATGAGAAGTTCCTCATCGGCGAAGACTACGACGCTCTCGTCGTGAACGCGTGGCAGATCTGGTCTACGGACATCGCCCTACGGCAGGCACGACGGATCCGCGCGCGAAAATTCCTCTACAGCCATGGCATCTCCACCAATATGTTGCTGCCTTATCTACCAGTGCGCTCGCTGGCCTTCTATCTGCTCTGGCGGCCCTATTGGTGGTCCCTCAAGCAGAAGATGCGTCGTCTCGACGGCATGATCTTCCTCGCTGATGGCGGTGACGACACGCGTTTCGACGACCTCGAAGTGGCGCGCAAGGTTGGGGTGCCGGTGTACGTCATCCCCAACAGCGTGTCCGAGTCCGCACCATTGCCGC
>Ga0214473_10009228_pt1 | contig 11667 bp, 7 predicted proteins | sample RVTome_7_FD_203509 | JGI IMG/M metagenome (GOLD analysis project Ga0214473, IMG submission 203509) | Soil microbial communities from uranium-contaminated site in the Upper Colorado River Basin, Wyoming, United States - RVT98D197 | ecosystem: Environmental > Terrestrial > Soil > Contaminated >...
CAGTCCCAGCCGGATTAGTCACAACCACCGTCACAGTGATAGGAGCACCAGCCTCAACCTTCGCATCAGCAGTCTTAGACACCTGAATACCCGCCTTAACCACCGTAGTCGAAGCAATAGCAGTCGCTGTAGCTGTTGCTGATGATGTCGGCTCAGTTAAGGTCACCGACACGCTGTCGGGGTATACACCAGATGTAGAGGGCGCAGTGTAGGTGCCTGAACAACTTGTTGTAGCAAGCGGAGCCAAGGATCCTCCAACCGGTATAGGTGCACAGGTGAAGGCAACAAAAGGAGTATCAATGACAGAGGTCAAAGTCGCAGTAAAAGTACCGGTATTGGTAACTATTGCTGTAACGTGGATTGGCGCTCCAGCCTCAACCTTCGCATCAACATTCTTTCTTACAGTAACCGAAAGGGTGCCAAGAATTGATCCTCCTTGGATCTGGTTGTCAAGCGATCCGAGTCCAGTGCCATCCGCTGCTTCAGCCTTGAAGTGATAGGGTCCACCTGAAACATAGCTTGACCCAAGAGCATTACCCCAGTCCATAGGGTCAGTTCCCGTTACTGATAGGTGTCCCGCAAACGCAATCATTGCTGACACACTTGGTGAGCTTGTTGTCCACTGAATTTCATACCATGTGTATGTATCACCTGTTTCAGTGTTATCGCTGTGGCAAGTCTTCACATTGCCGCTGACATCAACATTAGTGCTAGACATACATTGGTCGCCTCCGCCGAGGAGGCTTGCCTCCACCTCAATGAATTGTCCAGACGTGATAAATTGATCTGAGAAGATTCGGACAAACCTAGACCCATGCCCAATTTCGTAGTCAAACTCCTTGCTCGCGTAGTCGCAAGGGGCTTGGGTGCATGAGTCACTTATGTAAGAAGATCCATCGTTGCCGTCGTCGAAAGGCACCGGAACGTCACAGTATGTCGTACTACCGTCGCACGGGACAAACGGAGTATTAAGACCAGAAATTGTTCCACCGATCGTTAACGCATTGCATAACGTGGTGGCGTCCGCCCCGATAGCAGTACCTAGACATTCCCTCGTATCAGCAGCGGTTCTTGGACCGGTTCCGACAGGGTTTCCCTGGTTCCAACCCACTAGGAAATCGTACGCGTGAATTCCGCCTTTGGTTGATTGATGACGGAAGACCACTGTGTGAGTGTCTCCGCCAGGTAGTGGCTGACCCGTAGTTTGGCCAAGGAAAAGTCGTTGATTAACTGCCATGTCCTCAAAATAGTTGGAGTTGATGTTATTGATAATCCCATTGATCCAATTGCACTGATTAGCCGTAACTGGCGCGTTGTCGTTAGAACATTGCGAAAACTCAGACGAAATACTGGCGTCAGTAAATGTTGTTGATGCCAAGACTTGTCCTGTATTAGGGTCGATGACGAAAACAGTGTATTGAGCAATCTCTGCCCGATTAGGTGTTAGCTCATAATTAAGCGTAAAAGAACCAGACCCATCCGTCTTCTTAACAAACATATCTGTGCCGCCAGGCCTAGTGATCTGAACAACAACCTTCGTGTTTGCAGCGAATCCTGATCCTGAGATCACAACAGTTGATCCAGGAGGATAGTCAGCTTTATCCGTCGTCACAGTTGGCGCTGCCAACCCGATATTCGCAGCCAAAAATATAATTGAGAGTACTAAAAGTAAGCTTATCGCTATAGTCGAAACCGACTTATTCATGATAATCAGTGTTATTATCGGTTTAAGGCTTATAATAGGTTCCGTAAACCTACTAGAAGTAGTAGAAATGATGTGCCTAAACCCTGTGTTTGGGGATTTTCACATCTTAGAACTCAATTAAGAGTTTCGCATTGCCGCACGTGCGGCTTCGCGCTATATTACTTCTTTGTCAATATGGGTATTAGAAGGCTGATGTTGCCTTTTGCCGGATTTGAACCGCTGGCATGATGACCTGAGCTGACAACGTTATGGATCAAGTTTTCTGCCCCAAGTCCTGTCACATGTAGGTTATTCTCATCCTCTAAAAGGTAGAACAGATAGTCAGAGTGGTTAGAGTCGCAAACCCAAACCTTCGACACCTGCAAAGAGTCGAGCGTATCTGGGACTTTCTCTGGGATAAACACAGTTGGTGACTTCTCGGTTCGAGCCATTTTTTTACCGCATTTTGGACACATCATATCAAACGATTTCCTATTTCTTCGGATTCATTTAGAGATATTTATCCTTCTTAGCCAACTTTCGAAAAGAAAGCCTACACATTTTTGTATTTTGGCAACAACCGCCTCAGCAAAGTAGCCACCGCATACACTGTTAAGCGCCCAACCGGTGCGCCCGCACAATCACCAACCTACCAATAGTTAGATTCTATCTTTGATGACACAATTATCAATTAGAGATGTGGGGGTTAACGGCATCTTATAGCCCAACGTAGTTGATTAAACCCAGTGAAGATTCGAATCACCAAAGTCTCAATGGATGGCCAGTAGATATTATGAGAATATAAGATATACTCGAAGATATTTCACGGTGAACTAGATAATAGCCAGTAGAGTCTAAATAGAGGAGGGCTAAGATAGCATTTCCTAGCGCTGACTAACTTCTGCTGTGAGATAACTATCGATGTTGGGTTGACGATCTGATCTTCTTAGCTTTTGGAGCATACTCACTAGCCAAATCATCTAGCTTGAGGTCTAGCAGTACATCCAAAACCCTATCAATAGAGTCGGACATGGTTACTTTCTTGAGCTCTGCAAGTCTAAAGTAGTTCTTCTGCGAAATCCTAATGAATGGGTCAAGAGACATCAAATTACAAGTCTACAATGAACTTGGCAGATATCAATAAGTTGTCGTGGGTGAAACGTCTTCCACTAACAAGTTTAACAAAACTGATTCAGCCACAAATCGAAAACGAATCAGACAAACCCCATCCCAGTTCGAAGAAAAATAATCTTGAAATTAACCAACATCTAGGTAAACAAAACAGCAATCAGCAGGTATCTTACTTATTGTCTTTAACCGGTTCGCTAAGCACGCCATAGCTTATCTTGGTTAGATCCTTAGATATTTCCCATATCTTCTTCGCCAAGTCTTTGTCGTAGGACGCGTTGCTTGACATTGACTTTTTAGGGTAGCCCCTCCACTCGCCAAGCCCCCCCGGCGCGATGTAGTCTGCGCCTACAACATCTTTAGCCGTCGCAGCATAAAGTATCGGAAGCGCGCCCATCTCAGCACTCTGAGCCATAACCCTGTTGAGAAGCTTGTATATCCAAACCAGTAGCTTGCCCCCACCCATCCCGGGGCCCGTGATCTGAAGATTTGTCGCAGCGTAGCCCGGGTGAGCCGCCACACTGATAGATGAAGAGCCGCAGGACTCGAGCTTTCTTTGTAGATCGTATGCGAAAAGCAGGTTAGCGAGCTTACTCCTGGCATACGCGCTTGTTCTCCCATAGCTCTTATCAAGCTTCAAATCGTCAAAGTCAAATCGCCCCATCTTATGCGCGTTGCTGCTAACCGTAACAACTCTTGAGTTCTTTGTATTTAGAATAGTGTTGATCAAAAGCCCAGTCAACGCGAAATGCCCAAGATGGTTCACACCAAGATGCGTCTCAAAACCATCCACAGTCACGCCCTTCGGAGCCTGCATAATCGCAGCGTTGTTGCATAGAATGTCAAGTGAGTTATGCTCCTCTTTAAAAGCTGAGGCAAACCCCCTAACCGACGACAAGTCCCCAAGCTCAAGCTTCATCGCGGTGAGCGAAGCGTGCTCGACCTCGCGTTTTATCTTCTCAACCGCTAACGTGCACTTATCAACGCTTCTGCAAGCCATAACAACATGCGCGCCCTTAGCCGCAAGCACCTTAGTAGCCTCATATCCGATTCCGCTGTTAGCACCAGTGACAATAGCTACTTTCCCAGAAAGATCTGGAACATCAGTCGCGCACCACTTCGAAACAGGCTTAGCATCAATAGACTCACTAGCCATGAATAATCATCTCCACATGGAGTATTTTAAGCCTATGCTTCAAGACATGTAGCTAATCAGCATCAACACGGCTTGGGTTCTTCAAACCTGACCTGATTCATCCAAAGATGGAAAAGAGATAGCGCAGCAGATTCCAAGATTCAGAGAAGCCCGATGTGCATATAGACTCGCTGTGACAGCTAACTTCGGGTTCATGCAAAGGTTTTAAGATAGGTAACCACTTATTATTGTGATTTATAGTTGAAAGCAGTTCAGTTTAGCAGATTTGGCCCGCCTGAAGTGTTAGAGTATGTAGAGGTTGATAAGCCCACACCTAAGAAAGGGGAGGTGCTAATTAAGGCGCAGTCAATATCGGTTAACTTCTCAGACATCTACATGCGCGAAGGCGGGTATGGTAAGATACCTCTGCCAGCAACACCGGGTCTGGAGATGTCTGGAATCGTCGAGTCAGTTGGAGAAGGAGTAACCAAAGTTAGCAAAGGAGAGAGCGTGATTCTGCTCGGGAGAAAATGCTACGCTGAGTATGCTCTTGCCGGAGAGAGAGAAGTCACGCCCATTCCAAGAGACATCGACCCAGATATGGCAGCTGCTATCCCAATAAACTACCTAACAGCATACCATATGATTCACACCGTAGCTAATACTCAGTCAGGTCAAACAATCCTAGCCTACGCAACCGCAGGAGGAGTTGGCACAGCGATCACACAGCTAGGAAAACTAGCAGGTATCAAAGTAATCGGAGTGACAAGCACAGATGAAAAAGCAAAGTACGCAAAGAACCAGGGGATAACTCACGTGATAAACTTCAACACAGAAGACGTTGTGAAAAAAGTTATGGAGATAACAAATGGAAAAGGCGTTGACCTAATCCTAGATTCAGTAGCTGGAAAAACATTCCCAACCAACTTTGACATGCTAGCACCTCTTGGACAGGTCATACTATATGGCCAAAGAGGAGGAGCACCACCGCCAAACACTTTTGAGAAGCTAATGTCAAACTTTACAAGAGGAGTTGGGATGAGAGTGTTTAGCGTATACAGTGTTTCAGCGCGCTACCCGGAGTTGATGATCCAGTCCATGACCACAATGATAGAGTACCTAAGAAAAAAGAAGATCCATCCAGAAATCTACGCTAGAATACCGCTAAGAGAAGCAGCTAAAGCACATAAGCTACTCGAAAGCAGAATTGTAACCGGCAAAATAATACTTAAACCTTAAAATAAAAAATCACTTTGATGTTGCCGGCGCCTTAGACCTTCTATACATCATAAACCCAACTGCCGCAACAACGATAATCACAACGATCCCTATCACATACAGCTCATAGGACGGCGCATATCCACCGGTCACAGTCTCTGACGCAGACGACGTAGTGGAGCTTGAAGTTGAACTTGACACAGTTGTCGAAGATGAAGTTGTTGTCTGAGAAGTTGTTGTAGTGGAAGACGTAGAAGTTGAGGTAGATGTAGTAGTTGGAGAAGTTGTCGAAGTAGTGGTTGTAGAGGTAGTAGTCGAGGTAGTTTCTTTAGCGATGGCGAAAGGTGTTGACGGGCTCCATTCACTCAAGCCATGTATACTGCAGTCGACTCTCGCCTGAACCATCGTTGTAACAGTTAATTTTCCTAGAATGTATGTCAAGTCGAAGAATTGACTGGGTGGTATAGTTGTAATTGGAACAGCCGCCCGCGGTGTCCAATTCTTTCCGTCAGTGGAGGTTCTCACTTCAAACGAGGTGGGATGATGACTAGCATCGGGTCTTGAAGTCATATCCCCAAAATCAACATTTATTGTAAGAACAGTTTCTCCATTTGCGTTCTCAACCGACGTTATCTTAGACCGAGTGTCCCAAGCATAAGCCGACAAAGTGAATAGATTAAGCGTTAAGACAACAAACAGTATTGAAATGCCTGTTAACCTTGAAAAACTTTTCATAATTTATCTAGTGTAAACTAATACTTAAACTATTTGACAATTATGGCTTAGTCCCATAACTCTAACAATCCCTAACGAAATATTGAGGTAATTTCTATGACAAGAATAGTTGAGCTAGTTATGGGACGAAGCCGACAATTATATTGAAAAGATTAATTGTTTAGCTAATTCGCAATTAAATGAAGAAAAGAAATCTATCTGTAGGAAAAAATATCTAAAGTCACTTTTATCATTAAAAAAAGAAGAGGGAAGCGGGCCCTTAGGCTCGCTTTCTAGTCATCATCACAGCAGCAGCAACAATAGCTACTAGTGCGATGCCGACAGCACCGTACGTTACTTCAGCTGGCAATCCAACAGTCTCTGTCAGCGTTGAGGTCTGGGCTGGCTGCGTAACAGTGTTTGTAACTGACGTTGTTGCGGTGGAGACAGATGTCGTGGTAGCAGTAGTTGTCGACACAGACGTCGTCGTAGCGGTGGTTGTTGAAGTAGCTGTAGACGTGGTCGTTGAAACAGATGTTGTTGTCGCAGTGCTTGTTGTAGTTACAGTGCTCGCTGATATGTCTGAGAGGCCTATTCCCACAACTACTCCAGCAGCTGAGGTTGTTGGATACACACGAGCCTGAGAGACTGAACCTGTGCCTATTATTCCGAATATTTCTTGGTTTCCAGATGAGTCTTGACCGGTTGTGAATCCAGCGGTCATTGTGCTTCCTAGATTCATTTCTCTCAAGACTTTACCAGTACTCTTATCGAAGAATCGAAGCAGTCCATCAGTGTATCCTGCGATGAGCATGGTTGGTGTTATTGTAATCATTGATCTTTGAACGCTGTATTCGTAGAAGTAGGTCCACTTCACTTTGCCTGTAGCCAAGTCTCGAGCAACAAGAGTTGAGTTTGTATCAGGATAGCTTCTTGTGCTAAATGCACTGCCCGTTCCAGCTGCATTAGGACCTTGTGATTGGAGGATTGTTACTTGCAGAGCGTTTGCGTAATGATAGAGCGTTCCAGTTGTTGGGTCGTATGACATGTCAGTTCCGAAAAGACCGTTGGTCCAAGCTGGATATACATCGCATGGCTTACCACAGAATTTACTGTTATCAATTCCGGTCATTTCCCTCATAGTGTAAGTATCTAGTACATCGTTAACATGATAGTGCACTCCACCTTTCTCAGGCGGAAGTAGTGCTTTGTTTCCAATTTGTCCCCATCCCACTTGTTCCAAAATGACATCAGTCTTGTAATATGGTTTACCTGTAGCTGCATTCATAACATATAGCATTCCTTCTTTGCATCCTTTTATGTACACCTTGCCAAGTGTCGGGTCATTTGCCAGGATTCCACTCCAGTTGCAGTCGTAGTCATATATGTCACGTTGGAATGGCTGTAGCCACCAGACACGCTGGCCCTTGTTCATATCTATAGCCATTATTGTGCTTCCGTAGAGTCTGGGCCCAGGTGTTGTGCCAACGTAGCCGTATGGACCTTGGTTCCCAGTTGGGATATAGACTAATCCAGTATCTTCATCAACTGCTAACTGGCCCCAGCTCGCTGTAACACCGCCGTAGATGTTGGGCTTCTCATTTGGCAGCGCCCAGTCCCACTCAAGGTTCTGAGGTGCTTTAGCTGCTACTTGGCTGCATGGCGTATCCATAAAGAAGCCTATACTGCAATCTTGCAGCGCCCAATCTTTTGTAGGTATATCCTGAGGGGGGTAACCGTAGACTCGCCATAGAATCTTGTATGGTGCATCCATGCTTATTCCTAGTACAACGTGACGTCCGTCACCAAGGTAATAGCTTGAGTGCATACCTCCAGACATTACGTAAATGAACTGACGACCTTTCTCATATGTTCCAACTGTTCCGCTCTTTGCACCAGTATACATTGTATGGTATTGGTAGAGATTTCCAGGGACGTTTAGACACAGATCTTTAACCCAAAGAGTTGTTTTTCCTGTATTGGCGTCGACACCGTAGAAGTCACACGCTATTCCTCTGTTGAGTATCACGTTCCCCCCCTCCCAGAAACTTACACCGTGGATATGTTCACTGTTAAAACTAGTTGTACGCAGAGGTAAATTCTTAACAGCTTCTGTGATGTTCAAATCGTAGCTATTTGCCCATTTCTGCTTCCCAGTTTTAGCATCTATGGCATATAGCTTAAGGAAGTTTGTCATAACGTAGACTACACCGTTCTTAACTAGTGGAGGGTGGCTCGCTCCGTCGGTAGGATTAAGGCTGGAAAAGAGCTTGGGGCCAGCTGTAGCAACCCCCTCTAAGGCAAATAACCACTTCACTTCTAGATTCTTAACATTGTCTTTATTGATTGACGTTTCTGGACTGTAATTCTGAGCCCATGAGTTTCCGTTTATGTTCACCCAGTCTTTTGCTGATTCTGAAAGAGGGGCTGCATATGCGATTGCTGGTATAAATGTGCTGAATGATAGAAGGATTAATGCTGTTAATAATTTTTTTATAGATTTTTTATTACTATTCATATTCCTCAAAATTGGTACATATATGACAATTTATAAAGATAGTTTCAAGTATATACTATATTATTACAATAATAATGCCATTTATTTATAATATATTTATCATTTAATCAAACAATCAATAAATTAACAACACGACAAATCATCAATAGACTCTAGACAGGAGACAATAGGAAACTAAGTACAGCGATAATATAGGTAGAAATCACAAACAAGGATAATTTGAAATAAAAAAAAGAGAGGGGAAGCGGGCCCTTAGGCTCGCTTTCTAGTCATCATCACAGCAGCAGCAACAATAGCTACTAGTGCGATGCCGACAGCACCGTACGTTACTTCAGCTGGCAATCCAACAGTCTCTGTTAGCGTTGAAGTTACAGCTGGCTGCGTAACAGTGTTTGTCACGGATGTAGTTGCAGTTGATACAGATGTCGTTGTTGCAGTAGTTGTGGATACGGAAGTGGTTGTTGCAGTGGTAGTAGAAGTAGTTGTAGCAGTAGTTGTGACACTTGATGTTGTCACGGATGTTGTTGTTGCTGTGGTTGTGGTAGTTGTTGTTATTGCAGGCCTATCCGATAGACCTATACCTACTATTGCACCTGCTTGTGTCGGGCTTAAGGCGGTGGTTCCGATTCCAACTATGCCAAACACCATCTGCTTTCCTTTAGAATCCTGACCGGTGGTAAATTCTGACACCAGAGGGCTTCCCATGTTCATTTCACGTACAAGTGAACCTGTGCTTTTGTCGAAGAATCTAAGGTTGCCATCTGTGAAGCCTGCGAACACAACACTTCCAGCAACAACAAGCGCCGAACGTTGCTGGCCGGTTGCGTAGAACCATGACCATTTGACCTTGCCTGTTGCTAAGTCTCTTGCAATTACAGTTGTGTTACTGCCAGGTGGTGTTGCTGGAGTTCCTGCCGGAACTGCTTGTGAAACACTTCCTCCAGGTATGTATGGCCCCGAGTTAAACCGCCCCATAACGGCGGTTGCGTAGTGGACTAGCGTTTGTGTTTCCGGGTCGAAAGATATGTCAGTTCCAAACATCCCATTGAATGCAGACGTTTGAACAACACATGGTCTACCACAGTACTTACCGTTGTCTGGCCAACCCCATTCTCTAAGGTCGTATAGACTGTACGGGTCAGTGAAGTGAGCTCTCGCGCTCAGCGTTTTTATTTGGCCCATTGCGAGCTCATCTTTAGCTACGTCAACAGCAAGTTTTGGCTTGCCTGTCTTCGCATCCATCACGTATAGTATTCCTTCCTTGCATCCTTTGATGAACACTCTACCTAGCGTTGGGTTGTCAGCTAGTACACCACCCCAGTTGCAATCATAGTCATACGGGTCGTGGGGGAATGGCTGTAGCCACCATGCGCGCTGACCTTTATTCATATCTATAGCCATGATAGTGCTACCGTAGAGCCTAGGTCCAGGAGTCAGGGAAACGTTTGGATAGGGTCCTTGGTTACCAGTTGAAGTGTATAGCAGCCCTGTTTCTTCATCAACCACTATTTGGCCCCAGTTCGCAGTAACACCACCCCATTGGCTAGGAGCCTGGTTTGGTAACGCCCAGTCCCACTCAAGTCCAGCTAGGTTCTTCGCAGCCACATCAGTACAAGGATTGCTCATGAAGAAGCCTATGCTGCACTCTTGCAAAGCCCAGTCCTTTGTGAGAACTCCCTGCGGTGGGAAGCTGTAAACTCGCCACAACACTTTGTATGGTGCATCCATGCTTATTCCAAAAGTGACGTGTCTACCGTCTGGATATGCAAGACCGCTGTGTCTCTCACTAGCCAGAACTGAGATGAACTGACGGCCTTTCTCATAAGTCCCGATATTGGTAGCCTCGTTCGCACCTATTAGGCCTCCAGCAGAGTATTTGTAGATGTTTCCAGGAACATCTTTGCAGAGATCATTAATTCTGAACTTCTCAGCACCAGTTGTAGCATCTATTGCGAAAATGTCGCAGGCTAAGCCTTTGTCTAGAATCGCGTTTCCGCTCTCCCAGTACCTGATACCGTGGGAATGACTCGTGCTAGTAAGTACTATTGGAAGCCGTAATCTAACGTCAGTGACATTGACAGTGTAATCTCTGGACCATAACTGTTTCCCAGTAGATGCGTTTAATCCGTAGTACCTCTTCCAGTTGCTCATAGCAATTACAATCCCCTTAACTACTAGAGGTGGAGTGCTTGAACCCTCTGCAAGAGTTGTTAGTGTTGAAGAAAGAACTGTAGAAGCTTGACCTCTAGTTCCGATTGGGAATATCCACTTCACCTCAAGGTCACCTACGTTCTTAGGAGTGATCTGAGTCTGCGGACTGTAGTTCTGCCCCCAAGAGTTACCGTTAACATACTGCCAATCCCTGGCGCTGTCAGCCAGTGGCGCAGCGTACGCGAGCGTTGGAATGAATGTGCCAAATGATAGAATCACAAGTGCTGATAATACGTATTTCATCGATTTCTTATTATTATTCATATACCTCATCCTAAGTTCAGGAGAGAGAATTAATAAAGATAGTTTTAAGTATATACTAAGTAATTATTATAATAATAGTGCCAGATATCTATAATATATTTAACTATTATTCATAGAGTCAATAAATTAACCATAAGCCAAATCACCAATAAAGTCTCAACCAAAATAAATTAAAAACCAAGTGCGACGACAAAATAAGTACTAATTACAAACAAGGATAAAATAAAAAAAAGAGAGGAGAAGCGAGCCTTTATGCTCGCTTTCTAGTCATCATCACAGCAGCAGCAACAATAGCTACTAATGCGACTCCGACAGCACCGTAGGTCACTTCAGCTGGCATTCCAACTGTTTCCGTAACTTGTGAAGTTACAGTTGAGGTCTGAGCTGGCTGAGTTACAGTACTTGTTGTCGCGGTCGTAGTCGTTGCAGTCGTTGTGGATACGGATGTAGTTGTAGCAGTAGTTGTAGCAGTAGTTGTAGATGTGGATGTCGTTGTGGAAGTAGAGGTCGTTGTGAAGCTTGAGGTTGTTACCGATGTTGTGGTTAAGGTTGTTGTCTTCGCTGCGGATAATCCTAATGCAACTATGTTTCCAGGGGTGTTTGAGAGTCTGGTTCCGACCATTACGAATACTTTTGAGTTTCCAGCTGCGTCTTTACCTAGTGTTGGGCCGACTGTGATCGATGCGCCGAAGCTCTTATCGTACAATGGTTTGCCTGTGTCTGTGTCTAGCGCCTTAACTGTGCCGTCTGTGAATCCAGTTATTAGCAGTCCAGGTGTTATGACCATATGTGATC
>Ga0214473_10009229_pt1 | contig 11665 bp, 8 predicted proteins | sample RVTome_7_FD_203509 | JGI IMG/M metagenome (GOLD analysis project Ga0214473, IMG submission 203509) | Soil microbial communities from uranium-contaminated site in the Upper Colorado River Basin, Wyoming, United States - RVT98D197 | ecosystem: Environmental > Terrestrial > Soil > Contaminated >...
CCTGCGCCGTGAAAGTGTTCGCGAACAAGTTTCTGCGATGGCACCTTCGGGTAAGGGTTGTCGAAAACTCATGCACGTGCTATTCCATGCGGTGCAACAAGCAGCATAAAAGTGCGAAACTCGAACTCAGCGCGCACACGTCGTGGAACGCGGACTTCGATGCGTTCACGCCGCTGGTCAACGTCATGATCGGATTCGGGACGACGATTGATCCGGACACGTTGGCGCGCGGCCCGCTGAACCTGGCGCTGGTGATTGATCGCAGCGCCTCCATGAACGATGAGATTGACGAGCGCACGCGAACGACGAAGCTCGACGCGGTCAAGATTGCGATTGATCGGCTGCTGGCGCAATTGAACGCGGATGACCGCGTGAGCGTGGTGAGTTTCGGCGAATCCTCGACGCTGCACCTGTCGAACGCCGCGGGCGACGACATCGCGGCCATCAAGACGGCCATCGACACGATTGCCCCGAGCGGGGCGACCAACCTGGCGGCGGGGATGTCCCGGGCGTATCGGGCGGTGCGCGGGCTTCAAAGCGACGTCCGCGACGATCGGCTGATCGTGTTCACCGATGGGGAGTTGACCGTTCTTGCGGAGATACAACGGCGGGCGTTGTTGAGCGTGATGCGTGAGTACGCGGTGCTCGGGATCGGGGCGACGATTTTCGGCGTGGGGATCGACCTGGGGCAAGAGCTGGCCTTTGAGATCTCGCAGGTGCGCGGCGGCAACTATTTCGTCCTGAGTGATTACGAGCGGATCGTCACCATCTTCGATGAGGAGTTCAATCTGCTGGTGACGCCGGTGGCCTATGACGTTGAACTTACGGTAGAAGTGCCGTTTCCGTTCGACGTGGACGGGGTGTACGGCATTCCCGTGGATACGCCGTTTCCGCACACGATCACGCTGGAAGTTCCGACCTTGTTCTTGAGCAACCGGGCGGGGGGCGGAGCGATTTTCGTGCGTTTGCGGGCCGGGGCGCTGGTGGATTTGGAGCAGCCGCAAGAGGTCGCGGAGGTGACGTTTCGCTACACGGACCGCGACGGGCAGGAAGTGACCACGCCGGCCAGGACGGCCTCGCTGCCGGGCGATTTGTCGGAATCGGATTCCTATTTCGAACATGCGACCGTTCGACGGGGCGTGCTCTTGCTGAACACGGCGCTGGTGCTGCAAAGCGCGTGCGACGACGTGGAGGGAACGTGTTACATTAGCACCGATTGGTGGGGTACCTATTCGTGGTGCGACGCGAGCCGCGAGGATCTGGACCGCGCGATTGCGCGGCTGAACGAGTTTCTCCCCTATTTCGATGAACTGGCGGAAGGGTTGAACGACCACGCCTCGGCCACCTCGCGGCGGCTGTCCGAGGAACGGGCGTTGGTGCAGCAATTGCTGGACACCGTGACGGAGATGAGGCGCTGATATTAACGGTCGCTCTGCGCCCAAGGCGGCGTGGGTTTAGATGGGGACGCGCGCCCGGGTGGCGGAATTGGAATTCCGGAAAAGTGTGGCGGGGCGGGGCGGAGCCAATTCCGGTGACTATGAGCGGGCCAGAAGATCACTTTGAATCCGACGCGAGGAATCGGCGAAGGCGGCGCTCAAGGGCGGCGAGTTTCTCTCGTTTGGTTTGGCATTCCCAGACGATTAGAACCCGCCAGCCCAGGCGTTGGAGTCTACGACGATTGGTCTCGTCTCTGATCTTGTTTCCCTGCAATTTGCGGATCCAGAATCGCGGTCGCGTTGATGGGTAGAGCGTCCTTTCCGACAACGATGGCGATGCCAAAAGCAACCGTGGACGAAGATGACTTTTCGGGGCGATGGGAAAACCAGGTCGGGCGAGCCGGGAAGGTTGCGACGATGAAGGCGGAAGCGGAAACCGAGCGAATGGACGAGGCGACGAACGAACAATTCGGGGGAGGTGTCCTTCCCGCGAATCCTCCGCATGATTGCACTTCGTTTGACTACTCCGAATACATCCGGCATTGCTCTTCGCGCAGTTGGGTGATTTCGCGTTCGCGGCGTCCGGCATGCACGTCGTCGTGACACTTGTTGCAGACGACGGCGAGGTTCTGTTCGATGTTCTCACCGCCGGCCTCGTGGGCTTCGAGGTGATGGAGTTCGAGGAAACGCGGGTCGTCCTGTGTCCACGCAGCCTGGTTCCAGTTGCAGAGACGGCATGTGTTGTTGTCACGTTCGTAAACAAGCTTTTGCACGGACTCGGGTAAATGACGGTCGTGCGGCTCGGCGATGCGTTCCGCGGAGAGCAAAATGTACTCGCCCATGCCGAGGTCGGGGAAATGTTCTTCAAAGCATCTTCGCACACCGAAGGCGTGTCGGCCTCCTGCCCAGGGTTGCCGTGCAGCGGCTACCCTGGGAACATGGTCCAGCAAGCGAGACAACCCCAACGGGGTTGTGTCCTTGGAGGTCTTATGCCGCAATCCCTGTCCGCCGTATACATCCATTTGGTTTTCTCGACGAAAGAGCGTCGTGCATTCTTTCGTGACAAAAGGGTGCGTGATGCGCTGCACTCCTACTTGGGAGGCATCAGCAAGCAACTCGAATGTCCTCCCATCCACATTGGCGGCGTAGAGGACCATGTGCACATCCTCGCCCGCTTCGGGCGTACGATCACACAGGCCGAATGGGTCAAAGAACTCAAGCGCGTTTCCAATCTCTGGCTTAAAGACCAAGGCAGCGCGTTCGCCGATTTTCAATGGCAGGGAGGTTACGCGGACTTCTCTGTGAGCCAATCCAATCTGGAACAGGTCAAAGAGTATATCGAGAGGCAGGAGGAGCATCACCGCAAACTGACGTTTCAGGACGAACTCCGCGGGCTGCTTCGGAAGCATGAAATCGAGTTTGATGAGCGGTACATTTGGGATTGAGTCGCAACCCCGCTTGGGGTTGCCGAATTTGCCGCTCGCCGACCCAGGGTAGTCCGCCGAGGCGGACAACCCTGGGCTTGAGGCCATGGCCCCGCTGGGGCCCATTGATCGACCAACACGCGATTCGGTTCCATGGCATCGATTTCGCACCTACGCTGGGGCCTATTGATCGACCAACACGCGATTCGGTTCCATGGCATCGATTTCGCACCTACGCTGGGGCCTATTGATCGACCAACACGCGATTCGGTTCACTGGGAACGGTTCACCGTTACAAACCTATCTCACCGTCCTCGATTCACAAAGCCACCGCCAAAGCGAGTGCGTTGCGGAGCATGAAACTTCCGTAGTCGGTAGCGAGGTCCAGGAGCCGGTCGGCTCCGTCCAATGTCCACGCACCGTCCGCAACGAGGGCGCCGCGAAGACGTTGCAAGTCGACCTTGCCGTCAATTTGGCGGGACTCGTCCACAAGCGTGTGGTATTCGTCAACCAACGCACCTACATCTGATGCTTGAATGCTCATTCACAACGTCTCCACAGTTGGCATCCGCGCTCAGGCCGAGCGTGAAACGATCGCAGAGGTCACCCCCACGATCCACGGGAAGAATCCTTGAATCCTATCGGATTTTTCATGATTGTGTTTGGCGCACAGCAAACGCACGTTTTCGGCGACCACGCTACTTCCACCTTTCGAGTAGGGTATGTCGTGGTCGAAATGAAGGTTCGTCTGCGATCCACAGATCACACATCACCCATTGTCTCGTTTCCAAACCTCAACCTTAACCGCCGTCGGGATGATTCGGGATTGTCGCAAAAAAGGTTCCGACTTGGGGGGTGCGGCGAGCGGGCGTAAGAAAAAGCGAAACACTTTTCTGCCTGCAGCCGTCTTCGTGACCGCGTCGACCAACTCGTAGCGTCCTCTGTCGGACCAAATCCCCTGGGCAATCTTTTCGTACACTTGAACGACCTCGGAAGCGTCTCCTTGCTTGAATGCTCTCGCGGCCTCGAAAAACTCTCCGTTCTCCGTGAACGCGCCGCCACCGTGTCGGAATGGTTGGTCCACCGACTTCGGGTCCACGCCGTGACGACGCGGTTCGTCGTGTCCTTCGTATTCCAGAAGTCCGGTGTCGTCATGCCACTGGTCATTGTAGGGTGCGCCCGTTCGGACGCTCATCAGAATGATCGAGTACCTCAGCTTGACCCTGAAGTTCATGCCTCGCTGTAACATGATGCCCTCACGCTGCACGATTTCAGGATACGAGATGATCGCCTTGAACCGCATTGCCGATGGGTCCGTTCAGCGGAGGGTTGCGCACCGCCGCGTTCCTCCGCTCTCGACGGCGAGTACGTCGCCCTTCATGATTTGATGGTGCTCGAAGAACTCGCGGACCCATTTGCGGCCTCGGAACATTCGGCGGGGGTTGGCGGTTCCGGCTTCGGTGCCTATGTCGGTTTCGACGGTCGTATTCAGGCCGTCGAGGACGATTTGAATCGGTTTGCTGTGGCCGTTGGCGGAGTTTCGCGAAGCGCCGATGCAATCCTTGGGGAAGAAATCGTAATGGCCCGAAATGTAAATATGGTTGCTGCGCAGGTTGGCGGCGGTAACGCGGATCAGGCGTTTTCTGTCGGCGACCGTTCTGCTCAAGTTTCACCTCGTCGTGGTGGTTGACCGCAGCATCCATTCTATCACGGTTCGTCAAATCTTCAACGGTAGGTTGACCGCGTCCCCAACCTGACTTTTCACACATCGTATTCTGGGTAATTGAGTTCTGGTTTTCCTTATATGGCGGCAACTGGTCGGCGGTGCGGCGGCGCGATATGCTTTCGGGCATGGCCGGCCTACCCCTCAACCCTTATGACCGGGATCCGCAGGAGACGCGGGAGTGGATCGAATCGCTGCGCGGTGTGGCCGACAACGAGGGCCACGACCGGGCGCGATTCATCCTGGGGCAGTTGATCGAATGGGGCCAGCGTCACGACGTGGTGGCCCCGTTCACCGCCACGACGCCCTACATCAACACGATTTCCGCGGAGCGCCAACCTGCCTATCCCGGCGATCGAAAGATCGAACGGCGCATCAAGAGTTTGATCCGCTGGAACGCGATGGCCATGGTGGTTCGGGCGAATCGCCGATCCGCGGGGATCGGGGGACACATTTCGACGTACGCCTCGGCGGCCACGCTGCTGGAAGTGGGCTTCCATCATTTCTTCAAGGCCAACACGAAGGAGCAGGCCGGCGATCAGATTTTCTTCCAGGGACACGCCTCGCCGGGCATTTACGCGCGGGCGTATCTGGAACGGCGGTTGGATGAACGTCACCTGCAAAACTTTCGACGGGAACTGGCCCCGGGCGGCGGACTTTCGTCGTATCCCCATCCCTGGTGCATGCCGGACTTCTGGGAGTTTCCGACGGTGTCCATGGGGCTGTCGCCGCTGACGGCCATCTATCAGGCACGGTTCAATCGGTATTTGCAAGATCGCGGATTGCTGGAGACCTCGGGATCGCGGGTGTGGGCGTTTCTGGGCGACGGGGAAATGGATGAACCGGAAGCGCTGGGCGCCATCACCCTGGCCGCGCGAGAGGAACTCGACAACCTCACCTTCGTGGTGAACTGCAACTTGCAGCGGCTGGACGGTCCGGTGCGCGGCAACGGCAACATCATTCAAGAACTGGAGGGGGCGTTTCGCGGCGCGGGCTGGAACGTCGTCAAAGTGATCTGGGGCGAGGACTGGGACCCGTTGCTGGCCGCCGATCGCGAAGGGATCCTCGTTCAGCGGATGAACGAGACGATCGACGGCGAATGGCAGAAGTACACGGTGGAGTCCGGGGCGTATTCGCGGGAGAAATTTTTCGGGACAGACCCGCGGCTGCTGGCGCTCGTCGAACCGTTAAGCGATGAGCAGATTCGAAAACTGCGCTTAGGAGGCCACGACCCGGTGAAGGTGTATGCCGCGTACCAGGCCGCCTGCGAACATCGCGGCGCTCCCACGGTCATACTGGCGCGGACCATCAAGGGGTACGGACTGGGTGAGGCCGGTGAAGGGCGCAACATCACCCATCAACAGAAGAAGCTCAGTTACGACGAGATGCGCGAATTCCGCGACCGCTTCGACATTCCCATTCCGGATGAGATGCTGGAGGATGCGCCGTTCTACCGGCCGAGTCCCAAGAGCGAGGAGCATCAGTACTTGATCGAGCGCCGCCGTGCGTTGGGGGGGCTGGTGCCGCGGCGGCGGGTTCGGGCGGTCCCTTTGCAGACACCTTCGCCGGAGGTGTTTGCGGAGTTTTTTGAGGGGTCGGGCGAGCGGGAGGCAGCGACGACAATGACCGCGGTGCGGCTGATCAATCGACTGATGGACGAGCCGAATTTCGGCAAACTCATCGTGCCCATCGTGCCCGACGAAGCGCGAACGTTCGGCATGGACGCGCTCTTCCGCAAATACGGCATTTACTCGCATTCCGGGCAGCGCTACGAGCCGGTTGATTCGCACTTGCTGCTGTATTACCGCGAAAGCCGCGACGGGCAGCTCATCGAGGAAGGCATCACCGAGGCCGGGGCCGTGGCCTCGTTCACCGCGGCGGGGACGGCGAACGTCACGCACGGGATCAGCATGATTCCTTTCTTTTTTTTCTATTCGATGTTCGGCTTCCAGCGGATCGCGGACCTGATCTGGGCGGCGGGGGATGCGCGAACGCGGGGCTTTCTCATCGGCTGCACGTCGGGGCGGACGACGCTGGCGGGTGAGGGTCTGCAACACCAGGATGGACACAGCCACGTTCTGGCTGGCACCGTTCCGAACGTGATTAGTTACGATCCGGCGTTTGCGTATGAGATTGCGATCATCGTGCGCGACGGCATTCGCCGCATGTACGAAGACCGCGAGCCGGTGCTGTATTACCTGACGGTGCAGAATGAGCCCTATGAGCAACCGGCCAAGCCGGATGGGGTGGAGGAAGGAGTGCTCAAGGGTCTGTACAAGTTTCGTCCGGCGGCGGCATCAAAAGGCAAACCGCGGGTGCATTTGTTCGGCAGCGGGGCGATTCTGCGGGAAGCGCTGGCCGCTCAGGAAATCCTGGGGGAGAAATTCGGCGTGGCCGCCGACGTGTGGAGCGCCACTAGTTATCACCTGCTTCGCCGTGACGCGTTGGCGTGCGATCGCTTCAATTTGCTGAATCCGTCGGCCAAGCCGCGCGTGCCGTACCTGCGCCAGTTGTTGCGTGATGAGCCGTACCCCATCGTGGCGACGAGCGACTATATGAAGGCCGTGTCGGATCAGATCATGCCGTGGACGCCGAACGGTTTGCTATCGCTGGGCACGGACGGCTTCGGGCGCAGCGACGCGCGGGCGGATCTGCGCGACTATTTTGAGGTGGACCGTCGTTACGTGACGCTGGGGGCGTTGACCGTACTGGCGCGGCGCGAACAGTTTGATCCGCGAAAGCTTGCGGAGGCGGCCAAGTCTTTGGACATCAACGCGGACAAGCCCGATCCCATGGTCCCGCCGAAGCCCGACACGCTGGCGGAGGACTGACGCGGGTTTGAGTTTGCCGATCGGCGGGACGCGGCCTTTTGTCCGCGCGACCCATCGACCGACGGTTCGAATTCCTGGTTGTCGTTTGCCCGCGGTCGATTATATTGAATAGGGAACAGAGTGCTAAGCGTCGGATCGCAACGCCTTCGGTATGCGCATGAACGACCGTGTCGTCATAGATCCCAAGATTTGCCACGGCAAGCCCGTCATCCGTGGGACCCGCGTTCCGGTCAGCGTTTTGGTCGGAAGCTTGGCCGGGGGCATGAGCATGGAGCAGATCGAACGTGAATACGAGGTAACGACGGACGATATCCGCGCCGCGTTGGAGTTCGCCAACTCTCTGGTGGAACGTGAGGAATTTCATCCCCTCCCCGAATAAACAGCCACATGCAATTCCTGGTTGATGCGTGCCTGCCGCGAAGCATCGCAGCGCGCCTGCATTTACTCGCATTCGACGTTGCAATCGCCTTGCCGCCCCATCAATTCCTGCAAAGCCCTGAGACTTACTTTTGAAGCATTTTACGAAGCTCCGCGATTTGGGCGCGCAAGTCACTGATTTCTTCCGCCTGGTCATCGACCGCCATCTTGAGAGCCTTGATTGCAGCAACGGAGGCAGCTTGCATTGCACCAATATCAACACCATCTTGCGACCAGGCGCGAACTTCCAGAGGAAGTTCTTCGGCAATGAATCCTAGGTTCGGAACGACTCGATCGTTTGGGTCTTGCGGTGATTCTGCCACAATGAACTCATCAGCACGCAGGTACCGAACGGGCGTGAGAGAGGTCACCAAATCGAGCATGTCCAATAGTTCGTCGGCCGTGACCGCGCGAATGTCCTTCTTGTGGTCTCTTGTACTGTCCACATTGAATGCTGACGCACGAACTGGCCTGAAAGCAGTACCGCCGCCATCTTCTCGAACCTCAACTCCGAAGGTCGCCCGTAGCATCAATTTGCCGCGGCCGTCGATTGTAGTTAAGGTGCTACCCGCATCTTCCGCTCTGAATGTCGCAGGCGAACCCCCGCCCGGAGGATCAATTAGCAGTGATGGTCCGTTGTCCCTTGGACCGAGCCTAAGGCGTTTCTGTGCCGCAACTTGATATTCGTCACCCGACCGAGTTACCGGCATGTATTGCGGATGATCATCATCTGCAAGACCTGTCAATTGTCCGTGGTCGGAAACGCCGTCACCGCCACCGGTTGCGTCATTCCCCCAGACGACATTGGAGCCGTCGTATTTCAGAACCTGCTCCGATGACGCGCCAGCGGAACTGATCTTCGCGGTTGTCACCGCGGCGTTGGCAAGCTGTGTTGTCCCTACGCCTCCGTTTTGAATGGAGAGCGTTACCGAGTCGCTTGAGCCCCCGCCCGTCAATCCGGTTCCCGCGTTTACCGTACTTATGCCGTCGCCAGGTGGGCCTTGCTCCCCTTCGTCGCCTTTTTCGCCTTCCGGGCCCTGCGGACCTTCCGGTCCGGGCGGTCCCGCAGGGCCAGCAACTCCTTGTACACCACGATCACCTTTATCGCCTTTGAGGCCTTGCTCCCCTTGCTCCCCTTGCTCCCCTTGTTCCCCTGGTGGTCCGGGCAACGGCCGTCCCTCCTGATCGATCAAGCCGTGATCCAAAAGAACGTCATCAATGCAATCTACGTCCGGGCAAGCTACCGGAGCGGCTCCTTCGCATGGACCTGTCTGCCCGAAAACTGGAATAAGCGCAAGAAACAATATGAGCGTTACAGCACGGCGAGCCGTCATGATTTGCCTCCTTCATTTCCAGAGTAGCGATGTGACGCCTTATAACGGATACGCAGGGTACAATTGGAGATGAATCGAGTCAAATGGCGCTAACCCGTCTTTCGGCGCAGAGCATTCTCAATAATGAGAATGGCGCCATCTAAAGCAGACCCTGTCCACTTTCGGATTGGAATAGCGGGTAGGTTCTGAATCCGAAAAACACGCCCTAACCGGAATCAGCTTCGAAGCCTGGTTCATCAAAAGAGGGCTTGTTTACCGTGTGGTACCGCCGTACTTCCTTGCCCTCCGATCGGGAACGGCCAAGCCTCCCCGAAAAGCCTGCAACCCGACCCGATCGCCAAGACAGATAACCCGACCCACCACCCGGTCCGCCAGCGAAGTTGGTTTTCGCGCCAGGCGCGAGGTCGGTAAAAAAAAGGTCGCGCCCGTTTTGCACGAGGGCGACCCGTGTTACTATCCAATCAAACCCGTTGCCGATCGATCCGGCAAAAGGATCGCGATGCGAATCGCTACATCGGCGCATCCGCCGCGGCGGCCTGGATCACCCGTTCGATCGCCCGGATCGGAATGTGCAGATCAATCCTCGCCGGATCGCCGGACAGCGACATCGAAAATCCAATGGGCGCGCCCATGGGCACGGTCTCCACCTTCCCCATCCCGATCATCGGGCCGATCATGGGCAGCAGACCGGCGGGGTCGATGAGCGCCACCAGGTTGTGCTTCGCGGGCAGAGCGGCGAGGGCCTCCTTCGCCGTCGTCGCCTCCGTGAGCACTTTGTCCGCCTTGCCGAAGCTGCGCTTGACGAACTCCTCGTTCCCCATGACGAAGCGAACGCGATCCTGCACCGTTCCGATGGCCATTCGCGCATCCGCCCCGTAGAGTGTCATCATCATGGCACCGGCGGGATTCGTCGTGTCCACCTTGACCTTGTATTCCTCGACGGCGGCATCGCCGATGGTCTTTTCGCCCTGCGATTCGAAATCCAGACCGCCGCCGATTTGCATCATCGCCGAGTGCGCCTGGGTCATCGACTTCTTCAGGAGCGCCGCCCCGGCCCCCGGATCCTTCATGATGAAATCCCCGATGCCGCGCATCCCGTCCTGGCCGAAGGCGTAGAGCGTGTTCATTCCCTCCACCGCGCGATACAGTTTGTGCTGGTTTTCCAGGCTTTCCTTGAGCGTTTTGGTCATCGCCCCGGCGGCATCCTCGCCGCCGGGGCCAGCGCCCGCTCCCGCGTTTGCGCCGGGCTGGGCATCCGGCTTCGCCAGCGCCGCCAGCGCCTTGCCGTAAAGGTAATCAATCACCGGCGATTCCTCGCCCGGAAAGTGATAGCCCAAGGCCGCAAAGAAAGGCTGCTCCTCGAGGTGGGCGAGCAACGGACGATTCGCCGGCTTCTGATTCGTCAGATAGGACTTGATCGGGCCGTCGCCAAAACCCGTCGCCAGCGTCACTTTCGCGGCCTCCGCTTCCAGCCCCACGGCGATCTCCAGGTACGACACCTGCTCCGCGAAGCGCTTCGCTCCGTCCAAGAATCCCGTCACCATCGCGGTCATCGCCGACGAATCGCCGCCCTGCTGGGCCATGGCCATCATCATTATTGGACCGATCGCCTGCGACGCCTGCGCCAGTCCGCCGAGCATGTGGGGGCGCAGCGGCTCGAAATTGACGTGAATCAGAATGTCGCGATCCGTCAGCAGGTCCAGGCGCGACGTCATCTCCGCATGAAGCGTCTTGGCGTCCGGCGCAAAGGTGGGAAGCAGTTCCTCGAGATTAGCGATGGTCGCATAATCCCCGTTGACTTTCGCGTACAGCGTCTCCTTGCCCGCGAACGGCAACTCCCAGACGCCGTCCTTCTCGACGGCGCCCTCGACCGTCTTGACCTTCTCCGCGAAGTTCGCCACGCGGGCCCAGATCAGCTTGTCGTTCTTGGATCCCAGGCTGGGCACGGCCACGCCCACCGGCGAGCTGAAATCAATCCAGTCTCCCACGGCCGAGCCGATCGCGCTCTTGATTTCGCCGATCACCTGCGGCGGCGGCGCGTCGGGGCTTAGTCGCTTGGCCCATCCCTGCAAGGACTTCTCGAACTTGGCCAGGTCCCTGACCACAAAGACCAGCGGGTAGTCCGCGGGCATCTGCCGCAGGACCTCCGCCATATCCTCGCCGCCGCGCACCCGCGGCGCAGGACCGACGGCCACCGACAGTAGTGACAGCAACATGACACTCTTCAAACGATTCATGATCGACTCCCTTTCTGGAGATCCGGCCTCAACCCGGAAAAACCGCGGGCGATAACGCGTCGCCGGGGATCTGGGGTCCGGCGGCAGGATGCGTGCGCCGCTCGTCCCGGCCTTCTTCCGCTTGGTTCCTTCGTTCGGTGCGCGCCGAGTCCCCCCGGCGCTAAAGCCCCACGCGCCCACGCGACGCCATGTCCGAGAATGCTATTCTTTCGACCGTTTACGGACCAAACTGAATCGGCGCGCTACATCCACTCCCGTCAGCG
>Ga0214473_10009230_pt1 | contig 11663 bp, 7 predicted proteins | sample RVTome_7_FD_203509 | JGI IMG/M metagenome (GOLD analysis project Ga0214473, IMG submission 203509) | Soil microbial communities from uranium-contaminated site in the Upper Colorado River Basin, Wyoming, United States - RVT98D197 | ecosystem: Environmental > Terrestrial > Soil > Contaminated >...
CGGCCGTTTCCACGGAAGACGGCGCCTACGTCGTGGGCAACCTGAGGCCCGGAACTTACGACATGACCGTCGCGATTCAAGGGTTCAGGACCGTGACCCAGGTCGGGCTGGTCCTGAGCGCGGGCGCGGAGATCACCGTGAATTGGGATCTCGAGCTTGCCACGATTGAAGAGGTCATTACCGTAACCGGAGAGAGTCCCCTCATCGAGGTGACCAGCAACAAAATCGGGGGCACCCTCGCCACCAAAGAGATCGACGAGATCCCCACCAACTTCCGCCAATTTGCCGATCTCACCAAGTTCGTTGCGGGGATGACGCCGCAGCCGGGCAACTCAACGTTTGAAGGCGGCCAGGTCAATGCCAACGGCACGGTCACGGCGAACAACATGTTCATGATCGACGGCGCCTACAACAACGACGACCTTCTGGGCGCCGGCCCGGGATCCCAGGTACGGGTGGTGCTGGACATCATTTCGGAGTATCAGGTGCTGTCGAGCCAGTACGCGGCCGAGTTTGGCGGCGGCGCCGGAGCCGTGGTCAACGTCGTCACCCGCAGCGGGACCAATGAGTTCTCCGGTCGCGCTTACACGTTTTACCGGGACGATTCCCTGTACGCCCGGCACGCTTTTCTCCCGGACGATGCTGAGAAGCCCGACGAGAGAACGCTGCAGGCGGGTTTCGGCGTCGGTGGTCCGATCGTGCGGGACAAGGCCCACTTCTACTTCAACTATGAGCGGGACGAAGAAAAAACCGGCGGCTTCAAGCAGTTCCCGCCCGAAGGCTTCCCGATCGCTCAAGACTTCGTCGGTACTTTCGACGTCACCGCCGACAACTTCTTCGGTCGGGGTGACGTCCAGCTCAACCCCAACAACATCCTGAGCGCGAGCTTTCTGAGGGAAACAGCCCCTGCCATCGGCGAGGACTTCAATGAAAACGAAGCCGTGGGGGATGCCTATGAGAGCGAGGTCGACGAGGACTTCAGGGTGAACCTCTCCTTGACGTCCATCCTGGGCGACCGAGCATCGAACACCTTCCGCTTCGCGTCAGTCAGAGAAGAGCGCGGGACCGGCAACCAAGCGTTCTTCGAAGGTTCCACGGCATTCATCGGCATGCAGGGCGACCAGTTCGCCCTAGGCCAGGAAAACGTGCACTCGGGATATATAGCCGGGCCGGGAGGGTCAGCGGGCTTCCAGATCATCAATACCCTCGACTTTTCCGACACCTTCAGCTACTTTGTCCCGGGCAAGGGTGGCGACCACAACTTCAAGCTCGGGGCCGGCTTCAGCCGGAACCACGCCGATCCCGCGGGCATAGCCAACTCGGGGTCGTTCGAGTTCGGGTCCGATTTCCCGTACGACCCCGCAAACCCGGCGACCTTTCCCGAGCAGTTCTCAATCCTCGTCGGCCCGCCGGGGCTGGATAGCTTCGACGCCTCTAGCTTGGACTCGCGCGCCCACTTCTTCGTCCAGGACAAGTGGCGCGTCAACGATCGCCTGACCCTGAACCTGGGCGTCCGCTGGGACTACCAGGATATCGTCCCCAATGGCGGAGATGACTTTGCCCCCCGCCTGGGCCTCGCCTACGATCCCAAGGGGGACGGCAGGACCGTCATTCGCGCCGGATTCGGACGGTTCTCTGTATGGACTCGGGGTGCGGTCGATATCGACGTGCAACGAAACGCGGTGCTCACCCAATTCCCCACAATCACCGTCGACGAGGATAGTGACATTGCCGACGCCGTGCTCCATCCGGACGTGACGACCGACTCAGCCGGCAACCTCGGAATCGCAGACCTGAGCGCGGCGGGTGAGGCCGAGCTGGCGCGGCTGCGAGACCAGGTCCTCGCGGGCGAGAGTTACAACAGCGAGCCGCGGCTCGATGATCCGGATCGAGCCATGCCTTATCAGTGGGCATGGAGTTTAGGAATCCAGCACGAGCTGGCGCAGGACTGGGCCCTCACCGCCGACTATGTGGCCAACGCCTCGCGCGATCAGCTCGGGCTCATCGACATCAACGAGCCGGTGAACGGGGTGCGGCCGGGTGTCGATGTTTTCGATCCCGACGGCACGCTGATCCCGGCGCAAGCACGTGGCACGAGCTTCCGGCGGGTACTTCAGTATCTGACCCTCGACGAGATGAATGGAGACTACAAATCGCTGCAGGTCGGAATCACCAAGCGCTTCTCCAACCGGTTCAGCATGCGCCACGCGTACACTCTTCAGAGGTCCAACTACGTCGGCTTCGGCACCGAGAGAAGGGTCTGGCTGGACGATGACCCCCGCGCCGACTACGGCCGGTTCCAGTTCGATCGGAGGCACGTCCTGAACATGAGCGGCACCTTCAACCCCATCGCGGGCCTGAGCTTGGGCGCCGTCTTGACCGCTCAGTCGGGTGCTCCGTCGAACGAGATCACTGGCCAGGACGGAAACCGCGATAACGATCGCGCCGCAACAAACGGCGACCGGCCCATCCAGGGGGTCAACGATGTCGTGATTCCAATCGCGTCGGAAGTCGACTCCCAGGGCCGGGCGGTCATCAACGGCATCGACGGACCGGGCTACTTCGAGATCAATCTCTCCGCGCGCTACACCTTCGATCTCGGAGCTGACCGCTCGTTGGGGCTCTTCTGGAGTATGTTCAACGTTACGAACCGCGCCAACCTGACCGCCACCGTGGGCAACCGCTCGGCCGGGAGCTTCCTGACATCCACTTCCGCTTATTTGCCGGCGCAAATGCAGTTCGGCGTCCGCTTCATGTTCTAATGCTCCTGTCAGAAGGCCGGATTTCCCCTTGGGGGGATCCGGCCTTCTTCTTCCCCTTGCTCTCCACGGCAAAGCTGCTGTAAGAATCAGGGTATGAAAACGGCGCCCGGGGTCCTTCTCCTCGCTCTGGCGCTTTCGGTGTCTTCGGAGGGTATCGGTCTCCAGAAGCGATTCGAGAATCTCACCGAGGAACAAGCGGTCAAGCTCTGGATCGAGGAGATCGCCTCCTACATCATCACTAAAAGCGAGCGCACCGTCTTCGAGAGCCTCACAACCTCCGAGGAGCGAGTGCGATTCATCGAGACCTTCTGGAAGCGCCGAGACCCGACCCCGGAGACCCCGGAGAACGAGTACCAGATCGAGCACTATCGGCGTCTCGCTTACGTGAACCGGTTTTTCGGTGCGGGTCGCCCCGGCTGGCGGACGGACCGGGGACGCCTGTACATCCTCCTCGGCCCGCCCGACGTCATCGACTCCGATCCCATGGGCCGCCAGATGCATCAGTACCCGACCGAGGTGTGGATTTACCACCGGCCCGCCCATCCCCGCCTCCCGCCCAACATGGAGATCGCCTTCGTGGACACGCGCCTCACCGGCGAGTACGAGCTGACCTTCAACCTTCTGAAGGATGCCGATGCTACGCGCCAAATGGAAGCCCTGATCGGTGAGAACTTCCATGACGCGATGACCCTTCAGGAGATGCGAGCATCGAACTTCGGGCGATCCGGCACCATGCACTTCGGCGACGGGCTGCTGCCCGAGCTTGAGAGACTCGACGAGCTGGCGCTCGTCTCTCAGATCCCGGAAAGGCAGCTCCGGCCGCTCTCCGAAGAAGTGAGAACGAGGTTCAGCTTCCGAGCAGGACCGCTCGAGGCAGCGCGCCAGATCGAGTTTTACCGTGCCAGCGAAGGACAAATCTGCACGCCGGTAACGCTCCGAGTTCCGTACCAGGACTTCACGTTCCTCGAAAAACCCGACCACTACGAATCCCGTTTGGACGTGTTCGGCCGTATCCTTGGCCCGGATGGCGAGGTGATCGACGAGTTCAACCGCGAGGAGATCGTCAGGGTGCCGCGGGATCAGCTGGACAGAATGAAGACGGAGTTCCTTCTTTACCAGCTCATCTTCTATGCTCCGCCAGGACAATACCAGCTCGAGCTGGCGGTGCGGGACAACGCCAGCAATACCGTTCGGACGGCGGTGGAGGCCCTGCGGGTACCAGACCTCGAGCAATCATTGTCCCTGAGCAGCGTGGTCCTGGCGGATGCGATCGTGAAACTCGACCCGCCGCCCAAGGCCGGGGAAAAGGAGCCCTTCACGTTCGGGGAGTTGGAGGCGGTTCCCAACTTCACGCGCACCTTCACCGCAAGAGGTACTCTGAACGTTTACTTTGAGGCGTACAACCTGGCGCTCGATGACGAGGGCAAGAACTCCCTGAAGCTGAGCTACCGGTTCGAGCGCGAGGGCGCACGCTACCGGGAAGTTCCAGCCACCTACCTCTACCCGACCGACCAGCGGCAGAGAAGCATCATGTCGGCGATTCCTCTGAAGGACTTCACTCCGGGCGACTACCTCCTGCACATCACGCTCACCGACGGAGTGGCGGAGCGGTCGGTTGCCGCGGAGATCGATTTCCACGTTTCCGAATCTCAGCCGCCTTCCTCAAACAATCTCCGACAATGAATTACCTTTCACGACTTCCTGGTATACCGACTTCCTCGAAGTGAGGAGAAGGATCAGAAGGGTTTCTTCTCGAGCTCTTTCAGCTGTTCGAGGAAGCGACTGGCCTCTTTCGCCTGCGAAGAATCGGGGGCGGCGGAGACGACGTCTTCAAGATATTGTCGCGCTCGCTCCAGCTCGCCCGAGTTGAAGAGGCACTTACCGAGGCCGAGGAGCGCTTCTGCCGAGGTGGGGCTCACCTCCAGGACCTTCTGGTAAGTGTCGATGGCATCCTTGACGTTGCCGGTGGCAAAGTAGAGCGAGCCCAGACCGAGCCGCGCCTCGAGCGCTATCGGATCCGAAGGCTCATGGGGCTTCGTGAGCGCGTTCTCGAAAGCCCCGATCGCCTTTTCGGCCTGGTTAGCTCGGGCATAGGCGGCGGCGAGCGGTACGCCGGTCGTGAAGGCATCGGGAGCGAGCCTGGACGCTTCTTCCAGCGCCTCGATGGCGTCTTCGATTCGGGAGAGCTGCAGGTAAGCCAGTCCCAGATTGGTATGCCCTTCAGCAGAGTCAGGCGAGAGGCGAACGACTTCCTCGAAGGCCTGGGCGGCGCCGGCATGGTCGCCCCGTTTGAAGGCATCCACGCCTCGCTGAAAAGCGCCCTCGGCGGGAGAGCTCGCCGGGCCGAGCCGGAAGTCTTGCCGCTTCTCTTCTCCGGCCCCGAGGCGCAACCTGTCCCGGAAGCTCTGGAAGCCCGCTTTGGAGATCGTCAGCTCGTACTCCGAGGCCCGAAGAGTTCTTCGGTAGAAGACCCCGTTCTTGTCGGTGACGAACGTCGTCTCCCCGCCTCGGCTGAGATCCTTCAGGTTCAACGTGGCGCCTTCGATCGGCTGCCCCTGGTCATTCAGGACCTTTCCTTGGAGCGAGGCGAACTCCGATTGCGTCCATCCACGCGGGGGACTCACGCAAACGAAAACGCCGAGGAGGGTCAGGAGACCGAAGCGATGCCGTGTCAGGAAAAGGATCGACGGACGTCTCCGACCAAAGAACGTAACGACGTTCGACGATAATTCAGGGCTCGATTGCGATACTTTCATGTGCCCTCCCATCATCGTACATCCGCGCCGGAATGTTATCCGCCTCGCGGGGAAGACCTAGGTCGAACAGCGCGAACGGGGCCGGAGGAAGCCCCCGACCCCGTTCGGGAAGGGTCTTGTTTCCGTGCGCAGTCAGTTCGAGCTCGACCGGTAGCGCAGCTCCTGGCCGACGAGCTTCGAGGGGTCGGCGCCTGGCTTCGGCCGGAACTTCTGCACGCGGCCGCTGAACACTTCGGCGATGTAGAGGTTGCCGTCCTGGTCCACGGTCAACGCATGGGGTCCGCCAAATTGGCCGGGGTACGGGCCGGGCTGTCCCCATCCGTACTGGTAATTCCCGTTCAGGTCGTACTTGAGGACGCGGTTCGTCCCGCCGTCCGTTACCCACAGCGTCTGATCCGCCGTGATCAGATGAGCGTAGGGCCGGGATACGACCGCGCCGAGGGGGTAGTCGAGCGTCGGCCCTTCCGGACCGGTCGCGAACATGTCGAGGAACTTGCCCTCCTCGTCGAAGATCTGGATCCGCCCGTGCCCGCGATCGACGACGAAGAGGCGGCGGTCGGCAGCGACGGCGATACTGTGCACGGTATTGAACTCGTTCGGGCCCGGTTTCTTCGGATCCGCCGGAGCCTTCCCCCAGTCCTTGATGAAGTTTCCGTTCTTGTCGAACTTCGCCACCCGCGTCCCACCGTAGCCGTCACTGATGAAGAAGGTGCCGTCGGGGAGCCAGGCGATGTCGGTCGGCCGGTCGAAGAGCTTACCCGCGTCGCGCCCTCGCTTCCCCTTCGTCCCGAGCGACATCACGATCTTGCCGTCGTAGGTGAACTTGTAGATCATGTGCAGCTGGTCGTCGATCACCCAGACGTGCTTGTCGGGGTCGTAGGGGCTCATCTTGATCTTGTGCGGCCCGCGCCCGCAGGGGGCCTCGAAGAGCTTGTCGTGCTGCCCCCAGTGCTGGACCTGATTGCCCTCGCCGTCGACCACGAAAAGCACATGGTGGTAGCGGCGCTCCCAGCCGCGACGCTCGGCGGGCCCGCAGGTGGCGTTGCGCCCGTCGTCGTTGCCCGTCGCCGTTCGGCGCGGATCGAGCAGGCTGTAGGGCGTCCACGGCGCCGCGCCTTCGGGAAGCGGCAGTTCCCCGCGCATCGCGATCCAGATGCGATCGGGGCTCTCGGCGTAAACGCTTCCGACCGATCCCCAGGTCCACCCAGCGTGCTTCACGCCATCCGGTCCATCCGACAGAGGCTTCGGCCAGTCCGGCACCGGCTCGTAATGCCCGAACAGCTCCTGCCCTCCTCGTCCCTGCGAGAAAGCCGCCGGGGCGACCAACACTGCGGTCGAGAGAAACGTGCAACACCAGAGTCGTTTAAGCATCGTCAAATCTCCTTCCTCACGCCGCCGGGATGCAGCACGTCGAAGACCGGCGCACCCATGTGGCGAGCGAAAAACTGTATCACGAGCGGCAGAAGGGAAATGTCGACAATTGTACGCGTTATCGCGCGTGGTCATCGGCCCGAGGACGACGAGCTCGGATGCCGTTCGATGGCCTCGACGCACGAGGACTCGTTCGAGATCCAGGGACGCTTCCTATCGTCCGCGAATGCGAGGACGCGATGGCTCTTCGGCCGCTCGCCGGCGTTCGTCATCGAAAGCACAAGAAAGGACCTCGCGAGAGTTGTAAACCGAGAACGTGGCTTCGATTGCGATCTGATGAAAGGCTGCCGACGTATTCAGATCAACGATCGAGTGTTCGAGGATTCGAGGTCGTCCGAACCGACCTTTTTGAGGAAGGGCCGCGGGACCCCGTCCCAGCGGCGCTTGCTCAAAGCTCTCGCCCTGGCACCCCACAGGGCTGTGGGGATTCGGCCACGGCCCGTGCTCGGACCTCTCCCCTATCTGTCAACTTGTGAAAGGGTTAGACCGGGTCGGTTACGCTCGCGAAAGGAACGGGTTTTGCAGGGTCGTCCTCGGAAAGGGGCAAAAACGTGGGGACGCCTCGGGTGTTTTCTGTCGAGCGCCGGGCCGAGCCTCGCGTTTGCACCGATGGCATCATCGGCGTCCGAATCCACGCCCATGGACGCATCGAGCGCGGGACGCTCGTCGACCTGAACAACCTCGGCGCCTACGTCGCGACCTCGCTCGTTCTGGAAAAGGGCCTTACCATCACGCTCGAGATCGAAGTCCCGGGCGCGCAGCGGCTTTTGCCTCTCCCTGCCGAAGTCGTCCGATCGGTGACCGAGCTCCGCAGGCAGGCCGACGACACTCCCACGGGCATTGCCGTGAAGTTCGTGGCGGAGAGCGTTGAGGAGCGGGAGCGCATCCACGTCGTGGTGCAGTCCACTCTCGCCCTCGACCTTCTGGGTGTGGGTCTTCCGAACGAAACGTGGTGACCGAAGAGACGAGACCCCATCGTCGCCTTCCTTATCCCAAAGACAGGTTGGCCGGCTCGTGCGTGAAACCTCCCTCGAGGAGGAAGGTGCTCGTCTGTCAGAGGCACGGTTGAACGAGCTCATCGGCTTTTGTCACATCGTCGTGGACGTCGAGACGATCAAGTCGCTCGCGACGCGGCTATTGCGATTGCACTGCCTGCGCGCGTTCGATGCCTCTCAGCTCGGTGCCGCGCTGCTTTGGGCCGAAGGGCTTCCGCTGGGGCGGACCCTGCACACGCTGGGACCCTAGGCAGGCATCCGCGGCCGAGCGTGAAGGGTTCGTCGTACCGCCTGCAGAAACTCCCGGAAATGCTACAAAATAACGCTAATGCCCATGCCGCCGTTGGAGGGCGCCTCGAGCGCGATCTCGAGGCGATCGCACAGTCTCGCCTTCGTGACCGGTGCGCTGCTGTTGTGTCTTCTCTTGGCCGCGGGTCTTCGTCTTTGGGGGGTCGACTACGGGATTCCTCACTCCGTGGCCCGACCGGACGAGGAGACCATTCTTCAGATCGCATTCAATATGGTGGGGCAGCGCAACCCCGATCCCCAGTTCTTCGAGTATCCGAGCTTCAGCATCTATGCCAACGCTCTCGCGCTCGAGGGCTATTACCGTATCGGAAGACTCCGCGGGCGGTACGATACTCTGCCCGATTTCCTTTTCGATGCCGTCGTGTCGAGGCCGGGCTTGACGTATCGCATCGGACGGACGCTGAGCGTCGGTTTCGCGCTCCTGACCGTCGTCGCGACCTTTGCCCTCGGCTGGGAGTACTCTCATCGCACTACGACCGCTCTCTCGGCCGCGTTCTTGCTTTCCGTCGCCTTTCTCCACGTCGTCTTCTCGCGATTCGTCACCGTGGACGTCGCCATGGTGCTGTTCACGACCGGCGCGCTCTATTTCTGCCTCCGGGTCGCACGGACCGGGAGCACGCGCGACTACCTGCTCGCGGGGATTCTCACGGGTCTCGCCGCGTCGGCCAAATACAACGCGGCTGTCGTCGGGCTGGCGCTCTGCCCGGCAGCTTTCTTCGGAGCGGTTCGCCTTCCCAAGCGAACGGAGCTCGCGGCGGCCGGCAGGAAGCTCGCTCTGGCTGCGGTTTTAGCCGCGGTCGCTTTCGGCGCAACCTCGCCCTACACCATCACGAACTGGCACGCGGTGCAGGCGGGATTGACGAAGCACGGCCACTTCTACGGTCGAGGGCCGGACCCGCTCGGTCTGTGGGTACATTTGTGGACCACCTTTCCTCTCGGGCTCGGCTGGCCTCTGTACGCCGTGGGCCTGCTGGGGTTGGCCTTCGCCGCTCGTCGGCAACGAGCCCAGGACTGGGTGCTCGTCCTATTCTTCGTCTCCTTCCTCGCGCTCATCGGCGGAGTTCGAGTCGTCTATCCTCGATACGCGCTTCCCCTCGTCCCGGTTCTGATCGTTCTGGCGGCGGACACGGTGGGCGTACATCTTAGAGGACGCTTTGCGGCCTTTGCCGGAGTCGCGGTTCTCGCCCTTCCCAATGTGGTCAGCGCGGTCGGGTTCGACCGACTCGCGTCGCAGCGCGACACGCGCCTTCTCGCGGCAGACTGGGTTGACGAAAACATCCCCAGACGCTCGGCCATCACCCTGTGCCAGGGATACGGCGCGCCCGAGATCAACGCCGACCGGAGACGGCCTCCGGCCTTCGAGCCGAGGAGAGTTGCCTGCAGTCCGGAGACGGTTCACGAGACCGCTGCTCGTTACCTCATCACCCACGAGCATCCCACGCTGACAAAGTACTCTTCGATCGACCCCGAGACGAAGCGCTTGCTCGCGCAAACCGCCGTAGTGCGCGCGCGCTTCGATCCGTTCCGAGAGAATGGATCGCAGACGCCGTATTTCTACTTTTCCGACGCTTTCTACTTACCCCTTGCGGGATTCGACGGTGTTGCGCGCGGCGGCCCGATCGTCACCATATGGGAGCTAACGGCGCGCGAGTGAGGGCTCCTCGCGGCGAACCACGATCTCCCCGACCCCGAGCCAGGGCGAGGGATCGGCCCGCCGGCTCGAACGATAGAGGTAGAGCGTATTGTCCCCGCGATACAGGCTTCTGGCTGGCACGGTGGCTCGTAGCGTCGTTCCCTCCGGAGGGATGGACAGTCGCCCCACAGCAACCCCGTTCACACCGTACTCGACATCGACCGCGGACGGCTCGCGCCCACCCTCGGGCAGCGGCTTCAACTCCATTTCCACTTCGACGTTCGCGGGCGTGAGGATCGGCAGCAAGAGCACGGCTCGCCGCTGCGACGCCCGGGCGTGGGCTCGGTTCGCTTCCTCGGGCAATTCCCAGTTGCCGACCAGGTGCCAACGCTCGTCGGGGGAAATTTGAAACGAGCCGCCCATGTCGAGTTGGCGGGCTCGATCGAGGGTCGCGGTGAACAACGCCCGCAGGTCCGGGCCGTATCCGTACTGGAGCGGCAACCGGCGGTAGGGGTCGAGGCCGAACAGGAGTCCCCCGAGCACCAAGGCGCACGACGCCCAGCAAAGAACCTCCACGAAACGACCGCGCGTCAAGTTTTTCTCCGGCGCAGGTCCACGAGAAAACGCCCGAGGATGACGAGCAGAAGCGGCGCCGCGACTTGTCCGGGAACGAAGAGGTAGCAGAAGACCAGTGCGGATGCGAGCAGCGGAAACCAGTCGGGCAGGTTCTCCTTCATGCGGTGGAATTCGACGAGGGCCAGGGGGACGACTACGGGAAAGGCGAAGAAGAGGAGTCGGTCGGAATTCTGCGGCACCACCAGCTGGGCGACGACGAGAAGGAGATAACCACCGTATCGCCGCAAGAAGGTCTTCCCCTCCGGGGTGAAGGCATTCGCGGCAGCGAGGATCACGAGATAGCCGAAGAGGTGGCGCCAGAGATCCAGATAGGAGTCCATCGAGCCGAACCACGGACGGCGGGGCACAGACCAGGGCGTAAGATAAGGGAACCCCACCTCCGTCCTTCCCCAGGAAAAACGCAGCAAGAGAGCCGCCGCCAGGGCGGGGGCGGCGACGAGGAGGGTCCGCAACGCGGCGGCGCCCGCCACCACTCTTGGCTCCGCGCGTCGGACGTAGAGCGCTGGCAGGATGAAGAACGCGGTCTCCTTGAAAAGGCTCCCGATCAAGAGCAACACCGCCATGGGAGCGTCCGACCAGTCTTTCTCGACGCCCAGGATCAGGAGCACCAGGAGGGCGCACGCGGCAGCGTCGACGAGGAAGTAGTTTTCGAGAAAGACGGTCACTTCCGGGGCCGTCGCAACGAAGCTCAGTCCCAGGATCGCGAGACCCTTTCCGAATCCGAGCCGCCGGAAGAGCACGTAGGCCAAAACCAGCACGATGGCGACGCTCGCCGTCGCCACGAGAAAGAACGCCGCTTCGAGCGGAAGGGGCATAACGTGCACCAACCAGGGCACGCCGATGCGATAACCGAATGGAGGCAGGGTGAACACCCTCGGTGCTTCGGCCATCGCGATGTAGACGTGGGCATCCAAACCCGGGGCCTCCGCCGTGGTTCGAGGAATCGCGCGAAGAGGAAGAAGGCTGATCGCGATCCACATCGCGGCGACGGCCGTGGCGACGCCGATCTCTCTCCAGGCGATGGCCGGGCGCTCTTCAGTGATGACGAGCATTCGCGCTTCGATGAGGTTCGCGACATCATAACCGCTGCGGGCTTCCCGCCGCGACCGGACCGAAGGTTGGAGGCGGCGGAGCTTCCCCC
>Ga0214473_10009231_pt1 | contig 11662 bp, 13 predicted proteins | sample RVTome_7_FD_203509 | JGI IMG/M metagenome (GOLD analysis project Ga0214473, IMG submission 203509) | Soil microbial communities from uranium-contaminated site in the Upper Colorado River Basin, Wyoming, United States - RVT98D197 | ecosystem: Environmental > Terrestrial > Soil > Contaminated >...
GATCCGCTCGCGACGCTCTTTTTGTGATTGGATCATGGGGCAGGCGCGCCTCCGCATCCTTCTTTCCTGGCAGGCCAGGACACTCCCTGCCTGTCGATCACAATCACGTCGATCGGAGGCCCGACACCCTTCGACCCCCCATCGATGACAAGCTGAACCATAAAAGGGGCCCCGGAACTCGCCGGTACCAAGCGATCCTTGCCGTGTTCCGCGATGTAGCGGTCAATCGGCCGCCGTTCACCGAGAAAGAAATACATTACGCCGTTCGTACAATCCCCCGGACAGGTTATCCGAGTCGCAGTAATCCTGACGCGGCCGCCGGGTTCCTCCGATGCGCGGAATCCCATCCCGATCGCAACGGGCTGATCCCCCTCGAAAGCAGTCAGCAGGATCGAGGTGATTATTCCGTCTTCCCCTTCGAGTAACTTCGCATAGAGGAAAGGGTTCCCCGGTTTCAGGCGCTCCAGGTAGGAACCGAGCATGCCCGTCAACCGCGCTGTCAGTTCGTTTGCCGTCTCCGTTAAGCGGTTTTGCCGCCGGAGACTCTCGGCGGTAAGGTTCTCCGCATCGAAATTCCAGGCGGGGTCTTTTACAAATCCGCCGATCGCAAAGGCGGTGTCCTTCACCGTGAATATTTTACAGACCGTCCGGGTCGTTTCGATCCGGTATCCCCGTGCGGTACCCATGCTGTCGGCTGCGATAACCACCTGTTCCGGCGTGCGAATTCCTACAATGGTCGATGCATCCGCGACAGATGGAGACAGGCCGAAACCGGAGGCTCCAAGAAAAATGAGCAATAGCTGGATCCGGCAGTGCTTCATATTCCACCTCCTCGCCGTGCAGGGTGAGGCAATGTCGCGCGGAACTCCTCTCCCATCCTGGAATCTAATTATAATTGCTCAACTCATGAACGATGGAAAGGAGGCACATGATGACGTCGCCATACGTGATCTGCGGAGCGACAGGGAACGTCGGTTCCAAGGTGGCCAAATCTCTTCTCGAATCCGGGGTATCGGTTCGCGTCATCGGCAGGGAGCGGGTCCGGCTCGGGCCCCTCGCTGCGACCGGCGCCGAACCGTGGCCGGGCGACCTTGGAGACGCGAAATTCCTCGCCAAGGTTTTTTCGGGGGCCGGTGCCGTATTCGCCATGATCCCGCCGAAGTACGACACCCCCGACATCGCGGCCTACCAGAACGGCATCGGGGAGGCCCTCGTGTCCGCCCTGGAGAGCGCCCGGGTGCCGCGCGTCGTCACCCTGAGCAGTATCGGGGCGCACCTCTTCGAGGGAACGGGGCCGATCCGGGGTCTTCACGACCTGGAGAAGAAGCTCGAGAGGCTCGGGAATGCGGGGGTTGTCCATTTGCGGGCGGCCTACTTCATGGAAAATCACTTGTGGAACCTGCCCGTCATCCGGGAACACGGCGTGAACGGGAGCCCGATCCGACCCGACGCGCCGATCCCCATGGTCGCGACGCATGACATCGCGGACGAAGCGGCGCGGCTGCTCCTCGCGGAGACCTTGGCGGGACATACCGTCCGGTATCTTCTCGGACCGCGCGATCTGACGATGACCGAGGCCACGCGGATCCTCGGCCATGCGATCGGGAAGCCGGATCTCCGCTACATCCAGTTTCCCGAGGAGGAAGCGCGGAAAGCGATGTCCGGGATGGGGATGTCCGACAGCATGGTCGAAGCGCTGCTCGAGATGCAGCGCGGCTTCAACGCCGGAAGAATCCGCCCCACCCGGGAACGGAGCGCGTCGAACACGACGCCGACGACCCTGGAAGAGTTCGCGCAAACCGTCTTCGCCCGGTCGTACCGGGCGGCGGCGTAACGTCGCGGCCACGGCACAAGCGGAGTCATGAATATTTCGTGGAAACGCATCATCTAATTTCTATCTGCAATGGAAAACGACGCCCCAGGCGAGGGAGGGGGATTCGATGAAGATACAACGCTGCATCGCGATAGGTACTTTTGCCGTTGCACTTTCCGTCCTGGCGCTCCCGGCTCGGGCGTTCGGGGCTGAACGGGACGATGGCGGCATCCCGTCCACGGCGGTCGCCCGCCTCAAAATCGGGAAAGGGACCGCCTGGGTCCGATCGGGAGACTCCGGCGAGTGGCAGGAGTCCGGCCACAACTACACCTTGGCGGAGCGGTCGCGGGTAAGTGTCCCGCAGGGGTCCGAGGCGGAGATCCAGTTCCGCGGGAGCCAATCCCTGCTTCTCCGCGGCGGGTCCGAGGTGGACATCCGGCAGTTGGGGGAAAAGGAGGTATCTTATCGGCTTCGAAGCGGCCAGGCGGTCCTCTCGCTGCCGAAAGAGGATTTTGCCCCCGTCCGGGTCAAGGTTCCGGGAACCCATGAGGTCCGGGTGGACGCCCCGGGTCACTATGCGCTATCCACCGATCGCGGAATCACGAAGTTCCTCGTGCGCGCGGGGGAAGGGTCCGTGACCTCCGGGAAAGGTCCTCCCACCGCGGTAAAAGCGGGCGAGGGAGCGTCCATCGGGGAGGAGATCCGCGTGAGCAGCGTCGAATCGGCGGCCCCGGAGACGGTCCCGGACGCGCCGTTGACCGAGGCGGAGGAAGCGGCGGGGATCCCTTCCGCCGCGGCCGGCGAGCTGCGGCAATACGGCGAGTGGGTCTCGACTCCGGAGTACGGGTACGCCTGGCGGCCGTACGTGGACGACGGCTGGGAGCCGTACTATTACGGGCGGTGGGCCTGGGTCTCGCCGTACGGATGGACGTGGGCAGGCCATGAGCCTTGGGGATGGTGGCCGTACCATACCGGCTGGTGGTGGCCGTCGCCCGTTTTCGGGTGGGTATGGTGTCCCTTCCACTCCTTCGTGTCCGTCAATTTCTCCTTCGGCAGGTCCGTATTCTTCGGCCACCATGCCCGTTTCTTTCCGGCGAACGTACGCTTCATCGGCAGGGACCGGTTCGTCCGCTGGGTTCCCGCGAGACCGGGCGAGATCGTGGCCCGATCCAATTCCCTCACCCGCAGTGACTCCCGCCTCGCGCGGTGGGACCGGACGGTCGAACGCGGCTCGGTCATGGTCCGTCGCGATGGGGGGCGTCCGGTGGCATGGGAAGGACGCGGCGGGAGTTCTCGCGGCGCGGTGAACGGCATGGGGACGAAATTGCCGCGCAAGGACCTTCGCACCGGCGGATCGTCGGTCTCCAGGGCGCGCGATGGCGGCGCCGTCCGCGGCAGGCAGGCGAATGACGGGGCGGTCGCCCGGCCGGTCCGGCGTGGAAGCACACGAGCCCCTGCCCTCGGGGGAGGAAGCGCTACCGTGCATTCCGGCCGCTCCAACGGTCCCGTGCGCAATTCCGTGGCGCGTGTCCCGCCATCGCGACCCGGCGGCGGGTCCCCACGGGGCGTTGTCGGCGGCGGATCCCATAGGAGCTTTGTCAGCGGGGGTTCCCCTCGGGGCGTTGTCGGCGGTGGTTCCCGCGGGTCGGGCGGGGGGTTCCGGGACTCGGCAGGAGGACGATCAGGAGGACGATGATGAGCAGACGCGCCATCGATTTAGCCGACCGCTTCAAGGCCTTCAACAATGAATTGATCGCATTCGTAACGAAGTGCCAGGACGAGGATTGGCGCAAGGTATGCCCAGGGGAACAATGGCCGGTGGGCGTGGTTGCCCGGCACATTGCCGCAAGTCACTTCGGCGCGTTAGGCCTGGCGAAGATGATGGTCGCGGGGGAGAAATTGCCGGAACTTACCGAGGGCGTGATCGACCGGCTGAACTCCAAACATGCCGAAAAACACCGCAACTGCACCCGGGACGAGGTGCTGAAGACGCTGCGCGAGAACGGCGCCTCCGTCGCCGATTACGTGGCCGGACTCAGTGACACCGACCTGGCGCGCTCCGGCCATATCGCCGCCGCAGGAGGCGACTTGACCACCGAACTCCTCATCGTGAACATCCTCCTGGGTGCCGCAGGAGAACACTTCGCCCACGTGAAAGCCGCCACCGGCGCGTAGACGACACACCGGCACGCGTTCGCCAGCTCCTCGGCCGCAAGGGAGAGGTCTGGGGCGCCGAATCGGGCACCGACCGGCTCGTGGTGATCCGTTTCCCGGAGGCGCCGCAACGCCGGCGAAGGGATCGACGGATGTCGAACATCCCGCTGTATCAGGAAATGCGGCAGAAGGCAGGTCCCCTCTGGCAGGCTATTTTCGCGCACTCTTTCGTGAAAGGGATCGGGGACGGAAGCCTCTCCCGGGACCGCTTCGAATTCTATCTGAAACAGGATTACCTGTATCTGATCGATTTCAGCCGGGTCTTCGCGCTCGCTTGCGCCAAGTCCCGGGATCTTGGAGATATGGGGACCTTCGCCACGCTGCTTTCCGCCACCCTGAACATGGAGATGGAGCTCCATCGGAAAACCTGTGCCGCCTTCGGAATTCCGGCCCGGGAGCTTCCGAAGACCCGCAAGAGCATGATCACGTCCGCCTACACGAATCTATTGGTGCGGACCTGCTACGAAGGCGGCCTATCGGACATCCTGGCGGTGCTGCTCCCCTGTGCATGCGGCTATGCGGAGATCGGGCAGAGACTGAAATCGCAGGGCCTCCCCGAGAACCGGTTTTACCGGGACTGGATCGATACCTATTCCTCCCGGGAATTTCTCGATCTGAGCGACTGGCTCATCGGAAAAATGAATGCCCATGCCGTCGATGACTCCGGTCATCGAAAGGAATACCTGTTTCGGCTCTACGAGTCGAGCACCCGCTTCGAGTACCTGTTTTTCGACATGAGCTGGAAGAAAGAGGAATGGCCGGAGGGCCAAAGGGAATGAAGAAGGCACTGGTCATCGCCGGGACCGACAGGTGAACCGCTGTGGACTAAGCTCTTTCAAGAATCTTCGTGATCTCGTCCCTGGCGAACCTCGGCAGGTCCTTGATCCGCCCTTCGCTTCGGATCTTTACCCCTCGTTCTTTCGGGGTGATGCTTCCGATTTTCGCGGCGGGCACGCCGGCCTCCTCCAGGGAACGCATTATCTTTCCGCTGTCGGACGGTTCCACCACGATGAGGAGACTGCCGGAGGCGATCAAACCGAGGGGATCCAGGCCGTAGTGACGGCACAAGACCCGGCATTCATCCAGGATCGGAATCCGCTCTTCATCGACGACAAGTCCGACATCCGCCGCTGCCGCAACCTCATGAAGAGCGTTCGCCAGCCCGCCTTCCGTAGGATCATGCATGGAATGGACCCGGCCGTCCCGCATCGCGATACGGGCGTCTTCCAGGACGCTGATCCCCGGTTTCTCCGCGAGGTTCCTGCAGCGACGCAGGATCTCCTCTCCGAACCGACCGGCAAGTTCCTCGCCCCTCTCCCTCGCAAGGATCGACGTGCCTTCGATCGCGATCGCCTTGGTGAGAAGGATATCGTCATCCGGTCGCGCCCCCCCGGTGGTGATCAGCCGGCTCTTCTCCACCTCGCCGAGCATCGTGCCGATTACGATCGGCCGGTCGATTCCGACGGTGATTTCCGTATGCCCGCCGCAAAAAGCCACGTCGATGCGTCTGCATGCGGAGGAAAGCTGTTCGAAGATTCGCTCGACGAGCTCCGGCGTTGTCCCTTTTTCCGGGAGGAGAACGGTGGCAAGAAACCACAGCGGCCTGCCTCCCATCGCCGCAATGTCGTTCGAGTTGACGAAGATCGCATAGGTTCCGATGTCCTCGGCGACGAATGTAACCGGATCCGTCTTGGCGAGGAGATACTTTTCCCCGAAATCGATCGCCGCGGCGTCTTCCCCGATCGAAGCGCCGACAACGACTCCATGAATCGATGAAGTGTATTTCCGTATCAGTCTTTCGAGGAATTCGACAGGCAGCTTTCCCGGGGGAAAGGATACGGGGTCCTTCATCGGGGGAAGATCACCGGGAACGTTTGCATGCGGGAGTCCACATCACGATCCGGTTTCGCCCCTCGCACTTCGCCTTGAACATCGCCTGATCGCCCTGCTCCAGGAGATTTTCGATCGTATCGGTATCGGGCTGACGTTCCGCAATGCCGAAACTCGCGGTCACGGAAAAGTTTCGTTTGTCGGTATGGAAACGAAGCCCCGCAACGGACGCCCGTAGCCGTTCGGCGAGAACATGCGCTCCCTTACCGTCCGTTTCGGGAAGGAGGAAACAGAATTCCTCGTCGCCGTAGCGGGCGTGCAGATCCGTCGCCCGTATCCCGCGCAGGCAGATATCCGCCACCCCCGCGAGAACCTTGTCACCCACGATCCGCCCGTAACTGTCGTTCACCCGCATGAGGTGGTCGATATCCATCATGATGACCGAGAGCTTCAGGCGGAAACGCAGGGAGCGACGGAATTCGATCCGCGATGCGGCATCGAATTGCCTTCGACTGTGGAGACCGGTAAGCGAGTCGACCGTGGTGAGCGTTTCGACTTCGTTGGAAAGCCGGGCGTATTCCAAAGCGATCGCGGCCTCGCTCGCAAGCACTTGCGCGAGCAGTGCCGTGGGTCCATCGAAAACTTCCCATGGGCGGCTTTCCAGGGTGATGCATCCGATATTCCGGACGCCTGCGCGCATGGGAACCACCATGAATTTCCCGTTATCGACGGGGACGTTCGAATCGCCGACCCGCAGATCGGACCCCGGTTCCGGGAGGATGACGGGACGGATCGCCTCCCGGACATCTCTCTGGAAAAAAGGCTGCTTGATGACCGCGCCGGCGGCCGTGCATTTCCTCGAATCTCCCTTGAGGCTATGCAGGCGGAGCCCTTCCCCTTCAAAAAAGCAGATCGCGCTGCAATCATGCGGGATGAGGCGCTTCAGAAACCCTTCCAGGCACGACACGATTTCATCGACATCCCGTCGGGAGGTGAACGCCTCGAGTGCCTGACGCAATATTTCGGTATCCCCTCGCGCCTTGCGCTCCGCGGCTGTCGCCTTCTCGAGTTCCTGCGCGAGGTGCAGATGAACCTGATCCACCTTGTCTTCTCGTTGATCCATTGTTGGTATGATGCCGAAAAAGGCGGATTTTTGCGAGGAAAGCGTCACTCCGCGATCTCAGGATCTACGGTTTCAGCGCACGATGATGCGGAAAACGCGGCGCGGTCCTGCTGCGGAGGCTGCCGAGCAGAGGGTCGTCCCGGGAGCGACGCCCTGGAATCCAAGTCCCCCCGGCACATCGACCGGAACGGCGACCTTCGGGTTGTCGCAGATGGGGGTCCTCGCCGGGCAGATGATCTGGCCGGAGGCGCATACCTCGAACGTTTCGCCCACCCGCAGTTCGACCGGGAACGGCTCGTCCTGTGCCCGGGCGTAGTGGACTGTCACAAAGAGGGTGCCGAAGACCAATGCGATGCCCGCCAGAAGACCGCGTCGCCGCATGTTCTACCTCTGGTGGAACGGGGATGCCCGGAGATTATCATTTTGGCGGTAAGCGGGCAACCGTGCACCAAATTTGCAGTCCGCGGTTTCCCTTTGGGGCAAGGAGGCAACCGATGTTCGATGTCGTCGGGATCGGACTCAACGCGATCGATTACCTCGTGGGCCTGCCAAGGTTCCCTGTACCGGGCGAGAAGCTGCGGATGTCCTCTTTCGCGCGAGAGGGCGGCGGCCAGATCTTCTCGCCACCCATCCGCGTCGAGGCGGTGGACACCACGGGGGCCGGGGACGTCTTCCACGCCGGCTTCCTGTACGCCCTCCTCGAAGGACTGACCTTCCGGGAGATCCTCGCCTTCGCCAACACCGCCGCCGGCCTCTCCTGCCGCGGCATGGGGGGACGGGCTGCGATCCCGACGATCGAGGCGATCCGGGCCGAAACTTTGCCCCCCGGAGTGCTTCGAATGGATGAATGAACCGAATCGCGACCGAGGAGGTCCGACCAGCATGTCCCCCGGAGAAAAGCCCGTATTGCCGGTGACGGTGTTCACCGACTACATCTGACCGTTCTGTTACGTGGGCGAGAGGCGTCTCGCCCGTCTCAGTGAGGAATTCGACATGCGCGTGGAGCGCCGGTTCCTGGAGATCCATCCGGAGACCCCGGCGGAGGGCCGACCGGTTTCCGAGCTGGGATACCCGCCCGAGCAGTGGGCCCGGATGATGGAGAACCTCGAACGGATGGGGAAGGCGGAGGGGATCGTTTTCTCCGAAAGGACCTTCACGACAAACTCCCACAAGGCGCTCCTTCTCGCGGAGGCGGCGAAGGAAGAAGGGCAGGGGGTGTTCGAGGCGCTCAACGAAGGGCTATTCCGCGCCTACTTCACCGAGGGGAGGAATATCGGGGATCCTCGGGTACTTCGGGATGTTGCGGAGGCGGCGGGCGTCCCCGCCGGACGGCTGGAACAGGCGTGGACCGACGCGTCCTACGAGGAACGCTTGGTCCGCGACCACGCGGCGGCTGCCGGGCTCGGCATCACGGGGATCCCCGCCTTCATCGTCGACGGCCGATGGATCATCGAGGGCGCCGTCCCAGTGGAGATGCTGCGCGAGGTGGCGAAAAAAGTCGCCGCCGCCTAAGCGGCCTTGACGAGATACTCCGCGATCGACTTCATCTGCCCGGCCCACCCCTGCTTGTGCATCTCGTACGCCTTCGCACGGCGCACAGCCGGAATTCCATCGAAGCCGGACTCCACGACGGTTAGCAGCGTTCCGTTCGGGGCGTCCTCAAGCTCGAAAACGACGAGCGTCGTGGGCTCGACGGAATAGTCCAGATCGGGAGCCACCGCATAGGGGTGCCAGCGAAAGGAGAGCGACCGTCCGGGCTCCATCCGCTCGATGGTGGCTTCCCAGGGCACATGTTCATAGCCCTTGTGCGTGATCTTCCCCACCACCGTCGCGCCCGGCGTGAACACGCCAAGGTCCTTGACACCGAACCACCGGCCGAATTCCTCGGAGTCCGCAAGCGCGGCCCAAACCCGCGTCCGATGGGTGCGAAGCAGAACCTTTTCCGTGATGCGATCGGTATTCGAGGCACTCATGGTCCACCCCCCCTTTTCATGTTGATAACCGATTAGACGCTGTCCTGCAGGAAACAGACTCGGGTAACCGGTAAATTCCGGGAATGGAGGTGACCCCAATGCGCCTGCCCCTGCCCCGGGCGCGAGATGAAAGGTAATCCCGGCGGGCCTCCGTCAGAGCCGTTTCACGGCAGACTCGACGCCGGGGAAGCGGGAAGGGTACGGATATACGGCAGGGCACGATGCCGGTCCTGGAAATCCAGGCCGTATCCGACGATCCAGACGTCCGGAATATCGAAACCCAGGTAATCGATTTGCAGCATCTTCTTCAGGCGAGCAGGTTTCCGCAACAAGGCGCAGGTTTTCAGGGAAGCCGGTTCCCGCGGCCGCAGCAGGGACAAGATGTAGTCGAGCGTGTACCCGGTGTCGACGATGTCTTCTACGATCAGGACGTGTCTCCCCCGGACATCGGTCCGCAGGTCCATGAGCAGCCGCACCGCACCCGTCGCCATCGTCGTCTGGCCATACGCGGCGAGTGCGATGAAGTCGATGCACCGGGGGATTGTGAGGCGCCGGGACAGATCGGCCAGGAAGATGAAGCTCCCCCGGAGAACGCCGACCAGGAGCAGATCGTCAACGTGGGAATAATCCGCGGAGATCTGGAGCGCAAGTTCACCCACGCGATTCCGGATCGTCTCTTCGGTGAACAGGACGTCCCTTTCCTCCGTCATCATTTCGTCCCTCCCTCGGGCAGAAAAAGCGGAACGATCTCCATCGCGTTTACGTCCACCAGGCCAAGGTCGGTCAATTTGAGGGACGGGATGACCTCCAGCCCCAGGAAACTCATGGTCGCGAAAGGATCCTGCAACGGCGAACCCAGAGCCCTGGCAGCCGCAATGAGAGAGTTCATCCGGTCGCGCACCCGCTCGATCGGCTCGTCCGACATCAGGCCGGCAATCGGAAGGGGAAGCAGGGCCATCACAGCGTCTCCAAGGGCTACGGCCTGCCCACCCCCCTCCTCCGCCACGGCCCTCGCCGCGGACTCCATGGACCGGTCGTCGGCCCCGATCACGATCAGGTTGTGGTGGTCGTGAACCACGGTGCTCGCGATGGCCCCCCGCTTCAATCCGATCCCCTTCACGAAACCCAACCCCATCCGCCCGGAGGAATGATGGCGCTCGATGACCGCGATCTTCAGGAGGTCTCTCGCCGGGTCGGCGACGGCCCACCCATCCACCACGAGCGGCTCCATCACGAGGGATTCGGTGATCACCTGCCCCGTCACGGCTCCGATGACGCGGATCCGGCGCCCCCGGGCGGTGATGCGGAAGTCAACCCGCGACCAATCCAGGAAAACGGTGTTCCGGACTCCCGGGGGAAGTTCCGTCACTTCCCTCCCCCCCGCCGATGGAACCATTGCCCCGTCTCGCGCAACCAGGACACCCCCATGGTAGACCCTCTCGGGCACGGGCACGGCAAGGTCGCGAAAGACCACCAGGTCGGCGCGTCGACCGGGGACGACGACGCCCCGGTCGTGAAGGCGGAAATGTTCCGCAGGATTCAACGTAGCCATCCGGATGGCCGTCATCGGGGCGATGCCCCAGGCGATGGCTTGCCGGATCAGGTGATCGATCGATCCTTCCTCCAGCAGGTCCGGAGGCTGACGGTCATCGGTGCAGAAACACAGCCAGCGTTCATTGGCCGGGGTGATCACCGGCAGCAGGGCCTCCAGGTTGCGGGCGGCGCTCCCTTCCCGGATGAAGATCTTCATCCCCCGGCGAAGTTTCTCCTCGGCCTCTCCGGACTCCGTACACTCGTGGTCGGAGGTGATCCCGGCGGCCAGGTAGGCGTTCAGGGCCGTGCCGCCCAGTCCCGGGCAGTGACCGTCGATGGGATACCCCTGGAAGGCGTCGATTTCCGTGAGCACCCGCCCATCGCCGGCGACGACCCCGTGGAAGTCCATGATCTCCCCGAGGCCGATCACGCGCCGTTCCGCCAGGAGCGGCTGAAGATCGGCGAGCGTAAGGGTGGCGCCGGAGGTCGCCATGGGTGTAGCGGGCACGCAGGAGGGGACCATCACGAAGACGTCCATAGCGGCCCGCTTTGCGTCTTCCAGCATGAAGCGTATTCCCTCGATGCCGAGGACATTGGCGATTTCATGAGGGTTCGTGATGACCGTGGTCACCCCCCGGGAGACGACAGCCCGGGCGTACTCCCGGGGCCGCACCAGGGCGCTTTCCAGGTGGACGTGGGCGTCTATAAAGCCGGGGCAGACGTAACGACCCTCGAGATCGACCGCCTCCCGCCCCCGATATGTACCCCCGACGCCGACGACCAGCGGACCGGCGATGGTGATTTCGGTCAGATCGATTCTTCCGGAAAGGACGTCGATGAGGCGGGCGTTCGTCAGCACCAGATCGGCCGGCTCGTCCCCGCGGGCAATGGCGACACGTTGCGACAGGGTCATTGGATGGCTCATGGCTGCCTGATCCTGCCCCCGGTAATCGGCGTATTCGTATCTTAGTACAAGATCGGTCCTTCCATGGGATATTCAATTGGGGAAAGGAATTCGCCATCTTTAAAGCAGCACCATCGTGTACCTTTTGCGAGGTTCCCGTGCCGAAAGGGGCCGCTTGACGGAATTCGTAGAGATCGACGGTAGCTTCGGGGAAGGCGGGGGGCAGATCCTGCGGACGACCCTGAGCCTGTCCTGCATCACGGGGAAGCCGG
>Ga0214473_10009232_pt1 | contig 11660 bp, 6 predicted proteins | sample RVTome_7_FD_203509 | JGI IMG/M metagenome (GOLD analysis project Ga0214473, IMG submission 203509) | Soil microbial communities from uranium-contaminated site in the Upper Colorado River Basin, Wyoming, United States - RVT98D197 | ecosystem: Environmental > Terrestrial > Soil > Contaminated >...
CAGCCTTGCTCATCATCGGCGCATCGCCGCTGGATGCCTTCGGTCTCATCCTGTCAGGGGCCTTCGGCTCTGCTTCCAGGCTGGCCTATGTGATGACGGCGTGGGTGCCGGTGCTTCTATGCTCGGCGGGTTTGCTGGTGACGTTTGCGGCAGGCCTCTGGAACATCGGCATCGAAGGCCAGGTGGTGATGGGTGCGGTCTTTGCGACCGGGGTCATGCAGTCCCTGCAATCGGTGCTCCCACCCCCGGCGGTCCTCATCCTGGCGGCGTTGGCGGGCATTCTGGGCGGCGTCCTGTGGGGGATCTCCGCCGGTGCTCTCAGGCTCTACGGCAACGTGAACGAGATCTTCGGGGGCCTGGGCCTCAACTTCATCGCCGGCAGCCTTACGGTCTATCTGATTCTAGGCCCATGGAAAAGACCCGGCATCGGCTCAACCAGCGGGACGCTGCCTTTCCCCCCCTCCCTGTGGCTGCCGGCATTCAAGGGGTTTCACGTCAGTCCCGTCGAGGTGTTGCTGGGGCTGGGAGCGTTGGGGTTTATCGCCGCCATGCTTCGGGGGACCTTCTTGGGATTACAGTTCAAGGCGGTGGGGAAGAACCAGCGTTCGGCTTTCCTGATGGGGGTGCCCGTTGGACGGCGCATGCTCCTGGCTTTCGCGCTCTGCGGCGGGCTGGCCGGCCTCGCCGGGTGGGTGCTTATCGTGGGGACGAGCGCCCGCCATAATCTCTTCCCGCTCATCTCCAGCGGTTATGGGTTTCTGGCCATTCTCGTTGTCCTGCTTGCGAACTTCAGCGCACTTTGGAGCGTACCCATTTCATTGTTCTTTGCCGCCCTGGCGATGGGCAGCCTGCAACTCGCTCTTCAGCGACAGCTCGATTCATCCCTGGGGGGCGTGATCCAGGGCATGCTGGTGCTTTCCGTTTTGATCACCCAGGGCCTCCAATCCCGTTTCTTCCGGCGGGAGGGAAGGTGACCGATGGACCTTCCGATCCTTCTTGCTTCGGTGCTGGCCGCTTCTCCTCCGATCGTCTTTGCCATCCTGGGCGAAACGATCACCGAGAAGGCGGGCGTCATCAACCTGTCCCTCGACGGTTCGCTTCTGTTGACGGCCATGGCGGCTTTCGTGGTCGCCCTCGAGACGCACAGCGTCCTCGCTGGGTTTGCGGTGAGCATGATCGTGGGCGCCTTCATCGCCTGGATCATCGCTTTCGTGAGCTTGACGCTCTATCAGTCCCAGCTGGCAACCGGTTTTGTCCTGACCCTGCTGTGTCGCGACCTGGCGTATGTCCTGGGCAATTCCTACGCCCATGTCCCCGGACCGCAGGTCCCCCACACGCCCATCCCCGGACTTGAGACGTTCCCGGTGATCGGGCCGATCCTGTTCAATCAAGACCCTGTCGTTTACCTCAGCCTGATGGCCATCGTCGGGGTATGGGCTTATATGTATAAGACGCAGCCTGGGCTGAAATTACAGGGTTTGGGGGAACGGCCGGCCGCCGCCTTCGTGCGCGGTGTAAACGTAAACGCCATGCGCTACGTCTACACGCTCGTCGGTGGAGCGCTGGTGGGGTTGGGAGGGGCGTCGTTCTCGCTCCTGGTCAAGCCCGGGTGGGCCCGGCCTTACGGCATTGAAGGCACCGGCTGGATCGCCCTGGCCATCGTCATCTTTGGCGGCTGGAAACCGGGCCGGGCGGCACTGGGAGCGTATTTCTTCGTTGCACTGCAGACGGCGGTGAACGTTCTTCAGAGTGCCTTTCCGGACGTGCCCACACAAATCTTCGCCACCTTGCCGTTTCCCCTGATGATCCTCACGCTGCTCTTCGTCACCCTCGGCAATTCCGAAGGGATGAACCAGCTCTTGAGCCACTTACCCGAAGAGGCCCAACGCCTAGTGAGACGTGCCTTCAAAACCCTGCAAACCTCCCCCCCCGCCGCCCTGGGAACGATCTTCAAAAAGGAATAGCAAGATCAATCTCGCATCCCGTGTCTGAAGTTGAGGGGACATCCCCTGCTCTTTCACACGACCGGGATTCCCCGATGAAAAGGCGGCAATTTCTGAACAATTCAATCATTCACCCTTGGGGCTGTGTCGTAATTGGGAAAAAGCCGTCATTCCGGCGAAGGCCGGAATCCAGTTGCCGTTTTATTAAATAATTCCATCTCCCTGGACGCCCGCCCACGTGGGCAGGAGAAATTTCACTATTTACGGCTCCATCATTCTTGACGGAATCATAAAGAGTCAAAAATACCCCCTCTCCCTTGAGGGGAGAGGGCTTGCCCTGTGGAGTAAGTTTCAATACTCCACAGGGTAAAGGTGAGGGTGAAGAATCAGGAAATCCCGACAAGTTATTCATCCCTTTACCCTTCATCCCCGCCTGGGAAGGAGAAATTTCACTATTTAAAACTTTATCATCCTTGATTTTCCATTCATTATTTCATATCATCATTTCCAGGTACGCTTAAAGTTGGAGCCTTTATCCTGCGCGAGGGAGGAAGTTCATAGGGACTAGATTTGTTGATATAGATTGAGAAGGCCATAGGCTTGCGCCGGCGCTAACTTCGCCCGCGGCTTTTCTCGGACTCTTGACGGAGGATCAGAGAGGATGAAGAGTCAGAACCCCATTTCTCAAAAGGAGATGGGGTTTTCCTTTTTCAGATTCAAGAACCGGGAAAAGAATGCGAAGAAGATGAATGGCAATACAAGACCTGCCGTTGAACGAATGATTAATTCTTCTGGAAATGTTTTCATTGATCTCGGGTATTCCCCGGATGAAGCCGCAATCCTTCAGATGCGTGCTGATCTTATGGCCGATCTCCGGAAGTTGATCAAAGCCAGAAGGCTAACGCAGACCAGGGCTGCGGCAATCCTGGGCGTTAGTCAATCCAGGGTATCAGACTTGATCAGAGGCAAATGGGAAAGATTTAGCCTTGAAATGCTTATCACCCTTGCAACCAGAGTCGGAATGCATGTCAGTCTTAAGAAAAGCAGCATAGAGAAATGGGGTAACAAAACAATCCAGCGGATGGCTTATAGCCACCGCTGATTTAAGTCGTCGGGCGCTTAAAAGATTAAACAATAATAACGGTTGACAATAATATCGGCTCGCGTTAATATTTACCATGATAAAGAGCTTTCGTTGCAAGGAGACCGAGAAGCTCTTTCTACGGCAACGGTCCCTTCGATTCCCTGCTGATATTCACCGTATAGCTTTACGTAAGCTACTCTTGCTTGATGCTGCGGAGAAATTAGAAGACTCACGTATACCACCGGGGAATCGCTTGGAAAAACTTACAGGCAATCGCCAAGGGCAACATAGCATTCGTATCAATGACCAGTGGCGTATATGTTTTCGCTGGTCAGAAGGGGATGCTTATGAAGTAGAAATCGTGGATTATCACTAGGAGGTCATCCCTATGAGGAAAAAAATGATTGCGCCTATCCACCCAGGTGAAATTCTTATGGAAGAATTCTTAAAACCGCTGGGCATCAGCCAGTATAAATTGGCCAAAGACATCAATGTTCCGGCACGTCGTATAAATGAGATTGTCCATGGCAAGCGTTCTATCACCGCCGATACAGCTCTCAGATTGTCTCGCTATTTCAACCTGTCAGAAAGGTTTTGGCTGAATCTTCAGGCAAGATATGATCTTGAGGTGGAGAAAGACAAGCTCAATGACCGAATCGAAGCTGAGGTCAAAGTATATCAAGTACAGAGCGCCTAACAAATCACTCAAGCGCCTGCCTGCCGGCAGGCAGGGATGGCCTACAACCACCGCTGATTTCATGCGTTCCGTGAGAAAAATGAAAAAAGACTCACGAATCATTTCCAGAGGACCGCTTAAGGGCAGGAGGATCGAATTTGCCCCCACAACTGGCGTCAACAAGCTTCTGGAGATTTCTGAAGACTTCATGACCAAGATCTTTGGTCTTGAGCCAGGGGAATATTTAATCAGCGACGAGTCCAGTCTCTATGACTTCACCGGCTTTGATGAAATGGAACTTCCTGATATTCAAAAAAAGATTCAAGAAATGTACAATATCGACGTTTCGGACATTAAGTCGAGAAATCTACTTGAGATCTTCAGAAGAATTAGCGATAGCAAATGTCGAGCCTCATGCTGACAAAATCCACCCCATTTCCACGCGCGGTATCGAAAGGACAACGTGTCGATGGAGATAGGTTCCTAGCGCGTATTGGAAGGGCGATTCCCTCAAAGAGCTTTGGGGCTTGCGGTTGAATGGGCCTCACAGCACCATGAGGAGTTGTTAAAAAATTGGAAACGCGCTAAGAGTAATCAGCGGGAAAGCAGGACGTTCTTTCTGAAATTGCTTGACGGGTCTCATTGAAAAGATTATTTTTGGGTCATGCCAAGATTAGCGAGAAGCCCCGAGGTACCGGACACCTTGGACGCTTGCGCCGGCGCTAACTTCGCCCATGGCTTTTCTCCAGCTCTTGATGGAGGATCAGAGAGGATGAAGACGCAGAGCCCCATTTCTTAAAAGGAGATGGGGTTTTCCTTTTTCAGAACCAAGAACGAAGAAAAGAATTTGAAGAAGATGATAATGGGGGAAATCAAAATGCTTCTGGGAAAATCGCCATGAGCGAAAACGATAGCCAAATTGTTATCTACAAAGCCCCGGCTGGCCCCATTTCGCTGGAAGTGAAACTCCAGGGCGAGACCGTCTGGCTCACACAAAAGCAAATGTCTGCCCTCTTCAAAACTGAGCGTACCGTTATTACCAAACACCTAAGAAATATCTTTAAAACAAAGGAGTTGGTGGAAAAATCAGTTAGTGCAAAATTTGCACATACTGCCCAAGATGGGAAAACATATTCGACCCAGTTCTACAACCTTGATGCCATCCTTTCCGTGGGCTATCGGGTTAACTCCAAACGAGGCACCCAGTTTCGCATCTGGGCCACAAGGGTTCTTCACGACCACATTTTACGTGGCTATTCCGTCAACGAACGCCGTCTGAAAGAACTAAACCAGGCGATCCGTCTCATCGCCGACGTGGCGGAACGCCGCACCCTAACCGGCCAGGAGGCCACTTCGCTGCTGCGTGTGGTGGCGGATTACAGTTTCGCTCTGGACCTCCTGGATGCGTATGACCGGCAGGCCGTCGGGCCGGCCAGAGGATTGCGCCGCCCAGTGAAGGGCATTAGCCTTGAAGAAGCGCGCAAAACCGTAGAGCGCCTGCGAGAACACTACCATTCAGGTTCCCTCTTTGGCCAGGAGCGCGACAAAAGCCTGGCCGGTTCGCTTCAGGCTGTTTTCCAAACCTTCGGAGGTAAGGATCTATATCCCACCCTTGAGGAAAAGGCCGCGCATCTTCTCTATTTTCTGGTCAAGAATCACCCTTTCGTAGATGGCAACAAACGCATAGCCGCCACGCTGTTCTTATGGTTTATGGAGAAAAACGCCGCCCTCTACCGATCCGACGGCGCAAAGAGAATCGCCGACAACGCCCTGGTCGCCATGACACTATTGATCGCCGAAAGTCGCCCGCAGGAAAAGGACCTCCTCACTCGAGTCCTCGTGCACCTCATTCATGTGGAGGGCAAATGATCACAAAATGGCCAAAGATCAAGCTGGGGGAGGTAATGCGGCAGCGGAAGGAATTCGTCATCATGGGATAAGGGACGTGAAAAAACGTTCATTCTGGAATTGTTTTTCTCAAAATGGAGGGATATTTCTCTACGCACGTTCTGCATGAACGTCCCTCTTCCTGAGGAAAGGGGTTTAAATGACCGGAAGAGAAGTCACCCAAATGGCCTTCGAACTTAAGGAGCCACCGAGGTTGCCGGTGACCTTATTCGCCGGCGGGGCCTGGATGGTCCATTGGGCGGGAAAAACTTTTGCCGGGATCAAGGAGAACCCGGAAATGATCGCTGATGTTTTTATCCGGGCTTTCGAGCGGGTGGGACATGATTTTTTCTTTACCGGGTCGAACTTCGTCAACTATCCATTTCACTTCTTAGGTTGTCCCATCCAAGATGATTCGTCTGATCCCCCTGCCCTTCTGGGCACGGTCATCAAATCCTTGAAAGAGGTTGACTCTCTCAGCATTCAGAGAGTCATGACGAACCCGACCATGCAGGGGATCGTCCGTTCCCAACACATGGTAGCTGAATCCATCGGCAAGAAAACTTTGGCCATGACCACTCAATGGGCGCCGCTATCCTGCGCGGCGAGAATTTTAGGGCTGGAGGCGGTGTTGACCGCCACCATTGAGGACCCTGAAAGTCTCTTGAGGCTAATCGATTTCTCTACAGAATTAGTGTGGGCTCTGATGGAGCCAGCTTTGGAACATCCGGATATCCTGGGGGCGAACCTCGCAGACCCGGTGGCTTCCGGGGATATGATCTCCCCTCAAACCTTCCGCAGGTTTGCCGCTCCGTTTCTAAAGGAGTTGATCAAAAGAGTCCGGGACAAAGGCAAATATTCCATGATTCATATTTGCGGGAACACATCCAAAATCCTTCAGGACCTCGTGGACATCCGCCCGAATTGCTTCAGCCTGGAGAAGAAAGTGGATCTTCGCCAGGCAAAAGAAGCGTTAAGCGGAAAGGTATGCGTTGCGGGTAATGTTTCCCCCACAGGCGCCTTCCTGAACGGGAGACCGGAAGAGGTTGTGGCTGAGGCCAAGGAGTGTGTCCAGGCTTGGGGGAAAGGAGGAGGCTACATTCTGACTCTGGGATGTGATTTCCCCAAAACGGTCCCCTTAGAAAACATCCTGGCTTTGATGTCCATGAAACAATAAAAGGCAATTAGGGCCCGGTATTTGATGGAAGGGTATCTGTTGGAAGAAAAGGCGCGGCGAAAAGCCGATAAGGTCCGGGCGTCTAGAGAAGGACACGAATATCACGAGGCGTGGACTGCCCGGAGAGCCATGCAGCTTCTTTGGAGCGATGATCATCTTGTCGGCATCGCAGTGGAGGGGTTAGAGCCTAACGATCAGACGCGCGCCTCACCGGAAGCCGTGGAGGTCGCTGACCTCACTCTCTATTATGGACAGGGGACGGGCTTCGAATACGCCGACCAGGTCGATGTGATCCAGTTCAAGTACTCCCCGACCCGAGAGAATGCTCAATTCCGCGCTACCGATGCGAAAAAGACGATAACCAAGTTTGCCGCTTCCTATCGCGACTACAAAGATAGATATGACGCGCGCCAAGTCGAAGACAAGCTTCGCTTCCAGCTGATAACCAACCGGCCGATCTACCCGCCGCTCACCCAAGCCATAAGGGAGCTTGCGGGAGGGAAACGTGTTTCCGGACAGGCGGAAGAGCAGGCAAAGCAATTCAAGGCTGCTGCGGCCCTTGATGGAAAATCGCTCGCTGCATTTGCCAGCAAGTGCCAGATCTCGGGTCTGTCTGGAAGTCTCATTGATAGCAAGCGCGGTCTATCAATGCTCCTGGTGGACTGGTCCGCGACTCCTGACGCGCTGGCTACGGCCCGCCTTGGCGAAATGAGAGACATGGTTCGCAAAAAGGCCGGCTCCGCGGGAACGGGCCGAAATGTCATTCGGGACACCGATGTTCTAGCCACTCTGGAGATTCCCGATAAGGAAGCGCTTCTGCCTTGCCCGGCGAGTCTCCCCGAGGTCGGGGAAGTGGTCGAGCGCGAACAGCTGCCGGACGCGGTTGCTCTGATACCAACCCTGTCAAAACCGCTTCTCATTCACTCCGCCGGAGGCCTCGGGAAAACCGTGTTCATGGAAAGTCTCGCAAAAGCTCTCGAGGACCGGTACGAGGTCGTATTCTTCGATTGTTTCGGGGGAGGCGCGTATCGATCGCCGGAGGACGCGAGGCATCTCCCGAAACACGGCCTAATTCATATCGCGAATTCGCTTGCCTGCCGTGGTTTATGCGATCCGATACTTCCCGGCAGTGATGATCTTGAAACCCTGCTAAAAACGTTCCGGCGCAGACTCGAGCAATGCATCAAGACGTTATCAAGAGTCTCACCGAAGAAAAAGCTCTTGATCCTGCTTGACGCGATAGATAATGCCGCCGAGCACGCTCGAGACAGGCACGAAGAGTCCTTCCCGACCCGGTTGTTGGAAAGCTTCCAGCACGTGCCCGTTCCGTGCCTAACACTCGTCGCCTCATCCCGTTCCCATCGCATCCCAATTAAACACATTCCGTACCACGCCTTTGAACTGCGGCCATTCAGCTCTGCTGAAACTGCGACCTATTTGCGCGCGCGGTTGCCCCACGTAACCGAAATCGAATTGCATGTAGCGCAAGCAAGGTCGGACGGTAATCCCCGCATCCTTGAATATCTCCTGAAGGCCGAGCGCGGACTGCTCGATCCGTCAGAGATTGATAATAAGATCGAGGTGACCGATCTGATCCAGCAACGGCTCGACCGAGCGCTTTCGGAGGCGATGACGCGCGGATACAAGGCCGAGGACACCGACGCTTTCCTTGCAGGACTCGCCGTATTGCCACCCCCCGTGCCGCTGGATGAATATGCCGAAGCGCACGGCATGGAGCTGCCCGCCATTGAGAGCTTCGTCTCAGACCTGTGGCCCCTGTTGGAACGAACGAAACACGGATTGATGTTCCGCGATGAGCCGACCGAGACTCTTGTCAGGGACAAGTACGCTTCGAAAAATGAACCTCTGCAACGGGTAGCGGCGAACCTGCTGGCGCGTCAGAATCGCTCGGTATATGCAGCGCGCGCTTTGCCGGAGCTGCTGCAAAAACTGGGTGATGGGGAACGACTGTTCGATCTGGCTTTTGATGATCGATTCCCGGCAACAATCACCAGCACTGTCGGCAAGCGAAACATCCGCTATGCGCGACTCAAGGCGGCGGTGCGTTACGCGGCGAGCAGGCAAGACTACGACCGCCTCGTCCACCTGCTTCTTGAACTCTCGACGATTGCAGCCGTCGATCGCCGGGGCGTGGACTATATTCTCGACTCCCCGGACCTCATCATAGCAGCGCGCGACGTCGACGCAACCAGGCGCCTTTTCGAGACGCATACTGCCTGGCAAGGGACAAGGCACGCGAGATTGACAATCGCGCACACGCTGTCAGGCGATCTCGACGAGGCGACCCGCCACGCGCTTCGTACCCGTGACTGGCTCAGACACTATCGGCAACAGGACCGCGATCACCAAATACGTGGGGAGGGGCCTGAGTGCCTCGATATCGCCGCTATCCCCGTATTCCTGACCACCCAGGACCGCAACCGCGACGCCATCGAGTTTATGCGGGGCTGGAAGGACTGGTACGCATACGAAGTCGGGGAACATCTTTTCGGCCTGCTCCAGCAACGGCTGGCAGCTTCAGGATCGGATGCCGCGATCAAGGGCTTTCTGGGCGTTCTGTCGAATGATATCGGATGCATTGCTGCTGCCCTATCGTTCCTGGAGCTGACGCGGCCTTGGCAGAGGAAGCTGCTCGCGAAACTGGCGCGCGCCTGCAGGAGGGCCACGAAGCTCGAACCCAGCGATGACTTTCATCGGGGACGAAATTACCGCTTGCAGGACGGACTCCGCAAGGCATCAGCAGTTGCCTCGTCGCTTCGGCTGCGCGCGGAGGCGGCAGCCATTGCAATGCGTGCCCCGCACAAACGGCCTAATACATGGTCTTTCCGCGATCATTTCGCCGATCAATACGTATTACCTTTCCTCTTTCATGTGGCGCTGACCGCCGCGCTCAAAGGCAATGCAGTCCGAGAGAAGCACATCGTTCCTGCGGAACTCGTGCCGATCTGCACTGGCATAAAGGGCGACCTCAGTGGTGCGGAGTTCAGGAAGGAACTTAAGGAAAGGCTGGAAAAGCGCTGGCGTGCAAGCCAGGAAGATGCTGATACCGGCAAGAAAACGATTACCTACGAGGAGAAACGCGCGGCCGAAGAATTCATCGACCGGCGGCTCGCCCCCGTGCTCGAACTGACCAAAGCATTCGCCGCTCTCTTGAGAGCGCCTGTCGGCAGTGCGGACAACGCGTTCCTGACCTTACTGAAAGCATGGGCAGACGCAAGAGGCACGGGTGACGACTATTACGGTGTACGAAAGCAGAACCCCTTCTTTCAGATCCTCGGATGCCAGATCACGACTTTTGCCCTCTGGGCCCGCAGCGATCTTAAGATCAATTCGATCAGAGCGTTCCTGACGCGCATACATGAACAGGAGATGGTATCACCGGGCACGCGCATCCAGATCGTAGCAGTGCTGGCAAAGAGGCAGTCCTTGCAAACACTGGCGGGCGAAGAGGCGGTAAAGACTCGATCGATGATCGAAACCGAGAATGAGGTCACCTTTAAGGCATCGCTCTATGCCAAGCTCTCCAGAGCGATTCTGCACGCCAGCGCAAATGAATCCGCCGCATATTTTCGAGCAGGGCTTGATCAGATGGACGCCATCGGCTCGGGAGATTACGATTTCACCAACGAGTTGCTTCTGTTCGCATCTTCGGTAAGGGGGGAAGAACTTGACGAACTGGATTTCCACACGCTCACCAACATCTGCGAACTCAACCTTACGGACGACCTTGAGAAGTTTCCATGGTTTGCCTTCGGCAAGGCGATGTCGCGGGTGTCCGGCTGCAGAGGGCTCGCAAAGATAAGCCGCTGGGATGATCGATCGAAGGTTTCTCTAGATTACACCCTGCTGCCTTACCTTACCGCGCTCGTGGACGACAGCAAGATCGCACCGGAGGATGCGCTCGCGCTTAACCGCCTCGCCGATCCCGCCGAGTTCTATTCCTGTAATACCGAGACTCTGGCGACCGCAATCGACAGCAAGCACTCTTCCAACGACAAGGCATTGCTCCTCGAACTGATCACGCAGTTCGAGGAGAACAACCCCGGCGCACCCATGGAGGACACGGTGAAAGCACTTGCCGGCATCGCCAGGAGAGTGCTGGGCGAGAGTTCGGCAGTTACCAAACGCCTCGGCAAAGCGCACCCTCACTTTGCCCGCGTGCGTGACGTGCGGAACGAGCACATGAACTACCATGGGAAAGCGCAGGAGCCTTTCAACAAAACGCTGGACGTTCCGAAGATCCCAGAAGTCAAGAAGATTGTACGTAGGACAAGCCCCGTCGACGAAACGTCGCTCGGACAGGCAGTTGCCGACCTCGAGAGGAGCGGCAACCTCTATTCTCTCAAAGGAGATTTGTTCGACGGACTGCGGGCGAAGGTGCAATTCAACGAAAGGGTACACTATCTGCGGGTGTTATCGAATCTCGAGAATCTCAATCTGTATGCCAAGCTCGACGAACTCCAGAAATGCAAGGCATTGTGGGGCACTTCCTCCGCCGCCCTGACGGATGCGTATAAGGCGCTGGCACGTCCCTTGTTGCAGCTCCACACCGATGACATGCTGAGCGGAGGCCAACTCTCAGGCTACAAACTCAAGGAGATTTCGGAGCTCTCGGGGACGCCGATTGCAGCGCTTGCCTTGGAATTGGTCAAACTCTACGCGCAGCCAGATTCTTCCGTGCCCGCCGCCGTCTGGCTCGCCTTGGCCTGCTTCATGTGCGATGAAGCACGGGAAGGAGAGGGGCAAGCAGCTCTCAAACGGTTACTCAACAGCGCGGCTGCCAAGCTTTCATCAACTGTTATAGACGGCGAATGGAAAGATGGCGCCTATCCCGGTAGTGATGCGGTTGAGATACCTGCGGGGTTTGTCTGG
>Ga0214473_10009233_pt1 | contig 11659 bp, 10 predicted proteins | sample RVTome_7_FD_203509 | JGI IMG/M metagenome (GOLD analysis project Ga0214473, IMG submission 203509) | Soil microbial communities from uranium-contaminated site in the Upper Colorado River Basin, Wyoming, United States - RVT98D197 | ecosystem: Environmental > Terrestrial > Soil > Contaminated >...
CGATTGATCTGCTCTCCAAAGAGATGGGCATTGTCGATACCGTACGATTTCTGAACCAGTTCACGACAGGGTACGGAAATTACACGGACGAACGTGAAATATTGTTCAAGGATATGAGGCTTGATGATATTCTAGCGGCAATCAAGAAAGCGCCGAGTCGCTAGAACGCCTAATCTAAGGTTAGCCGAGCGCGTCGCTCTATGTTCGGCACCTGCGAAGCTTGTGAGTGGCCCGCCGCTTACGCCTGCAAAGTACGTGGATCAGAGTTATCTGAAGGAAGCATTGAAACAATTGGCCGCGAAATGAAAATATTCAACGCTTGAATGCGTGGATGGGTGCAAATTGATATTATGCTGATCTGCCTTTACGATAAGGGATGGTCTTGCAATATGTTGACAAGGGTCTGTTTCAGCAGGAGAATCTTTGTGGGTTTATCACTTTCGCGGCTAATCCTATGCTGATCAGCATACTTAAAAAGGTCGGCAGCCCGAGGCACGTATGCGAATAGCTACACTAATAGCGGGCGCGGCTCTTCTACTCGCAGTCCCCGCTCGCGGTGCCGAGATCACGACCGACCAGAAGCAGTTCGTCGTCTCAAGTGATCGGAGACACGTCATGGTTCAGGGTACTTGGAGCCGCATCTCCGAACGAGCTACAGTCGAGGTGCCGCGCGTTAACAGCGTGCGCATCGAGTGCGACCGAACTGCCGGAGTATGTAACGAGTACGTTGCGAAATTCATCCAAAAGACCGATGACCCCGCCGCCACTATGGAGCAACCATATCTTTTTTTGATGAAGGAGCAGTTCCGCATCATCACGTGGACGGGAACGACCATAACTGCGCGAGCAGAACCCCGCGCTGCCAACATCGATCTTCGCATCTCTCTCGCCGACCGGTCGGCTGAGAGAACGTCTCGAGAAACGGGCTCACGGGGCGCTCAAGGTGCCAACTCTCAGAATGTTACCCAATGGGTGCTGCAATGAACCAGAGCCCACCTAACCATTGGGTTGAGAAGGATGCAGCGGACCGCGCCTCTCACCCAAGGCGTTAGACATCTCTTGTGAGTAATATGATGACTCCACTGGATGAAAATTCAGACGATCAGCAAGCAGTCCGTAATTGTAAGTATTGCTCACAACGCATCGAGGCCACTGCGAAGATTTGTAGACACTGTCGTTGTCACCAAAACTTGCTCTTGTACTCTCTGAATTACTTTAACCTTTTGCCGGCTTTTATATCTATTTTCTTACTGATTATCTCCGTATTCCAACTCTCTGAGGCACAAAAGGAAAGACTTGCTGCCAGCGAAGCTAATAGAGAGGCTGCAAAAGCCCGGAAAGAGGTTCTTGAAGTGTCTAGAGCAATTATCGACATCGCGGAGATTATTCCTCGGTCAACAGGGTATGGCGGAGAAACCTCTTCAGAAGATAGGCGAAAACTCCAAGAGTATTCTGCTTTGCTCAAAGAGAAGTTGAAGCATAGGGCATAGGGGTCAAATCTTTTGTTGACAAGTTTGTCGGATGCTGCCCATCCGATCCCGAAACGTTGCAGCACAATCAGCGTCAGGGCTTTACTTTTGCTGTTCCTCACTCAACCAAGAATGTTGTTCCTGATATTCTCTACGAAGCGGCGTCCCAGAAAACGCCAGGTTCTTTGACGCAGATCTCCCAGGGTTGTTTGGTCGAAAAGTAAGATGCCGAAGTGCTCGTTGCCCTCTCGCCTGTAGTGGAAGTGGCGGTTTCGTCGCCATGGTTAATTGGTCAATGCGAAGGGCGCGCGGCTCCAGGATGGTGTTTTGTGCGGCGCGCTGTAACCGTGACAGTTACGTCAACATGCTGTTCAAGGCGGGCAAGGATCGTCATCAGCCGGTCGACGGTGAAGCGGTCCAGATTGGCGTGACGGATGCGGGAGAAATCGGCGGCGGCAATGCCGGTGATCTGCCCTGCCCTGCGCACTGACAGCTTGCGGTCGTCGAGCACGCCGATAATTTTTGCCGCGAGGATCGCACGCAGTTGTTCGAGGTCGGCGTCGCCGCGGCCAAGATCGCGGAAGATATTTCCGCTGCCACGTGTGATTTTGATTTCGTCCTTCATCGTAACATCTCCTTCAATCGTTTCAGTCTTGCGTGGATAAGGTCTATTTCATGCTTCGGGGTTTTAATCCCGGTTTTTGATTTCTTCTGAAAGGCATGGACTACCCAAACGTCATGTCCTATCTGCACGCCGTAAACGACGCGGTATGCATCGCCACGAAAACGCAGGACCAGCTCGAAAATGCCGGAGCCAAAGCCTTTCATGGGTTTGGCGATGTCCGGATGCCTGCCTTCGGCCACGATCGTGAGAGCACGCCCGAATTCGAGCTGCGCGCCTTCGGGAAATTCCTCAAAATCTTTGCGGGCGGCGGTGATCCATGATATCGGCCGGGTGTCTCTGGTCATCCAAGGGTATGTTGGCAGATATGACAACACCCGTCAAATACTTTTTTGAGCGTTCGCGGAGGCTCTGCCTGCTCGCCGCATTAACACGCGCGGCGGAAGCAGCTCTCCCCTGCCCTGCGGGCCGCTTTTAGTGCTGGGCTAACGGAGGCCATTTTTGCGGCGCGGCGTGCGCAGTCAAGGCAGCGCTCTGGCGCGGCCGGTACGGGTCGCCTTGATCGGCGCAAGCGCCGGCGCCGGGATAATCCAAAACGGCTCAAGTCCGCTCTTAGCTCTTGGCATACCACCAGATCGACTAATACACACGTCCTAAATAAAACTGTAGGGTGGGTTCAGGACCCCTCTCGCCCTCCTCTATTTCTCATCAGAGTCGCTTGTTTCTCCAGTGGCATGGAGGCTTCGTTGCGCATCACCGAGATCGGTAAAGCTGCCGCTCAAAACGGTTGCAAGTCTCGCGTGTGAGGAGTAGGTTTTAACTGCCTACTGGCCAGAGTTGCATTCCGGAGGTTTAACCTATGCCCAAAGCAGTGATAAGCAGAGCCCGGCGATCGAAACCAGAAGTAGAAAAGGAATTCAGTAAAGTCGTGGACGAAGCCGCAGAGCAAAAAGAAAACACGGACTCGAAGACACAGGAGCTTGCCAGGCTGCGCCAGGCAGAGATACAGCAGGCAGTCGAGGGGATTTCCGTAGAGGGGGTTGTCCAAAATCTGTCGAACCTGGGTCTGGAGATTTCCAAGGCTCTTGCCGAAATTTCAGGAAAACTTGTTTCCGAGGTGGAACGGTTGACCTCGATCCGCGAGGCTGTTGCCCTGCAAACGAAAGAATTGGAGCGGCTGCACAAGATCGATATTGCGGCCACTGCCATCGACCATCTCGTCCTGGATTACCAATCGCAGAAGCACAGCTTAGAGGCGGAAATATCTACGCAACGCGAGGCATGGTCGGCAGAAGAACTGCAGCGGGCTCGCGAGCAGAAGGAATACGAGGAGAATCTGAAAAAGCAGCGCCAGCGGGAGGTAGAGGATTACGAATACAAAAAGGCCTTAGAGCGCAAGAAGGCCCAGGATAAATACGAAGAAGAAACGCGCGTGATCGAGAAGAAAAACAAGGAGAAGCAAGAAGAAATCGAGAAGAGCTGGAAGCAGCGCGAAACAGCTCTCAGAGAAAAAGAGGAGGAAGGGGCCCGCCTCCGCAAGGAAGTCGACGAATTCCCTGCCCGGCTTAAGATGGAAGTTGATGGGGCCGTTAGCAACGCGGTTAAATCAGCGGAGCAGAGGTTTGAGCAAGAAAGAATTCTGCTGAAAAAGGAGAGCGAATCGGATAGGCGCCTCGCCGAATTGCAGATTCACGCGCTGCAGGACCAGCTAGCGCGGCAATCAGCTGAAATCGAGAAACAGCGTGCACAGGTCGAAGACGCCAAACGTCAGGTTCAGGACATCGCGATTAAGGCGATCGAAGGAGCATCCGGAGCCCAGGCTTTAAGCCATATTGACAAGATCGCGATGGAGCAGGCCAAAACCCGCGCACCTCAAAGCTAAGAGAGCTGTGTTATGGAAAATGCTTCGATACTCTGCGAACTCGGTGTGTCCGTGGTGAATTTTTCTTCACAACAAACTCGGAAGATCCCAAAGTTAAAGATCTCGTAAAATATATAAAAGAGAAAAGAAAAAGGAAAAGAGGTCAAGTCCGCTCTTAGCTCTTTGCCCACCCCGTCAGATCGACTAATACACACGTCCTAAATATGGCTTGTAGGGTGGGTTCAGGAGCATAGCGACGAACCCGCCGTTTCAAAATCGATGCGCTCCACTCATCCTCCATGACTGTTTCATTTAATGCCGTGCACAAAATAGTTCGCCGACCCCATTTTCCCTAGTTTCGAATTTGTAGTCTTATTTATGCTTGGCGTGCTTCGCGCCTTCGTTCACTTCAAGGATTGAGCGAAATTTTCTACTTGCTCCGCACCGGGACCGCGCTCAGCTCGTTGACGATCAACTGGAACACGTCCGGACGAGCGTAATGACCCACGACATCGAAATCCACTTTGCCTCTGACGATCTCCCCAAGATCGAGGTCGGCGAACAAGATTCCTTCTCGATCGTAAAGCGGGCCGGCGATCACTTCGCCGAGCGGAGAGACAATGGCGCTCCCGCCGCGGCATAACACGTCGGACTGCCCGTGCAAGTCGATCATTTCCCGCAGGTTGGCGGGGTACATTTCTCGCGTGACGAACTGATTGCAACCCAGCACAAAGCAACGCCCTTCGCAGGCGATGTGCCGCAAGGTTGCCTGCCACGTCTCCCGCGCGTCCGCCGTTGGCGCCAAATAGATCTCAACACCTTTGCCGTAAATCGCCATGCGCGCTAGCGGCATGTAGTTTTCCCAGCAGATCAGCCCGCCGATCTTGCCCAGTTCCGTGTCCAGTACCGTCAGCGTGCTGCCGTCCCCTTCGCCCCAAATCAAGCGCTCCGCGCCGGTCGGTTTGAGCTTGCGATGTTTGCCCGCGATCTGCCCATCCGGACCGAAGTAAAGCAGCGTACAGTAGAGCGTCCCGCCGCTGAACTGGCCGTCCCGCTCGATGACGCCCATCGCCAGATGGATGCCAGCTTCACGAACAACGTTGCCCAACGCCTCAGTCGTGGCACTGGGAATTTCTACGGCACTCTCTCAAACCATTTGCCAAGTGCGCCGCCCTTCGAGAGTGCGGCTGCCCACAACCATGCCGAAGCTCAAGCCGCGCGGATAAGCGGGAATAAACGCTTCGGGGAAAAGAATGAGCTGCACTTTTTGCGCCGCCGCCTCGCGAATCAGCCGGCGGGCCTTTTCCACCGTCGCCTCACGATCGAATAGAACCGGCGCCGCCTGCACGACGGCGACTTTGACGGAAGAGAGCTTCTGGTTCATTTTCTTGTCCCTAACGAAACGGTGTGGCGTTGTGTGAATTCTAGCCAAACATATTTGAATCTTTCCGACGAGGAGAAGTCAGGAAAAGATAGTATCTCGCGCAAAGAACGCAAAGGATGCCAAGGTGACAGGCCGAGGGCCGTCATCCCGAGCGAATGCGAGGGATCCAAGAAAGATTTCTCCCTTCGGTCGAAATGACAAGGGTCTTACTTTGCGAGCTTAGCGTGCTTGGCGCGATAATTGTTCTTAAACCCGTCCTGTTTAACAATTCCCTGGTTAGTATCTAACGTGGCGATGAACCGCTGAGCTAGGAGCTAGATTCTACTGCTTGGGTTGTCGAAACTTTAATTTGCGCGCGCAAGAATTCCGGTGCAAGATCCGCTCCATTATCCCAAACAACGGTATCGAGCTCCGGGTCGACTCGGAACTTTTTGAATTGTTCCAAATCTTTTAGCGGACCAAATACCTCGCCCTCCAATTCCGCCGTGAGGTCGATTTCCCCCTCCGCGCCATCGTTGAATCGGAGCCAGATCACATAATCCCGGAGGTACTTGGCATCTGTAACATGCAAAAGCATGGCAACTTACTCCAACGGCCGAATCGTTTTGAGTATACGCTTCTGCTGAGCCAGGTGCCAGTTCTCGGCAAGCTCGGCCAAGTGAAGCTGTCACCACTCCTGGACCAAACCAAGCGCTCTGGGGTTGATGTCGCCCGCGACTTTTCCGGTTTCGATCTCGATGGCGACTTCCTGCCCCCCGGCATTTGGCGTGGAAATACGGCGGAGGATGATCACGCCAGTACATGTAGATCACGATCCCAAAGAATCGACTGATAACGGGCATTGGGAATTTTGTCCGAATGGGAACCTAGCACTAGTTCACTGCAACTTTTTGAAGAAACCTCCTTTGTCGAGTTCCGCGACAAAACGCATGTCGAGAAAATCTTCCGGCTTCGCCTGTCTTGCTTTGGGGTCCTGTTCGCCCAGTTCGGCGAGAATGATTTCGAGCCCTTTCCTACTCACATAAGGGACACTTTCCAGATAGTCGCTAGACTCGGTATAGGTGGCTTCCAGGGTTTCCGGGTCTTTGATGCGGGCGTATTTTTGGATTGTCCTGAACGCTACGGATTTATTCGTCTTGAAGAGATGGATCGCCTCTGCGTAAGAGCGAACCACGCGGCGAACGATTTCCTCGTTGTTGCGGATGTAAGAACGAGTCGAGATTAGGGTGATGGACGAATATTCCGGCCCGTCGCGGCCCAGATTCACCAGCTCGGAAAGCCCCGCTCGCCGAGCGCGGACATTGGTTGGCGGCGAAAGGGGGCCGGCATCAACCTGCCCCGCCATTAGTGCGGCAAGGATGTTAGGGACCTCCATCAAAGGAAGAATCTGGTAATCGCCCGGCTTGAGACCCCCTTGGTTGAGAGCGAAGAGCGCCGCTGTATGGGTGGAGGAGCCGATTCGCGTGATACCGATCTTTTTGCCCTTCAGATCACTCACTTTTTTAAACTCCGGCCGCGCCATGAAGGAAAAAACCAGGCGATTGCTTACGCCGGCGATCAGCGTGACATTGGCTCCTGTGAGGACCGCCTGAACCGTGTTGCGGGCGTCTCCATAGGAAATAGCAATCTCACCGGCCAACATGGTTTGAATCGCTCTGGAACTCGATGGGATATGGATGAGTTCAACTTCGAGGCCGTTCTTTTTGAATATTCCCTCCTCGCGGGCGACCCAAAAACCACTCTGTGTTCCCGCCGTCGCAGACCAGTTGAGCCTGACCTTCATTTGTGCCCAGGCTGCCGTGGATGGAGCCACAAGGGTGAACAGAGCTGCCGCAAGAAAGACGAAAAGATTTATAGCTCCTGAACGACCCATCATTTTAATCACCCCTTATCACAATTCCGAGAAAACCCTGGTAACGATATAATTATTCTCACTCGGTGCACAGCTTTAAATTTACGGTCTCCTTATAGCATAATTTCGCCCTTAACAGTCACGGCAAATGTCTCGGTCGAGGAAAAGCATCGGGCGGGGCTGACATCAAATACCGAAGTCACCTCGGTGTATTGAGTCTCTCGTCACGCAGGCGGGCGCGGAGCGCCGCGGTTAATTTTAAATCTGCTTCCCAGTTAGCGGGACTCAAAACCACGCCGTAATCCGCGGCCTTTTCCGGCGAGATGTACCCTTCGCGCACGTCGTAGGCGACGAGTTCCGGGTTGCGCTCCAAAGGATCGCCCCAGCCGCCGCCGCCGGCGGTGAGAAAGACGACGCGGTCTTGGTTCGAGATCGGATATCGGGTCCGTTTCTTCACGGAAACGGAACTTGAGTCGGCGTCTCTTTCGACGCGGGCTTCGCAGATCGTTCCCGGATGCCCACCCAAAAGGCCCCACGGCGCGCACAAGGTGCGCTCCAGGTTGAAGTTGACCAGCGCGGGGTAATCGGGCCGCACGGCAAGCTCGACGCCGAGGCCGCCGCGAAAACGGCCCGCGCCGCCGCTGTCGCCGCGGAGGGAAAAATATTCGAAGAAAAGCGGGTAGCGCGATTCCAAAAGCTCGATCGGCGTATTGCGCACATCGCCCTGGCAAATAGAAACCGCTGCGCTCGGGCCATCGCCGGTCGGCCTACCGCCCCAACCTCCTCCCATCATATTGAGGCATACGAAGCGCCGGCCGCTCATCTCATCGTTGCCGTAGACGGCAAAGCCGCCCATCTCGCCCTTGTGCGCCGCGGGAATATTTTCCGGCACTGCGGCGGCAAACGCAGCGAGCACGGTATCGATCACGGTCGGGAGGGGAATGGACCAGAGGCCGAGGGCCGCCGGCGGCTGCGCGCTCAAGAATTTTCCCGGCGGCAAGATCACCTGCAGCGGTCGGAAGCAACCCTCATCGACGGGATGCGAAGGCAAAGTCAAAGCCTTGAAAGCGACGCGGGCGGCGGCGATTCCTCCCGAGGGTCCGCAGTTTATCGGTCCTTTGACCTGGTCCGCCACCTCGGAGAAATCCACGGTCATCTCCTCGCCGTGAACGCGAACCGCGACGCGCACCCGCACTGGCTTGGCCAGATCTTGGCCGTCGTTGTCGAGAAAAGATTCCGCCGTGTATTCGCCGTCGGGAATCGCCGCGACCGCCGCGCGGGCGAGGCGCTCCGACTGGTTCCACATTTCCGCGATGCATTCTCGGATCGTGTCGATGCCGTAGCGTTGAAAAAGCTCCGTCAATCTGCGTTCGCCGAGGCGGCAGGCCGCCAATTGCGCGCGCAAGTCTCCCAGGCAGGATTCCGGAAAGCGCACGTTGTCGGAAATGATCTGCCAGATGTTCTCGTCGAGCTTTCCAGCGTGGTAAACTTTTATCGAGCGCAGCTGCAACCCTTCTTCGTATATCTCCGTGGTCTCTACCGAGCCGAAACCGACGCGGCGCCCCCCGACATCGAGCCAATGGGCCCGCACCGCGGGGAAAGCCACCAGCTCGTTATCGACGAAGCAGGGAGTATAGACGACGATATTGTTCAAATGCTGCCCGCAAACATACGGCGCATTCATGATGATGGCGTCGCCGGGCTCAAACCCCGCAAGGCCGAATTTATTGATCCCGTCCAGCACCGCAACGCCCATATCGGCGAGAAAGATCGGCAGCCCGCCGGAATTCTGCGCGACCAGTTGTCCCTTGGGGTCGATGACGCCGACGCAGAAATCCTGCACTTCGAAGACCATCGGGTTATACGCCGTTCTGCTGAGAACGGTCCCCATCTCGTTGGAGCACGCGATCAGCGCGCCGCGGACAATCTCCAACGTGGCGGGATCGATCCTGGGTCGCAAGTTATTCCTCTTCCCGAGCAATCTCGATCACCAATTCGCCGGTCTGAGCCACCTCGACATGATCATTGGGCAGCACCACCGTCGTCGAGGCCGGTTCTTCGATGATGGCTGGGCCGTCGAACTTCGCGCCGGGCGGCAGATCCGCGCGGCGGTAGACGGGCGTCATGAGAAAACCATGCCGTTCGCCCATGTAGACTTTTCGCTGCGGTTGAGTCGCCGCGGTTTGTTGAACGTCAAACCGAAAGTTTGCGTGGAGCCCCACGGGCAAGCCCGTGGGGCGGAATCCTGAGCGGGAGTCACCGGCCAAGGCCGGGGCTCCAGTCGAAGGGTCGGCGGCGAAGGATCTAGCCTTCTCAATGTCTCGATGCAGCGTGACCCTCAGGCCGACAAGTTCCAAGGCTTCTTCCGGAGCCGCATGACCGTATAGCAACCGGTGCAGTTCATGAAAGCGCGCCGCAGCGGGCTCTCGGTCTGCCGCGGTAAAGCTCGTGCCGGAGAGCGGCACCGCCACCGTATACTCTTGACCGCGGTAGCGCAGATCGAGGCGGCAATCGATTGCAGACGCGGTCACATTAGCATTTCGTCCGTGGAGCTCCACGGGCAGATCCCATGGCACCTGCGCCATCGCCCGTGGAGCGGAATCCTGAGCGAGCCCTCGGCCAGCGGCCGTGGGGCGAGTCGAAGGGTCGCCGAGCGCGGCGAGCCCGGCATTCAACAACTTCGTCAGAGCCGACTGAATCTCCTCAGGCGCGACTGTGGCGTAATCGCGCAGCAGGGTTTGAACGTAGTCCTGGCGCAGATCGCAGGCGAGCATGCCCCAGGCGGAAAATTGTCCCGGCAGGCGCGGAATGATCACCAGGGGTATTTTTAATTCGCGCGCAAGCGTGCAGCCGTGCAATGGGCCTGCGCCCCCAGAGGCGACCAGACAGAAGTCCCGCGGGTCCTGTCCCCGCTCCACCGACACCGCGCGCAACGCCAGCGCCATATGCGCGTTGGCGATTCTGATGATCGCCACGGCCGCCTGATTGACGTCCATTTCCAGCGGCTCGCCGACATGCTTTTGTACGACGCTAATCGCCGCGGAATGGTCAAGCCGCATTTCACCGCCGAGAAAAGATTCTTCAGCGAGGCGGCCGAGGATCAGGTTGGCGTCGGTGACGGTCGGTTTAGTTCCCCCAAGGCCATAACAGGCCGGACCGGGCAACGCACCCGAACTGACGGGACCTACCTTGAGGCCTCCGGCGCCGTCGAGCCACGCGATGCTTCCTCCCCCCGAACCGACTTCGACAATGTCCACCACCGGCAGCATCACCGGATGCCCGGTGTTATAACCGCCGATGTAGTAGTGGTTGGAAATTTCCGCGTTGCCGTTTCGCGTGAGACTCACCTTCGCCGTGGTCCCGCCCATGTCGAAAGAGATCGCTTGTGGGTGTCCGAGAGCGGAAGCTACTTTCGCCGCGCCGATCACGCCGGCAACCGGGCCTGACTCCATCATGCGGACGGGCATCTGCACGGCCGTCGGCAGCGACATGACGCCGCCGCCGGACTGCATCACGAGGACTTCTCCGCTGAAGCCCTGCCGGCGCAAATGCTCCCGCATCGAACCGAGATAACGCGCCACCACGGGCCCGACGTAGGCGTTGACCGCTGTGGTCGAAGTGCGCTCGTACTCCCGGTATTCGCGCAGAATGCGATGCGACAAGGTCACGTAAGCCTCTGGATAGACCGAGGCGATGATTTCGCCGAGCGCCTCCTCGTGGGCCGGATTGGCGTAGCTGTGCAGCAGGCAAACGGCGATTGATTGAACTCCGGCGTTCTTCAGCTCTGCCACAACGGCCGCCGCCTCTGCGCGGTTCAATGGCGTATGGATTTCACCGCGCGCCGTCATGCGCTCGGTGACCTCGCGGCGCAAGCTGCGCGGAACCAGCGGCACCGGCCGCTCAAAAAACAAATTGTAGGCATCGGGCCGATTGCTGCGGCCGATTTCGTAAACGTCGCGAAATCCGCGGGTGGTGATCAACGCCGTCTTGACGCCCTTGCGCTCGATAACGGTGTTGATGGCGATCGTGGAGCCATGAAGAAACAGGGCGGTGTCGCGAGGATCGGCTCCGGCTTTGGCGATGGAGTTCATGACGCCCTCGGAATGATCGAGAGGAGTGGTCAAAACTTTCGCGACGGAAACGCGGCCCAGTTCGTCTTGAGCGACTAAATCGGTGAAAGTCCCGCCGATATCGACTGCTACGCGGAGCATGGTGGTCTGGTTAATATCGGCTGGCGGTTGGAAAGAACGTCCCCGCTGATCCGCTCATCTTCGCTTGGTTCTCTTCTACCATGGTTCCAATCGTTCCAACGCGGCCTTCGGCCGCTACGTTCAATCGCTCGCTCTGCTCGCTCCGTTCAATTCTCCCTCCTTCATCCCTTCGAAAGGAGGTGGTGGGCCGGAACGATTGGAACGTCTTGAACGGTTTCTATGCGTTGGCGTACTTGCCGGTGAGCTGCGGGGTCTGTCCT
>Ga0214473_10009234_pt1 | contig 11659 bp, 10 predicted proteins | sample RVTome_7_FD_203509 | JGI IMG/M metagenome (GOLD analysis project Ga0214473, IMG submission 203509) | Soil microbial communities from uranium-contaminated site in the Upper Colorado River Basin, Wyoming, United States - RVT98D197 | ecosystem: Environmental > Terrestrial > Soil > Contaminated >...
GGACGGCGTCCGGACACGGCCATCGTCGAACGGTTGCCCGACGCCGGCACGGTCGTCCTCCGGCTGGAGCCGTCGCCGACCCCGCTTGCGGCGGTGACCGTCTACGGTGAGGAGTCGCCGGGGTCGACTCTGGACGCGACGCCCGCGCGCTGGGAGCTGCCCCGCGCCGCGGTCGAGGCCGTTCCTGCGGCTGTCGAGGGCGACGTGCTGCGGAGCCTCGTCCTATCCCCCGCCGTCGCCTACTCGTCGCCGCTCTCGGCGCAGCCGCTCGTGCGTGGGCAGGATGCGGCCGCTGCCGGTTACCGGCTTGACGGTTTCACCCTGCTGAATCCGTACCATGTCGGCCGTTACCTGGGCGCCGTGTTCCCGGGTGCGGTGCAGTCGGTGGCGGTCTCGGCGGGCCCATTCAGCGAGGAACGGGGCGATGCAACCTCCGCGATCATCGATGCGCAGCTGCGCGCGGGAGGCGACGAGCCGGCAGGTAGTATCCAGGCCAGCTTCGTTACGCTGGCCGGGTGGATTGGAGGGCCGCTCGGCAGTCGGGCGCGCGCGGGTCGCTGGTTCGTGGCCGGGCGGCACGCGTACCTCGGTGACCTGCCCGTGGGGCCACTGGAGGCGAGTCCCTACGCCATGGACGACGCGTACGGGCGGTTTCTACTCGGCGGGGGAGAGCGGGCCCTCCAGGTGACGGTGTTCACGAGCCGGGACCGGTTGTTCAACCGGGAGACCGGTGATGGGTTGCGCTGGAGCAACCGCCTGGTCGGGGGACGCCTGCCCCTGGTGGTAGCGGGTGCGGGCCAGCTCGAGCTGTGGGGCGAAGTCTCCGCATTTGCCGAAGACGTGATCAGGGTGCCCGTGCGTGGAGAGGCGCTCGACATCACCAACCGGTTCGGGACCGCCGCTGCCGGCGCCCGCGTGCGGTGGTCACGCGTCGAGCGCGACGTCTCCCTGGGTGTGGAGGTACGGGATCGCTGGATGCGCAACCGCTTCTCCGGAGGCACCCTGGCGCCCCCGGATGTGGACGCGCGCGGTTTCGTTGCCTCGGCCTTCGGCGGGGTGGGCCTCCGCCGCGGGCCGGTCGCGGTGCACATAGGGGTGCGGGTGGACGGGGACAGCGCGCAACTCCTGGCGCAGCCGCGCGGCCGGCTCAGCGCCGCCCTCGGCCGAGCCTGGAGCGTCATGGTCGGCGTGGGACGCACGGCCCGTCTGTACCAGGTCATCGCCGACCCGGCGCCCGAGCCGGAGCCGTTGTTCTACGAAATCTGGCGCCCGGCCGGGCCCGGCGCCGCGCCCCCGCTGGTCGCCGATCACGCCGCGCTGGATGTGGCGCGTGGAGTTGGCCGGACGGGACGCTTGCGGGGGGGCTTCTTTTACACGCGGCTGCGGGGCGTGGGGGAGGTTGCCCCCGTCGTGGTGGAGGGGGGCACGGCGCTGCTCCGCTTCGGGCAGGGGCGTGCCTGGGGCCTCGATGTCGAGGCGTCGCGCACGGGGTCGCGACTGAGCGCGAGCGCAGCATACGTCTTCAGCCGGTCGGAGCGTCGTTGGGGCAACGAGCCGGCCTACACTGCCTGGAACCACGACCGCCGGCACCAGGGGCGCATCTTCGTCGCGACCCACCTGGGCAAGGCGTGGCGCCTGACGTTGCTGGGTGACGTGTCGAGCGCGGAGCCCCTGACGCCGGTCGTGGGCGTCGCCCCCCAGTCCGTGCTGACGCCGACGGGCCCGCAGCGGGACGCCCGTACCGCAACGCCGGCCATGATTTTCGGCGCTGAGAACTCCGCCCGTGGCGCATGGGTGGGGCATGCCGACGTGGCCCTGGCGAAAGACTTCCGGTGGGGCGGGGCGCACGGCGCGTTCGGCTTCTCGATTCTGAACGCATCGTTGACGCGCGTCGCGCGCCTCCGGCCGGAGCTGGGCACGCTCACGCTCGCGCCCGCGGTGCGGTACGCGCCGGCGTACGCGCTTCCGCCGGTGCCGACGGTGACGTTCAGGCTGGAGTTCTAGGGGCCACGCGCGCTACAACTCCACCTGCGCTCCCACCTCGAACACCTGGTTCGGCGGGATCTTGAAGAACGCCGTGGCGCGGAGGGCGTTCCGCGACATGAAGGAGAAGAGTCGCTCGCGCCACACGGCCATGCCGTGACGATCGGTGGCGATCAGGGTCTCACGGCCCAGGAAGAACGTGGCGCTCTCCATGGGAATGTCGAGGCCGCGCACCCGGCAATCGTCGAGCATTTCCCCGATGTCGGGATCCTGCATGAAGCCGTACCGCACCGTCACCTGGCTGAACCCCTTGCCGAGGCGCTTGAGCGTCACCCGCTCGCCCGGCGGCACGTGGGGCACGGCCTCCGTGATCACCGTGAGGAAGACGACCTTGTCGTGCAGCACCTTGTTGTGGGCCAGGTTCTGCACCAGCGCGGGCGGGGTGCCGTCCGGGCTGCCGTACATGTAGATCGCGGTCCCGGGCACGCGGACCGGCGGCTCGGCCGCGAGGTCGGCCATGAGCAGGTTCAGCGGCAACGTCTTCTCGAGCATGCGCTTCGAGAGGATCGCCCGCCCGCGCTTCCAGGTGGTCATCAGCGTGTACACGCCGGCCGCGATGGCGAGGGGCACCCAGCCGCCGTGCGGAATCTTCAGGGCGTTGGCCGCGAGGAATTGGAGGTCGATCACGAGGAAGCCACCGCACACCAGCGCGCCACGCGCGAAGGTCCAGCCCCAGACCTCCCGGCTCATGACGTAGAACATCAGAGTCGTGATCACCATCAGCGTGGACAGTGCAACGCCGTAGGCGCCCGCGATGTTGCTCGACGTCCGGAACCCGAGCACCAGCGCGCAGGTCAGCACCATGAGGCCCCAGTTGACGGCCGGGACATAGATCTGACCGATCTCGCGCGAGGAGGTGTGCTCGATCCTGAGCCTCGGGCTGTAGCCGAGCTGCACCGCTTGACGCGTGAGAGAAAACGCGCCGGAGATGACGGCCTGCGACGCGATGACCGTGGCCGCCGTGGCCAGGGCGATCAGCGGATACAAGGCCCACGGAGGGGCCAGGAGATAGAACGGGCTGGCTGCCGCCTGCGGATCCCTGAGCAACAGCGCGCCCTGCCCGAAATAGTTCAGGAGCAGGGACGGCAGGGGGACCGTGAACCAGGCCAGCTGAATCGCGCGATGGCCGAAATGGCCGAGATCGGCGTACAGGGTTTCCCCGCCGGTCACCACGAGGAAGACGGCGCCCAGCACCAGGAAGGCCCGGCCGGGGTCCTCAGCGAAGAAGCGCACGGCGTGATGCGGCGACACCGCGCCGAGGACTGACGGCTCCCGCAGGATCCCGCTCAATCCGAGCGCGGCCAGGGTGCAGAACCAGACGAGCGTCACCGGCCCGAACACCGCCCCGACCCGGGCGGTGCCGCTGCTCTGAAACAGAAACAGACCGGCAAGGATCAGGAGGGTCACCGGGATCACCAAGCCCGCCAGCGCCGGGGCCGCCACGGTCAGGCCTTCCACCGCGCTCAACACCGAGATTGCGGGAGTCAGCGCGCCGTCGGCGTACATGAGGGCCGCGCCGAAGAGGCCCAGGACGATCATCGTGTGCCGGGGCGCAAGCCCCCGCGCGAGACGCGTGCCCTGGACCAGCGCCATCAGCGCGAGCACCCCGCCCTCTCCCTTGTTGTCCGCTCGGATGATCACGAGGTGGTACTTGATCGTGATCACGATGATCAGGGACCAGAAGATCAGGGACAGCACGCCCAGCACGTTGCCGGGTGTGACGGGGATGGCGTGCGGTCCATGGAACGCCTCCCGGATGGCGTACAGCGGGCTCGTGCCGATGTCTCCATAAATGACGCCGAGCGCGGACAGCGAGAGCAGCGCGAGGTATCGGCCGCCACGGGACCGCGGGCCGTCGTTGGGGGTCCGGTTCATGGGCGAAGGAATCTAAGCAAGTTGGGCGGGGAGCCGGGGCCGGGGCAGGGAATCCGGACGCGGCGTAATCCGGCCCTCTGCGGCGGGAAAACGTGCCTCTGTCGGCGGTGCGCCGCGCCTAGGTTGGCCCGGGATGCCCACCTACAGGATGCCCGACGCCGCCGACCGCCGGCGGGCCGCCACGATCGCCGCGGCGCGCGGCGCCGTGCAGGCGGCCCGGTGCGCCGTGGAGCTGGCCGGCATGGAGTCGAGCGAGTTCGTCGTGCGGGAGCTGCTGCTCACCGCCCTCGCGCAGCTCGGTCAGGCGACGTCCGCCCTACGGCGTCTCTCGCCGACTTCGCCCGTCGACGCCTTCCCCTAGCGGCGCCGGCGGCCGGGCGAGCGCAGGAAGGTCCGTTTCGGCCTCGTGCGCCTTGTGGAAGGGGAGGCGCGGACCGCGGATGGGGAGGAGGTGGGCGATCGAGTTGGCGTAATACTCCAGGAGGGGCCGGCCCCGGGGCAGCACGACGAGACTGCCGCCCTCGGCCACGACCAGCCGGCGCATCCGGAGCATGCGCCAGGCCCGGTCCCAGATCTCCGCGATCCGGGCGCCGCCCCGCACCACCCTCGCGTTCACGTCCAGCAGGCGGTCCCGCAGCTGGTCCATGCGCTCGAGCAGCGCCTCCCGGGGGATGACGCTCTGCTCGAAAGACAGGAGTGCCGCCGCGGCCAGCGGTACCGGGGTGACCGGAATGATCGCGCCGATGCGCCGGAGCATCTCCTGGGAGAGTCGCTCGAGCTCGGGGAGCCGGCGCTCCTTGGGCCACGCGAGCACGCCGGGCGGCGCCTCGGCGAGCCACGCCCGCAGTGAGAGGGGCGTACCGAAGTTGACGGCGGCGCGGCCGTAGCGCTTGAGCCGGCCGGTGAGCAGGCGGAGGACGTTGCGGGCGACGTAGTTGGTCACGGTGGCGAGCTGGCGCAAACGCCCGGGGCGGCGCCCGGCGTGGGTGAGCTCGCGGATGAGGGAGCGATCCTCGAGCACCCGGTCGTAGTTGAGCGCGACGGGCACGAACCACACGTCGCGCTCGAACGCCGGATCGAGCGCCGTCCGGCAGATATAGTCGAGAAGGCCGAGCTTCGGCGGACGCAGGCGTCCGTCGCGGGTCAGCCCGCCCTCGGGGAAGATGCCCTGCGTGACGCCGTTCATGGTGATGAGCTGGAGGTACCGCTCCAGTACCGCGTGATACAACGGCTCTCGAAACCGGCGCCGGATGAAGTACGCGCCGAACGACTTGAATACGTACTCCAGGGGCCACGCCCGCGCCCATTCGCCGACGGCATAGCTCAGGTGCACGCCGTGGGCGAGCACGTACGCCACGACGACGTAGTCCGCGTTGGAGCGGTGGTTCATGAGGTACACCACGACGTCGCGCCGCGGGATCCGGTTGAGCGCGGCCTCATCCTGATAGTCGACGCTGACCCGGTACAGCAGGTTGACGAAGGTCTTGGCGAGATTGTAGCCGATCTTGTAGTAGGAGAGGACGTTGAAGTGCGGGACGATCTCGTCGACGTACTCGTTGACACGGCGCCACACGCGTGCGTCGGGGAGCGCGTGCTCGGCAGCGTGCGCGCGCACCGCCTCGGCGACCACGGGATCCCGGTTCAGCGCCTCCTTGGCGAGACGGCGCTGCTGGAGCTGGTACCGGGCAAGGCGGCTGCGAAACTGGAGGATGGCCCGCCGGCCCGCGCGGCGCCCGTACCAGAGCGTGAGGACGGCGGCCAACGTGAGGGTGCCGAACAGCCCCAGCAAGACGAGCGGGTCCACGTTGCTAAGCTACTGTCGAACTGGAAGCCGGGAGCGGTCGGAGTCGGCGCTTGGCGAGGTGTGGCTCAGGTGTCGCCCCCTGGTCCCTGCTCATTCTTGAGCTGCGCGTATCCCATGCCCTTCAGGCGGGCGATCCGCATGCCCATGGGCGGATGGGTGGCGAGCGTATCGGCGAGCCAGCCCTCGCGGCTCGTCAGCCGGCGGCCCAGCGGGTCGGCGATGCAGAGGTGCGCTGAGCCGCGTTTGATGGCCGCCGTAGGCGCGGCGGCGTTCTCGATCTTCGCGAGCGCGCTCGCCAGGGCGAGGGGGTTGCGCGTGAACTGGGCGCCCATCGCGTCCGCGAGATACTCGCGCTTCCGGCTCACAGCCATCGCGAGGAGCTGCGTGACGAGCGGCGCGACGATCCACGACAGGATCCACAGGGCGAGGAGGATCACGACGACCGGGTTCGCGCCCTTCTTGTCTCCCCCGCCGTGCCGCCCCCCGCCGCCGACGGAGCCGACGCGCCCACCGCCCCGCAGCATCCGGCCCATTCCGTCCCGCATCAGCAGCACCGCGCCGACCAGAGCGGCCAACGTGGTCATGAGGCGCACGTCCAGGTTCTTCACGTGGCCCAACTCGTGGCCGATCACGGCCTGGAGCTCGTCGCGGCTGCAAATCGCGAGCAGGCCGCGCGTCACGGCCACGTGGGCGTCCTGCGGGTCGTGGCCGGTGGCGAAGGCGTTGGGGTCGTCGTCGGGGACGATCCAAACCCGTGGCCGCGGCAGGCCGGCGGCGATCGTCATCTCGTCCACGACGTTGACGAGCTGGCGTTCGCTGTCGTCTGCCGGGGCGATGATCTCCCGGGCCCCCGTCGCCCAGAGCACTTTGTGCGGCCCCGTCCGGTAGGCGTACCACGCGACGGCAGCGGCGCACGCCGACAGCACGAGGCCGAACCAGGGGAACACGTGATGGTACCGCGCGGGAGCCGCGTCGGCGGTCGAGAGCGCGACGATCAGGTCGCTCCCGAAGCCCAGCCAGGCGAAGAACACAATGAACCCGATCACCAGCCAGGTGGTGCGCCGACGATTCGCTTGTTGCTGCTGGAACAGGTTGAGCGAAGCGTCCGCGCTCACGCCTTCGGCTTCATCGAGAGGTCGACCCGCGGGACCGCCCGTTCGGCTTGATCTTCCAGCTCCCACAGATCCGTGGGCGAGGCCTTGGCGAGCCCCGACACGAGATTGGTGGGGAACTGCTGCTGCTTCGTGTTGTACTGCGTTGCCGTGTCGTTGTACATCTGCCGGGCGAAGGCGATGCGGTTCTCGGTGGACGACAGCTCCTCCTGCAGCTGCCCGATGTTACCCGTCGCTTTGAGCTGCGGGTACTGCTCCACCACGACCATGAGGCGCGACAGGGCGCTCGACAGCGCGTTCTCCGCCTGCCCGATCTGCTTCATGGCGTCGGGACCCGAGTGGGTGACCTGCATCGCTTGATTGCGCGCGCGGATGACCGCCTCGAGCGTGTCCTTCTCGAAGTCCATGGCGCCCTTCACGGCGCTCACGAGATTGGGGATGAGGTCGTGCCGCCGCTTGAGCTGTACGTCGATCTGCTTGAACGCGTTGACCGTCTGGTTCTTGAGCGAGACGAGACCGTTGTACGCGCCGACCACCCACAGCACGACGGCGACCACGAGAATCAACAGAATCCAGGACATCTCGGCTCCAAGTTGAGGAGAAAGTCTCACCCCGTTCCCTCGAAGGCGGAGCGGGACGGAAGGGACGAGGCTCTACGCGGGAGCGTGGGGCATCAGGTTCGCCAGCGCCTGCCGGATGGCGCCTGCCACGCGGTCGTCGTCGGGACCGACGCGCGCGAGCGGGTGATCCGCCTCGACGTGCAGCTCGACGCCCCGGGTAACCGGGATCCGGCGCCAGCTCGAGGCGGCGCCGGGCGCCACCTCGCCGTCGCGTGCGAGCCACGTGGAAAGCGCGCGGCCCGAACGACCACGCGGCATCCCGTTGACGCCGCGCAGCGCGAGCCGGTCGGGGGGTGGTAACGAGGCGCCGAGCGAGGCGGCTGAACGCCGCTCCAGGATGTCCCCGGTCAACTCCTGCATCTCTTTCACCAGGCTGCTCAGCGTCACGCCCTCCATCTGTCGCAACTTGATGTGGAGCACCTGCAGGAAGTGCCGGTAGGTGTACGCCGCCGCCGTGCCGCGCCCCTCGGGCGGACTGACGAGCCCTCGGGTGACGTAGAAGCGGACCGTGCGCTCGCTTGGGGTCGCGCGGGCCGCGGCATTGATCGGCGTGACCGCCGAGGCGTCGAGTACCGCCCCGACCACCGCCGCCAAGTCGCGGAGGTTCCACGGAGCGAGCTCACGATACGCGCGCAGGACATGGAGCGGGTCCTGGTGGGCCCCGTCGCTCATGCTCAGGCGTTCCCGGTCTCGCGCTCCCGCCAACGGAGGGTTGACTCCAGCCATGCCGAGACCTCGCGAAGGTTGAACGGCTTGCGAATCACCGGGCAGTTATGGTGCTCGAGCCAGGTGCGGACCTCAACGGCCTCCGCGTCCCCGGTCATGACGGCGACCCGGCCCTCGAGGTTCGGCCAGCGATGCACGATCGCGAGGTAGAGCGCAAGGCCGGACATTGTCGGGAGGTGGATGTCGAGCAAGAGGGCATCCGCCGATTCCGCCGCCAGCAGCTCGTAGGCCGACTCCGCGCTGGCGGCGGTCAGCACCCGGTATCCTTCCCGGTCCAGATGCCGTTCGAGAACGCGCCGCAGCCCGGCCTCGTCGTCGACGACCAAGACGGTGCGCAGGGGCGCGCTCATGACGCCGCGCTCGCGGCCCGAGCCGGCAAGCGGAATTGCCGGATCACACGCTCGAGGGCTTCGCGCGGGGTGAGCGAGAGTCGCATCTCGCCCGCCGTGAGGCCGAGGTAGGTGCGTGCGTGTTGCTGGAGCGTCTTGACTTGCGAGTACCCCAGGCGCTGGGCGACGTCCTCGACCGTGAAGCCCGGATCCTGTGAGAGGCGGTGGGCGTACAGCACCCGGGCTGCCGAGAGGAAGTGCCGCGGGCTGGGGAGGCCCACCCGCGTAAACCAGCGCTCGCACGTCCGGCGGTCCACATGCGCCCGATGGGCGAGCTGCTGTACGGTCTGGATGGTCTCCGGGGTCCGCAAGGCCTCTTCCAACACCCACCGCAGCTCGGTCGGCAGCGGGGCGAGGGCATCCGCGATGTGGTCGAGGAGCTCCTGCGAGACCACTCGCGCTTCCTCCTGGGCGAACACGCTGCGGAGATGGGCCGGGTGATCGTCGAAGCGGGCGAACACCACGTGGTGAATGCCCATCTGGCCGAGCGCGAGCAGGACCGACGCGAGTCTCGGCGTCAGGGTCGTGTAGAGAATCAGCGGCAGCGACGGGAACAGCACGCGCAGGCGCTCGATCTCCTGCCCCCGGGCATCGCCGGCCAACTGGGGGTCCACGACTGCCAGCTCAATCGGGCGGCTCCGGATGGCCAGCAGGGCCGCGTCCCACGACCCCACCTTCACAAACACGAACCGAGGGTCGATCGCTCGGCGCAGTTTGTGGTGCAGGACATCGGACACAGCCGCTAAAACGAGCATGAATGTCGCAAATTCGCCCTATGATGCCGCAAAATCCACCTAACCGGGAACACTCCTGTCCCCACCTTTGGGGGTGAAGCGGTGCTGGCGCCCGACACCCCTGAAGTGGAGGCTCTATGACCCGTCGCATTCGCGCCCTGCTATCCCTCTTGGTCCTAACGTTCGCCTTCTCCGCCGCCGCATGTGCTGATTCCACCGCGCCACAGCCGCAGACGTGCGATCACAACAGCCCATGGGGCTGCAGTTGACCGCTCCGCGACCTCTAGCGAGTGAGCCGCGCGAGGGAGGCCGATACCTCCCGTAGCGCCTCGCTCCACACCGCCGGCTCGGCGGCTGTGACGGTCGGTCCGATGACCGCCTCCGCGCAGTCGCCTAGCCCGGCCTTGATGCGCTCGATTCTAAACTCGAACTCGTGCAGCTTGTTCGTCGCCGCCACCTGTGACGCACGGTTCAGCAGCTCGCCAGCCTTTCGGAAGTTACCAAAACGCGCGCATCCGATGCCGGACTTCAAGTAGAAGTCAGCCGTCACGTGCGGCGGCATGCTGTCGACCCCGCCCTGGAGCTCGCCGCGCCAGCGCTCGAAGCCCAGCCGGTCGCGCCGGAAGGAGGCGCAGTGCATGAGCTCGATCTGCGCGTTCATCACTGAGTCTCGCTGCCGGCTGTGCTTTGCGACGCGGTGCAGGGCGCGCTCCGCGCCCTCCACGTCACCCACCCGCAACATCACGATACCAAGGTCGCCCAGCGCCAGCAGCTTCGCCGCCTCGTCCTCGTATAGCTCGTAGGCGCGCCACAGGTGGCCGGCACTCTCGTCCGGACGGCCTCGCTTGTCGAGCACATCGCCGAGCACGTGCTCGGCTCTCGCCACGGTATCGGGATCTCCGCCATTCCGAGCATCCGCAAGGATGGCAAGGAGGGCACTCTCGGCGCCCGAAAGGTTGCCGCGCCGCATGAGCCCGATGGCGCGGCCGATTCTGGTGTGGAGCACCGATCGGTGATCACCGACGGAGGCCGCGACCTGCTCCGCGGCGGCGTACGCCGCGTCCGATTCGTCGAAGCGCGCCAACCTCCGGTTAAGATGTCCCAGGCGGAGGCGCGTCGCCACCAGATCCTCAGAGGACATGCGGGCGTCCCCGATTAGCGCCAGCGTCTCAACGACGTCCAGCGCCTCCTCCAAGTGCAGGGTCTGCTCCAGGTGGTGGACGTACGCGAACAGGTTGGGCACCATGAGGCGGACGTCACTCTCGCGGTAGGCATCGGCCACCGCCCGCACGATGCCGATCAAGTGAGCGGCCTCGGTCCCCTCATGGGCGAGCTCGCTGCAGTAGCGTTCCGTGGCCGTCCACTGGTAGCGGAAGGCCTCCGGCTCTACGGGGGGCCGGTCGGGCGCAAGCAGATCCGCCAAGCGCAGGGCGAGGAAGCTTCCCTGACCCAGCCGGACCTCCGGCGACGTCGCAGGCTGGTCGCTCACGCGATTGAGGAACACCGCGTGCGCCAACTTCCCGGCCTGTGCTGCGTCAGCTCCCATTTCGGCGCTCCCTTGGACGGCTTTGGGGTTTCCCTATTCGGTATAGGCAGCGCCCGTGCCAACCGGGCAACCCCGCAGGCGATATCAACATAGCGGTTGGGTAAGGGTTGCGTTAGCCCGCAAGACGCCGCCTTTTCTGGCCTTATGCCGCACGAATTTGGGCCTCCGATTGGCTCGTCCACCCCCCCTTTTCAGGGGTATGCGACGCGGCCTGTCCCTGCCCGAGCTGCTGCTCGTGTTGACCATCATCGGCACCATGCTGGGGGTCGCCCTCCCTCGACTGGGGGCCTGGCTGGACTGGGTCGCCGTGGACGCGGCCGCGGGCGAGGCGACCATGGCGATCGCCGTGGCCCGGCAACAAGCCATCATGTGGGGCACCCGCACTCAGCTGGTGATGCGGGCGGACACGCTTGCGATCGACACCCTCGGCCCGCAGCGCTGGAGCCGCTGGCGGGCCTATCCCGGGCCTGCGGCTCGTAGGGTAGTGGTCGCTGTGAGCAACGCGCGCATCGTGTTCGCCCCGAACGGAATCGCCTGGGGGGCGTCCAACACGACGATTGTGTTGCGGCGCGGGTCACGGAGTGAAACGATCACGGTCTCACGGGTCGGCAGAGTGAAACGCTGGTGAATGCAACCAAACGCGCGGGTCGGGCGTCTAAGGGAGAGTGGTCGGGGCGTGGTGCGTGGTGAGTGGTACGAAACTTTGACGGACGCGTTACGTAGAGCAGCGAGCTTCAGTCAGTCGTCAATCCAAGGGTCGCGGCCGAAGTGTGACGGCCACTTCGCCCGACCGCCAGCCCGGGGAGCTGT
>Ga0214473_10009235_pt1 | contig 11659 bp, 21 predicted proteins | sample RVTome_7_FD_203509 | JGI IMG/M metagenome (GOLD analysis project Ga0214473, IMG submission 203509) | Soil microbial communities from uranium-contaminated site in the Upper Colorado River Basin, Wyoming, United States - RVT98D197 | ecosystem: Environmental > Terrestrial > Soil > Contaminated >...
TCCGCCGCTCGCCCGGATGGCGGGGTTGGACGGCACGGTGCAGGTCGAGTTCTCGGTGGGCGCGGCAGGGACCACCACGGTGCGCTCGGTGAACGGGCCGGACCTGCTGAAGCCGGCGGCGGAGCAGGCGGTCGCTTCGTGGGTCTTCCGCCGCACGCGCACCGACCGGGCTTACCTCGTGGCGGTCGTCACGTACGCGGCGGACAAGGCAACGGCGGTGGTGAGACCCGAGGCGGCGCCGGTCGCCCCGGCTCCCCAGCCGTAGAGACGGGAAGCCAGCGCGAGCGGGAAGGTCGCTACTTCTCCGCCGCCTTCTTGGTCTTGGAACGGCCTTTCGCGGCGCCGGCCTTCTTCGCGGCGGGCTTCTCCGGGGGCGGGGCCTTGGGCGCCGCCTCCTTCTTCTCTGCCTTGTCGGCGCCCTTCGTCCCGGCCTTCGCTTCCTTGCCGGCTGGCTTGTACTCGTAGCCCACGAGCTCGAGCAGGGCCATCTCGGCGCCATCCCCCTTCCGGGGGCCGAGACGGAGGATCCGGGTGTACCCGCCGGGGCGGGTGGCGAACCGCGCGCCGATGGTGTCGAAGAGCTTCTTCAGCACCGCCGGCTTCTGGATGTCCCGGGCCACCAGCCGGCGCAGGTGCAGCCGGTTCTCGTCCCGCCGGGCGAGCGTGATGATCCGCTCCGCGAACGGCCGCAGCTCCTTGGCCTTGGGCAGGGTGGTCCGGATGCGCTCGTTCTCGAAGAGGGCGGTGGCGAGGTTGCGGAGGAGCGCCTTGCGGTGCGGCGTCGTCCGCCCCAGCTTCCGATGGGCAACGCGGTGTCTCATGGTCGGTTCCTGCCGGGTCTCACTTCTGCGGCTGCGGCCAGTCGTCGAGCTTCATGCCGAGGGAGAGCCCCATGTTGCCGAGGATCTCCTTGATCTCGTTGAGCGACTTGCGGCCGAAGTTCTTGGTCTTGAGCATCTCGGCCTCGGTCTTCTGCACGAGCTCGCCGATCGTCCGGATGTTCGCGTTCTTCAGGCAGTTGTACGAGCGCACGGAGAGCTCCATCTCGTCGACGCTCTTACCGAGCCTCTCGTAGAGCGCGCCCTTCTCCTCGTCGGACACCTGGACCGGTGTCGTCTCCACCCCATCCTCCTCGTCCTCCTCCTCGATGTTGATGAAGATCTGGAGGTGGTCCTTCATGAGCTTGGCGGCGAGGCCGACCGCATCGCGGGGCGACACCGCTCCGTTCGTCCAGACCTCGACGGTCAGCTTCTCGTAGTCGGTCGCCTGGCCGACGCGGGCCTGATCCACGAAGTAGTTGACCTTCTTGACCGGCGAGTGCACCGAGTCGAGCGGGATCCAGCCGATCGAGAGGTCCTCGTCGAAGTTCTTGTCCGCGGAGACGTAGCCGCGGCCAGGCTTGATCCGCATCTCCACCGCGAGTGTCGAGCCCGAGCCCAGGGTGGCGACGTAGGCCTCCGGGTCCAGGATCTCGACATCGGGGTCGGGGGTGAGGTGCTTCGCGCGCACCTCGCCCGGCTCCGACGTGCGCAGGAGCAGCGTCTTCGGGTGATCGACGTGCATCTTGAGCGGGACACGCTTGAGGTTGAGGATGAGGTCGGTGGTGTCCTCCATCGCTCCCGGGATCGGCGAGAACTCGTGCAGCACCCCCTCGACCCGGACCGCGGTCACGGCCGCCCCCTCGATGCTCGAGAGGAGGACCCGCCGCAGCGCGTTGCCGACCGTGGTGGCGAAACCGCGCTCGAAAGGCTGCGCGTAGAAGCGACCGTAGTGCTCGGTCAGCGAGTCGCGATCGACCTCGAGGCGCTTCGGCTTCTGGAACCCTTTCCACAGCATCTTCTTGAGTCCTCCACGGCCCGGTGCTCGTGCTCGCCCCGGCGCCGAAGTTTTTCTACTTCGAGTAAAGCTCGACGATCAGCTGCTCCTGGATGGGGAAGCCGACGTCGTCGCGGCCGGGCAACGCGAGCACCTTCGCGGTCAGGTTGGCGGCATCGAGCTCGAGCCAGCGGGGCACGCCCCGCCCTTTGACGGCCTCGACCGAGGCCTGGACGAAGGCGTTCTTGGTCGCCCGCGGGGACAGGGTCACGACCTCGCCCACTTTCACCTGGTAGGACGGGATGTCGATCTTGTGGTCGTTCACCCGCACGTGGCCGTGCCGCACGAGCTGCCGGGCCTGGGCCTGCGAGCTCCCGAACCCCAGCCGGTAGATCACGTTGCTGAGCCGGCGCTCCAGCTTCTGGAGGAGCACCTCGCCGGAGACGCCCTTCTCCTGGCTGGCCCGCCGGAAGGTGAGCGCGAACTGTCCCTCCAGCATCCCGTAGAGGCGCTTCACCTTCTGCTTCTCCCGGAGCTGAAGGCCGTAGCCCTGGAGCTTGCTCTTGATGCGCACGCCCTTGCCGTGCTGGCCGGGGGCGTAGTTCCGCTTCTCGATCGCGCACTTCTCGGTGAAGCAGCGGTCACCCTTGAGGAAGAGCTTCATGCCCTCCCGGCGGCAGAGGCGGCAGACCGAACCGATGTATCGTGCCACGGCGAAGACTCCTTAAACGCGCCGCCGCTTGGGCGGGCGGCAGCCGTTGTGGGGTATGGGGGTCACGTCCCTGATGGACTTGATCTCGACTCCGGCCCCTTGCAGGGCGCGGATGGCCGACTCGCGGCCGCTGCCCGGCCCCTTGACGCGGATGTCGATCGAGCGCAACCCGTGCTCGCGGGCCGAGCTGGCGGCTGCGGCCGCGGCCTGCTGGGCGGCGAACGGCGTCCCCTTGCGCGAGCCCTTGAAGCCCAGGGTGCCCGCGCTCGACCAGGACACCACGTTGCCCTCGAGGTCGGTGATGGTGACGATCGTGTTGTTGAAGGAGGCGTGCACGTAGGCGATCCCGTGGACGACGTGCTTCTTTTCCTTCTTGCCCTTCTTCGCTCCGACGACCTTCGGTGTCGTGCTCATCTACAGGCTCCTAGACCTTCGCCTTGCGGGTCATGGCGCGCCGCGGCCCCTTGCGCGTGCGCGCGTTGGTATGGGTGCGCTGCCCCCGCACCGGGAGGTTCCTCCGGTGACGGCCGCCGCGATAGGAGCCGATCTCCATCAGCCTCTTGATGTTCATGGCGGTCTCCTTGCGGAGATCGCCCTCCACCCCGCCCTCGCCGTCGATGATCTTCGCGATGCGGCTGACCTCCTCCTCGGAGAGGTCCTTGACCCGGACGCCCGGATCGATGCCGGCCTTGCCCAGGATCCCGTTCGAGCGGGTCACACCGATCCCGTAGATGTAGGTGAGCGCGACTTCAACCCGCTTCTGCCTCGGAAGATCGATACCTGCGATGCGAGCCATCTCTGCTACCCCTGCCTCTGCTTGTGTTTCTGGTTCGGGCAGATGATCCGCACGACACCATGGCGGCGGACCACCTTGCACTTCACGCAGATCCTCTTGACCGACGACCTTACTTTCACGAGATTCCCTCTCCTCTGGACGTCACCGTCGCCCCACGATGCGGCCTCGCCCCGAGTCGTAGGGGGCGATCTCCACGATCACCGCGTCTCCCGGGCGCAGGCGCAGAAGGGCCGAGGCCCCCGCCACGTGCGCGGTCACCGCGGGCCGCGCCCCGCTCGCGAGCTCCACCCGGACGAGCGCGTTCGGCAGCAGCTCGCGGACCGTCCCCTCCACGAGGAGGGCGTCCCGGCCGGACGCCTCAGGCATTGGCCACCTCCTCCGCTCCCTCCTGCGCGTAGGGGTAGGGTTCGGACAGGATCCAGGGACCGGCGGGCATGACCGCCACCGAGAGCTCGAAGTGCGCGGACAGGCTGCGGTCCCGGGTGACCGCCGTCCATCCGTCGTCCAGCACGTCGACCTCCGGCCGGCCCACGTTCACCATCGGCTCGATGGCCAGGCACATGCCCGGCACGAGCCGCTCCCGCCGCCCCGGGGGCCCGTAGTTCGGGACCTGCGGCTCTTCGTGCAGGCTCGTGCCGATGCCGTGCCCGACGAAGTCGCGGACCACCGAGTAGCCGTGGCTTTCGGCGTGGGTCTGCACGGCGTGGCCGATGTCGCCCACCCGCTTGCCCGGCCGGCACATGTCGATGCCGGCGACGAGCGCCTCGCGGGTGGTCGTCGTGAGCCGCTCGGCCTCGGGGCTGATTCGACCCACCGCCACCGTCCGTGCGGCGTCCCCGAAGAACCCGTCCACGACACATCCGAGGTCGAGCCCGACGATGTCACCCTCTCGCAGCCTGCGGGGACCGGGAATGCCGTGCACGACCTCCTCGTTGATCGAGATGCACAGGGTCGCCGGAAAGCCGCGGTAGCCGAGGAAGGCCGGCCGAGCTCCTCCCTTCTCTATCGTCTCCTGCGCGATGCGGTCGAGCTCTTTCGTGGTGATGCCGGGCACCGCCGCCCCCTCCAGCACGTCGAGGGTGTCGACCACGATGCGGCAGGCGCGGGCCATCTTCTGCAGCTCGCCCCAGGCTTTCTGGACGCTCACGCCCGCACCTCGATCGCGAGAAGGAGGTCGCCGAACACCACGTCCATGGGCCGGTTCGCGTCGATCGGGATCATCCGGGCGCGGGTCCGGTAGTACTCGATGAGAGGGAACGTGCTCTCGTCGTACTCGTGGAGGCGCTGCGCCACCACCGACTCGTGGTCGTCCTCGCGCTGGATGAGCCGGGTGCCGCATTCGTCGCATGTCCCCTCGCGCCTCGGGGGGTTGTTGAGGAGGTGGAACGTGGCCTGGCAGGTCGGACACCACCGCCGGCCGCTGAGCCGCTTCATCAGCTCTTCGCGGGGAACCTCGAAATCGAAGACCACCCACGCGCGCGGGCGTTCGCTCATCTCCTCGAGGCCCAGGGCCTGCGGGAGCGTCCTCGGGAAGCCGTCGAGGACGAAGCCGCGGTCGCAGTCGGGCTCGGCGATCCGCTCGCGGACGAGCGCCACCAGCAGCTCGTCGGGGACGAGGTTGCCCTTCTCCATCACGGGGTGGACCTTCTCCCCGAGCGGTGTCTTCTTCGCGACCGCGGTGCGGAGCATCTCTCCCGTCGAGATCTTGGGCACCCCGAGATGGGCCGCCAGACGCGCCGCCTGCGTGCCCTTCCCCGCCCCGGGGGCCCCGAGGATGATCACGCGGACGGCGTCGGCGCCGACGCGGGCGTTAGCGGCGGCCACGGATCCTCTTGCCTCCCCGGCCCGTGAAGCCGTCGTAGTGGCGCATGATGAGCTGCGCCTCGACCTGCGCGATGGTGTCCATTGCGACGCCGACCACGATCAGGAGCGAGGTCCCGCCGAAGTAGAAGTTGAGGTGCAGCCCTTCGGTGATCCACCCGAGGTTGTTGTTCGTCAGGAACAAGTCGAGCCCATTGCCGATCCAGGGGATCGGCGCGACCTTGAAGCCGGTGATCAGGAACTCGGGCAGGATGGCGACGAGCGCCAGGTAGATGGCGCCGCCGAATGTGATGCGCCCCAGGATGTGGTCGATGTATTCCGCGGTGCGCTTGCCGGGTCGGGTGCCGGGGATGAAGCCGCCGTACTTCCGCATGTTCTCCGCCACGTCGTCCGGGTTGAAGACGATCGCGGTGTAGAAGTAGCAGAAGAAGATGATGAACGACACGTAGAGGATGTTGTAGAGAGGCATCCCCCACTGCAGCTGCTCAGCGACCGATTGAATCCACTCGTTGTTGGCCTGAAAGAAGGAGGCCACGGTCTGGGGGAAGGCGATGATCGACGACGCGAAGATGACCGGGATGACGCCCGCGGTGTTGACCCGCAGCGGCAGATGGGTCGTCTGGCCCCCGTAGACGCGCCGGCCGACGACACGCTTCGCGTACTGGACGGGGATCCTGCGCTGGCCGCGCTCGACGAACACGATGGCGGCCACCACCACCACCATCGCCGCGAGGAGGATGAGGGTGGCGAGCAGGCTGAGCTCGCCCCGCTCGACCATCGTGAAGGTGTCGAGGAGACCGCGGGGGAAGCCCACCACGATGCCCGCGAAGATGATGAGGCTCATCCCGTTGCCGACCCCGCGCTCCGTGATCTGCTCCCCCAGCCACATGATGAAGGCGGTGCCCGTGGTGAGGGTCAGGACGGTCATCAGCTTGAAGGCCCAGCCGGGGCGGTCGACGATGTGGAACTGGTTGGCGAGCGTCATCCGCTCGAGGTACACCGCGATGCCGAAGGACTGGATGATGGAGAGGAGCACCGTCCCGTAACGCGTGTACTGCGTGATCTTGCGGCGCCCGAGCTCTCCTTCCTTGCTGAGCTTTTCGAGGTAGGGCCACACCACGGTCAGGAGCTGCAGGATGATGGAGGCCGAGATGTAGGGCATGATCCCGAGGGCGAAGATGGTCACCTTCGCGAGGTTGCCCCCGGAGAACATGTCCACGAGGCCGAACCAGTTGCCCCGGTTCTGCTCGAAGAAGTCCACGAGCGACTGGGGGTTGATGCCCGGCGTCGGGACGTGGTTGCCCAGGCGGTAGACCGCGAGCAGGCCGAGGGTGAAGAGCACCCGCCTTCGCAGGTCCGGGATTTCCCAGATGTTCCGGAGGGCCTGCAGCATGGCGTTACCCCTCGAGGACCTCGGCCCGGCCGCCGAGACCCGCGATCCTCTCCTTGGCCTTCGCGCTGAAGCGGTGCGCGTGGACGGTGAGCGCCTTGGTGAGGTCGCCCTTCGCCAGGATCTTCACGCCGTCCCGCACCCGCTTGACGATGCCGCTCTTCACCAGGACCTCGGGGGTCACGATCGTCCCCGCCTCGAAGACCTCGAGGCGCCCGAGGTTGACCTCGGCGAACTCCTTGCGGAAGGGGTAATTGGTGAACCCCCGTTTGGGCACCCGGCGGTGAAGGGGCATCTGGCCGCCCTCGAAGCCCGTCTTGCGCGAGAAGCCGCTGCGGCTCTTCTGCCCCTTCTCGCCCCGGCCCGCGGTCTTGCCGAGGCCGCTGCCCGGACCACGGCCCACGCGCTTGCGTCCCCGGACGCTTCCCTTCGCCGGCTTCAGATCGTGAAGTGCCACTCGGTTTCTCCGCTCGCGCCTATTCGACGATTTCCACGAGGTGCGGGATCTTCCGGATCATCCCCCGGACCATCGGGGTGTCTTCCCGCTCCACCACCTGGTGGAGCCGCCGCAGCCCCAGCCCGCGCACCGTGGCCCGCTGCCCCTCGGTGCAGCCGATGACGCTGCCGACCATCCTCACCTTGATCCTCGCGGCGGGCTTGGCCGCCTTGCTGGTCCTCGCCATGGCTCGTTCTGCCTCCTACCCCTGCACCGGCGTGGGGGCCGCCGCCGGAGCGGCTTCCGCCCGCTTCGGCTCGATGCCCAGGATCTCCTCCACCGCCAGGCCGCGCAGCCGCGCCACCCGCTGGGGCGCCTTCAGCCGGAGGAGCGCGTCGATCGTGGCCTTCACCACATTGTGCGCGGTGGTGGAACCCAGGCTCTTGGTGAGGATGTTCTGGATGCCGGCGGCGGTGATGACCGCCCGAACGGCCCCGCCCGCGATGACCCCCGTACCCTCCGAGGCCGGCTTGAGGAGCACCATACCGGACCCGAACTGGCCGGTCACCGCGTGGGGGATCGTGAACCCCTTGTCGGTCATGGGCACGCGCACGATGTTCTTCTTGGCCGCTTCCACGCCCTTCTTGATGGCGGAGGCGACCTCGCGGGCCTTGCCCATTCCGTAGCCCACGTGCCCGGCACCGTCACCCACCACCACGAGCGCCGAGAAGGACAGGTTCTTGCCTCCCTTGACGACCTTGGTCACGCGGTTGATGGACACCACCTGGTCCTTGAGCTCCAGGCTGCCCACGTCGATCTTCTCGGTAATGAACCTCATCGGCTCGCTCGCATGGCTGACATGAACGCTCCTAGAACTTGAGGCCGGCTTCACGGGCCGCGTCGGCCAGGGCCCTGATCCGGCCGTGGTACTGGAACCCACCGCGGTCGAAGACGACGGCCGCTATGCCCTTCTCCTTGGCGCGGCCGGCGATGAGCGCGCCGACCTGCTTCGCCGCCGCCACGTTGCCTCCCCGCTTCCCCTTCTCGCGGAGGTCCTTGTCGAGCGAAGACGCGGCACACAGGGTGCGACCCGCGTCGTCGTCGATGACCTGCGCGTAGATCTGCCCCTGGCTGCGGAAGACCGCGAGCCGGGGCCGCGCCGGCGTCCCCCGGATCTTCTTGCGGATCCGGGCATGGAGCCTTTGCCTTACGTCCTCTTTCGTCCTCGTGCTCATGCTCGCCAACCTCGGCGGGCGTTCCCGCGCGGCCCCCAGGGCCTCCGCGGCGTCCCCGCCCCTCCCTACTTGACCCCGGTCGCGCCGGCCTTGCCCGCCTTCTTCTTCAGCGTCTCGCCCACGTACCGGATCCCCTTCTGCTTGTACGGGTCCGGCCGGCGCAGAGCGCGGATCTCCGCCGCCACCTGCCCGACCTTCTGCCGGTCGATTCCGGAGATGGTGACGCGGGTCTGCTTCTCGATCGCGATCTTGATCCCCTCCGGGACCTCGTACACGACCGGATGGGAGAAACCGAGGGCGAACACGACCCTGTTGCCCTCGACCAGCGCACGATACCCCACCCCCACGATGTCGAGGTCCTTGGAGAAGCCCTCGGTGACTCCCGTGATCGCGTTCTGCGCGAGGGCGCGCGCCATCCCGTGAAAGGCGCGGAGCTGGCGCTCGTCGCCCGCGCGCTGGCAGCGGAGCTCCGTGCCCTCGAGCGAGAACTTGATGCCGGGCGGCACCGGTGTCGTGAGCTTGCCCTTGGGGCCCTGCACCTCGAGCGCCCTCTCGGAGACCGAGACCTTGACGCCTTTGGGCACGGCGATGACCTTCTGTCCGACCCGAGACATCAGAGGCTCCTTACCAGACGTTGCACAGGATCTCGCCGCCCACGCCGGTCCTCGCGGCGTCGCGGCCCGACATCACGCCGTGCGAGGTGGACAAGATGTTGATCCCGAGGCCGCCGTAGACCCGCGGGATCTCGCCCTTGCCGCAGTAGATCCGGCAGCCGGGGCGACTCACCCGCTGCAGGTCGGTGATGACCCGCTCCCAGCCGGGGCCGTACTTGAGGAAGACTCGGAGCGTGCCCTGCCGGCCGTCGTCTACGAACCGGTAGTTGGCGACGTAGCCCTCGTTCTTCAGTATGCGTGCGATCTCCACCTTCAGCTTGGAGGCCGGCACGTCGATCTTGGGCAACCTGGCCCGCACCCCGTTTCGGATGCGGGTGATCATGTCCGCGATGGGATCCGTCATGTTCATCGGGCTTACCTCTCCGGGCTCCTACCAGCTCGCCTTGATCACGCCCGGGATCTCGCCGGCCAGCGCCAGCTTCCGGAAGCAGATCCGGCACATCTCGAACTTGCGTATGTAGGCACGGGGCCGGCCGCACAGGCGGCAGCGGGTGTAGGCACGCACCGCGAACTTCGGCTTCCGCTTCGCCTTGGCGATCATCGACAGCTTGGCCACTCGTTACCTCCTCACTGGTTCCGGAACGGCATGCCGAGGTACGAGAGGAGCAGCTTCGACTCCTCGTCGGTCCGGGCCGTGGTCACGAAGGTGACGTTCATTCCCCGGAGCTTCTCCACCTTCGCGTAGTCGATCTCGGGGAACAGGATCTGGTCCTTGAGGCCGAGCGTGTAGTTGCCCCGGCCGTCGAAGGCGCCGGTGGGCACCCCGCGGAAGTCGCGCACGCGAGGGAGCGCCACGTTGAAGAGCCGGTCCACGAACTCGTACATCCGGTCGCCGCGCAGGGTCACGGTCGCTGCGATCGGCATTCCCGTCCGGAGCCGAAACGCCGCGATCGACTTCTTGGCGCGGCGCATCGCGGGGCGTTGTCCGGTGATGCGGCCGAGGTCCTCCATGGCGGCGTCCAGAACCTTGATGTTCTGGGTGGCTTCCCCCACGCCCATGTTGACCACCACTCTGGTCAGGCGGGGAACCGCCATCACGCTCGGGTAGTTCCGCTCCTTCACGAGGCGGGGGACCACCGTCTTGTAGTACGCGTCCTTGATCCGGGGCATGGCCTTCGCTGCGCTCACTTGTCCAGCACCTCTCCGCTGCGGCGGCCGATCCTCGCCTTGCGTCCGTCAGACAAGGTCTTCGAGCCGATCCGGGTCCGCTTGTCGTCGTCGGGCGAGACGATCATGACGTTCGAGACGTGAATGGGCGACTCCCGCTCCGCGATGCCTCCCTTGATGTTCTTCTGCGGGTTGGGCCGGGTGTGGCGCTTGACGAAGTTGACGCCCTGCACCAGCACCCGCGCCCGGGCGGGGAGGACCATCAGGACCTTGCCGCGCTTGCCCGCGTCGCGGCCGGCGATGACCTCCACGAGGTCGTTCTTCTTGATGCGGATCTTCGTCCGCTCCTTCGTGCGCTGTCTCGCCATGGCCTTACAGCACCTCCGGGGCCAGGGATACGATCTTCATGAACTTCTTGTCCCGCAGCTCGCGGGCCACCGGCCCGAAGACACGCGTGCCCACCGGCTCCCCGTCCTCCTTGATCAGCACCGCCGCGTTCTCGTCGAAGCGGATGTAGCTGCCGTCGCGCCGGCGCTGCTCTTTTCGGCAGCGTACGATCACCGCCTTGACCACCTTGCCCTTGCGGACGGGCTCGGGGGCGTCGGGCGCCGACTCCTTGACGTTGGCGGTGATGATGTCGCCCAGCCGCGCGTAGCGGCCGGTGGATCCACCGATCGGCAGGATGCACGAGATCTTCCGTGCGCCGCTGTTGTCGGCCACTTCGAGGATGGTGCGCATCTGGATCATGGCGTCCCCCCGCTACCCCTCGGCCTCGGCCGTCCCCGCCAGCGCCTCGCTCACGCCGCGCTCGAGGATCTCCGTGACCCGCCAGCGCTTGTGGCGCGAGAGCGGGCGCGCCTCGACGATCCGCACGCGGTCGCCCGCGCGGGCCCCGAGCTCGTCGTGGGCCATGAAGGTCGATGTGCGCCGGATGGTCTTTCTGTAGAAGGCATGGCGGACGAGCCGCACCACGGACACCACCACCGTCTTCTGCATCTTCGCGGAGACGACCACACCCACCCGCTCCTGGCGCCTCTCCGTCGCGCCCCGTGGCTTGCTGACGTCCGTCATCGCGACACCTGCCTGTCGGGGCGAAGCCCCTGCTTCTCTTTCAGGACGGTCTTGACCCGGGCGATCGTGCGCCGGATCTCCCGCAGCTTGACGGCGTTGTCGAGCTGGCCGATCGACTTCTGCACCCGAAGCCGGAAGAGCTGCTCCTGCAGCTCCTTCTCCCGTAGCCGAAGCTCCTCTATGCCCATCTCACGCGCCTGGCTGGGCTTCATCTAGACCTCCGCCCGCAGCACGAAGCGGGTGCTGATAGAGAGCTTGTGGGCGGCGAGGCGCAAGGCCTCGCGCGCGTCCGACTCCGGGATACCCTCCATCTCGTAGAGGATGCGGCCGGGCTTGACCACCATCACCCAGGCCTCGGGCGCCCCCTTGCCCTTGCCCATTCGTGTCTCCTGGGGCTTCTTGGTGATGGGCTTGTCCGGGAACATCCGGATCCAGATCCGGCCGTTCCTCTTGATGAAGCGGGTGATGGCGATCCGGCCCGCCTCGATCTCCCGGGCGGTGACCCATCCGCACTCCGTCGCCTTGAGACCGTAGTCGCCGAAAGCGAGACTGCCCCCGGTCCAGGCCTTCCCTTTCATCCGCCCCCGCTGTTGCTTGCGGTA
>Ga0214473_10009236_pt1 | contig 11658 bp, 11 predicted proteins | sample RVTome_7_FD_203509 | JGI IMG/M metagenome (GOLD analysis project Ga0214473, IMG submission 203509) | Soil microbial communities from uranium-contaminated site in the Upper Colorado River Basin, Wyoming, United States - RVT98D197 | ecosystem: Environmental > Terrestrial > Soil > Contaminated >...
CGACCGCGAGAAGGGGATCACCTACTGGACGAAGAATTACCGGACCGGCATCGAGGCCGACGACCCCCAGGCGCTGACCCGGCGCTACGAGTACTACGACCCGGTCTACACGCTCCCCGAGTCGGGTCGGGCCTGGTGGCGCGCCCGGTCGCGCGGCTGAAAACGCCGCCGCGCGGCGGTTTCCGAGCCTCCCCGTCAGCGGCAACTCCTGTGCTAGACTCCCGCCCTGACACGACAGAACCGGGTGCGCGCCCATAGCTCAGATGGATAGAGCGTCGGACTACGAATCCGAAGGTCGCAAGTTCGAATCTTGCTGGGCGCACCATTCGCCACCGTCCCGGCGTCCCGCAGGAGGACTCCCGATGAACCCTCGACGGCAACTCACAGTCTCCGGCATTTTCCTCGGAGTGGGACTGCTCGCCGCGTGCGCCCCGGCGCCGCAGACCCCCGCCGCCCCTGCCGATCCGGTGGTGGTCGGGTTCCGGCTGTTCAACGACCCGGCGCTCTCCGGCGACGGGACGATCGCCTGCGCTTCCTGCCATCCGCGCGGGGGGCACACCAACAACAAGACCTATGTCGGGCTCAACGTCGTGCCCGACGGCCAGGCCGACGGGCGCAGCACGCCGCTCCTGTGGGGAGTCAAGGACACCGGCCCCTACTCCTGGGCCGGCGGCAAGAGCCTTCAGGACAATATCAAGGGGATCATCGTCAACCGGATGAAAGGGAAGGAACCGACGCCCGAACAACTGGCGCAACTGGAAGCGTTCCTGGGAACCCTCGAGTTCCCGGCCAACCCGAACCTGAACGCGGACGGCACGCCGTCGGACGCCGCCCCGGCGGCGGCGCGCCGCGGCCACACGGCCTTCTTCAAGGCCTCGTGCAACGCCTGCCACGTCCCGCCAATCTTCGCCAAGGCGGACAACGAGGACATCGGCAGCGGCGGATCGTTCAACGTCCCGTCGCTGCGCGGGGTGGCCGGCACCGCGCCGTACTTCCACGACGGGCGCCATCCGACATTGCGGGCCCTGATCCCGGCGAAACTCGATTACCTGAAGGCGCTCGGCGCCACGGAAACCCTGACGCCGGAGGAGGTCGAGGACCTGCTCGCGTACCTGACGATCCTGTGAGCCCGGCGGCCCCGCCGGGCGGGTCAGGCGCCTAGCGCAGCTCGCCCTTGCGGATCCAGCCGGGCCACTGGATGAAATCGCCGTTCGAGAAGACGATGTCGCAGTCGAAGGCGGCGGTCGGCCCGATCTTCCCCATGCCGTCATCCTGGCCGTCGGTGGCGTAGGAGACCAGCACGTACTGCGTCCCCTCGGGATCGCTGTGGTACAGGAATGGGTTGCCCCACGCGTCCTCGGCCCGCAACGTGGCGAGCGCCCCGTCCTTGATGTGGCCCGACAGGCAGCCGTCCAGGCGTCCGAAGTCGCCGCACACCGGGTAACGTCCCTCGTTCTGCTTCGCCCAGGACTCGATCTCCACCCCGACGCGCTTGAGATCGAGCATCGTCCGGCGCTGGTTGCCGAAGGCGAACGGCTCGCCGAGACCCATGGAGTTTGCCTGCTGCTGGGTCATCGATGCGCCCATGACCCCGGTCAGCATCAGCATGCGGATGAAGGTCTTCGCACCCTGCGGATCGGCGGCCACCTTGGCGGCCAGGATCGCCCGGCCCCGGTCCTCCGATACCACCTTCTCGACCAGGGCTCCGACCACCGACTCGTCCTTCTGGATGCGTTCGAAGACCGCCGTCCGCTCCGTGGGCGATCCGACCAGGCGATCGATTACTTCCTGGCGGCCGGTCGGGTCGGTGACCAGCGCCTCGACCAGCTCACGACGTTTCTCCTGGTCGGCCAGCATCTTGGACGGCTTCGCGGCACACCCGGGGAGCAGGACGGCACCTGCCACCACCAACGCCACGCTCGTTCGGGTGAATTGCATCTGCACACCTCCGGATCGTTGTCGCAGTCCCAATCTATGTCCCGGTCCCGTGACGTCAAGGCCGCGGCCGTCGCCGGAATGCCGACCGGTTCGTGAAACAGTTCGCGGGGCCGACACCGCAGGCGGGTGCGGTTCCGCTGCACCACCGGCGGATCGATTATCAGGGCCGGGTGGAGGCAAGCGAGTACATTTTCGTACGCAGTCAAGCCGGTTCGGTCCCGAGACGGTCCGCCCGAAGGCACCCCGCACCGGCCGCTTTCGGGCAGGGGCCGAACCGGCGAGGACGCTCCTGGGTCCCGCGTCCTGCCAATGACTCACGGCGAAACACGGCAAGGAACGGGAACCCCGCTGGACCCACCCGCCAGGGAAACGCGCGGGACCCAGGCGCCGTCCCAACAGCCTGTCCGGCATCGCGACACACGCTCCCTCGATCGCGGCAATCCCCTGTCGGACACGGCTTTGCGGCGGTGCCAGTTTCGCAACTTCCTTGATCCCCCTGACCCCCATCGCATATTCGATCAGGACGTCCGGTCCCTTCAGGACGTCATGGGGTCGCGGCGGGGGATGTCACTCCCGGCGCGCCAAGGAGGACAGCATGCGATCCCTCGTTTCCAGATCAGTCGTCGCGGCGATTGCCGCTTTGGCTTTCTGTGCAGTGGCAGCGGCCACCGATCAGCCAGGGCGGAACAACGAAGAACGCGGCAATGCGGTGGCGGCGAAGGCGGTCGCCCCCGGTCAGGTCAAGAAGTTCCACGTCACCGCCTCTGAAGGAAGCATCGCCCCGAGCATCATCCGGGTGAATCGCGGCGACCATGTCGAGATCACCTTCGTGAGCCGGGACGGAACCTACGGCATCAAGTTCAAGGACTTCGACGTCAGCACCCGGGTGTCGCCCGAGAAGCCGGCCATCGTCGAGTTCGTCCCGAACGAGGCCGGGACCTTCGAATTCCGCTGCACCAGGACGTTCGGCCTGAAGCACTGGAGCAAGAACGGCACGCTGGTGGTGAAGTAACAGACCGACGGGGCGCCGCGCGCCCCGCCGCGGGTGTTCCGGACTAGACTCCCCTCGTGAACCGGGGGGAGACGTGACCGGGGCGCGCCGGACGGGACGCGCCGCGTGGCCGGCGGTGCCGGCCACGGCTGCGGACCGGGTGTGGATCGACCGGGCCCTGCGTCTGGCCCGGAACGCCGCCAGGGCCGGCGAAGTGCCGATCGGGGCGGTCGTGGTCCGGGCCGGACAGGTCCTCGGTTCGGGCCGCAACCGGACGATCGCGGCGCGCGACCCGACGGCCCACGCCGAAATCGTCGCCCTGCGCCGCGCCGGACGGGCGGCGGCCAACCACCGGATCGGCGGCGCCACCCTCTACGTCACCCTCGAGCCCTGCCTGATGTGCCTCGGTGCGATGGTCCACGCCCGGATCGATCGGCTGGTGTACGGCGCGCCGGATCCGAAGGTCCGGGCGGTGCGCCGTCTGCGGCGGGCCGGGCGGGCGGGCCTCAACCACCGCTTCGCCGTCACTGCCGGGGTGCGGCAGGCGGAGTGCGCGCGGCTGCTGCAGGAATTCTTCAGGGGGCGACGGCCGGCACGGCCTGCCGCTGTTTCGCCTGCAGGAAGCGGTAGATCAGCGCCAGGGTGGTGAACACGACCGCCAGCGCCACGAACACCCCCACGAAGAACACGCAGAACCCGATCAGCAGCAGGAGGCAGGCCGCCAGGCAGAAGAAGAACAGCCGCCAGCGGTATCCCCTGGTCAGGGCGGCGCTCGCCTTCATCGCCTCCCAGAATCCGAGATTCGTCTCGGCGAGGATCGGGTAGGTGAACATCCAGAGGATCGCCAGGATGATCCCCGGAACGATCAGGAAGATGAGCCCGCAGCAGATCAGGATCGAGATGATCAGCTGGGCGAGGAAGGCGTCGAGGAAACGGTCGAAGCGTTCGAACATCATCCCGAGGTTGGGGGTCCGCCCGTCCACCACGCACAGCAGCGTGCTCCAGACACCGACCATGAGCGGGCCGCCCAGGATCAGCCAGGCGATCCAGCCGACGTACGGCATCATCTCGATCGCCTCGAACAGGAAGAACATCGCCGACAGCAGGATCCAGTGCGGCTTGAAGGCCTCCCACCCCAGACCGATGAACCGCCAGACCCGGAACTCCTGCGGGAGGAGGGCCGGGCCGGCGGGCGCCATCGTCCACGCGCCGGCGGCGGCCGCCGAGGCGGCGCCGGGGGCGGCGTCCGGTGCGGCCCAGCCGGGGACGGCGGCCGACGGGTCGGGCCCGGGGGCGGCCGGGCCAGACCAGCCGGGGCCGCCCGCTGTCGCCGGCGGGAACAGGGCGGCGATCTCCGGGACGGTGCGCGCTTCCTGGGGGGATCCGGTTCCGCGCCGGACGGCGGACGTCGCCGAGATGCGGCCTTCCCGGATCCACTGAATCAGCGTCGGCAGGTCGGCCGGACCGTACTCCCGCCCGTCGTGCGCCAGCACCCAGAACAGGTCCATGTCGTCGTCCCTCCGCAGCGACGTGATACGCCGGTGACTCCCGCCGGTTCCACGCGCCGCCGGCCCCCGGGACGATATCAGTAAACCGGGCCCGCGCTATACTCCCCGCCGGTCGCGGCCGGAGGGGAGGCCACCGATGACACCGATCACCGAGAAGACCATCTTCCACGCTCCCTGCTTCGCGCGTTTCGAGGCGGCCGGCCTGCCGCTCCTCGTCGTCCCCGAGGATCCGACCTGGGCCGCGGTCGAGCCGCGCGGTCTCGAGATCCTCGATCAGGCCGATGGCAGGACGACCGTCGGCCGGATGGTGGCGGACTACGCCGCCCGGCACGGCCTCGAGGCCGGCAAGGCCTGGCTGCATGTGCACGACTTCCTGCGCGAGGCGCGCCGCGCCCGGCTGGTCCGGGAGACGCCGTTCTCGTGGCCCGACTATCCCGGCCGCCAGGCATACGGCGAGCCGCAGGGGCTGGCGGAGTTCTGGATCCACACCAACAACTCCTGCAATCTCGCCTGTCGTCACTGCCTGGTGTCGTCGGGGCCGGGCGGTCTGCCGGGGCTGTCCGACGACCTGTTGCGCCGGGCCGTCGACGAAGCGGTGGTGCTGGGCGCGCATCGTCTCTACCTGACCGGCGGGGAGCCGTTCCTGCGGCGCGATCTCCCCGACCTCATCCGCCGGATTACCGGGGAACTCGGGATCGATCTGGTCGTCCTCACCAACGCCACCCTGTTCGAAGGCCGGATCGCGCGGGATCTCACGACCTTCTCCCGCGATCGTCTCAAGTTCCAGGTCTCGCTCGACGGTGCCGTGCGCGACACCAACGACGCCATCCGCGGGGCCGGGAGTTTCGACCGGACGCTGCTGGGGCTCGGGAGATTGGCCGATCTCGGCTACGAGGTGTCGCTGACCACCGTGGTGACCGGGGAGAACCTCGAACAGATCACCGATCTGACCCGTCTGGCCCGCGACCGCGGCGCCCGGTCGCAGCACCTGATGTGGACCCACCGGCGCGGACGGGCGGAGAGCGGCGACAACGGGTTCTTTCCGGATATCGCCGCGATCGCCCGCCGGGCGATCGCGGCGTGCGACGCCGCGGCGGCCTGCGGCATCGTGCTCGACAATCTCGAGTCGCTGCGGCTCCGTCTCGACGGTCAGCCCGGGCTCAAGTACGACCTCGGCAACGCCGGCTGGGATTCGGTCTGTCTCTACGCCGACGGCACCCTCTACCCGTCGGCGGCGCTGGCGGGCGAGACCTCCCTGGCGATTGGCCGGTTCCCCGACGCTGCGATCGCCGATCTCCTGACCACCAGCCCGATCATCCGCGCCTTCCGCGCCGCCAGCGTGCGGCGACGCCCGGCCGCGGCGGAGGACCCGCTGCGGTTCCTGACCGGCGGCGGCGACATCGAACACGCGTTTGCCTTCGCCCCCGCCGGCCTCCCCTTGGCCGACCGCCTCGCCGCCCCCGACCCGTATTACCCCGTCCAACAGGCGCTGGCGCAGCGGGTGTGGGACGAGCTGGTCGGATCGGCGCAGATCCGTGTCAACCGGAAATCGGGTTACGACGCCCCACGCGTCGTGCGCGCCATGGGCGAGAACGCCATCGCCTGCGGCACCGCCGACGGGGCGCTGGCCGAGCGGCCGGTCCTGACCACCCACTCGAACTGTGTCCTGTCGTTCGACGTCGACAAGCCACGCGCCCTGGTGCGCGAGTTCTACGGCAGGGCGGCGGAGAAGCCGCAGGCCGATCTCTGCTGTCCGACCAGGTTCGACGACGCCGACATCGCCCACATCCCGAAAGAGGTCATCGATCGTTTCTACGGCTGCGGATCGCCGGTGGCGGCGGCCGACGTCAAGCCGGACGAAGTGTTCGTGGACCTCGGGTGCGGCGCCGGCATCGACGTGTTCATCGCGGCGCGCCGGGTCGGCGCCGGCGGGCGCGCCATCGGCATCGACATGACCGGCAGGATGCTCGACGTGGCCCGCGCCCAGACCCCGGTCGTGTCCCGCAACCTCGGCTTCGAGGCGACCGAGTTCCGCGAGGGTTTTCTGGAATCGCCGCCGGTCGACCCCGGCAGCGCCGACATCGTGACCTCCAACTGTGTCATCAATCTCTCGCCCGACAAGGACCGCGTCTTCGCCTCCATCTGGAGCATGCTCAAGGACGGCGGCCGGACGGTGATCTCCGACATCGTCTCCGACCGCGAGGTCCCGCCGTCGCTCCGGACCAATCCCGAACTCTGGGGCGAGTGCACCGTCGGGGCGCTGACCGAGGAGGGATTCCTGGCGGCGCTGGAGAAGGCCGGCTTCTTCGGCGTCGAAGTCCTGAAGAAGACCTACTGGAAGTCGATCGAGGGATACCCCTTCTACTCGCTGACCGCCCGCGGCTGGAAGTTCGAGAAACGCGCCGGCTGCAGGTTCACGGGCCAGCGCGCGGTCTATCTCGGTCCGATGAAGGCGGTGATCGACGAGGAGGGGCACACCTTCCCGCGTGGCGTGCCGATCGCGATCTGCACCGACACCGCCTTCAAGCTGCGGACTCCCCCCTATGCCGGCAGCTTCGCCGTCCTCGAGCCGGGCGAGGAGACCCGCGACATCCAGTCGGCCTCCTGCTGCGCTCCCGGGGAGACCTGCTGCTGACGGAGCGCCGCGAGCCGACACCGCCGGAACCGGGCTGCATTCCGGGGCGGCGCGGTGATACAGTACGCGCGACCCGGAGAGGTACCGAAGTGGTCGTAACGGGCCCGCCTCGAAAGCGGGTTGGGGCCTAAACAGCCCCACGTGGGTTCGAATCCCACCCTCTCCGCCACCTCCTCTCCCCCGGTTCCAGGTGCGCCGTTGCCGAGAAGCCCCCGCGTGCGGGTCGTCGCCGACCTCGAGGCCCTGAGCCGCACCGCCGCGAAGGAATTCACCCTCCGGGCCCGCGCCGCGATCGCGCGACACGGACGGTTCCGGGTCGCGCTGACGGGCGGATCGACGCCGGCCGGCCTGTACCGCCTCCTGGCCGATCCGCGCCGTCCCTGGCGGCGGCGCATTCCCTGGGCGAAGGTGCATGTCTTCTTCGGGGACGAACGGGTCGTGCCCCCGTCGCACCGGGACAGCAACTACGGGATGGCTCGCGCCACGTTGCTGAACCGGGTGCCGATCCCGCCATCGCAGATTCACCCGATCCGGATCGCGGACCACCGGCGTGACCCGGCTTCCGGGTCCAGGGGTGGTCGTGGGGCCGCGGGCCTGCGATCGGCGCGCCGCGCGGCCCGCCTGTACCAACGGACCCTGCGGCAGGTGTTCGGGATCGCGCGCGGCGAGGTACCGCGTTTCGATCTCGTGCTCCTCGGAATGGGCGCCGACGGCCACATCGCCTCGATCTTCCCAGGCGATCCCGCCCTGCGAGTGCGACGCCGTCTGGCGACCGGTGTCCGTCCGCCGGGAGCGGCGCTTCCGGGCGGAACGCTCCCTCGAGTGACGCTGACACTGCCGGTGCTCAATGCCGCCGCCTGCGTGATGATCCTGGTGAGCGGGGGAGCCAAGGCAGGGGCCCTGGCGACGACCCTGGGGACGGGGCAATCGTCCGGTGCACGGGACCTTCCCGCCCGCCGCGTCCGGCCGGCGCGCGGCGACCTGATCTGGCTGGTCGACCGCGCCGCGGTATCGGCAGGCCGCCGACGCGGAGACTGAGGTCCCGACTGCGGCCCGGGGTTACGGTTCCGGGTCGCGTCCCGCGGCTGCCCGGGCGTCCGGGTGGCGCACGTCGGTCCCCTCGCACATGAAAATCACCATCTGCGCGATGTTGGTGGCGTGGTCGCCGATCCGTTCGAGGTACTTGGCGACGAAGGTGATCCGCAGGGCCCGGCTGACGGTCTTCGGGTCCTCGATCATGAAGGTGAGGAGCTCGCGGAATATCTGCACGTTCAGCGCGTCCACCGCGGCGTCGGATCCCAGGACACCCCGGGCTTTCGCCGGGTCGCGGTTGACGAAGGCGTCGAGCGCGGCGTGCAGCATCGCCTGGACCGCGTCTGCCATCCGCGGGATGTCGATGTAAGGCTTGAGTGGCGGCTCCTCGTTGATCTCGACCGCCCGCTCGGCGATGTTGACCGCCAGGTCGCCGATGCGCTCGAGATCGGTGACGATCTTGAGCGCCGTGGTGATGAAGCGCAAGTCGGAGGCCGCCGGCTGCCGGAGGGCCAGCAGGTTGAGGCACAGATGGTCGATCTCCAGCTCGGCGGCGTCCACCTTCGGGTCGGAAGCGATGACCGCGCGGGCGATGCTCGAATCCCGCGTCAGCAGCGCCTTCATGGCGGAGGCGATCATCTCCTCCACCGTCCCGCCCAGGAACAGGATGCGCTCCTTCAAGCGTTGGAGATCATGCTCGTACTGCCGGCTGGTGTGCTGCGTCATCCGAACCGTCCCGTGATGTAGTCCTCGGTGCGCCGGTCCGACGGCGCCGTGAAAATCGTCTCCGTCCCGCCCACCTCCACCAGCTCGCCGTTGAGCAGGAAGGCCGTGCGATCGGAGACCCGCGCCGCCTGCTGCATGTTGTGGGTCACGATGACCACCGTGTAGCGGTCGCGGAGTTCGTCGATCAGTTCTTCGATGCGGGCCGTCGAGATCGGGTCGAGGGCCGAGCACGGCTCGTCCATCAGGATGACCTCCGGATCCACGGCCAGCACCCGCGCCAGGCAGAGACGCTGCTGCTGGCCGCCCGACAAATCGAGGGCCGAGGACGACAGCCGGTCGCGGACTTCGTCCCAGAGGGCCGCCTGCCGGAGGCTGCGCTCGACCACCCCTTCCAGCCCGGCACGGTCGTTGAGCCCGTGGATCCGCGGCCCGAACGCGACGTTTTCGAAAATCGACTTGGGAAACGGGTTCGGTTTCTGGAACAGCATGCCGACGCGCCGGCGGAGGTCCACCAGGTCGAGGCCCGGGGCGTAGACGTCCTCGCCGTCGATCTTGACCTGGCCGTCGACCTTGATGTCGGCGGCGATCTCGGCGATCCGGTTGATCGACTTGATCAGCGTCGACTTGCCGCATCCGGAGGGGCCGATGATCGCCGTCACCCGCCGTTCCGGCACCTCGAGGTTGACGTCCTTCAATGCCCGGCGGCTCCCGTAGGAGAACCCCATGCCCTGGAACGCCACCTTGGTCGCGGGCGGGGCGGCTCCGGGCTGCGGCCCGGGTCGGCGGCTCGTCCGCACGGCGCTGACGATCGGGGTCGCCATCACGGGGTCCCGTGACGGGAGCGGTAGCGGCTCCTGAGGATGATGGCGCCCACGTTCAACGCGAAGGTCAGACCGACCAGCACCAGCGTCGTGCCGTACTGGATCGGCCGGGTGACCGCCGCGTCGGTGCTCTGGGTGGCCATGATGAAGATATGGTACGAGAGCTCCATGAACTGGTCCAGGGGGTTCACCATCGGGACGCTGAGGGAGGTGAACGGAATCTGCAAATCCACCACCGGAAGCCGTGGCAGGAAATAAGCGCAGCCGGTGAACAGGATTGGCGCGGTCTCCCCCGCGCCGCGGCTGATCGACAGGATCGATCCGGTGAGGATCCCGGCGCGCGCCTGCGGCAGGACCACCCGGCTGACCGTCTGCCAGCGCGTCGCCCCCAGCGCCAGTGCCGCCTCGCGGTGGCTGCGCGGCACGGCATTCAGCGCCTCCGCGGTGCTGACGATGATCACCGGCAGCACCAGGACGGCCAGCGTGGCCGCCGCCCAGAGCATCGCCGGCTGTCCGAACAGCAGCCCCTCGCCGCGCACCCGATCGATCGACCGGCCGATGAACAGGATGAAAAAGCCGACCCCGAACAGACCGAAGACGATCGACGGGACACCGGCCAGGTTGTTCACCGAGGCGCGGATGACGCGGGCCAGACGCGACTGCCCGGCGTACTCGACCATGGAGATGGCGGCGCAGACCCCCAGTGGCAACGCCATGAGGATCATCAGGAGCGTGATGCAGAGGGTCCCGAAGATCGCCGGGAAGATCCCGCCCGCCGTCATCCCCTCGACCGGCTCGGAGGCCAGGAACTCCCAGGTGATGGTCGAGGCGCCGCCGACGGCGATGCTCCCGAGCATCAGGAGGATCGCCAGCAGGACGCACGCCGTGATGCCGCGCAACCCCGCCAGGGCGAGGGTCTCGATCACGCGCCGTTTCATCGGAATGCGCTCCCCTGGACTCTCACAGCGCCAGCCGCCGGCGCATGCGGGAGACGGCGATCTCGGCGGCCAGGTTGATGACGAACGTGATGGTGAAGAGGATCGACCCGACCAGGAACAACGCCCGGTATTGCTCGCCCCCCTGCGGCACGGCGCCGAGTTCCGCCGCGATGGTCGCGGTCATGGTGCGGACGCTTTCGAAGGGGTTGAGGGTCACCTGCGCCGCGTTCCCCGTCGCCATCAGCACGATCATCGTTTCGCCCAGCGACCGGCCCATGCCGAGCAGGATCGAGGCGATCAGACCCGAGGAACCGGCCGGGACCACGACCCGCCGGATCGTCTCCCAGCGGTTCGCCCCGAGGGCGTGCGACCCCTCCCGCAGGAAATCGGGCACGGCGCGCAGGGCATCGTCGGTCATCGTGGCGATGACCGGGATGATGACGAACGACACTCCCAGGGCCCCGACTATCGCATTGAGCCTGAAGGTGGTGCCGAAAGCGTCCTGGACCAGAGTCGCCAGCGTGGCGAGACAGAAGAACCCGATGACCACCGAGGGGACGCCGGCGAGCAGCTCGATGGCCGGCTTGACCCATTCACGGGTGCGCCGGCCGGCGACCTCCGCCAGGTAGATGCCGCAGGCGACTCCCAGGATCGTCGCCAGGATAGTCGCCGGCAGGGCGACCAGGAACGACCCCAGGATGAGCGGGACGATCGAGTACTTCGGGTTGGCCCCGACCGGCTGCCACATGCGGACCGTCACCGGGTTGTCGTCGAAATCGAGCTCGGTCGTCTGGATGAGGCGGTCCGGCGAGAGGGTCTCGAACACTTGCACCCCCTCCTTGAACAGGAACAGGAAGATGAGGGCGATGGCGGCGATGGCGACGAAGCCATTGAGCTTCAGGAAGGCCTCGATGATCCGCTCTCCCGTCCGCGCGCGCCGGCGGGGGCGCAAGCGCGTGGCCGGCAGCGCGATCTCCAGGGCCTCGGAACCAGGCACTCTCTTTACTTCCCGCCCCGGTTGGCCGCCGTCGGCATCGGGATGTACTCGAGCTTCTCGACGATTCCCTGC
>Ga0214473_10009237_pt1 | contig 11657 bp, 13 predicted proteins | sample RVTome_7_FD_203509 | JGI IMG/M metagenome (GOLD analysis project Ga0214473, IMG submission 203509) | Soil microbial communities from uranium-contaminated site in the Upper Colorado River Basin, Wyoming, United States - RVT98D197 | ecosystem: Environmental > Terrestrial > Soil > Contaminated >...
CGAGGCAATAGCTTTGATCAGCTCCACTTGCCGGGGCCGCAACGCACCGAAGATGGCCTGAACGTCCGCCGATTTCATGCCCGGCTCGTAGTCGTCCAGCAGTACGTCATATGGATGGTCGGCCGGTGGGAAGAAGGTAATGTAGCGCTTAACCAGGTCCACGACCTTCTCCAGATGAGGCCTGAAGATCTCAAAATCGGCTTTGCCCTTGGCCGCGTGCCAGGCCTCAAAAGCCTTCGTCGTTTCGACCGCTTGCTCCGCCACGAATTCCGGCGGCACCCGAACGGCCTTGTCATAGTCTCGCCGCGCAACTCGCACGAGGGCTACCTCGTCTGAATCGGGATCCGCACCGTCACATTCGCCCTTCAGGGCCTGCAGCAAGTCCCCGACTTGAGGTGCGGTGGCCTTCTGATGCGCGATCTTGCCGATGGTGGCCAGCTGTTGCCCTCGGGCCTCGCTGCCTCCGGTCGGCATGTATGTTTGTTGATCCCAGCCAAGCAGGCTTGCCGCACTATTCAGATCAGCGACCTCAGCGATGATCGCTTTCAGTTGATCCAGACTCCGACTCATTGGTTTCCTCTGTGGCCCCGCTTGGCGACCTCAGGCAACCTTCCATCGTAGCGGCTGATTCTGCAGTGCAGCAAGCACCTCGTGGGCGATGTCCTCCGCTGCGCGGGCTTGGGCCTCAGCGGTCTGAGCCCCGATATGCGGGGTGGCGATCACATGCGGGTGCATGACCAGATTCGTCATTCCTGGCGGCTCTGTCTCGAACACGTCCAATGCTGCGCCCGCGACCTTGCCCGACTCGAGGGCGCTTAACAGCGCGGCCTCGTCCATGATGCCTCCGCGCGCTGCACAAATCAGGCGAACACCCTCTTTCATCTGCGCGATGGCAAGCGGGCCGATCAGATCGCGCGTTTGCACATCGAATGGAAGATGCAGCGATATGAAATCCGACCAGGCGTATAGATCCTGCAGCGATACAGACTCGGCGCCGCCCGCACGGACGGCGTCCTCCTGGATAAGCGGATCGTAGGCCACGATGTTCATGCCGAACGCCGCCGCGCGTTTGCCCAATTCCATGCCAATGCGGCCGAATCCGATTATCCCAAGGGTCTTGCCTGCGAGCTCAACGCCCTGCAGCTCCTTCTTGAGCCATTGCCCTTGCTTCATCGCGGCGTCCGCACGCGGAATCTCGCGGGCCAAAGCCAACAGCAAGCCGAAGGTCAGCTCAGCTACGGCGCTCGTGGTTGATGTGGGGGCATTCACGACTGCGATCTGCCGCTGGCGCGCGGCCTCGAGATCGATGTTGTCAACGCCAACTCCGGCACGCCCTATGACTCTGAGGGTCCGACCGGCTTCGATTGCGGCTCGTGTGACCCGGGTGCGGCCGCGCACGATCAGTGCCGCGAAGTCCACGATTGATTCGAGTAGCTCCTCTGGAGTGATACCGGTCCTTTCCACGACCTCGGCAGCTGCGCGAAGGATGGACTGGCCATTCTCGTCCAGTCCATCCGTGATGAGTATGCGAAAGCTTGACATTGGCCTATTGTAGCACGGGACCCAGGCATGCAATCATGGCGCCGGGCATTTTTTCTTCTCGCCATCACCATCAATCACAATGTCAACGGCGGACCCTTCCCTGATTTCAATGCTCAACACCTCCGGGTAATCGTCCACATCCACGTCCAGCACGGCATAGCTCCCCGGATTGAGGCTCACGTCGTTATGCGGAAAATTCTGCACGGACGTGATGAGGATTCCACCAGGCTGGACCATCATCTCGTGATGGGTGCAGTTACGAAGGAATGCAAGCCGCGGCCATTCAGAGGGCTCAATCTCCCTCAATGAGCGCACATCGCCCGTGACTTCTGTGAAACGCGACATGATTGAGATCCAGCCGGACTGCGAGGCATCGCCCGGCAGCGGAATCCGAATCCAGCGCGCAAGCACATCCCGACCCGTGGGGAACACAGTCTGTCCTCTTGAAAGCACGGATATCGGATTGAATGCCAGATCGGGGCCGCGACGAATGAAGAGATTCCCTTTCGCGAGAACCGCCACCGACGCCGGTGAACTCGTCGGCGCAAGCGCAGGGCTTGATGTGACAGTCCCGGTCGGAGTCGGCTTAGGTTCCGCCGTCAAGGCCGAGGGCGAAGCCAAAGACGGCTTCGGCATGGCCGCCGTTGGACTGGCAGGCAGTGTCCTAGCGGCTTGCGAGGGCGCGCAGCCCACCAGTGATGCCGCCAGCAACGTTCCGGCGAGTATTGCCCTCTTGCCGGCCAGGGGCTTATTCATAGCGCAAAGCTTCGACGGGTTCCAAGCTTGCCGCCCGGTTTGCCGGGTAGATTCCGAAGAAAAGGCCGACGGTAGCGGAAAACAGCGTCGCAAGCAGAATCGCGTCGAAGCCAACTATCGGGGTGAATTCGTTACCGGTGGCGGCCGCGATGCGGCCCACCGCGAAAGAGATCAGCCAGCCGAAGAGGATCCCTACGATCCCCCCGATCAGGCTCAGCAGGGATGACTCTGAAATGAACTGGATCAAGATGTCGCGCCGGCGGGCCCCCAGTGCTTTGCGCAGTCCTATCTCGCGCGTTCGTTCCGTGACGGAAACCAGCATGATGTTCATGATGCCAATCCCACCCACGAGAAGGGAGATGGCAGCGATACCGCCCAGGAAGATCGTCAGGACCCCGGTTACGCTCTGGATCGTGCTAAGGATGCTCTCCTGCGTGAAGATCGTGAAGTCGTCAGCGCCGATGGGGGTGCGGTGTCGGGTTCGCAAAATCTGCGAGACCTCTTCGGTCGCCTCAGGAACCGCCTGAAAGTCCACTGCCTGGATGAAGATGATGTCGACCGTGCCCTCCCCCCGCCTGGAGATTAGCCGTGCCTGGGCCGTCGTGAGGGGAACGAGCACCTGATTGTCGGCCGAGCCGAAGGCGCTTCCCCCCTGCGGCGCCAGCACACCCACGATCCGGAATGGCTGACCCTCGATGCGCACGCCCTCGCCGATCAAGCCATCACGATGTCCAAAGAGCTTGTCTGCGACTTCCACGCCAATGATGGCGACCGAGGCACGGCCGTAGTACTGATCGTCATCGATAAAGTCGCCCTCCAGCAGGCTGATGTTACGCACGGACTCGTATGAGGGTGTCACCCCCAGGATGTCAGTCGTCTTTGTCTCGCCTGCGAATACGATCTCGCCCCTTCCCTCGAGGCCTGGGGCCACCCCCTGAACATGAGGCGCGGCGAAAGGATCCATGAGGGCAGCAGCGTCCGCCAGGGTAATGCCGCGAGCTGCGCGGACGCCGAGGTCCTCCGGGCCGCCACTGAAGACGAACAGAAGATTGGTGCCCACCTGATTGATGGAGCCCGTGATCGACGCCTGAGCCCCATTCCCGATGGCCAGCATGGAGATGACAGCGGCGACGCCGATGACAATGCCCAGGACGGTCAGACCCGACCGCAGCTTGTTCGCGTTCAGACTTTCAAGCGCCTCCAGCAGCAGCTGCGCAATGCTCATGCCAAAGCCTCCGAGGAGGCCTCTACGAGGCCATCCCGGATGTGGATCACGCGCCGCGCCTGGTCACCGATCGACGCGTCGTGCGTGACAATGATCACAGTCGTGCCTCGTTCCTTGTTCAACCTCAAGAGCGTGCCAATGATCTCCTTGCCCACCTTCGAGTCAAGGTTGCCGGTCGGCTCATCCGCCATGATGATGGCCGGATCATTAACGATGGCGCGGGCAATGGCCACGCGTTGTTGCTGACCGCCTGAGAGCTCTGTCGGGCGGTGATGGACTCGGTCTCCCAGGCCGACGGTTTCCAGCGCCTCGAGAGCACGCTGGCGGCGATGCCCATTTGCGATTCCGGAATAACGGAGCGGAAGCTCCACGTTCGAGAGTGCGGACTGTCGCGACAGGAGATTGAACGACTGGAAGACAAACCCCACTTTGTGGTTTCTGATGTTGGCTAGCTGATCGTCGTCCATCGTTGCGACTGAGGTGCCGTCGAGGTAGTACTCGCCCGATGTCGGCCGATCAAGACAGCCCAGGATGTTCATCAGGGTGGATTTGCCCGACCCCGAGGGGCCCATGATCGCAATCACCTCGCCGCGCTCTATGGTCAGCGATGCGCCACTCAAGGCCTCGACATCGACATGCCCCATCTTGTAGATCTTGGTGATGCCGCGCGCATCGACAACCCGGTCGGTCATCCGGGACCTCCGCCAAACGGCCCGCCGCCCGGGCCCTGCGGGTTGAGGATTATCAGATCTCCTTCCTGCAGTTCTCCGTCAGCAATGACGCTCATTGTGTCAGAGGACGCTCCAAGGCTTATCTTTAAGAGCTGGGGCCGGCCCTCCTTGAGGACATAGACAACGCGCTCGCCATCCACCAGCCGCACGGCGCGGTTGGGTACCAGGAGTTGGCCTTCCACCTGATTGACAATGATGTTCACGGCTGACGTCATTCCAGGTTTGACCGCGCCATCGGCGTCGGTCATGCGCACGGTGACCGTGAAGACGACGGCGCCCGAGGAAGTATCGCCCGCCTGCGCCACCTGTTCCACTCTTCCGTGATATGTCCGGCTCGGGATGGCATCGAGCGCCAGCAGCACCCGCTGTCCGGCCTGCACGCTGTTGATGTCGATCTCGGAGACCTCGACATCCACCAGGAGGTGAGAGAGATCATCCACCCGGAACGCCAGTGCCCCGGAAGCGGCGTGGTCCCCCACGAGGGGATTCGCCTGGGTCACAGTTCCATCGATCGGCGCCAGGATTCGCGCCGCATCCAGCAGTGCCTGTGCCGCATCGACGTTGGCCTGCGCCGCTGCCACATCATCCGGATTGGGCCCGTCCTTGAGGCGATCGTAGAGTCGTTGTGCGTCGTCCAGTTCGGCCTTCTTGAGCGCAAGCGAGTTGTCGGCCTTCTGGATGGTTTGCGGATCGACAGAGCCCTTGTACCACCTGATCTCAGGCACCTCTTGCCCCGCCACATACTTGATGCGGACCTCCTTTATCCACTGGTCGCCGTTAAGAGACAGTCGGTAATCGTAGGCTTTCTTGTAGGCGTCCTGGGCCTCCTTGAGGGCAATGACCGCCTCTGCACTCCCCGTCATTGACATTGCGTCTTCCAACGCCCGCTGGGCGGCCACTAGATTGGCCTGGGCCTGAATCACGGCCTGCGGCACGGAATCCATCGCCAGGCTCGAGAGGACCGCATCCTTCCGCACTGCATCCCCTACCTCCGCGTTCACGCGCTCCACGATCCCGCTCGTTTGCCAGGTCAGGGTTGCACTCTGGGCGGCCCTCACCGTGCCCGTCGCACCGACCGTGGCCGTCAAGTCGCCGCGCACCAGCGGTGAGGTTTGAAACGCTGCGTTGGGATTGGCGCGACCGCGTCCACCTACGATGAGGGCGATGATGACGACGATAGCAAGTCCAACGCCCAGCCAAATCCTGGTCCTGGTTCCAATGCGTGCGAAACGAGCCTTCATGCCGTGTTGTCCTCTCGGGAACGAATATGGCTACCCGGTGAGTCCCATCGGGTGCGATCTCTGCCTTCTGCTCAGCGTCGAATCAGGTCAGCGCCCGATTGACGGCGATCTCCCTCAATGCATACGGGCGCGCAGCCCAGGAGTCGCAGCCTATAAATATACCTCGCATTTTCGGCTAGAGCCTCGACCAGGGGGCGGCGGCCGCTACCCTCCGGGCGATGCGCCGTCCGAGGTGCGCCAGTACCTGCCCAGAACCGTTAGTGCAAGAAATCCCAATCGCACGCGACCCAAGCGAGCCCTCTCGACCAGCCGCGTGACAGATGTCCTGTCCCGCCTGCGGAAAACTCGCCGAATGTCATCGACTTGATGCCTTCGGACAATTCTCGTGATAATTGTCCGGCGCACAAATGACATACGAGCCTGTGTCGTTCCGGGGCCATTCGGTATCATGATACTGGGTTTGTTGGGGCAGCTGGAGGACATATGCAAGCAGTACCCAGCGAGTTTCTAGCCATAGATCGCAAGGAACGGGCGAACAAGCCGTTCTGCGATCTCGATCTGCGTCCCGCCAAGGATCGGACACACGATTTCGAGGACGTGGTCATCGAGTTCGATCCTGAACGCGCAATGCGAGAGGCCTCTCGCTGCGTGCATTGCCCTGACCCCGCGCCGTGCATGTTGGCGTGCCCCGCGCACAATGACATTCCGTCGGCGATGTGGCTCATCGAACAGGGCAAGTTCATTGAGGCCGCCCGGTTGTATCACCGGACGAGTTCCCTGCCTGAGATCTGCGGACGCGTATGTCCCCATGAGCAGTTGTGCCAGGGCTCATGCGTTCACAATAAAGATCACGAGCCCGTCCTGTGCGGCGAACTGGAGGCCTTCACGGTTGACTTTGAACGCCGCAGCCAGGGCTACGAGATCCCGGTGGGCGCGCCGACTGGAAAGAAAGTTGCTTTGATCGGGGCGGGTCCGGCGAGTCTGGCGTGTTCCGACATGCTGATCCAGAAGGGGCATCATGTCACGATCTTCGAGGCGCGGCCCGTCTCGGGGGGCCTGCTGGTGTACGGCATCCCCAATTTCAAACTGTCCAAGTGCGTTTGGTTCGAGAAGTGGGAGGAGTACGAGCGAGCGGGCGTGGAATTCGTCCCGAACACATACATCGGCAAAGACAAGACGATCGATCAGTTGTTCGCTGAGGGCTTCGAGGCGGTCTTCATCGGAGTCGGCTCCGAGGTTGATGCGAAGATGGAAGACACGCCGGGTACGGATCTGCCGGGCGTCTACCAGGCGACGGACTTTCTGATTCGTGGCAATGTCTCCCCCAAGCTGCTGCCGGAGGACATGAGGGAACCGCTGCTCGTCGGCAAACGCCTGGTCGTCATCGGAGGCGGCGATACCGCCTCGGATTGCCTTCGCACGGCATTGCGTTTGGGCGCGGAGGAGGTCACGTGCCTATACCGCCGCACCGAAAAGGAGATGCCGGGAGGGCAGAAGGATCGGCAGATGGCACGGGAAGAGGGCGCGAAGTACCGGTTCCTGACGCAGCCCGTTAAGTTCATCGCCGGTGAGGATGGCCATCTGGCGGCTGTGGAATGCATCGAAATGGTACTGGGTGAACCCGATGCAAAGGGTCGTCGCCGGCCGGTGCCCGTCCCTGACTCGAATTTCAGCGTTGCCTGCGATACGGCCATCTTGGCGCTTGGCTACTGGCCCGATCCAATCCTCGGGAAGACGACGCCTGACCTTGAAACCCATAATTGGGGGCTGATCTCGGTGAATAACAAGGATACAGGCGCCACGTCAAGGCCCGGCATCTTCTCTGGCGGCGATTGCGTCACCGGCCCGGATATCGTCGTCACGGCCATGGTCGCGGGACGCAAATCCGGCACGGCCATCGACGAGTACCTGAACGGTAAGTAGGGATTGACGGCGCAAACATGAAAAACGGCGGGCGAGCTCGCCGTTTTTCGATTCTGACAGGATGTAACCAACGAGGCATGATGTTCGGCACTGACCGCCATGCTGGTTGCGGCCTACAATCACATTCAAGGAATTGAATGTAATGACTTTCCCAACACCGATCCCTAAGATCTACCGAGAGCAGGCAGGCCTGTTTCGTGCCATGGGTCATCCGGCGCGCATCGCGATCCTCAACCTCCTGCAGGATGGCGAGCAGTGCGTATGTCACCTGGAGGCTATGCTCGGGCTGCGTCAGAGCTACATCTCGCAACACCTGATGGTCCTGCGTGAGGCCGGCCTGGTCGTCGACCGACGCGATGGGTGGAACATCTTTTACCGCCGCACGCCCGCCGGCAATGCCATGCTCTCTGAAGCCCTGAAGGTCGTCGCGGGAAAGCGGTCTCCAGGGTTGCCACACGCGCGTGCTGGAGACGACTGCTCCTGTCCAAAGTGCTCAGGACAAGGGGCAAAGCCGGCGGTGTCGCACCATCGGGCCACGAGCAACGCCCATGCCTGAGCTCGTCTTGAGGCTGCTGCAGGGCGGGCTGGGGAACCTCGCGGCCTATCTTGCGGCGCATGTGCTACTCTGCCTGGTGCCTGCTTTCTATATTGCAGGTGCCATGACTGCACTTATCCCCAAAGAGCCGGTCACGCGGCTGCTGGGGCGCAGCGCGCCCAAGTGGATCGCCTACCCGGGCGCGGCGTTGGCTGGCTCAGTCCTTGCGGTCTGTTCATGCACCATCGTGCCGCTCTTTGCCGGGATCTACAAGAAAGGCGCGGGGCTCGGACCCGCCGTCACGTTCCTGTTCTTCGCGCCTGCAGGCAACATCCTGGCCCTGGTCTACACTGGCGGCGTCATCGGACTGGACCTTGCGCTTGCCCGCCTGTTCCTCTCGCTGACATTCGGCATTGGCATCGGGATGATCATGGCGCTGATCTTCTCGCGCGCGGATCTTGCCCACGACAAGGAATCCGATGCCTTGTTCGCTGGACAGGGGAAGATGCGAGGCGCAGCTTTGGTGTTCCTGCTCATCCTCGTGGCGCTGCTCCTCGCCGGCACGTTCAAGATTGGCCTGCTGACGGATGCTTACGCCCAGATCACTCTTCCACTCGCCGGCATAGATCGCTTCCAGGATGCACTCTTTCGGCTTGTGCCCTACGACCTCAGTAAGGGGCAGGAAGGCGTCACGGCGCAGGGCGCGATTCTCATCGGCCTGCTCGTTTTCATCGGCCTGGCCTCCTGGCAGGGACTCGACAAAATCCATGAAGGCTACAACGCCTGGACGTGGATTGCGATGAGCTTGGTCGGTCTTACCCTGTTGACCGCGGCCTTGGGAATGTCGCCGCATGCAGGTGGCCTTGACCTGCAATTCACCGGGCGGTTTTTCGGCGTCTTGCTGGCACTGGGCGCGCTTACATGGCTGATGTTCAGGCGCTTGAGCAGAGACGAACTGCGCGACTGGCTGTGGGAATCCTGGCGTTTCGTGAAGCAGATCTTCCCTCTGCTGGTGGGCGGAGTATTCGCAGTCGGGGCAATTCGTGTGCTGATCAAGCCCGAATGGATTCAGACGCTTGCCGGGAACAACACTATTCTGGGCAACCTGGCCGGCGTGCTGTTCGGCGTGTTCATGTACTTCCCGACATTGGTTGAAGTGCCCATCGCCAATATGTTCCTTAGCCTCGGCATGCACCGCGGTCCGCTGTTGGCCTACCTGATGGCCGACCCCGAATTGAGCCTGCAGAGCATCCTGATGATCTCGGTCATCATCGGACGGCTCAAAGCGTGGGTTTACGTTGGCTGGGTGGCGCTGTTCAGCACGCTGGCCGGTCTCATCTATGGCGCCTGGGTGGACGGAACACCTCTTGGATTGCTGGCCATGTACCTCGCTGTGCTCATGGCTATGCTTGGCTTTGCTCTTTGGCTCGTAGGGCGCCGAAATCACCAGAAGATGATGGCCGCAGAATCTGCATCAACACATTAGCAATGAACTGAACTTAAGAAAGGAGAATCCCAAATGCTTACCATCAAAGTTCTTGGACCCGGCTGCTCGAACTGCAAGGCGCTCGAAAGGGTCGCCAAACAGGCTGTGGCCGCGCTCGGAATCGAGGCCGAGATCATTAAGGTGGAGGACTTTTCCGAGATTTTGCGGTACGAGATCCTCGCCACGCCCGCCCTTGTGATCAACGAGAAAGTCGTGGTTTCCGGCCGCGTTCCAGGCGTCGACCAGGTGACTTCTTTGCTGGCAGACGCTGTCACCCAGGTTGCCTGAGCCGGTGCATTGCCGCTTGGTGCCGGCTAGGCCGAGATCCGCTTGGCCAATTCGCAAGCAGGCAGTTAGACTCTGAAGGGAGGGCACGATGAAGATCGAGATCCTGGGGACGGGCTGCCACAAGTGCATTGAACTCGAATCCTTGATCGACGGAGTGTTGATTTCTCTGGGCAAGACAGACGTCGAAGTGGTTCGGGTCAGTGATGAGCGGCAAATTCGCCATCACATGCCCCTGGACGAGATTCCGGGCCTGATCATTGACGGCGTGCTGGCAAGCACCGGAGAGGTGCCGACTCGAGAGCAGTTGGTCGAATGGCTTTCGGGTGTCTCGGTGCCTGGCGCCGGGTAGCAGCACAGCCCTGCAGGATCTGGCGGGCGCCGGCCGAGGGCCGCTCTCAGCCTGCACGGCACGCCAGTCGTACTCTAACCTGACGCCACCACGCGCGGCGTGACGAAGCACGCAGACGTTGCTGGAGAACCAATGAGTCTGATCGCATGCCTGCTCCAAACACCGCACACATTCGCAATCGTGGGAGCCTCACAAGATGCCTCCAAGTATGGGCATGAAGTCTTGGAGGCGCTCACTGTGAACGGACATCGTGTTCTGCCCATCAATCCAAAATACAAAGCGATCGGTGGCCAGACTTGCTGAGGCTCCGGCCTTTGGCTGAGAGAAGTAAGCGATGAAGAGACAACTGAGTGTGGTAGTCGAGGATGAGGATGTCATTGAGTTGATGCGCATCCTAATGGATGATGACGCCGACGGCGCACTGGTCTTCCTGAAGCAGCACTTCAAGGGAAAGGCTCGGGACCTGCTCGAAGGCGGCTGAAAGGTGATGATTGAAGTGCCCGGTGCGGGCACGCTGAAGGTCAGCCATAATCTGTTCAAGAAGTGATATGTACCTTGAGTCGATAGTGCTCACGAGGACGCTGCCTTGCCTGGCCGAGCCCGGAAGGATCATCGTCATCGGCAAGCCAACGCGCCCGCTGCAGGACGTCCTCCCCTATCTTGCAGCGCTGCCGAGGATCATCACCTGGAATCCGGAAGCGCTGACGCTCACCTTCCGCCGACCTCGTGGTTTCATGACACTATATGACGACAAGGTCTACATCACGCAGGTGGTGGATACAGCAGAAGGACTGGAGTTGTTGGACTCCCTCACGGAAGCTGTCAACGCGGTCTGGGAAAGACGCGCCAAGCTGACCGCCGTCACTGCACAGAAGCGTGCCCCGCGGCATCTGGATATCTGGGAGTTGCTGCCGCGCATCAACTGCGGTCAGTGCCACGAAGCCACGTGTCTGGCATTTGCCGTGGCGGTTCTGCAGCAGAAGCGCCGATTGACCGAGTGTGCACCATTGCAGTCTGATTCCTTTTTCGCGGATCGAAAGGCGACCCTGGAGGCCATGTTATGATTTGCGACTCGCCGAGGGAAATCCCCGCGGAAGTGCTTGGGGAAACGCGTCCAGCTCTGGTGTCCAGGACGGCCCCCGACCGATCCCATGGTCCACTTGGGCGGAGTGCGCATTGCCATTGCTCGCGAAATCCCCCCTCTGCCTACGCAGATTGGGTAGTACATTCAAGTCCGGAGGATTCTCATGTCTCAAATACCAGTCGGCCGCGCCCCCACCGTTGGATTATTGAAGCGGCTCTCTTTCCTCGACCGCTATCTTACGCTATGGATCTTCCTGGCGATGGCAGTGGGCGTGGGGATCGGCTTTTTCTTCCCTGAGGGAGTCCAAAGATTCAATGCCACGGTCTCGGTAGGAACAACCAACGTCCCGATTGCGATCGGGTTGATCTTGATGATGTACCCACCGTTTGCCAAAGTGAAGTACGAGGATTTGGGGGATGTATTCCGCAACAAGAAGGTACTGACGCTGTCGCTCATCCAGAACTGGGTGATCGGTCCTGTACTGATGTTTGCGCTGG
>Ga0214473_10009238_pt1 | contig 11657 bp, 19 predicted proteins | sample RVTome_7_FD_203509 | JGI IMG/M metagenome (GOLD analysis project Ga0214473, IMG submission 203509) | Soil microbial communities from uranium-contaminated site in the Upper Colorado River Basin, Wyoming, United States - RVT98D197 | ecosystem: Environmental > Terrestrial > Soil > Contaminated >...
TTTGGGGTGAGAGCTGTTCGGGACAAAGGCCCGAGGTCGGGCGGGGTAGCCCATCAATAAAGTGACCGTTGCTCTCACGTATCAGCAATTCCTGACGGACAGCAGCGCCGACGCGCGCGACCCACTGACAAGTGCCCTCGATGGTGCAATTGTCCTCATCAGCTTGGCCGACAACGGCGCTCGATCGTGGGTGATCGAGCGAACCGTTCCCATAAATTTGCGGTTCTTGACTTTTTCAGTTTCTGTTCTGTGCTGCTTGCAATATCTTTCAACGCTGCCTCGGCCGGCGAATTTGGTTCGATCCGATTCCAAGATTTTTCAAATGGAGATTCGTACGCGTCGATGCGCAGCAATAGCGCAGCAATTCAACTATCTTGTCAAACGCGTCGGCAGGCGATGGCTCAACCGAGCCAATCCTGATACGTCGCACATCCTCCATTTTCCGACGTGATCCCGAGCGGCCGTCGGTCTCTTGCACTTCAACAGTCAACTCGCAGCACGCGCGCGCAAGAAAGCAAACACGCAGCAACAGCAGACAGTACCGATGCGATTTTGCAAAAATATCAAACAACTGCTTTTTTGCGGTCCCCGACCGCTGGCCGGGGCACGCTCTTTCGCGCGTCAGTTCGGCCGCGCGACCGAGCCCCGCGGCGGCGGCGCGCGGGACTCGGCCCTTCGGGTGTCGATCGTTGCCGCATTGCAAGCATCGATGTGGCATCGATCTCCCGTCCAACTTTATGATTGCGCGTCCGGAGCTTCAACGTGATACGGGAGTCGGCTCGACGAGGCCCATGATAAGTTCGCTCGGCCTCCGACAGTCGCCCAATTTTTGCAGCGCAACGAAATCGCCAGCTTGAATTTAGCGTTCGCTATCGGTCCCAAGAAGCTTTTTCATTATCGCGCAAGGTCAGCATGACCGCTTCACTCGAATGAACAGACATGCCCGGCGGTGATCTGCTAGTCCGAGTCCTGCCATGTTGGACCGCTCCGTGTTCGCAGGGGGTCGGTACAGCCATAATTCTTAGCGCACTGCCAGCTTATCCCAGGTGTTACGTACGCGTGTGGACCACCCCCGCCAGTTCCCGCTGACAACGTCCCAGTTCACCATCGGCCGCTGTTCGGCGCTGGTCTGAGCCGTCGGGTCGGAAGGACGGGTCGTCGATGCGTCGTACACGTAGGCGAATCCGATCGTCAGAAAGACTCCGAGAATAATTCCGAGCATTACGCGCATGGCATTCATTCCTCTTGTGGTGTGCCTCATAGCCGCTGCCCAGGGAAACGCGCGGAGGCCGTTGTGGGTCCTGACGGATATGCCTCCCAAGAGTCTCATCCCGGGCGCAGGATGAGGTTTTTTGGCAGGGACAGCCTATTCGCTACGCACGGCAGCATAGGATTTGCGTGCCATCGCTTTTTCGGCGAGACACTGGCTCGCAACATTCACACTTGCGGATGCCAAGGGCGGGCTGAAAGCGGGATCGCAGCCGACGATAATCGTCGGCTGGCGCGCAGGTTCGATCGGTATTTCGCGCGCCGGCGGTGCGCTCAGCGAACGGACGGCATCACGCTTCGGATGCTTGCTGACATTGAGGAGCAGGCGGTCGCCCTTGAGCGTACGGTTGACGGAGTACAGCGGAGCGGACGCACCGGCAGACGCGGCAAAGCCGGCGGGAGTCGCAGCTTGCCCAGGCATGGCCGGCCCCACGGCGGCCGGAGGCGCCAGATAGTCAATCGCCAGCAAGCTCGCGAGGCTGGCGGAAAAATATATGCTCAGACCACGCATCGACTCTCTCCGAGATCCGGGCGATTGCCAATTTTTTGCATAGCTAGATGATCGCGCGGATAACGTTGGACCGCGGTGATTGGTTCCATAGAAATAGATACTGGCTTGATGGAACACGCCGCCTGGGAGGCCTCCAACTGAGACTGGCTCAGAGCCTCAGCCGGGCCAACGCACCTTCGATGAGACGCTGACGGTCACGCTCGCCCTTTTTGGCCATGTCGACAATGTGTTTAGCAAGCACCGTGCGAGCGGCTTCGGCGTCGCCATTCAAATGGCCGTTGCCCTCTAGGCGCTGCCACGCACCGTCTAGGGCGTGGTCTAGAATACTAATGATCTCGGGGCCAAACGCTTCCGTCTGGTCATTCGCTTCAGTCTGTTCATTGAGACGGGACATTTTCTCCCTCCCGTTTGTTTGAAACCTCCGCGCATGACCGCAGCGGACTCTAAAACGCAAGAGACGTCTGTATAGAATTGCTCACCCTCGGACGGGCTGCCAATTATGGCGATTTCTGCAAAGTACCTGGTCAATTTGACACAGACCCCCGCCGGTAACGAGTGAACAATTGCACGCCAACTGCGCCCTATTGGCGAAGGAAGGAAAGCCCATGCGTTCGCAACATATGTCCTTCGATATGTCCCTCGCCCTCGACGCAACGGACGCCTGCCCGATATGCAGTGCCAGGATCAGGCTTACGGAGGTCGAACCGCATCCAAACCGTCATGGGCTGGAAATTCATGGTTATAGCTGCGAATCTTGTGGCCCGGTAAAATTCTTGGTCGTGATGCATCGGATCGAAGAAGAGCCGCCTCTGTTGAGGTTGATGTAGGCTCATTCAGCACTGGTTTGTTCGCGCCTTCGGACGTGGGCGATGCACTAGAAGCTGCGACTAGAAGCTGCGGTTTCTCATGCAGGACAAGCATGCGCTTGGCAATGTCCAGTCCCTGTCAACAGCGTCGGAACAACAATGTCCGTGCTTGGTTTGCTTAACCCCCCAGGTCCGGAAGTCGAAGGTGCCGGTCGAAATCGACGTTTCGCGCTCACGTGCCCGGTGGAGGAGCTGTCCTCAGCATCATCAGCCGACATTCTGCCGACCATGAGGAGTCATCAGTGTGCCAAGTTGAATCATCGTGCGGGCGGTTCGGGAATCCACGGAGAGTCAGCCAATTGGCGGATTGGTGCTAGTATCTGATCCTTGCCGATTGACTCGAACCAGGCGCGGAAGTCGCCCTCGCTCATTCTCTCGTCGCCCTTGCCCTGGATGGAGTTTGAAACAGCACCAGGTTCTTCTCTTACAGCATTGGCGTCTAATGTAACTGCCGTCTGTGCGAGTGCTCTACCGTTCAGTGTTGCGCCGGTCTGTAACACAATCCCTGTTTTACCTAAAATATTTCCATTGAAGACGGCCGTCGTTGCAAGAGTCGTTGCTCCAGCAACCTGCCAGAAGATGTTCTTGGCCTGTGCGCCGCCTCTGAGGATTACCTTTTTGCCAGAGCTGATATTCAGAGTCCCGGCTATCTGGAATATCCAGATGGCATTTTCGTCGCCCCTGAGAATGACATTCGTTGATATTGTTACATTAGAACTCCATTTGTAGAGTCCATGTCGAATTACCAACCCACCAATTTCTCCGTTACCCAGTTCAGTGGCTTTGGGATTTTTTCGCCCAGCGGCGTTGTCGTATGCCCTTTCCATGTGGAGTACCGCCGTGATGAGCCTGCTAGGGGTTGGATCCGCATAGTCGGCTGCAAATACCTTTCCAGTCACAAGAGTTGATCTCGAAAATCGACCAAAGCGACTCAGCTTTAGCCCAAATCCCGTTATGGCAGTACTGTCGATTGGACTCACTCCAATATGTCCGACAATTGCGGTGACTCCAGTGGTTGTAATTCCAGCTTTTGATAGGATCACATAATGGCCCGCTCTTCCAAGATTTACCGGCCGGACGGCGTCGGCCGGGTGCCCGTACGCTAACACAGGTATACCAAGCACGAAGAGGATGGCAAACAGTGCCGTTGAAGCCTTATTGAAGGTTTTCGGCAGATGGGCAGATCTGCTTACCATCGTGCACTCTCCTCTGGCTGGTGCATCGAAATACATTCCATCCGATAAAACTACGCACATGCCAAACTGAAAACTGTGCAAAATTGCTCACACATCGGATGACATTCATTTGGAACCAAAAGGGATGCGGCCGCGTTCTCATGCAGGCCTCTGCACCGATTTGAACCAACGATCCAGTTGTGGCAGCCCAGGCCTCACACATGCAGGAGAGTTACTATGAAAGACATTACACTGACTCTGCTTGCGGCAGCGGCGATTGGCGCAGTTTCGGTTGGCAGCGCCTCCGCGATGCCGTTGAACAGCCTGCCGGCTGCACAGGGCGAAAACCACGTTCAGAACGTCCGCGTTGTCTGCAACCAGAATGGACGATGCTATAACACCAGGCATCGCGCCTACCGCTCTGTGCGCCACTACTATGGGCCGCGCGCCTACTATGGCGGACCGGGCTACGGCTATTACGCCGGACCGGGCTACGGCTATTATCGCGGACCGCGTGCGGGAGTTGGTATCGGCCCGTTCGGCTTCGGGGTGTGGTAGCCCACGGACAAGTTGCAACCGTTCAACAGACGACCTGCCGGGCATGAAGCCCGGCAGGGTCGGCGATTGCCCTAGCGAGCACCGCATCTGAGCCAGGGTCTGACGGCGAGGCGAGCGCGGTGAGAGACCGTTGCTGTGACGGGGCCCTAGCTTCTTTCTTCTGATCAAACTCAAATCCCGTCCCAAGGACCCCTGTGGGTCATTCGCGTCGGTTTCGCGATGTTGGACATGAGTCCGCTCATCCCCCAATGGCAGCGGCGAAGCGGACATGGCCGCACTTCGCGTTGGTGCCAAGTGACTTGAGGCAGCTTCCGCTCACCCGCATGTCCTCCAGCTCAACTTCGCCAACGGATTTGTCACTTCACGCGTGTGCTCAATGAAGATCTGCGCTACCGGACTAGGCGTCCGGTTCTTCAAGCTCACGATCCCGACGGACCCTGGGCGGATACCAAGCGAGCGGGCCGCCTCGAAGCAGCTAAGTTCTAATCTGCGGTTGATCGCGCAGAACCACGTTCAACAGGGAACTGTGGACGGCAATGTGACCGTTGTAGTCAATAAGGCCCAATTGCCGAAATCTATTCATGAAAAAACTGACGCGAGATCGCGTCGTGCCGATCATCTCCGCCAGTGTCTCTTGGCTGATTTTCGCTATGATTGGCTCCGGCCGACTGTCCTTGCCAAAATTCGCCAGAAGCAGGAGGGTCCGTGCCAGCCGTTTCTCGCTCGAATTGAAAAGTTGATCGACCAGGTCCTCCTCGACACGACTGTTGCGAGCCAAGAGGTGCGAGATAAATAACTCGGCAAACGCTGGCTCTTCGTGGATCACGCGGGTGATGTCTGCTTTTGATATTCGCGCGATCACACATTTCGTCATAGCGGAAACCGTCGCGAGCCGCAGCGTCTCTCCGGCTAAGCATCCCTCGCCGAAGAAATCGCCGGTTTCCAGAAGTGCGATTATGGCTTCCTTCCCCTGTTCGGAGATGACGGTCTTCTTAACTTTGCCGCTCTGAATGTAGAAGACGGCACTCGCAGGATCGCCCTGCGAGTAGACAATTTGATCCTTCCGATAATCGGCAATGGATCGTCCGCCGTTCACTTTCGAGAGAAACACTTTGGGATCGAACGGAAGCTTTCTTTTGCGTTTCATTGCAGGCCCTCATTATCGCGAGGGATAGAGGCCACGTCAGGCCACGTCAGCCCCCGGTCAATCCCAATTGTGAGCTATTTGAGGGTATGCTGTCGGTAATGAACATTACCTTTTCGGCGGGCATTTGACATTTTACACGTATGTCTTGGGAAGGTGAAAAGCGAGGCGCGTTCTGACCAACTGATAACATTCACAGGATGCCTTCGTGAGGCCCGGCCGATCCAGTATCGTGACTTGCCGTCGGCCGCGCGCAATCAAACCGGCACCTTCCAATTCCCGGGCAGCATTCGTGATGGTTGGCCGCTGGACACCCAGCATTTCGGCGAGCAGGCCCTGAGAGATCGACAGTACGTCGTCGTCACCGCGGTCACGCATCATCAGCAGCCAGCGCACCAGCCGCTGCTTGAGGCTGTGGGCACCGTTGCACGCTACTGACACCATGACCTGCTCGAGAAAGGCGTGGATGTAAGCGTACATCAGTTTTCGGAAGGACGGCATCGACTCCATGGCCCGTGTGAACGCCGCGCGCGACATCTTTGCGGTACTCCCCGGGATTTGGACGAGAAGCCGGATGGAGGAGCTCCTGGCACCGAAGATAGCTTGCACACCCGTGCAACCCTCCCGACCGATCGTCGCCATCTCAATGACACTGCCGTCCGAATAAACCGCCACCGCCGAGACGACACCGCTATCGGGGAAGAATACATGGTCGAGCGAACTGTCAGCGTCCATGAGGACCTGCCCGCGGTGGCAGCGAATCTGTTCAAGCTCCGGCATGAGCCGCTTGAGATCGCGGGATGGGAGGGCGAGTAACAGCCGATTACGAGGCCAATTTGATAAAGTGTTCACACCCTTAAACCGCGCTCGGTTCGCTTTGGTTCCATAAGGAAGCGCGGTGTGATGCCAGTCCATGGCTTTGCGTTCAACGCTTAGACCCCGGAATGTGTCCGACAAGGATCGGTCGCGTCATTTCGAGCGCGGCGTCGGCATGACGGCTTCACCCGACCGGACATACGCCGCGGCTAGACCCGATTACCGAACGAAAGGAGACGTGTCTCGAAAGAAGCAGATCCACATTGAACGAGTGGCTGGTCGACGCCACTCCACGCTGCGGCAAGCGCAAATCCGCGAAAAAAGCCCGGCGCAAGCTGGGCTTTTTCCCAAACAGAACACGTCGAACTTCCCGCGATCGATTACTCGATGATCTGCACAATGCGGTGCGTGCGTGGATCGACGAGCACGGTACGGCCGTTGACCACGGTATAGCGGTAGTTCTTCACGCCGTACTCGGTCGGCACATCATAGTAAGTGATGCCAGTCGAAGGCAGTTCCGCACCGATCGCTACATTCCGGTCATAGGAATAGGAAGACCGCTTTTCCTGCATGACGTAAGTGCGAAAGCGCGGGCGGGTCTCGTCGGAGATACCGCCGATGATGAAGCCACCGACGCCGCCGACTACGGCGCCCACAGGGCCACCGACAATCAGGCCGCCGACCGCACCGGCCGCGGCACCGGTCGTTGCCCCACTCTGAGCGTTTGCAGCGAAGGGAATTGCCAATGCGGCGACGACCGCGCCGGCCATCAATATGCGATTCTTCATCATACACTCCTGTTGGTGACCGACGGCATGCTGGCGTCGGGCCTCATTCAAATGAATGGGATGAACGTCAACGCGCGCAGGCCGATAGAGTTCCACGATCCAGCCCGCGCATGGTGGCCGCGATCGTCTGAGCCACCGGCATTCAAATTTACGGCCCCATAGTGGACATCGGAAACGTCGTCGATGTGAATAGCTGAGCACAAATATGGAACTTACTGTTATGCCGAAGCGTTTCCTAATTTAACAGCGCCGCGTCTTCATATTGAAGTCGCGCATGCCTCATTCGGAAATCCGGAGTATACAAATGATTTTCTACATTATCGGCGTCGTGGTCGTAGTAGTCATAGTTGCAAGCTTCTTCGGATTGCACGTTTGAGCAACTGAGGCGGCTTGTCTGAAATCGACGAGCATACGCGCGCTACGCTGAAACGTCGGCTCGTCGATGCGCCGAATGATAGGCTCTATTCGAGCGAGGACCATCTGGGCACTGCATTGCTAGCATGGGCATTGCTAGCATGGTGGCCTCAGCGCATGCGGGTCCAAATTTGCGTCTTGCCCAATAGCGGGAAGAGCACAAATGCGCGCACGCGCAAGGTGCCATTAATCCTCGATCGACATCAGTGCACGGTACTCCACGCCGTCGTCGGGATTGTAAATTTTACCGTCCTCCCATGTACGCTCGCCGGCGCGGCGAAGACCCTTGAGAACTGTGAGCCCGAGAAGGGGCCGTGTGCGCAACGCAGGATCGTCATTCTTCAAATCGACCAGGGGCAGGCCCTGAGCGTCATTGGGCCATCTGAACCAAACGATCTTCCCGCACAATCGGTCGCCGCAGGGAGCGATCTCGACCCGGATGCGCTTGTTCGCGTGCAGCCAGACGCCGACCGGCGTTTGGCTTTATGCGCCGATCGACGTTACGGCAAGCAGCGTGAGGAGCAGAGCGTAGGCAAATCGACGCATGACCTTACGCCTATTTAATGGATAGCCGGACCAAGATCTCGGACCAGTGGAGAGACGTGTGGCCTCCTGCCATTGACAAGCCTTACTTTGCACCTCTTGCGTGGTCCCGATCTTCAAACAACAGTACCAAAAACTTTCCCGATACCAGCGGTGAGAGCCATCGCCAACGCGCCCCAGAATGTCACTCGGGCTGTGGCGCGCAGAACGTTTGCGCCACCTGCTTTTGACGATTGCGCCCAGCAGGGCAAGAAAGCCTAAAGACGCGGCGGACACGATGGGGACAAGCACACTCGCGCGCGAGATCCGCCTGTTCAGTGTCGGATTGCGAACTGACGGACACATACTCGCCGGCCGCCATCGACATGGCGCCAGCCACCAGTCCCGCGACGCCCGCGATCAAGACATCATTCTGCGTTGCGGCCGCCGCCGCGGCGACGCCGACGATCAAGCCTGCGGTCGAAACGATGCCATCGTTGGCCCCGAGCACCGCGGCTCTCAACCATCCGATGCGGTCGGTGAGGTGGTTCTCCGGATGCAGACGAAGGCGACTCATCCGACATCCCGACTGTCAGATCAAAGCCGACCCATAAGAACCAGTACGACGAGAATAATCAGGATGATGCCGATGACGCCGACACCACCGTGGCCGTAGCCGTAGCCGTAGCCGCCGAAGCGGCCACTGAAGCCACCAAGCAAGAAAATGATGAGGATGATAACGAGGATGGTCCCGAGCGACATGATCTATCTCCCGTCACGTTACGTAATATTATGCCTCTTCACACTCCCACTGTGAAGCCCTCAACTCTCCCGGGTACCACCCCGTCGAGGGCGCCATCCGGGAATTGCAGACCTACTTCTTCTCGATGGAGACACCGCTCTTGCCGACGTTGATCTCGATGCCGGTGGTCTTCTGCCGTTCCTGGTAGAGCTGAAAGCCGAAGACTACAGTGGCGACGACGAGCGCGCCGATGATGAGGTAGAGAACGTTGCGGTTCATGATCTGGTGATCCATTCAGGTCGCAGAAGCGCGCTCTACGACCAATCTAAACCTCAGTTGGTCATACACTTGGAGAGAAACGACCAGCTCTTCGGACCTTCAAGATTCTCTTTGCTCGACTGCTTCCGGCAATCGGCCCATTTTGCCTTGTCCTTAGCCCACTCCTTCTGTGCCGAGTTCCACTGCTTTTTTGTCCAAGTCTCGACCCGCGCCGCTGCGGATGGTTTGGACGACGTCGGTGCCGCTGCAATTGACGCTGGAGTCGTTGCGGGTGGGGATGCCGGCGCTTGCGCAAAGGCAACTCCGCAGAAAGCCAGCCCCGCAAGAGCGACGACGGCGGTATTACAGGCGCGAGTTCGATTCACCGATACAAACTCCTTGGTACTTCCGACATCTTTACCGAAGCCGGAAAATGTTTCGTTTCATGCGTTTTGATCGCGAGCGAGCGTCATCGCCACGGGCAATAGGCCACACATTGGAATTCCGTGGGGCCTTCGACCGTCCGCACTGCTTGCCAATGGAGTCGGCAGCCGTCTCTGGTCAATCCATCACAGAATGGCGCAGGAGCGCTGACGTAAGCGTAGGGATAATAGGTCGCTGTACCGAACGCCAGGCTGCCGAGCGCGCTGAGCGCCACGAACGTCCGCCAGCCGCCGTGACGACGCACGCGATGGCGCCCCCGCCAGATCGAATAATGCCGGCCGCCGACCGCGACTCTCCTAGCGCCTCGAATTGACACGCTATGCAGTCCGCGTCTCGCCTGACCGACGTTGCGCTGACGGATATTGCGCTGCCCGGCCTTGCGTTGGCTGGCGGCCTTGCGTTGGCTGGCGGCCTTGCGTTGGCTGGTCGCCTTGCGTTGGCTGGTGGCCCTCCGTTGGGTGGTGGCCCTCCGTTGGCTGGTAGACCTCCGTTGGCTGGTAGCCCTCCGTTGGCTGGTGGCCTTGCGTTGGGTGGTGGCCTTGCGCTGGCCGACGTTCCGTGGGCCGGCGTTCCTTCCCTTCCGTTGGTTCGCTTGCGCTGATATGTCCGTCGCGGTTCCCGAGAAATCTTGGGCTGTTCGCGCAGTGCTCTTGGCGGCGGAACCAGACATGCCTGCAGCTGCGAGCACGAGCGCAGTCGTCAGGATAAATGTGAGCTTACGCTTCATCTCAATATCTCCAGATTTCGTATCAACCCGGCAATGGGCTTTCGCTTCGCAGAAAAAACCCGGAAAAAGGACCCCGGCCGGGGGGGCAGCCGGGGCCCGAACCCGGGCGGTGGGGACAATGGGGGGGAACCACTGATGACGCCCGGAATGGTGCAGTGTGAACAGGATCCGCGCTGGCGTCTGAGCAAGATTGAACACTCTTGCCAACCAGCCAAGCACGCACCCGCGGCGCTTATTTCCCTTTGAGCGTGTCCTTGAGGCCGCCGATGGCGTTCTGAACCTTGCCCTCGATCTGATCGGCCTTGCCCTCCGACTCCAGCTTGGCGTCACCGACCGCCTTGCCGACCACCTGCTTGACTGCGCCTTGGATTTGCTTCGCCGATCCGGCGATCCGGTCCTTGTCCATGACTTTGATCCTTGTCCATGTTTTCATCCGGGATTAGCCGAAGGGAGGGTCCAACCATGCAAGCTTGATTTCTTGCGTACGGATCCTTTCCTAGGGCGGCTCTAGGATTTCAACGTACAGGAGCCCAAACTGTTCCACTCACAAATGAAAATAAATTACACAAATCAGCAGCCGGCACGCATGCACTCGATTGGCCGCAATTTGACCGCGAACAATCTCATGATAATTTGGGGACGCACTCCTCAGAAACTCGGCACCCCGGAGAAACTCGCGATACAAAGGAGACCGTGTCTTGGCGACCAAACCCCGAGCGTCATTCGATCCGAAATCCTTCCTCGCCAAGGTCGGCCGGGGCCGGAGCATTGGCAAGTACCACAAGGGCCAGATCATCTTTTCGCAGGGAGACCCTGCGGATGCGGTCTTCTACATCCAGAAAGGCAAGGTGAAGGTCACCGTCGTTTCCGAGCAAGGCAAGGAAGCGATTGTCGCCACTCTTGGAACGAACGAATTCTTCGGTGAATCATGTCTCGCCGGGCAGGCGAACCGCATATCGACGGCGGCGGCGATCGCTGACTCCGTCATCATGCAATTGGAAAAAACGGCCATTGTCAGCGTGATCCATAAGGAACCGACGTTCTCCGAATTGTTTATTGCCCATCTTGTGGGCCGGACCATCCGCGTCGAAGCAGACCTCGTCGATCAACTGTTCAATTCGAGTGAGAAACGTCTTGCCCGGCTGCTCTTGCTGTTGGCTAACTTTGGCAAGGAAGGAAAACCGGAGCCGATCATCGCGAAAATCAGCCAGGCGACGCTTGCGGAGATGATCGGTACGACCCGGTCCCGCGTGAGTTTCTTCATGAACAAATTTCGCAAGTTGGGCTTCATTCACTACAATGGCGGTATCGAAGTCCACAGTTCATTGTTGAATGTGGTGCTGCACGACCAGCCGCAAATCAAGATTTGAAACTATAAACGTCAGTAGCCGCGTGCCAACGCGTGAATGCAAAGAGCCCGCCA
>Ga0214473_10009239_pt1 | contig 11655 bp, 20 predicted proteins | sample RVTome_7_FD_203509 | JGI IMG/M metagenome (GOLD analysis project Ga0214473, IMG submission 203509) | Soil microbial communities from uranium-contaminated site in the Upper Colorado River Basin, Wyoming, United States - RVT98D197 | ecosystem: Environmental > Terrestrial > Soil > Contaminated >...
TACCTCGTCATCGGCATCGTAGCAAACACGCTGCTCCTATGGTCGTATTACTACGCTAGGTACAAGGTTCCCCCCAGGCCCGAGCCATCAGGAGAGCGGGAGCCGGAGGGGATATGGGTCATCCCGATCCATACCCACCAAGCACCAACACCTAAAAAGGACCTAAACTAATGAACGTAGTACCGACAGTCGGACGCCGGGGAGACCTAGTGGTTCTAAGTGGGACAATGCTCGGGTATGAGATGACGACCGACGAAGCTTGGGAACTGGCGCACGAGATACTAAAGTACGTTGAGGAGATTGAGGAGGAAGAAGAATAGTGTACGAGGTGCGTGTCTCGCCTGAAGTTATTCGGTTGTTGCATCTTCAGGCGCTGGAGTCTTACCCCTATGAAATTGGGGGCTCGCTTATCGGAACGGAGGAAGGGCCAGTCTATGTAGTCCATCATATCGCGGTGACTACATTGTATACACGTCGTACGAGGGGGTCCCTGATTGCAGAAGACGTGGGTGCCTATTGGGATGTAGAGGCCCTAGGGTTAGGCCCCACCCACCTACAGGTGATTGGGGAATGGCACTCACATCCTGATGCAACCGCGGTGCTGTCGCGGGTTACGGATTTGACGCGGTGGGACCGTAGGATGGGAGTAAAGTCGGATGAAGAAGAGATGGAGGATGGGAATCTAGAATGGATAACTGCACTTGTACCATCGAAGACAGGATGTCCTCGGTACTCCGACCGTGTTTACCTAAAGCTAGGAAACCGTATCCGTAAGGTCCGAATAGTCCGACTGTAGATAGAGGTCGGCTAGCTCTCGCTCTAGGCGACGTTTCGTCGCACGCTTCGCGTTCTCGATGATGGTTGAAGGTGGGGCGTCCTTCCGTTTTAGCAGCTCGATGACGTAGATAGCGGTCGAGTGCGCCCATGTTTCAAGGCCCATGGGATTACTAAACCGAGCGCCAGGGTGAGAGTCAGCGACCTCCCGAAGTAGGACTTCGATAAGGGCCTGGAGGGTCTTGATGCTGGCGGCTTTCCTTTTATCCTTTGGCTTTGTCTCGCGACTCATAGTGTGTTATCGTTCTTGAGGCACCACGTCCTCTTGGATGCCATATTTGCCATGCCTCTAATGTCGGCAAGGGGTAGATCCGGCTCGCCCAGTCGTTAAATCCCTCGTCCTGAATGTGCCATCTAGTACAGTGACAGTTAGCCTTATGACTCATTGGCGAATACCGGTCTCCCGGTTTTTACATGTTCCAATGCCATAGAGTTATCGCCGCTAAGGTGGGGAGAGGATATACCCGTGCTTGCCATTGGGCATACGACTCATTAAGCTGCCACCAGATGCGAGGGACGTAGCTACGTACTTTAGTCATCGAAGAGAGCCGGTGAGCAGAACATATATGAGCCCAATCAGAAGGGCTATCAGGTCATACCTGTCTGGTCTCTTAGGCATTCTCTATCCTTTCCTTAGCTCGTATGCAGGAGAGGCTTTTCGAACTTTAGGGCTAGGAGTTCGAGGGCATCCGCCAGGCGCTTGTAGTGCTCCTCTACCGACAGCGTCATGTATTGGCGGTTGTTGTCCACTATGGCGTAGTAGTCGGGGCCAGGGATGATGGTGGCGCACTCGATGCATCGGAGGTCGCCGGGCTGGTCGTGCTCTTTGAATAGCTTGGAATCGGGGTCGTCGGGGGTCTCGGTTGAGTGGACCCATTCCCAGGTGTGTGTTGGTTTATGCGCGGCGGTCATTTTAGATCCCTCCAGTTTTTGCCGGTCTTTATGTTGACGGGTAGCCGCAACCCATGTAAATGCGACACGGGGTGTTCCATAGCGGAGCGTACGATACACCCCAGAGTGTCTAACTCTAAATCTGGCCCTTCTAGTAGATTTGAGTCGTGTACGGTAGCCACTAGGCGTCCGATAGAGGGGCGTTTCTTCAATTCGGACATTAGCCGTAACTGGCCATCGAAAAGTACATCTGCCGCCGTGGATTGCGAGAGGAAATTGCAGATAGCCGGCACTTCGGACGGTATAAAGTACCTCCGTCGCCCAAAGGGATTCTGAATATATCGTTGCTGTTTTACCAAGGAGACAAGCGAGTCCCACCATCGTACGACACCAGGGAATGTAGCAGTCAATCCCTCCAAGGCCACTATCCCCTTTGAGTACGGGATGCCAGTGGCCCCTTCTAGCTTGCGAGCCCCCATACGATAAGACCAACCAAGGGAGATCTTCTTGCACTCTTGCCTCGCTTGCGCTACCTGCACATTACCACGTCGGTACTCTGCCTGCAAATCCTCATAGCTACAGTTAAACCCATAAAGTCCAGTAGTTTGGTCGATACGCCATGTAACATACAGATGCGCGTCCTTAGCGATTGCTTCAGCTAATGCCTCATCCTGGCTAAAGTATTGCGTCAATCGTAGCTCGATTTGGGAGGAGTCGGCCTCCAAGAACGACCAATCGGGGTAGGTCGGGATATAGATAACCCGCGCTTCACGAGGGACGTTCTGATGATTGGGGCCACGGGAGGCTAGACGACCAGTAGCTGGGCCTTTGTCCCGGTTTCGGGCCGAACCCTTCTCGGTGAATTCTTTGTGCTTCTCGTCGCCCCCAAGCACGTAACGCGAGCGTACCCGGCCATCGGGGTCCGGCTTTACATTGAGATGGACTTCTAGTTCCTTGTAGGTACTCCGCCTCAGCAACAATTCGACTGTACCAGTAGAGTCGTGCCGCCTCAAATTCTTCAGCGCGCTTTTGTCGGTCGTGACTTGTTTCGTTTTCGGGTGGTGCTGTTCCGGCAGCTTTAGATGCGTGTAGAGAATAGTTGCGACTTGTTTCGAGGATAAAGCTCCAGATGGGCCAATAGGTAAAGAGTATGGTATGTTCAATTTCTCGCACAACACTGTAAAATGCTGCTTCATATCTGCTGACCACGTCGCTAGGTTGCTGCGCCATTTGTCTTGTATCTCCTTCCGGTGTGCCACATCGAGCTTGATGCCGATCTCGTTAAGCGGGACGATAACAGCCCCTAAGAGGGGCATAATGGACTTAACAAAGAAGTCAAGTTGTCCAGTTTGAGCAAGTGTCGCCTTCTCAACCTCCCAGATCCGATAGTCGTAAGCCGCATCGAGCGCGTTATACCGTAGGAGGTCCTGTTTGACGTGCTTCCAGGCCCACACATCCAGGTACTTAGACCCAAGGTGCCCGAGGTTCACATAGTCGTCGGGGTCCAGAATAGACGCCGCAATCATGGTGTCACGGACACGATCCCACGGTATCTCAAACCCATATGACCGCAGAATCGGGAGGTCAAACGCTCCATTCTGCACGATACGAAGGCCGTCCCCCTGGGGGAACCGCTCCTTGAATAGCTCGAAGTTTTCCCGGTTGGTTACGCCGTGGTCGTAAACGAGTGCTTCGGTAGCGGTAGCGACTGCCCAAGAGAGGATAGTACCGTGGTTGTCCCGGGGCGTCTCTAAGTCGAACGCCCAGTCCGCGTGAGCGGCGAAGAATTGACGCGTGTCCCCGGGAGTTGGGTTTAGTCGGACGCTGGGCGGCGGGTTAACGGGAACACCTGCCGCAGCTTTGACCGCCTTAAGAACTCCGTGGAGGAAGGACTCTTCGTTGCCCGGACTATATAATAGCGCCGCTGGGTGGAGGGTGGGGACGGCGGTAAGATAGCTACCATCAATTCGCATGACTTACACACCAACACCGGACACTGAGACAGCCCACCGCACAAGAAGTAATGCCAGCGAAGCGTTTCTCCACAAGGCGGCAGTACGTAGTCATTTGACGACAGCACGTTCATACGTGTCGGACATATAGGATTAGTAATACTTTCCAAAATAGGAAAACCAAGGCCAGATACACTATGGCCCTCACTTTTTGGCCTTGAGAGTCTCAAAGAGATACCCGTTAACGTTGAACCGGAGGGCACACAGTGCCTCCTCTAGGGGCTCGGTAGCAAGATGGCTGTAGCCGCGATGGTGAAGCCATAGGTCCATGTAGTGGCGGTGCATCGAGTCAATGTAGATCGAGATGTCCATACCCTTTTGCCAATTGTCGGCGTCTCGGTGACTGCCGTCTTCGGGGGTTTGGTGCTTGAGCATGAATTGCCCGAAGCGCCATTCAACAAGCGGGCTGTTGTAGCCCTCGTACTGCGGTTTGTTGCCCAATGGGCTACGGATGGCACCGCTCTCGGACACCCGCATGGTATTCAGCACAAATTGACCTATGCCCTGATTTGGAGTTTCGGTCTCTTGAATCATCAGGATTTCGTACTCGTTTAGTGAATCAATCCATCGGCTAGCGCCTTCCTGCCACCCCGCCTCTTTTAGACGTAGGTGTTCGGGGCTACTTAGCAGGACTCGTTGAGCGTTACCGGTTTTCATCCCCATGTCCCTAGCCCACCACCTAGACCGCTCCACCAAGGGCTGTGATCGGATTGCTGCTGCCTAGAAGATTGCTGTAGTTGTTGTATCCATATCAGCAGATTTTTCTGTTGTTCCATTTGGCGGGGCTCTCTATGTCGTCTCGAAGTTCTTCAAGTGCGAATATCACTATGGAGCGGACAGGTTGGTTCGTGCTTTTCGCGTAGTCGTGTAGCCAAGAGTATAGTTCCGAAGACAGTACGATACTCAAATGACGTTTGAGCCCATCCGGCACAGACACATGATACCTCATACCACCGCAAAACACCATATAAAGTAGGAAGTGGATAAGTGCGGAGCCGGGCGGAATGTCCCGGCCCTTCGTAGGGAGCCAGCCTCTTACCAATCCACCCCGGATCGTTTGGCTCCCTAGTCTTCATATGAACCGTCCGATAAATTAGGTGGGGAGGGATCAGGGTTCCCCCAGGCTGTCCCTCCCCGGCAGCGACCGCTGCCTATTCGGACCCTCTCTTTGACGTGACGGCCCGAATGTCGCCGCTCTCGTTAGAGCGGGTTAAGTTGGTTCTTCCACTCCTCGTCTTTTGGGTCTTCCCAACTGGAGATACGGCCTTTGAATGTTAGGCCAGCCAGGTTGGCGGTGTCGCCTTTAAGCGCGTCCATGGTTAAATCAAGGTGCGCTAGAAGGAGCCGGAGGCCCTTGGGGCTACGACCGACCAACCAGTAGTCGATAAGTCGGCCTTGAATCTCTGGAACGTTGTTTGCTGGGTCGTCGGCTGCCACGATTTCGCACTTGGCTACGCAACCCTGCTTGTTGTTGTACGTCGGCATCTTAACGTCTTTTACCGCCAGGATTTTGACGGTATAAACGTCATCTGGGATCAGCTCCGCCTTTTGTAAAGCGTCTAATCCCTCTTGGATTATCATTCGGTTTCCTCCTCATGAGACCCGTGGGATGCGGGTATCCACATCCTACCGAGTCTCGGTTGTAGTGTCAACACTATTTTGGAGTTTTTATGCATGACCACAGTGTTTCCATTCGTCGTTTACTAAAAACCAGAGAATCGCGTGGCACGCCTCGTGCCGGGCTACATATTCGTGGCCGGTTGTATACCGAATACGGCGTTGGTCGGGGCTAAAGCACCCAACCGTAACGACATCCCCACATCGAAACGGGGTTGGCATCTCTTCCCAATAGAACAGCTCGGGGCCGACGCCTAGCGCCGCGTGGACGCCGTAGGCGTTGACGATGTCGGCTTGTCCTAGGTGCCAAGCGTTTATCACACCAGGGGGAACCGTGTACCCTTCGTCAGGCGCAGCAATCGGAGAAGAACACCCAAAGGTCGTTAGCAATAAACTAATGAACATCAAAATGAAAAGGAGCATCGAAACAATAAAAAACGCATCCGCAAAAAACAGCACCCACCAAGACTTATTGACTCTCATGCGCCTCCTCCTTACGATCTTTACTTAACTGTACGCATTTGCTGCACCACTTTGCCTCCCATTCTGGTATATGGTAATTTTTATGGGTGCACCCCCACTTGTTTGCGGGTATAGAAGTAAACATTACTCTTGCGCCACATAGCGATACAAAAGAATCTGGCAAGGCCCAATGATAAAACCAAACACCAGCTATCCCTTCCGTAATTACTAAATCGTTAGCTACCTTGCTTAGGCCCATGGGATTATTACCTCTTTGCGTCCGAAGTATTCTTTCGGGATGGCCCGATAAGGTGTGGCCTTGCGCCAGCCACAGCGGCCACAGAGACCCGGGGGACTAAGGGCCACAGCATCTTCACAGAGCAGGACCGTCCGACGGCAGATCGTACAGGTAACAGAGATCATGGTACACGGGGGTTTAGGGTGTCCCTCTGGTGTGCGCTCTCTGGCACGTTGGTCCCAGTATTTATCCTTGCAGGTTCGGCACCACCCGCGAACTCTCCCGCAGACCTTGGTGTCGTGGCCGTTTAAACAAAAGCGGCTTAGGACTCCTTGCGACATATAGCCTCCTCAGCTAGCGCGTTACGCTAGGACGAGCACTCTAAGCAACAATCTACTCATGCTGCGGGCATTCATCAGTGCATTCCTCTGTACCGAGAAACTGGAACGAGATAGTCTTGCCTCTGACGTACTTTCCCTTTTTGGTGAACTTGGACTCAAAGCGCTCGAAGTACTCCCCAAGATTCTCGTGGAAAACGCCGAGGCAGACGTTCGCCCTGCCGCCACGATAGAGTGGGGTGCGGCCTGCGTGTCTGAACTCTCCATCCGGGGCAAAGTCGCCAGTTTCCCTGTTGGGCAACACGTAAGACACGTAGATCCCGCGACACTCCGTTGCGGCGTGAAGCAGCTCATACCTGCCGTAGTAGTTCTTCTCGTAAACTCTGTACACGTAGTGAAGGCCCATCTTTTGGTCTCCTCAGGTCGGGCTTCACCCGACGACGGGGGCTGTCCCCCGTTTCGACCTAGTTGACAGCCGAGCAGACGCAGGAATCCACATGGCTAATGTCCTGTGGCCGCCCATTCGGACCTACGGCGTATTCGCACTGCTCTGAGAATGCGCCGTCGTCGGTGATGTGAACTTCGAGATTGGTACCACACTTCCACACGTAAAAGTCTGCTGGGCTCCCGCTTACATAGTTCCCGAAGAAGCCACAGATAGCGTCTGGATTGCCACTCCCGCTCGCCGTTGCCCCCTCCAGGGGGGTTTCACACACTGGCCCTGGAGGTAGACACTCACCTATCCACGTGCATGAGTCAGTGTTCCAGACTTGCCCATCACATTCCGCTGTATCATCAGGCGGGCAGGGCGGAGGTGGGGGGCAATCCCAAGTCTGCCCATTCCAGACCGCATCCCCGAATTCGCAGGATGGAGCGCACGTCTGGTCCCCAGGGTTCACAGCGCAAAAAGGGACGCAGGTATCACCTACCAGGACCTCATCCTCTTGACACTCGGGCGGCGGGCACTCACCCACCCAAGAGCAGCTATTGAAGTTCCACTCTTGGCACTCGTTCTCCGGCTCGCCAATGGGTTCACACTGTGGCGGGGGAGGCTCGCACTCGAAGCGGCAAGTCTCTGGGTTCCATGGACAGTCAAAGCTTCCGGAGTCTTCAGGCTCCTCGCACTGCGGAGGAGGCGGCGGGTTCCGGGGGGGAGTACGGCATTCGATAACGCCGATGAAGAAGTCCGCTAGGGTGTAGGCATTGATATCACCCGCCTCGGGCTGGGTCGCAGTGTTGCTTAGGCAGTCGGCCTGTATCTTAAGGCCGCACTGGAGGTTACCCTCGGCTGGGTTGCTGTAGAACGCCAGCTTGACTTGACTACCGTTGTCAAGTACCCGATATACGGCAAGTGACTCTACACCGTGGCTCACGGTGAAGTTGCAGGTGCCGTAGTTACCGCTGATGTCGAGAGAACCCGCCGCCTGCTCGGGTTGGGGTTTGATGGGCTCTGCCTGTGGTTGAGCCGGGCCGTTGGGAAGCGACTCAAATACTGAGGTAGGGCCGATAGGAGTTGTAGAGTCGTTGGTACAGGTAATAAAGGTCAACAGAACCAGGGGACACAGTCGTTTCATGTGGTACTTGCCTTTCAGGTTGTGGTTGGGGAGTTTCGCTTTTTGTCTATCTTGGTAAAGAGTGATGCTAGGTCGCAGACCTCGTAGGGGGTCGCTAGGGCGCCTGAACGGTCCTTAGCCATTGTGGCAGGTGTCTCCTGAGTCCGTAGAACCCGTTTCCAGTCAACAATGGAAGGTTTACCATCGGGGTCCTTCCCGACGACGCGCTGGCGCTCGTAATGGAGCAGAAAATCGACCATACCAGCCACGTCACGGCCCGCGGCACCGACGAGGTCTAGACAAAGGCGCTCGACTTCGGGCTCGATTGTTTTTAGTTTATCCTGACAAAGGACGAGGCCCCAAGCCTTTGTAGCTAAGACTTGGCGTCTAAAGTGGTCAAAGTAGTCAATCGCTAGGCCGGAGATTTTGCCGCCCACTTTCATCCAATCGGTGATCTCGATTTTGTCCTTCTGGATATGGGACTTAAAGAGCTTCATCGCAGTGGTATAGGTGTCTAGGACGTAGAGGTCTTTATCTGGGGGGAGAGTCCACATAGCCGCATGGAGTTTTGCAAACGACGTTATGTCGCTAGCGGAAGTCAGGTTTTGGGGGCTGCCTCCCCGCTTTATCCATGCGTTCTGTGCGGACTCTAACCCCCCGTCCAGGTCGATAACATGAATCCGAAACGTAAGGGGCGCCGTAGCGATTAGAGATGTTTTGCCACATCCTTGGTCGCCATAAATCGCCATCAACCGGCTGCCGAACGACCGGTGCTCAAAAGGGGTATCACTCATCGTCTTTTCTCCTTACCTAAACAACCGGCACATACCCATATCGGGGTCGTTGGATCGGGTAGCCCAGGACCAGGTTTGTACGACCGTCCGCAGATTGCGGGCAGTGTCGTCAGACGGACTAGGTGCCATACTACGAGACCCCCTCGGCGGCGTCGGAGGGCTTGGAAGGCGGCGGTGTTGGGGGGAAGATGCCATCGGCGAATCGGCTCCGTTTTATAGCGTCGATTACGTAGTCGTCGTCCAGCGGTACTAGGCCGACCTGCGGGTCCTCTGGATCTAATTTGCCAGAGCAATAGGGGGCCATCCGGCAATCGGGACAACTGTTGTAGTTGGGCTCCCACGCTAAGTTGTTGATGTCGCGCCACTTCATCTCGGCCACGAGGCCCTCTGCGTATCGGATCCACTCTCCCTTGAGAAACGGGGATTTGGAAACTGCCCGCCACGGATGATGCGTGAAGTTGTGGATTGGTTGCGGATAAGGATCGTCCCACTTGGTAGAGTTCTTTCTTGTCACAACTACGGGTTCAATGTAGACACCAGCGACCGGTTTGTCAAGTGTTTTTTCGACGGCGATGATTTCGGCGGTAGTCTGAGGGTTGAGTGTCCACTTATTGCTCCAATTGCTGTCATCGCGGGAGGTCGTTTTGCGCTCGACTACCCAGATTTCGCCGGTCTCGCGGTGTCGGACCACCTTATCGGGGATCGTATGGAGGACAAACGTTGGGAACTCGACTTCCAGCGGTTGTTCTAGCATCAGTGTTTCATAGGTGGTAGTAATTCCGTAATCGGTTAAGAAGTCCTCGTATTTTGGGAGCCAATGATATTGGAGTTCGTCCACTAGGTACTTTAGGGTCTCGGAAAACCCGACCCCGTAGGTTGCGGCGTTACGGATTTTGTTGGCAGCTTCCTGCAGCGCAGGGTAGGTTAGTTGCTTGGCGTCGTAGGCCGCTGTCATGGCATGGTACAGAGAACCCTGGATGATGGGGACCGTTAAGAAGGCGCGGAGGGCATCAAGGCGCTTAACGGCGGTCCACCGATAGAGCCGGGGACACGTCTTGAAAGTCGCAAGACGGCTAGAGTTTAGGTGGGGTTTATAGCCTGGCGCTTGCCAATGGTGTTCGTAAAGGTCGAGGACATGATGTAGGGGTGAAAATCTATTGGTCAACTAGAGCCTCCATCGTCGCAAGGGCTTCTACAGTTGGAACGGGTTTGCCGCAGGCCGGGCAAAACCGCACGACGCGGTCTGCAGATGCAAAAAGGGTGACCCCGTAGACCCGAAGGTCGTAGTTGATGGTAGGGTTAAGCGGATCGATCACTAGATACACTGCCGCATAGGTTTCCTCCCTATTTTTAACTGGACAGCAGATCCAACAGGTCTTACGAGAGACGGTCATGGTACACTCTCCTTATGCGGTTGACAGATAAGGTAGATGTGCCACGAACGGCGGAGCGGTATGGCGTTCAGCCCGGTGACGTGCGGGAGGCGATACGTGAGCTGGAGGCGGAACGCGGCACCATTACACTGTCGGTCACAAAACGTAAGGAGGAGCTGACGCAGTACCTCCGCCACGTGTATGACCAGCTCGCTAAGTCGTGGAACTATGAGGATATGGCGCATATGCTAGCTACCTTCCACACCGAGATTATAGCGCGTGGCATCGTAAATCCTGAACGCTTCGCGAGGGATGCGGCGAAAACCGCCTCGGACGTGGCGAAAATCGTATATCCTAAGGAGACCGCGTCGATCAAGCGCACTCTCCCAATGGGCGAAACACGGGAGGAGATACTGGCGCGCATCGTGGACCGTCTTCAACTATTACCTCCGGCTAGCATTTCTACGGTGCTCCCAGGGGAACCCGTTGACCTGGACTTGGTCATACGCAAAGCCGGTGAGGACAGCCCCGAGAAGGATCGTCAGTAAAATCCAGCCATCACCCGAGATATAGAAAACCCAGCTCATTACGCCAAGGAAACCAAGACAGCACGCCCCTAACCAGACTGTGGCAAGTATTCGTTTTGTCATCACTGTGCGCCCCCTTTTAGCTTGTAAACCAGAACAGGAGGACCCAGAGGGTCCCTACAAAAATAGTGACGGAGATAGCGATACCTCCGGTTGATGGCTCTTGGCTAGTCATTTGAGGTCTCCTCTTCGGTTAAAAGTGCTGTTAGATGTAGCGCGTCCCGAAATTCCTTGATTCGTTTGCCGTCACCGATATCCCCCCATTCTTTGTATGCCTCAAAAACATTAGCGGCCACTGCTTTGTACACGGCTATTGGTAATGTAGCGTTACACGTCTCACAATGTACAAAGGTATAGTTCTGGGTAGCAACCGCAGAGACGGGCCAGCCCCACCAGGATCCGTAACAACCTCTACCCAGCGTCACGGGGCTCCCCCAGGTTTCGGATAGCATCGGCGATGTTTAGCTCGACGCGGTTGTTAAGGGACTCGGTGTACTTTAGGTCGGTGCCGAGAATGTGGCGAAAGGCTAGTTGACCGAGGGGCACGATTACCTTCAGGTTCTTGTTGAGCTTTAGCTCAGGGATAAGGAAGCGTTTGGCGCACTCACGGATTTCGGCTTTGGTCGGGTCGCGGTTGACAAGGGGTTGAGTAAGGCCAGGGCATTGGGTGCGGCATTGAACAAGGTTCATCTTCTTGATGTGAATGAGTTTATCGGCTTGCCGGGTAGACCACGACTTGGCGGCTTCCCATTTACGACCAGCCGGTCCGACAAGTGGTTGCCCTGCTCTGACTTCTTCAGGGCCCGGAGCCATGCCGACAGCTAGGAGGTCTGCTTTACAACCCCTTGGGCTGGTACATCCACAAGTACAGTGCGGCGGAACGAAGTCCCCATGTTGTTGCGGGTCGTGGTGAGGGGAAGAAGGCTCCAGCATACAGCCGACGCATTCAGGGGGCC
>Ga0214473_10009240_pt1 | contig 11654 bp, 11 predicted proteins | sample RVTome_7_FD_203509 | JGI IMG/M metagenome (GOLD analysis project Ga0214473, IMG submission 203509) | Soil microbial communities from uranium-contaminated site in the Upper Colorado River Basin, Wyoming, United States - RVT98D197 | ecosystem: Environmental > Terrestrial > Soil > Contaminated >...
GTTCCGCGTGACCCCTATCGGTATATCCTCCACTGGCATCAGAAAGGCCGTCAGCGAGGGAAGATCCATCAGCTATCTGGTCCCCAAGGAGGTGGGAGAATATATAGCGAGAGAGGGCCTCTACCGGGGCTGATACATCCCCTTTAACTTTTTATCGCCTTTTGCTATAGTATTGAACAGGAAGATGGCTTTGGATAAAGATAGATATCGGGAGTAAAGGCCTTGTCAAGATAGAAGATATTTTTAACCGTGCACTTCAAAAGGTATCGTCTCTGCAAAACATTGTGGGAGAAGTAAGGGCGACAATCCCGACGGGATATAGATGTATGGATGGGGGTAGGGGCAAACCCTCATGAGGGTTTGTATGCAAGAGGCCTTTAAAGACTCCAAGGAAAAATCGCTCTTCTGCGCAAAAGCAGCCCTGGAGAAGAAGGCCTTCAATGTAACAATATTGGAACTCAAAAAGGCCTCCTCCCTTACCGACTATTTCCTCATCTGCAGCGGTCGTTCCGACCGGCAGGTTCAGGCCATCGCCGAGTCCATCGAGGAAAAAATGAGTGAGCGGGGGGCTCGGCCTTTGGGGGAAGAAGGGATGCGGGAGGGCAGATGGGTTCTCATGGATTATGACGATGTGGTCATTCACATCTTCTATGATCCAGTGCGACGCCACTACGATCTCGAAGGTCTCTGGATAGAGGCCCCAAGGATAGATCCACCGGAGGATAAGGATTGAAATTCAGAGGCAACAATCAGGCAAGGCAGAAGGCAGATTTCTTCCAAAACACCTCTTACCCGCATAAAGGGGGAACATTATGTTCATGAGGATATCTTTTCTCTCCATAATTATTTTTGGCGCTATCTTTATCTACCTCTCGGCCCTCAACCCCTTTGGGGTGACCTTCCAATATTTCAAGGGGAATTACATAGAAACCTCTCTTTCCGTCCTGCTCGTCGCCTCCTTCTTCATCGGGGCCCTGCTCCTTTTCCTCATATATTCAATAAGAGACATCAGGAGGTCACTCAGGGAACGAAAGCAAAAGAGGGAACGGGAACAGCTCTGGGATTTGTTTTATTCGGCCACCGACGCCCTCTTCAAGAACGACCTGCCCAAGGCGGAAAAGCAGATCCTATCGTACCTGAAGAAGAAACCAGATGACCCCCATGCCTATCTCAAGCTCGCTGAGGTATATCAAAAAGGGGGAAAGGTCAAAAAGGCCATCGAAACCCTGGAAAAAGCAAGCGACTTAAAGAAAGACAAGCTGGAGATACTCTTCATGGAGGCCCAGATATACAAGACGGTCAAGGATTATGATGGTGCTGCCAGGACCTTCAAAGAGATCGTCTCCCTCAACCCCAACAACAGAGAGGCGATGAAGGAGTTGCGGGATATCTACATCGAGGAAAAGGAGTGGGAAGAGGCCCTCAAGCTCCAGAGAAAGATTCTCAAGGTAAGCGCGAAGGGTGAGATCGATCAGGAGAAAACGCTGCAACAGGGGCTACACTATGAGCGCGCCAAGCTTATGGCTGAAAAGGGCAAGGAAGAAAAGGGGATAAAAGACGTGAGGGAGATTCTCAAAGAAAATTCCTCTTTTATCCCTGCCCAGGTCTTGCTGGGAGAATTGCTACGGCAAACCGGGAAGACGAAAGATGCGATCAGGGTCTGGCAAAGGGGATTTGAAAAGAGCGGTGAGATTATCTTTTTGAATAAATTGGAGGACCTCTATCTCTCCCAAGAGCACCCTCGAGGTATCATCAACCTCTATCTGGAATCCATGGACAAAAATCCAGACAACATCATCATCCCCTTTTTCTATGCTCGGCTCTGCCTGCGGCTCGAGATGATCGATGAGGCCCTTGATAAATTAGAGGAGATGGATATAAATCTCTCCAATCATCCCTCATATCACTATCTGCTGGCAGAGGTCTATGCCCATCACGGCGATTATGAAAAGGCCATGGGAGAATATCGGAAGGGATTGAAGCTCGAGGGGGGGGCTTATTATGTCCCCTATCTCTGCACCAACTGCCAGAAAGAGATCAAAAACTGGCTCCCCCGCTGTCCGGAGTGCAGCCAGTGGGGCACCTTTATCCCACGCACCACAGGAGAGGTCAAGGTAACCCTTTCGCCTCTTCCCTCTCGATTAATGGCCTGGGATTTTTAGGTGGGGCTCTCGCGCATCTTCTCGTGGTTATTGAACCTTATCTTCCCTCCGGTCTGCCCCATCTGTAAGACCCTCCTCGGCAGCAAAAGGAAAAACTCCATCATCTGCGCTGATTGCCAAAAGGCAATCAGACCCGTAGGTCCCCCTTACTGTCCCCGTTGTGGCCTCCCCTACCATTCCGGAGATGAGAAAGGTCACCTCTGCGCCCCGTGCCTGAAGGAGAGGCGATATTTCGAGGTCCATCGCACCTGCGCCCTCTATGAGGGGGCGCTTAAGGAGGCGATCCATAGATTTAAATACGGCGGGGTATTCCCGCTCGTGAAGGTTTTTGGGGATCTGCTGCACCCTGCCTTCCAAAACCTCACCCGGGATTACCCGGCGGATCTACTGGTCCCGGTCCCGCTCCATATAAGAAGATTGAGAGAGCGGGGATTCAATCAAGCGCTCCTCCTCGTCAAGGAACTGAGCAAAAGGACGGGAATTCCCTATGCAGAGAGGGCCCTGAAAAAGATCAAGGACACACCCTTTCAGATCACCCTCAAGAAACGGGAGAGAAGAAAAAATCTCACGAGGGCCTTTCAGGTAAAGGACCGGGAGGCAATCAAGGGAAAAGCCGTCATGCTGGTGGACGATGTCTACACCACGGGGACCACGGTCAATCAGTGCTCCCGCGCCCTGCACATGGCAGGGGCCGAAAAGGTGGCCGTCCTCACCGTGGCCCGGGCACTATAAGCTAGTGAATTCCGAATCAACAGGGAGAAAAAAGCATATGAAGGTGAAGAAGATAGCCGTCGTCGGGGCAGGTTTGGTCGGAACGGCCCTTGCTTATCTCTTGAAGGAAAAGGGCTATACACTCGTCGGCATGGCCAGCAGGAAAGAGGAATCCTTGAAAAAGGCGGCCTCTCTCGTGAAGGGCGATATCCGCTTTACCACCGTACCGGAGGAGATCACTGCCGAGGCCGATCTGGTCTTTATCACCACCTCGGACAGCGCTATTCAGGAGGTCTGCGACAAAATCGCCAGCAAGGGCGGCTTTCATCCTGGGCAGATTGTGGTGCATACGAGCGGCGCCCTCCCCTCTACCATCCTCAAAAGCGCCCAGGAAAGCGGCGCCCTGATTGCATCCGTTCATCCCCTGCAGAGCTTCGCCGATGTCAAGGTGGCGCTGCAGATCATCCCCTCCTCGATATTCAACCTGGAAGGAGACACACAGGCAATCCCATCCCTTGAGGAGCTGGTACGGGTGTTGGGGGGAAAACCCCTGGCCATCGACACCGAGGGCAAACCCCTGTACCATGCAGCGGCGGTAGTGGCTTGCAACTTCCTCGTTACCCTCGTCTACCTCAGTTATCAGCTGTTCGAGGCCATAGACATCTCCCAAGATGATGCCGCCACAGCTCTCCTCCCCTTGATCAAAGGGACAGTGAACAATATAGAGCGCCTCGGACCTGTCAAGGCCTTGACAGGACCCATCGCCAGGGGGGACGTGGACGTGATCAGAGGCCACCTGCAGGCATTCAAGACAGTAGATCCTAGGTTCACGGATATATATCGCAGCATCTCTTGCCTTACCGTAGAGATTGGAATCAAGAAGGGCACCCTCTCCCTCGAAAAGGCGGAGGAGATCCTGCAACTAGTGGAGAGATAAGTCAAACCGTCTTGCATAGGGTCCCAACTCACAGGTAAAGACAACCCTTCCCTATTTCAACAATTCCTATTATAATTGGCAAAAAGGTAATAACAGACCAAGATACATAAGCTCATACGCTACGTGCCTGAGGGGGCATCGTGAAAGAGCGAGAAACGCTTATAAAAGTGCAGGATAAGGGAGAAGTTTTGGTCCTTTTGCGCGGGCGAACGCTCCGCGTAAGACCTGAAGACCTTCCCATAAGCCGTTTGTGGATACCGATGGAGGAAGTGGAGATATCGGACGAGTGGGGTGACCCCATGTACACCGTTAAGGTCCGCAACCTACAAAAAAGCACGGAAATCCTTGGCGTGTGGATCTAGCGTTAATCTGCAAAACGCGCAACTGAAAGAAATTAACTTCTGCACGTCGAAGAGAAAAGTTAAAAAAATTCATATTCTGCGAGCACACCTATAACATATTCTCTCGAATTGTAGTACATCCCGTTTATTCAGCCAGGATTGCCGTATTTTTTCAGCGCCTCGGCCAGGCGCTGGAACTCGACGAGATCCAGGGTCTCTGCCCTGCGGCAGGGGTCGATGCCGATAGCCTCTAAAGCCGCAGCGACCTTATCCTTGGGGCCGAGCGCTAATGATGATCCCTTCAGGGCGTTCAAGAGGGTCTTCCTCCGCTGGGCAAAGGAGGCCCTGACCACCTTCTGAAAGAAATCTGCGTCATTGATCGTGATGCGGGGGCGCTCCAGGATCTCAAACCGGACCAGGGCGGACTCCACCTTGGGGCGAGGATAAAAGGCCTCGGGAGGGACCCGCATCATGATCTTGGGGGAGGTGTAGAGCTGGGTGAAGATCGACAGCGGCCCATATGCTTTGTTGCCGGGTGGGGCGCTGATCCTCTGCGCTACCTCGCGCTGAAGCATCAGGGTGAGACGGGACACCGCCTCCCGGTTTTCCAAGAGCCGGAAGATGACTGGGGTGGAAATATTATACGGCAGATTAGCAACTACCTTGATTTTTCTGCCGGCATCCCGCGCCACCGTTGCAAAATCGAAGCTGAGGGCATCTTGCCGCACGACTGTCAACGAAGCCATCCCCTCTGCCTTTTCCCTGAGCCACTCTGCCATCCCCTGATCCAACTCCACCGCTACCACCTTTTTTACCAGGGGAAGCATGAGGAAGGTCAAAACCCCCATGCCTGGACCGATCTCCACCACGCAATCCTCAGGCTCGAGGTCTGCCAGGCGGACGATCTTCTGCGCTATCCCCTGATCGATGAGGAAGTGCTGTCCCAAGCCCCGCTTGGGTGAGACCCCTCGGCTTCTCAGCTCCTGCATCAACGAGGCCACGGCCTAGCCCTTGCCCAGAGGCCAGCGCGATAGGGCGCTCATATCGAACCCATCCCTTCTCCCTTCTTGGAGGAGGTAATAGCCGGCCACCCCGATCATGGCTGCATTATCCCGGCAGAGAAAGGGGGAGGGAAAATACGCTTGTATGCCGGCACCTTCCCCTGCCTTTGTCAGGCGTTCCCGCAGACGACTATTGGAGGCCACCCCTCCCGCAACCACGGCCCTTGTCACTTTATACTGCTGGGCTGCCCAGGTGATCTTCGATACGAGTACATCCACCACTGCCTCTTGAAAAGAAGCGGCGATATCGGCTATCCCATCACGGGAGGGGTGATGACCGCGGCAATGGTTCACCACTGCAGTCTTGATCCCGCTGAAGCTGAAGTCCAGGGAATCCTTAGCAAGGTAGGCGCGGGGAAAGGAAATGGCCCCAGGGTCGCCGCGGCTGGCCAGCTGCTCAATGACCATACCGCCCGGGTAACCCAACCCCAGATACTTGGCCACCTTGTCGAATGCCTCCCCAGCTGCATCGTCCCTGGTCCTGCCCAAGAGGCGAAAGGAGGTGAATCCTTCGGCCAGATAGAGGGCGGTGTGACCGCCCGAGGCCACCATACCGATAAAAGGAAAAGCAACCTCTTGCTCCAGGAAGATGGCGAGCAGATGCCCCATGAGATGATTCACGCCCACGAGGGGAAGATTTTTAGCTTGTGCAATAGCCTTGGCTGCCATGATCCCCACGAGAAGAGAGCCCACGAGACCCGGCCCACGAGTCACCGCTACGCCATCCACCTGATCGATTGAAATATGGGCCTGATCGAGCGCCCCCCTGAGCACCGGCACAATGCTTTCCAGGTGGCGCCGGGAAGCCAACTCCGGCACCACCCCCCCATAGTGCCTGTGGACCTCATCCTGAGAGGAGAGACAGTTGGAAAAGATCTTCCTACCGTCCTCTATCAGGGCAGCGCCGGTATCATCGCACGAACTCTCAATGGCAAGAACGATCATTTAAAACTCGATTCTTCGAATAGCTCTTCCATAAAAAAGTTGCGCCCAAGCATCACAGGCTCGTCACTAGGGTTCTAGGGTCCAAGGGTTCTAGTCCCGCTCTGTCGCACTGCGACATCCCATCATTCAGATTGTTACAAAGTAGGGTGGGACGCTTTTGCATAAATCAGAGAATACGGGATGCCGCAAGCGGCAGATTCAAGTAAAAGCGTTTATCCTCTGACCAAACCGCCGGTGGTGGCTCTTTAGCCAAAGGTGACCTTTTGTTCAGAGCAACCTCCTATTTTCGCTCGAACCCTCGACCCCTAGAATCCTCGACCCCTTTCTTACATAGTACCATACGCACCCCAACGTGCTCAACCTTTGACATCATAGGGGATCTATCTTAGAATGATGCGTCTTCGCGTAATTCCGCAGAAATTATAACATGACCGTTGCACAGAAAGACGAGAGGTACATGGGGCGGGCCCTGCAGCTCGCCCGCAGGGGCATGGGGGCAGTAAGCCCCAACCCCATGGTAGGAGCGGTGATCGTGCGTGCAGGCAGGATCATCGCCGAGGGGTGGCATCGCAAATTCGGCGCCGACCATGCCGAGCTAGACGCCCTCAAACAAGCCAGGGGCAGTGTGCGGGAAGCCACCATCTACGTCACGTTGGAGCCCTGCTGCCACTGGGGCAAGACCCCTCCCTGCGTCGACACCCTGATTGAACAGGGCATCAAGCGGGTAGTGATCGGGACCCTCGATCCCCATCCCCTCGTAGATGGGAAAGGTGCTCAGATCCTGAGGGATCACGGCATAGAGGTATTCGTAGGGGTCATGGAGCAGGCCGCGCGCATGCTCAACGAGATCTACTTTCACTATATCCAAACAGGCCTTCCCTTTATCACGATCAAATATGCGCAGTCCCTCGACGGCAGGATCGCCACGGTCCAAGGGAATTCCCGCTGGATCAGTTCCGAGCGAGCGAGGAAGTTTACCCATCGCTTGCGTGCCCAGCACGATGCCATCATGGTCGGCAGAGGGACCGTGTTCGCCGACGACCCCCTGCTCACCGTGAGATTGGTAAAGGGGAAAAATCCCCTGCGCATCTGTCTCGACAGCAAGCTGCGCATCCCGCTCAACGCCCAGATGCTTCGGGATGATGGAAGAACTCTCATTGTTACCACGGATGAACACGGAAAGGACAAAATCGAAAAGATACGGAAGCTGGGGAAAGAGGTCCTCGTTGTGCAGAGAAGCGCAGATGGGCAGGTGGCGTTGAGACCCTTGATGAAGGCGCTGGCAGAGAGGGGAATCGCCTCGATACTGGTGGAAGGAGGCAGGGAGGTCATCACCTCCTTATTGAAAGAAGGTTTGGTCAATAGGATGGTGGTCATCACCGCCCCCCTGATCCTGGGCAAAGGGATAGAGGCGATCGGCGATCTCGGGATCATTGATCTGGAAAGGGTTATCAGGCCATCATCTTGCGAGATAAAACGGATAGGCGAGGATGTCGTCTTCGACCTGAGGCTGTAGGGTATCATGCGCAATAGGCAACGACTTTGTCTGATTCGCATCCTTGAATCACTCTTGCGAACGCCTTATATTGTTCGATAATGGTTAGGTAACAAACTTGTGATGTTCAGTATCTCAAAGAATGGAGGTTAGATCATGGATTGTAAGCGGTATAAAAAAGCAGCAGTGTCCCTCATAGTCGTGCTCGCCGTGATGATCTCGGTCATAGGAAGCGCTGTACTGTCTTCTCCCATAGTCGCCAACGCCAGAACGGCAACTGTCTACGTATCCATCGGCAAGGTCGTTGCAATACAGACCAATGTCGCTCGCCGGGGCATCATGGATGTCAAGAGTAATCGCACGGGCGGGGTCTACAGGTTCTACCTGGGCAATAGGACTGCCTATTACCCCCGTAGGTACCCCTCTATTGGTGAGACCGTCAAGGTTCATTACTACAATGACCGGGGATATCTGAAGGCGACCAGCGTAGAGATACAATAGCCGCGTGTGAGACTGCTCCGTGAAAATGTCAATTATGCCTTGACATTCCGGGGATATATGATAAAAGGTGATAAAGGTACGGAATGCAGTTCGGTAACTTCTATTTCATTTTCTACCAGGGTTCACCCAAGCCCCTGAGCCGGGCTGCATAGCATGGGGAGCCATGGGTGAGCAAGACTGACCCGTGGCTTTTTTGTCTGCGCACGTCGAAGGCCATGGCAGTAAATCCCATGGCCTTTTTAATTGCCGAGGTATGGTATAAGGAGCATCGTATGGCCATCTCCAAAAAGGTGAAGCAACTCATGGGAGGATCTTCGTGGGTAAGGCGGATGTTTGAATCGGCAGCGCAGCTCAAGGTGCAGTACGGCGAGGATAATATCTTCGATTTCACCCTGGGGAATCCGGTGGAAGAGCCCCCGCAGAGATTCAAGGAGGCCCTGAAAGAGTTTGCCCTCAACCCCCTTCCGGGGATGCACCGGTATATGCCCAACAGCGGCTACCCGGAGACCAGAAGGTTTTTGGCCCAACAGCTCTCCAAAGAGACGGGTATCTCCTTCACGGAAAACCATATCGTGATGACCGTCGGGGCCGCCGGAGGGATGAATGTCGCCCTCAAGGCCATCCTTGATCAGGGGGATGAGGTGATTATCCCCTCCCCCTATTTTGTTGAATACGAATTTTACATCGAAAACCACGGCGGCGTCATGCGTCTGGTAAATACCGCAGAGGATTTCACCCTTGATCTCGCGGCCATCGAAAAGGCCATCACCAAGAAGACCAAGATAGTCCTCATCAACTCCCCCCATAACCCCACGGGGGTCGTCTATTCCGCCTCTGCTTTGCGTGCATTGGCCGATCTGCTGCAAGCAAAGAGCAAGGGAAGACAGACCCCCATCTATCTCCTCGCCGACGAGGCCTATAAGACCATCGTCTTTGACGATATCCACCTCCCCAATGTGTTTGAGATCTACGAACCCTCCCTCTCGATAGTCTCATACTCCAAATCACTCAGTATCCCTGGGGAGAGGATTGGATATGCGGCAATCAACCCCCTCTATGCCGGGGCAGAGGAGGTCATAGCGGCCATGATCTTCACCAACAGGACCCTGGGATTTGTCAATGCCCCTGCCCTCATGCAGCGGTTATTGCCCCTGCTGGGAACCGATCACGTGGCACCTATCGAATACCAGCGGAAAAGGGACCTGCTCTACCAGGCCCTCACCGAATACGGCTATTGCGTAGGAAGGCCTCAGGGGGCCTTCTACATGTTCCCTCAAACCCCTATTAAGGACGACCTGGCCTTTGTCTCGGACCTGCAGGAGAATTTTCACATCCTGACCGTCCCCGGCAGGGGTTTCGGCAAGAAGGGCTATTTCCGCATCGCCTACTGTGTGGATACAGAGGTCATCGAGCGCTCCCTGGCGGGATTTGAAAAGGCAGCAAAAAAATACGGGCTGTTGAGATGACCCGCTTACACGGGTCATCGAAATCCCGCCACAGGCGGGACGAAGGATGAGAGAAATCCCGCGATTCGCGGGATAGATGGGCGTTTTTCAGCAGCCTGTCAAGCCCAATCCTTGCAATAGCTTTTCCATATCGATGTGCTCGGTGAATATCTGGGCCAAGAATGCCCTGTTCCCCTTTACCCCTGCGTAGTCCCTGAGATAAGGAAGGGACCCCAGCACAGGTACCCCACTGAATTGGGCGACGACCTGGGCGTTGCTCTTCTCGGAAGGATCGGCATCCGGGGTTGACTCGCTCATGATCACGCCCTTCACCTCGAGACCCTCTTCTTGACAATAAAAGAGCGACAGCAGGATATGGTTGATAGTCCCCAGGGAGGACCGAGCCACCAAGATCAGCGGGAGTTCCAGGAGCTTGATGAGCTCCGGTAACAAGACACCCTCAGCAACGGGCACCAACAGCCCGCCTGCCCCCTCTACCACCATGAATTGGTGGCGCCCTTTGAGCTCCTCGTACTGCATCTTGATCCGCTTGAGATCAATCTCCACCCCCTCTTTTTCAGCTGCGACCCCGGGGGCGAGGGGGGCTTGGAAGCAGTACGAGTTGATCAGATTAAGGTCGTCAATGACACCGGCGATCTCCTTGAGATAGAGGGCATCGCGCGGGATGGGAGCGGATCCAAAAGAGGGGGCGCCGCTCTCCAGGGGCTTCATCACCCCCACATCAACCCCCCGCTCCTTGAGCGTCGCCACCAGGCCGGCGGCGATAAGGGTCTTCCCCACCTCGGTGTCGGTGCCGGTAATAAAAATCCCTTCAGGCATAAAAAGAGCTCCTCTTAATCCGGTTTGTCTTCGGCCTTACCTTCGGTGCAGCCTTCGGTCTTACTTTCGGTGCGACCTTCTGTCATACCTTCGGTACGACATTCGGGCTTGCCTTTTGTCCGACCTTCGGTCTTACTTTCGGTGCGACCTTCTGTCATACCTTCGGTACGACATTCGGGCTTGCCTTTTGTCCGACCTTCGGTCTTACTTTCGGTGCGCCCGAAGAATTCCCGCACCATCTTGATGGCGCAGAACTTGCCGCACATGGTACAGACCTCATCCATCTGGGGCCTGCTCTCCTGCCGGTACTGCCTGGCCTTGTGGGGATCAATGGCTAGATGCATCTGTCGCTCCCAATCAAGGGCCTTCCTCGCCCGGGCCATCTCATCATCCCACTCCCTGGCCCCGGCTAGACCGCGGGCCACATCAGCGGCATGTCCGGCAATGCGCGTGGCAATGACCCCCTCCCGCACATCCTCGGGGCTGGGGAGCTTGAGGTGCTCGGCCGGCGTCACGTAACAGAGAAAGTCCGCCCCATGGTATCCGGCCAAGGCCCCCCCGATGGCGCAGACGATGTGATCATACCCCGGCGCCACATCCGTCACCAGCGGCCCCAGGACATAAAAGGGGGCACCTTTGCAGAGTTTCTTCTCCAATTGAATATTGGTCGCAACCTGATCCAGGGGGACATGGCCCGGCCCCTCGATCATCACCTGCACCTCCCCTGCCCACGCCCGCTCGGTCAACTCCCCCAGGAGGAGGAGCTCCTGAATCTGGGGTCGGTCGGTGGCATCGGCCAGACAGCCGGGGCGAAGCCCATCCCCGAGGCTGAGCGTGACATCGTATCGTTGGGCGATCTCCAAGAGGCGGTCGAAGTGCTCGTAGAGGGGGTTCTCTTGCTCATTGCAGATCATCCACGTGGCGAGAAAGGCCCCTCCCCTGCTGACGATATCCGTGATCCTCCCCTGGGCCTTGAGCCGCTCCAAGGTGCTCAGGGTGACCCCGCAATGTACCGTGACGAAATCCACGCCGTCCTCGGCATGGCGCTCGATGACCTCGAAGATGTCGTCCGGCGTCATCCGGACGATCCCGCCCTTGCGCTCCGCCACCTCGATGGCGGCCTGGTAGATGGGGACGGTCCCGATCGGCAGAGGGGAGCGCTCAAGGATGAGCCTCCTGATGGCATCGATATCCCCGCCGGTGCTGAGATCCATAA
>Ga0214473_10009241_pt1 | contig 11654 bp, 14 predicted proteins | sample RVTome_7_FD_203509 | JGI IMG/M metagenome (GOLD analysis project Ga0214473, IMG submission 203509) | Soil microbial communities from uranium-contaminated site in the Upper Colorado River Basin, Wyoming, United States - RVT98D197 | ecosystem: Environmental > Terrestrial > Soil > Contaminated >...
TAAGGGGAGCGGAAAACGTTGAACACGGCGTTCCACGATCGGGTGCCACGGGCGGCTGGTCCGCCCGTGCAAACGCGGTAATCCGCACTGGCAGCGAGCGGCCCGTGGCACCCGACAATGTTCAACATTTTCCGCTCCGAGTAATACTGAGTAATTATACATACTCTACGTACTCTGTTTATTCTGACCTTCCTAGTTCGTTGTGTCTGCTCCGCCACACGCGCTCACGGTCCGGTCAGCAGCTTCACGAACGGGTCGATGTCGAAGTTGTCCACTTTTCCGTCCGCATTGATGTCGGCCTCCAGGCGGTCGCAGTTGGGGTACTGCTTGGCGTACCCGGTGGGGTCGACCAGCGCGAGGACGAACGGGTCGATGTCGAAGTTATTGATCTTCCCGTCGCAGTTTACATCGCCGCGGCAACGCGCCGTAAGTTTAAGGTTCAGTATCGCTTGGCCGTCACCCGAACCGAGCGAGACGCGCTGCACGGCCGGCTGGCCGCCGGGCGGCGTCAATGTGACCTCGTAGTCGCCGTGAAAGCCGCGGAAGTCGAACGTGCCATCCGGCGCAGTGATTCCGGCCGCCGTCGTCGTCCATTCGCTCATCAGCGCTTCATAGCACCGGCCGGCGGCGTTGAGGCTCCAGTCCAGATTCACAATCGCCGCGTTGGGACCGCGCCAGTGCGAGCCGGCCCAGAAACCCCACATCAGGATCCCTTCCACCGCCGGATGGCTGAACGCGACGCGGTAGAGAGCTTCTAGCTTGTCGGCCCGCGCATTTTCGTCGGCGTCGACGACGTCGAACTCGGTGCACCAGATCGGCAAGCCCACCTCGGACAAGCTGTCCAAGTTGGCCTTGATGCAGTAGGGTGAGACGACGTCGCCGAAGTGACACTGGGCGCCGATCGCGTGGACTGGCGCGCCGGCGGCGACGAGGGCGCGGATGTGCGCCTTGTATGCCATCGTTTCCGTCCCGTCGATGTTGTTGTAGTCGTTCACAAACAACCCTCTGCTCGGGTCGAGCACCCGAGCCTGTCGGAACATCCACGGGTGAATCTCGGGTCCCAGGCGCTTGCGAAAGAAGTCGCCGTGCATCATCTCGTTGTTGACGTCCCAGTGCACAAACGTGCCCCGGAAGTGGCTGACGGCACTCTCGAGTCGGTTCTGCACGGCGATCTGCAATTCGGGGTTGGTTAGGGTCTTGACCCACGGTTGCACGTATTCCTCCACCTCCCAGAAGATGCAGTGCCCGCGCAGCGTGATGTCGTGGTCGTGGCAGAACGTCGCGATCTTGTCAGCGGTCTCGTACGTGACGTTGCCGCGCGTCGGCTCGTTGTAGTCCCACTTGGACTCGTTCTCCATCACGGCCCATTCGAAGTGGTTCTTGAAGAAATCCGCGTACTGTGTATTGTGCTGCACGGTCCCGTTTATTGCTGACCCAAACGCGAAGTGGTGCCGCACCTGACGCGCGGACACCTGCACGTCGCGCAGCGGACAGCCGTGCGAATTGACGACCGTGACGCGGGCGTCGCGCTTGCGAATCTGCTCGATCCGGGCGTTTGCTTCCGCCTTCCAGTCGCCCAGCGGGGTCACCGCCGCGTCGTCGAGGTAGAAGTTCACGCCCGCGGGCGGACCCGCGGCATGCAGGGTGAGCTCGGTCAGGGTGCCGCTAACGTTCAGCGTGAACAGACCGTGCAGGTGAACCCAGCCCGTATCGGCGCCGGTGGCCGACTGAATCGGGACGTACTTGGTCCCGGCGCTATCGGTTTGCTTGATGGCCAGGTACACCGGCGCGCTGGGAGCGCTGTCCAGCCGGACCCAGGCCGACACGGCGTAGCCGGCCCCCGGTTGCAGGACGCCGAGTAGCGATTGCGCGATACCATTCCAGGCAGCGCTGCGGTTCGTGACGTAGCCGCTGCGTTGGCCGGTGCGCGGCTGCGTGGTTGGTGCGGTAAGCGTCACCGGCCCGAAGCCTAACCAGCCGTCGGTGCCCTCCTCGAAGCCGGGGTTGCGCAGCAGGTTCGGTTCAAAGGGGCAGCCCCAGCGGGCGATGTAGTTGCACACCTGCCCGCCGGCGGAGGTGAAAGACCCGCCAGCGATCAGCTCGCCATCGTAAATGGTCAGGGCACTCACCCAGGCATTCATGCCGCTACCCAGCGGATGCCACCGTGTGCCGTCCCACGCAGCGATCCGGTCATATGCCACACCGGCGGCTTTGGTGAAGTAACCTCCCACGATCAACTCGCCGTTGTGGGCGGTTAGGTCGAGCGAAGGGCCATTCAGCCCTATGGGCAGCCGCGTACCAAGCGGTTGCCAGCGCCCGCCGTCCCAACTGGCAATGAAGTTGACCCAGCGCCCACCGGCCTGAAAGAAATCACCCCCGGCCATCAACCTGCCGTTGTAGACCGTCAAGGCGGACACCTTGTCGTCCATGCCGGCGTCTAACGCCTGCCATTGCGTGCCGTCCCAGCAAGCGATGCGGCTGCATGGCTCACCGCCAGCGACGGTAAACTCACCCCCAGCAATCAACTGGCCGTCGTAGGCAGTCAGGGTATTCACATAGGGGTACTCCCCGGCCATGCCACTCCCGAGCGGTTGCCATTCTGCGCCGTTCCAGCGAGTGATGCCATTGCACAGAACGCCGCCGGCCGCTGTGAACCAACCACCCACGATCAGTTGGCCATTGTAGATCGCCAAGGCGCGCGTGCTGGCATCCAGTCCGCTGCCGAGTGCCCGCCATTGCGTGCCGTTCCACTGACCGACGTAGTTACAGGCCACCCCGCCTGCGGTGGTGAACTCGCCACCCGCGATCAACTCACCGTCGTACACCGTCAGGGCCCACACCCTGCCGTTCATGCCGCTGCCGAGCGGGCGCCAGTACGTGCCGTCCCAGCGCGCAATGTAGCTACACGGGATGCCGCTGGCGGTGGTGAACCCACCGCCGGCAATCAGCTCGCCGTTGTAGACGGTCAAGGCTTCCACCGCGCGGTTCATGCCGCTGCCCAGCGGTTTCCACTTCGGCGGACACTCCGCCAGGGCCAGCGCAGGCGCCAAAAGGGCAAGCGCCAACGAATGTCGCATTCCACGTTGAGGAAACATGCCTGCCTCCAGTTCTCAGAAGTGCCCCAGCGTTCAGCGCGGTTACCCCGATCTCCGCTAGACGCACGCCACACACACGAGGGGTAACAGTGTGCAGTATCCCGCGCCGCCGGCTACCAGGTCAACGCCATTTTGAGGCTCGCCGGGGCGGAAATATCTACCCCGGAACCGGTCCGCGCGACGGCGGGGGTCCGGGTCAAACGTCGCCGCCTTGGGACCCCCGAGCGTGGGTGCCGCGCGCCCGTGTGCGAATCACGGCGTTCTCCGTTCGTTTTCCGCCCGTCGTCCCTGCGTCGGTGTGTCACCGTGGCACGGCGGTTGCGCGGCGTTTCCGGGGCCGATTTCGATTCGGGCTGTATTCCCCTACCACCCCCCTGCGCCGCGTCGATTCTGGCGCCTGTACGTGCTCTGTACAACCGGTTCGCGAGATTCTGGCGCGCGACCCCGACGCGCCGAATCCTGTTCCGGTCGGCCGATCACCCTGCCCGCGTTGCCCGCGTCACTTTTTGCGCTGGAAACCGGGCGCCAACCGGGGTTTCCCGGCGCCGGTAGGGCCGCAGGGCTCTCAGAACGTCGCCGATCCGCTCCAGCGGGGCATACCCCGCCGCTTCGGTGTCGCCGAGTTGGGTTATGCTCACGCCGGCTGGCTCCAGCCGCCGCAGGCAGGCGGTGAGCGCCCGGGCGCTGCGGCACAGTACACAGAACCCGATCCGGTCTGGTCCCCAGCCGCCGAAGTCCACGTAGCCGTCGCGGGCGATGCTTGCGTCGTGCCGCTCTTCGCTCCCGCGGAACGCGACGGGCGGATGCTCAGGCAGCCGCCGCGTGGGCGGCACGGGTGCCCCATCGTGGAGGTTGCGCACCCGGCAGCCGTGCTCCTCGGCGTACTGCCGCAGGTCGAAGGCGGTCACGGCTGCGCCCCCGGCCCGGCGCTTCGGACCAAGAGCAGGATCGCCTGCCGGATGTGCTCGCGCAGCGTCGGCCACGCCGCCGCGATGGCCCGCAGGTCGTAATCAAGGGCCGGATCGTCGGCCGGATTGCTGGAGATACTGCTGGGGGCCGCTTGGCCGCTCTCAGAAGTGTTTAGGCCAGCGCCAGTTGCGGAATCGGGCGTCCGCTTGGAAGGCTGATGCGCTACCAATTGCGCTACGCCCGCGTAACAGCTTTCAAGAAAAGCACTTACGTACACACACCCGGCTGCCTTTGCCCTACTTGGCAGCCTCGATTTGTACTACATAATAGTCCATCCGCCCGTCGAAACAAGGCGTCACATGCTCGCAGGGCCGCTTCGGCCGGCGAAATCGGTTCGTCCGGGGCGGATTCCCTTCGGCTGTCAGCGGCCAGCCTGGAACGCGATGCGCCGAAGTTTGTTGTCTTCGTACGTGGAGGGTCGTCACGAGGGGGAAGTCGTGGCGTCAGCTCATTCTGGGCACTTCGGCAACGGCGCTACGAGGACAGCCGCGCCGCGTCCACCCCGGAAGCTTCCGCGCCCGCGCTCCTCATCGCCATCGCCGCGTTCGGTCTGCGCGCGTGCAAGCCAGAGGAATCCGCCAACCAGCAGGCAGCACACGATCAGCAAGCCGGCGCCGTAGAGCCACTGCCTTGAGCGCGTGACGACCGAACCGCTGGGCGATGATCCGCCCACCCAGCGCGCAACGAGTGCACATGCCCAGGCCCAGTGCAGCGCTACGTGAACGAGCGCGAGCAGCAGCAACGCCACGGCCAGCCAGAAGTGTACGTCGCCCCAATCGTGGCGCGTCAGGCCCCAGAGTTGCATGCCATGGCCGCCGCGACTGCCGGGCGGAAGAACCCACTTCAGCAAGAAACCGGTCGCGACCATGGCCAGCATCACAAGCAGCGCGGCCGCGTCGATCACGAAGTTCAGTATCTGATGCTGCATGGCGAACCTGAGCCTCCCGCGGATGGGCGATTCGCCGATCGCGGCTTCGGATCGCTGTGTCCGCGTAAGATAGAACGTAGCCGACGAATGTTTCCTGCGTCGCCCGGCCATAAACGGCCAACGCCGAACGGAGCGTTCACCCCCCGGTGGGAGTCGCACCGGGCGGCAGCATGTCCTCCGGCATCAGCACCGCCACGACGTTTCCGCGGGCGCAGGCCTCGCCGTTGGCCAGGACCCTGATCTCCACAATGACCTTGCGCGGCTTCACCTCCAGGATGTGGCCACGCGCCTCCAGCGGTACGCCCATCGGGGTCGGGCGCAGGTAGTCGACCTTCAGCGACGCGGTGACGAACCGCAGCGGCGGCGCCGTGCCCGGCTCACGTCCGGCGGCTCGGTAAGCGGCCAGCGCCGCTGAGCCGGTGCCGTGACAATCGACAAGCGACGCCATCAGGCCGCCATAGACGGAACCCGGAATCGCCGTGTGATACGGTCGCGGCGTGAGAACTGCGACGGTTTCTTCGCCATCCCACGCGCTGCGGACGTGCAGCCCGTGCTCGTTGAGCCTTCCACAGCCGTAGCAGTGCGCCAGGTCGTCGGGGTAGAAGTCCTGAATTGCGGGCTGTTGCATGGCAGCGAACTCCACCAAAGGGAACTCACCACAGGCCGGGCACAAGGCGGTAACGCACGCGGCGGGCGTAGGCGGGGTAGCCGTCCAGGTGGTCGTGCAGGAAGCGGTCCTCGATGCGGACGCGGCGGAGAAGGAGAGCAACGGTTGCGCAGGCCGGAAGCAGTGCCCACCAGGAGCCGAGGGCGGGGCCGGTGGCCAGTATGGCGAGCAGAGAGCCGGCGTAGCCCGGGTGGCGGATCCACGCGTAGGGGCCGGACGTGATGAGCTGGTGGCCGCGGTCGGTCTGGATCCGGACGACAGGAGAGTAGAAGCGGTTCACAGATATCGCCCAGCCGGATAAGCCATAGCCGGCTGCCACGGCGACGAGGGCGAGGATCTGGACCCACGGCGGCAGGTGCGACCAGTGGAAGCGGCCGGCGTCGAGCCCGGCGACCACTAGCAGACCGGCGAAAAACGGCAGGACGACGAAGCGTAGGCGCCGGTCCGTGCCGCCCGGGCCCGGTTTGGTGCGTTCCCGCAAGAGGCCGCGGTCCATCACGACGAGCCCGATCAGCCCGGCCGCGACGACCACGCCGAAGAAGACCCAGAGGAAGGGAAGGTCGAACCGGCCGGCGCTGCCGAAGACAATGGCGGCGGTGCCGCCAAGGAAGAGGACAACGCGAATCAGGAGGCTCAGGGACACCGTAGGAAACCCTCGCGCTCGACTGCCGGGCGTCAAGGCCTGGCCGTGTGCAGCCCCAATGACAGCGGCTTCCGAAATTCCGGGCAGGCCAGCCATCTGCGCCACACGAAGAGTGGGGCGAGTTGCGTCAGTAGTCCAGCGTCAGGATGCGGCCCTTGGTGAAGTTGAAGAACGCGTCCTTCTCCGCGATCTTCACGCCGGGCATCACGTCTTCGGGCTTCTTGCCGGCGGCTTTCAGGCAGCCTGGGCAGGCGTAGAGCGGGACGCCCTTGTCGAGCAGCGCCTTGAGCTGTGACTTCGATGAGTCAAACGTGGGGAAGATCACGTCCTTGGCGTCCTTGAGTATCACATTGATACCCTTCAGGTCGAAGTACACGAGCACGTCGCGATCGGCCGACATCCGGGTGGCCATTTTTAGGGCCATGAGGACGGCGTGGGGGGTCCTCGTCGCCCTTGCTGACGTGATCGAAGACGCCGTCGCGGGTGACGGGTCCCTGCCCGTGAGGGCCGGCGTTCTGGCAACCCGCGACAAGGGCCGCAGCCGAAAGGAGCACAGCGACAGAACGCAACTTCCGGTTCAGCATGAGATGATCTCCACTACGAGCCTATGGTGCCGTTCTCGTCCCGACACAGGGCCGAGATATGGCGTCTCCGTTGTATTCAGCGGGCAAAACCGCAGCCCAACCGCGAAATCGCTCTCTTACACCGCCTGCAGCGCCTGATCCAGGTCGCTGAGTAGGTCCTCCACGTCTTCGATGCCGACCGAGTAGCGCACCAGGCCATCCGTAATACCAGCCGCCACGCGGTCCTCGCGGGCCATGCCCGCGTGCGTCATCGACGCCGGGTGTTCGATCAATGTCTCGACCCCGCCGAGTGACACGGCTAGCGTGGCCAGGCGGACGTGATCCATCAGACAAATTCCGGCCTCCAGCCCGCCTTTGAGCTCAAAGCTGATCATCGAGCCGAAGCCACGCATCTGGCGGCGGACGAGATCGTGCTGCGGGTGAGAAGGGAGCCCGATGTAGCGCACCCACGACACCTTGGGGTGTGTTTCGAGCCAGCGAGCGACCTGCATCGCGCTTGCCTGGGCGCGCTCCATGCGCAGCGCAAGCGTCTTCAGGCCACGCAGGACGAGGAACGCCTGATGCGGGTCCATGTTGCAGCCCAGGTTGACCATGAGCGGCCGGATGCGCTGGTACAAGTCCTCGGACTTGGTGACGATGACCCCGCCGACGACGTCGGCGTGGCCGTTGATGAACTTGGTCACCGAGTGGAGGACAACGTCGGCTCCCAGCTCGAGCGGACGCTGTAAATCGGGGCTGGCGAAGGTGTTGTCCACGACGAGAACACAGCCGTGCTCGCGCACAATTTCGGCGACCGCGCGCAGGTCAGTGACCTGCATCGCCGGATTGGAGGGCGTCTCGACGTAGATGAGATGGGTTGTAGCCCGGATTGCCTCCCGCACACGCGCGAGGTCCGACGTGTCCACGTACGAAGACTGCACGCCGAAGCGGGCGAGGTGCTGCTCGACCAGCCCACGGGACGGACCCTACACCGATGCCGTGCTGATCATGTGCGCCCCGGCATCGAGCAAAGCCATGTAGACCGCGGCCACGGCACCGAGGCCCGAGCTGGTCGCGATACCACCGCAGCCACCTTCGAGTCCGGCGACGGTGTCCTCCAGCGCGCGAATCGTCGGGTTGCCGATGCGGGTGTAGAGATAGCCGTCTTCCCGGCCGGCGAAGAGCGCGGCGCCGTGCGCCGCGTTGCGGAAGGCGAACGTCGAGGTCTGGTAAATCGGTACGTTAACGGCCCCACAGGGGTCCGGCTCAGCGTGGACATGTACGAGGCGCGTATGGAATCCGTGGGTGTGCACACGCTCGTCGCGTTTGCCATGGTCGAGGGCTGCCTTGTCGTTGTGCATGGGTGTCACCGTTCGAGGTAGTTTTGGGTTCCAACCGGGACATAAAACGTTCGGTTGGCGCGCCGTGTGAGCGTCACGTGGCCGCCTTACAGGAGTTCAGCGACGACTTTTGCGACTTCGTGGCGGTGCGCGGCCAGACCCACCGCGATGTCGCCGAGCGAGCACGGTCGCCGTCGCAGCAGTTCGAGTACAGCCTCGGGGCTCACGTGGTCGCCCTGGACCGTGTCGGGAGGCTGACGCTCAGCGATGACCTCTGCGACCGGCAAGAAACGAGCTGCGATGTCCGCCAAGCGCTGCGAAGTGAGCGGCCGAACCCAGAATTCGGCTGGCGGCCGCGTCGCGGTGTTCAATTGAACACGATCCGGACCGATACGGCGCGCCTGCTCCATCCAACGGTCCAGATGCGGTTCCTCGCTCGAGGGCCCGTCAATCAGCAGGATCTCGAGCCAGTACGCACCCCGGAACTCCCACCGAAGGTCAACTAGCCCAGCTACCATCTGGGCGTACGACAATTCGCGGGGCGGACGGTTCACCCCCCTGAACGTCTCCTCATCGCCGGCATCCAGCGATGGGATTACTAGGTCCGCCCGATGCAAGGCCTCGCGCACTTCGGGGCGCCACAGCAGCGAGCCATTGGTCAGGACCGCCACGGGGGTGGTGGTCAGACTCTTGAGCCCGGCAATCAGCGCGCCGATGTCGGCGTAGAGAGTCGGCTCGCCGGAGCCGCCGATCGTCACCTAGTCCGGGCTGGCGTCGAGCCCGCTGCGGACGTCCGCCAGGATCTCGTCCGGCGTGAACCACGCGCGCCGCTCGATTGTCTGGCAGGTCGTGCGGCCGAGTTGGCAGTAGACACAGTCGTACGTGCACGTCTTGTGCGGAACCACGTCGATCCCGAGGGGCCGCCCGAGCCGAGGCGACGCAACCGGACCGAACACGTGTCTCATGGCACCACCTGGCGTAGCACCGCCTTACTTTCCATGCGGGCACTTCTTGAGCGTCAGGAACCAGTCCAGGACCGTCGTGTCGGCACCGGCTTTCTCGACCCGCTCTTTCGCCGCCCCGCAGGATCCCGGGGGCGGGACGATGACGTCGTCGCCGAGCTGCCAGTTCGCGGGGGTGGCGACCTTATGCTCGTCGGAGTGCTGCATGGCGATCAGCAGACGCTTGATCTCCTGCATGTTGCGCCCGTTCGACAGCGGGTAATAAAGAATCGCCCGCACGATCGCCTGCGGATCGATCATGAAGACAGCCCGGACGGCCTGCGTGTTGCTCGCCGCGGGCTGGAGCATCCCGTACTTCTTCGAGACCTCCATCGTGGGATCGCTGATGACAGGGAACACGACCTCAACGCCCTTCATGCCCTTGTACGCGATCTTCTCCTTGATCGTGCGCAGCCAGGCGATGTGGCTGAACGTGCTGTCGATCGACAGGCCCAGTAGCTCGCAGTTGAGGGCTTTGAACTCGCTGGCCATGCTGGCGAAGGTCGTGAACTCCGTCGTGCAGAGCGGCGTAAAGTCAGCCGGGTGGGAAAAGAAAACGACCCACTTCCCTTTGTAGTCTGCGGGGAAGTGGATCTTACCCTGCGTCGTCTCGGCCTCGAACTCGGGGGCTTTCTCCCCAATCAACGGTAAACGAGCGGCTTGCTCGCACAGGAGTGTCTCCTTGTACGTGCGTCACACGGTTCAACGAGTGCTCTCGCCTACGGCTGCAACCGGGCCACCTGCTTCGTCCGACTCCCGCAAGTGCCCGAGCGCACGAATCACCTCCGGCACGTGAGTGAACGACGGGCCGCCCTGCATCATGACCGCGACACCGGCCGCTTCGAGAATCTGCTCCGGCGTGGCGCCCGCGTGCAGGCCCTTCTCCACGTGCAGATTGATGCAGGGCACGCACCGCACGGCCAGACCGATGCCGAGCGCGATCAGCTCTTTCTCCCGCACGCTGAGTGCACCCTCCTTCATCGTGGCCTGAAAAAGCCCGCCAAAGCCCCGCAGAACCTCCGGGGCTAGCTGCTTCATCTTGATCTGGTCCGCCGTCCACTGCTCGAAGAACTTCTCAACGTCGCTACTCATGTTTTGCTCATTACTCAGACCGGGTGCCCGCGGCACGCCGCATCCTCCATCCGCGTAGCTGCCGTGCGCCGTTTTTCCATGAACTTCCCGATCGCCGTCGCGCGCACCTGGCCCGCCTGCCATAGCTCGGCGCGGAGCACGAACAGCGGCGGCGAACTCCGCGCCACCCAGGCCCGCAGTTGCAGCGGGTGACCGCTAGCGACCGGCTGCCGGAAGCGCGCGTTCAGTTCGACCTCGCCTGGTCGAATGGTCCTCAAGCCCCGTCGTGGGGTCCTCGGCACGGGGCACCACGGTTTCACATACGATCGCATTCTGGCTGTCCAAGCGATTCGTTCCCGACGACACCCGGTCCAACGTACCCAATTCTGCTCTCCTAGCCCTCGTGCCGGATGTCCTGCTCGCACACGGCCTGCACCGTTTTCCGCGCCTGGGCACGGAGCGCGTCCAAATCGGTGCATGGGCCCACACTGGTGACGCGGCCGTGGTTATCGACAACAAAGAATCTGCCGTTGGCTTGCGGTCCGTAGAGCCCTTTGATGCGGGCATGCTGGTCGCAGATGGCAACCAGGTGGTCCGACTTGATCCGGCAAGCCTGGAAAGCGGGAAGCGCCTCGGCCGCAGAACGGGCAGGTTGTGCCACACTCACGGCAACGACCTTGGTGTCCGCGCGACTCAGGGATGCGGCGAGTTCTGCGACTTGCCGACACCTCGCGCCGTCCGGCCAGGCCGGGTCCGTCGGGAAGAGCACCAACGTGACCCGTCCCCGCACGGCACTGAACCGGCACCAATGCTGATCGTCGCCGACGAACACGAAGTCGGGCGCGAGATCACCCGGCTTCAGGTCATAGGAGCCGTAGTCCGCCAGCGACATGCCGGTCCGCGCGGGGCCGCCACTCGACACACACCCGGACAGCAGCAATGCCGAAATCAAACTGACAGTTACTAAACCGACGACGCTTGGAAAGGCCTTTCGTGTGCGTCTCATGCGTGTTCTCCTTTTCTCCTTTGCGGTGCGTCATCTTGACCGTCACAGTGCCCGTTTACACATGCGTGTTGATCAACCCCAGGTTTGGCGTTCTCCCATGGCATGGCGGCCGGTGCCAGGAATTTGCCAGTCGCGGTGGCCCTGCGCTGCCCATCTTGGGAGGCTTCCGCGCGGAGCACGAAGAGCGGCGCGGCGTCCCGCTCGACCCAGACGCGGATGATCGTGCGCCGCCCGGTGCGCACGGGGTGTCGGAAGCGCACGTTGAGCTCGGCCGTCAGTCCGCTCCGCCCCAGCATGAGAAGGTAATTCGTCATCGTAGCGTCGAGCAGTGTTGCGACAACCCCGCCGTGCAGGATCCTATCGTAGCCCTG
>Ga0214473_10009242_pt1 | contig 11653 bp, 12 predicted proteins | sample RVTome_7_FD_203509 | JGI IMG/M metagenome (GOLD analysis project Ga0214473, IMG submission 203509) | Soil microbial communities from uranium-contaminated site in the Upper Colorado River Basin, Wyoming, United States - RVT98D197 | ecosystem: Environmental > Terrestrial > Soil > Contaminated >...
TAGGGCTCGTCGCGCTTCCTTGCATCCGGACCCGCGGCGCCGCGCCCGGCTCGGTCCGCTTTTGGGATCGGCTCTAATGATCCTCCGGCGGCAGGGGGATGACGCTTGCGGCGTCGAGCCCCTCGGCGATGCGCGGCAAGATGCCGAGCCGCTCGTACGTCGGCCGCGCCGCGACACGGATCTGCGGCAGGCTGCGCAGGAACAACAGCGCGCCAATTACGAGCAACACGCCCGCGACGAGCAGCGTCTCGGGCGCCCCGATGCGAGAGGCCACGGCCCCTGACACCAGGCTACCGAACGGCAGCGTGCCGAAGAACGCCATCGCGTAGAGGCTCATGACCCGGCCGCGCTTCTCGTCGTCGACGAGCGTCTGGATCACCGTGTTGCTCGCCGCCATTTGCAGCATCATGCCGCCGCCCGTTACGAGCATCAGCACCAGAGACAGCCACACGGTGCGCGAGCACGAGAACGCGACCAGCCCGCCGCCAAAGCAGAGCGCCCCGAGCGCGATGACGCGGCCGAGACCGAGCACGCTCTTGCGCGATGCCAGGTAGAGCGCTCCCGCGAGCGCGCCGACGCCCGAAGCGGCGGTCAGGTAGCCGAGCAAATACGGCCCACCGTCCAGCACCTTTCCGACGACGATGGGCAGCAGCACCATGTAGGGCATGCCTACCAGGCTCGCGAGCGCGAGCAGCATCAGGATCGATCGGATCGTTCGTGACGCGGCGACGTAGCGGAAGCCCTCGGCGAGATCGCCGAGGATGCGCGCCCTGGCGGCCCTGCGCGGCACGGGCACGACGTGCATGAGGAGGAGCGACCCGATCACCGCGACGTAGCTCGCCGCGTCGATCGCGAAGCAGCCGCCCTCCCCGAAGGCAGCGATCAGCGCGCCGGCAGCGGCGGGCCCGACGAGCCGTGCGCCGTTGACCATCGACGAGTTGAGCGCGATCGCGTTGGGCAGGTCGGCGCGATCTTCGACCATATCCACGACGAAGGACTGGCGCGCCGGCATTTCGAAGGCGTTGATGAGCCCCTGGGCCACGCTGAGCACGAGGACGTGCCAGACCGTGACCGTGCCGTGCAGCGCGAAGAACGCGAGCAGCCCCGACTGGACCATCGCGAGCACCTGCGTGACGACCAGCACGCGATGGCGGCTCGTGCGATCGACGATCACACCCGCGAGGGGCGCGAGCAGGAAGGCCGGGATCTGCCCGGCGAAGCCGACGACACCGAGTAGGAGCGCGGATTGGGTCAGCCGGTAGACGAGCCACGCGGTGGCGACGCGCGTGAGCCAAGTGCCGATGAGCGACGTGCCCTGCCCCAGGAAGAACAGGCGATAGTTGCGGTGGCGCAGCGCACGTCCGAGCGAGATCATCGCGTTTGGTCTAGCGTATGGGAGCGGCGGGGTCAGGGTAGTGGGAGCACCATACGCCAACTTTCGCCGAGCAGGTCGGCGCCGCATCGAGGGCGTTCACGCGAGCCATGCGGCTGCATTGCAAGACTAGCGCCTCATCTCTGGGCTCCGGGGGTATCCTCTGGCATCATGCGAAGCGTTACGTTCGTTCTCATCGTGGTCCTCGCCGCAGCGTCGAGCGCCTGCGAGAACAGGGTGGTTTGCGCGTCGGGTGCAACACAGCCGTGTGTGTGCACGGATGGCAGGCCGGGCGCTCAGTTCTGCAGCCGCGACGGGCTGGGTTGGGGCCCCTGTCAGTGCACGGGGCCCGCCGTTCAACCAGCAGCCCCGCCCCCGCAACCGGTTCAGGATCCATTGCTGGGCGACCCGTCTGGCCTCGAGCCCTCGCCCCCACCGCCGGTCGAGCCGCCGCCTGTGGCAGTCGAGCCGCCGCCTGTGGCAGACGAGCCATCGACGATGGCAGCGGACGGCACCGGTACCCTGCGTGTGATGACCAGGCCCTGGTCGCAGATCTACGTCGACGGTCGGCTGGTGGGCACCTCGCCGCAGGCGAACATCCAAGTGGCCGCCGGGACGCACCGGCTCACGCTCGTCAATCCGGCGCTCAACATCCGCCAGACCGTCAGCGTCACCGTGCGGGCGGGCGAGACGGTCACGAAGGTCCTGACTCTCGAGCCGGATTGATGGACCGGGCGAACCAGCCCCCACCCACCGCTCCGCAGATCACGTGGGCAAGTGTCCTCGCGACCGTGACCGAAGGATTGTCTGACCGTGACACGACGCTGACACACGCGCGTGACGAGTGCTTATCAGGCTCGTATGCGTGCCCTGCTCGTCTACCCGCAGTTCCCGGTGACCTACTGGGGTTTCCAACATGGCCTCGAGGTCATCGGCAAACGCGCGAGCCTACCCCCTCTCGGGCTGGTGACCGTCGCCGCGTCACTCCCTCGGGATTGGGAGCTGCGGCTGGTCGACCTCAACGTGCGGGAGCTTCTCGACGCGGAGCTCGCGTGGGCGGAGGTCGTGCTGACGGGCGGCATGTTGGTACAGGCGGATTCCATCCGCGAGCTCGTTCGGCGTGCTCACGTGGCTGGGCGACGCATCGTCGTCGGTGGACCGGCGCCGACCACCACCCCGGAGCTCTTCGATGAAGCGGACATCGTCTTCCGCGGAGAGCTCGAGGGGCGAACCGCGGATCTCGTGTCGGCGATCAAGGAGGGCCAGACCGTGCGTCTGGACGCGCCGCCGGGCTACCCCGACATTTCGGAGACGCCAGTACCGCGCTTCGACCTGCTCGATCTCGCGAGCTATGCCTCGATGAGCATCCAGTACTCCCGGGGGTGCCCGTTCCGCTGCGAGTTCTGTGACATCGTGGCGATCTTCGGGAGGCGACCGCGCGTGAAGAGCTCCGCCCAAATCCTGGCCGAGCTCGACGCGCTCGATCGGCTCGGCTACCGCGGCACGCTCTTCTTCGTCGACGACAACTTCATCGGGAACCGGCCCGCGGTGCGTACGCTCCTGCCGGAGTTGCTGCAGTGGCAGGAAACGCACGGCCGCCCATTCGAGCTCTACACCGAGGCGAGCCTCGACCTCGCCGGCGATCCTGCGCTCACCCAGGAGATGGTCGCTGCCGGATTCACGGCCGTGTTCGTCGGGATCGAAACGCCCTCGCGCGAGGCGCTCAGCGCTGTCCACAAGACTCAGAACTTGCGCGTCGACGTGCCCGATGCGGTCGAGCGCCTCACGCGGGCGGGCCTCGAGGTGATGGGCGGCTTCATCGTGGGCTTCGACTCCGACGGCCCTGCGATCTTCGAGGCGCAGCGACAGCTCATCCAGGCGCTGCCGATCCCCCTGGCCATGGTGGGACTGCTCATCGCGCTGCCGGGAACCGCACTGCAGCGGAGGTTGGAAGCCGAGGGGCGGCTGCGCGAGCGCACCGACGGCGACCACTTCGGTCGGCCCAACTTCGCCCCGGTCATGGACGAGGAGGCGCTGCTCAGCGGCTACCGCGGCCTGCTGGCGGACCTGTATTCCCCCGAGGCCTACTATCGCCGGTGTGAGGCCTACGTGGATCGCGTCGGCCCGACTCCGTCCGGGGGCGGGGTCAGCGCGCGCGACGTGCAGCACCTCCTGCGAAGCCTGATCGGCATCGGCGTCCGGAGCCCGCGGCGCCTGCTCTACTGGCGGCTCCTGCTCCGCACGCTGCTCCGCGCTCCGCGCCAGCTCAAGTGGGCCGTCACGCACGCCGTGATGGGGGAGCACGTCGTCCGCTACACCGAAGAGCACGTGCTTCCGCGGCTCGAGCGCGCGCTCGCCGAGGTTCGAGCCGATCGGCATGCGGCTCCCCGACCGGTCCGTCGTTCGCAGCGCGTCGCCGCCTGAGACCGAGCGTGAGCGGGCGCGGCGCGACGCCGACTTCGCTGGCCCCACGCGAGGCAGAGGGCGTCCCAAGTCCGGTTCAGGAATTTACCTGTCCCCGGAATTGCGTCAGGAGAAGAGGCCGGTGAGCCGATGGATGGTGGAGATGCGGAAGGGCTTGAGCAGATCCTCGTTCTCGTCCTCGGCGCCGAAGGGGGAGGGCGTGGAAGCCAGGACGGGATCGTTGGCCACAGTGGCGCGCTCCCACGCCGACGCGAGCGAGCCATGCGTGGCGGGACCTGCCGGTTGCGCGGTCGCGACGTGGACGGGCGCGGCGACAGCCGCAACCGGAGCGGGCGGAAGGACCGGAACGCGGGCCGAGCGACGCGGCGGCGAGCTCAAGCGGGCGGCGGGCGGCGGCGGTGGTGCTGTGCGGACGGCCGCGAGCGATCGGGCAGCCCGCGGCGGCGGGGGCGGGGGCGCGCTCTTGCCGGGAACAGGTGGGGGCTTCGGGCGCCGTGCCGCCGGAGCCCTCGGAGGGCGCGGCGTGGGCGGGGGTGAGGCACTGACCCGCTTGGGCGGCGGTGGCGCCGAGGGGCGCGCCGCAACTTTCGCCTTCGCTCCACCCCGCACGAGCTGAAGCGCGGGAGCGCTGCGTGGCTTGCCCCTCGTCAGCGCACGCGAGACCTGCTCCAGCGATGCTGCGGGTGGGGGCGGCGCAATGGATGGTACGCGGGTGAGCTGCGTGGGCTTGGTGTCTCGCGGGAGAGCGCTGACCTCCGTGTCGGTGGCCTCGGGGCGGGGGCGCACGCCCGACTTCTGGCGCGGCCTGGGCGGCGGCTTGCTCGAGAGCCGCGAGGGGGGCGGGGGTACATACCGGGTGACAGAGCTGGCCATCACTCCTGCACTGTGCAAGGCCCGGTCCGTCCCCTGGGGAGGCCAAGGCCTCAATGATCTCGCGCCCCACGGTCCCTGAAGGGAGAGCGCAGAACGCTCCGGGCTCCCTCCGAGACCCCACAGCGATCGTTCCGGCCTGCTCGCTGTTGCCCACCCGGCCCGCCTCGTCTACCCCTGAGGCCATGACCATTCGCCTCACAAAGACCGCGAAACGCGCCGGGTGCGCGGCCAAGCATCCCCCCGGCTACCTGCTGCCGCTACTCGCGGGTCTGCCCGAGGTGCGTGATCCCGCGGTGATCGTCGGCAGCGCCACAGCCGACGATGCGGCGGTCTACCGAATCGACGACGAGCGGGCCCTGGTCCTCACCACCGATTTCTTCACGCCCATCGTGGACAGCCCTCGCGACTTCGGTGCGATCGCGGCGGCCAACGCTCTCAGCGACGTGTACGCCATGGGCGCCCGGCCCCTCACCGCGCTCAACATCGTGGGCTTCCCGGACGACATCCTCGAGGCCTCCGTCCTCGCCGAGATCCTGCGCGGCGGTGCGGACAAGGCGCACGAGGCCGGGATCGATCTGATCGGCGGCCACACCATCAAGAGCGACGAGCCGATCTACGGGCTCTCGGTCACGGGCATCGTGCGCCTCGCGGACCTCGTGACCAATGCGGGGGGGCGGCCAGGAGACGAGCTCGTGCTGACCAAGCCCATCGGCGTTGGGATCATCGCCACGGCCGCCAAGAACGACGAAGACGACCTCGGCGCCATCGTCGAGGCCGTCTCGATCATGTCGACGCTAAACCGCGACGCGTGCGCGGCGATGCTCGCCGTTGGCGCCAGCGCATGCACGGACGTCACGGGGTTCGGGCTGTTGGGCCACCTGCGCAACCTCGCAGCGGCGAGCGGCTGCGCGGCTCGTGTACGCGCTGCTGACGTGCCGATGCTGAATGCCGCCGTCCGATACGTCGAACGTGGCATCGCGCCAGGCGGCACGCACGCCAACCGGCGATTCCTGTCGGACTGGGTGGAATGGGCGACAGGGGTGGACGAACCGACGCAGCTCCTGCTCTGCGATGCGCAGACCTCGGGCGGCCTGCTCGTCGCCGTCGCGCCCGAGCGCGCCCAGGATCTCGTGGAGGCCCTCGCGCGCTCAGGCGTGCCCTGCGCGGTCCGCGTCGGCGTCCTCGAAGCCGGCCCCGCCGGCCGCATTCGTGTCACGTCGTGACGGCCGAGCAGTCGCCCGAAGGGAGCTACTTGTGGCGTCCCGCGCGTCGTAGTTGAATCGGCCCCGCGGTGCACAAGTGAGCGCGGATCAGCAAGACGTCGAGGTCGCCCCGGGATGGGCACGACGACGATGGCTCGGTCGGGCTGCGCTCGCCGCTGTCGTGAGCGCGGCCCTCTGGTACCTCGTGACCGTGGTGCGCGAGTCCCTCGGCACGGATCACGACGCCGAGAGCTTGGTCCTGGCCCTCAAGCTCTCGGGTCTGTCGCTCCTGGGGTTCGCATTCCTGTGGGTGCGCCCGCGATGGTCGTCCGAGACGGCACAACGGCTACGGGCCTTCGCCGACAGCCACTACCGACTCCTCGTCGGGCTGTGCGTGCTCGCCGCGGGCCTGGTCGCCTGGGCCACGACCCCGACGATCGAGTTCGGCAACGGCGCCGCCGGCACGGGCTACGGTCACGACGGCATTCACTACGGCTACGTGGCCGAGACCTTCAACTGGTCGACGGCCCACGCGCAGGCCCCCTTCAACGCCCGCTGGCTCGCGCCCATGCTCGTCCACGCGAGCAGGCTCGACCTCTTCACCGGGTTCCACGTCCTCAATCTTCTGTGCTTCGCGCTGTCGTGCCTCCTGGTCGCCGCGATTCCGCGCGACCTCGGGCACTCCCGGCCGATCGCTCTCGTCGCCGTGGCCGCCTTCGTCTGCCTCAAGCCCGCCCTCAAGTACTGGGTCTTCGTGCCCATCACGGTCGACGCCCCGGGAGTCCTCCTCGGGCTTCTCGCCGTCCACGCCACCCTGCGCGGCCGCCACTGGTTGTATGTGCTGGCCATGCTCGCGGCCGTGTTCACGCGTGAGAACCTGCTCGTCCTCGCGCCCTTCCACGTGCTGTACGCGATCCGCACCGGTCCCACGCGCCGTGCATGGATCCTCTCCGTCGGCCTTCAGGTCCTCCCGGTCGCCGCGCTGGTCCTGAGCCGCCTCTACCCGCCCGTGGCTCCGGACGGGACCTGGGACCCGTGGGACGATCTGGCGCTCTGGTCCGAACGGTTCTTCTTCGTCGCCGCGCCCGGGCGTCAGCAGATGTTCGTGCTTGCGAGCATCAACGCCCTCGGCATCCTCGCTATCCTGCCCGTGCTCCAGCTCCGGAGCACCGTCGGGTTCCTGTGGCGTTCCTACGAGTGGCTCTACCTCGCTGCCGCATCGCTCCTCCTGTCTGCGGTCGTGGGCGCGGACTATGACCGCTTTGCCATGTGGAGCCTGCCCGTGGTCATCGTCCTCCTCGCCGAGTCCGGCGCCTTGGCGCGCATCGGCGGCAAAGCGATCCTCTTCCTGCTCGCCGGGCACTTGGTCGCCTCGGAGCTCCTCTTCCCCTGGGCCAGCACGGAGCACTTCATGCTGACGCGGTTCGCGGCGCATCCCGTCGACGAGTCTTTCCGCCAGATGAGCATCGCGTGCTGGGCGATTGCAGCTTACACCGTGCTCGTCTGGGCGCGGGCGCGCGCGGCCGGCGCGGCAGAGCAGGCTCAGAAGAAGTAGACCAGGCGGCCGCCGAGATCCACGATCGCGCCGTCCTCTTCACCGCCGCCGAAGGTGACGCCGTCCCACCGCTGGATGTTGCCCCAGCCGATGCGGGCCACGGCCCCGAGGCGCAGCCGGTCGAAGACGAGCCCGCCCGTCACACCGGCGCTCATGTAGTCGAAGGACTCGATGGAGCTCTCGCCCACGCCGCTCTCGGGGCACTCGCGTCGCTCGCCGAAGAATCCGAGGAGGGCCATCTCAGGGCCCACGAAGAACCGGTCGAGCTGGAACTGGGGCGAGTAGATCAGGCGCAGCCCGCCGCCCTCGTCCCCCCACCTGCAGTCGCCCGAAGGCAGCGTGAGCCCGGGCGAGAAGAGGAACACGTGGCTCAGGTTTCCGTCGTCGAAGCGCAAGCCGATCAGGAGCCCGAGAGCCGGGTTGTACTGCTCGGGGACGATCCGCCAGCTCGGCTCGAAGCCGAGGACGAAACCGATGCGGCTCTCCGAGACTTCCACCTGCTCATTCCGCGTACCGACCACCATCTGCCGCATCTCGTACACCGGCTCCTGGCGCTCGCCGGTCTGCACCGGAACGATGGGCGGCGTCAGGGCGCCCACCGCCGCGTCCACCAGGGCGGCCAGGTCGCTGCCCTCGACCCGGCGGCTCCACAGCACGCCGCTCGGATCGCGAGCCTCGAGGAGCACCGCGAAGCCGCGCTCGTCGGCCTGCACGACCTCGCCACCGAGGACGTAGTCGATCCCGTGCGCATCCCGCAGCGCGCGGGCGGTCTCGGGCGAGGGCTGTCCAGCCGTGATCTCGGCTTCGGGGATCAGGGTGCGGGTCGCCGCCTCGTCGAGGACCCCCACGCAGGGCTGTCGTCCGGCGCACGCGGCCTCTCCGAGCCTCGCGGCCATCTCGTCCGGGTGCGTGGCGATACGCTCCCGCAGGGCCGCGGCGATCTCGGCGCCCCGACCGTCCTCTCCGGGACGATCCCGTAGGGGCAAGACCACGAGCCGCCCGGTCGTGAAGCGGAGCGGGGACTCGGCGCGACGGTCCTCGAACACCGGCACTGTCCGCACGCCGGTCTGGACCCGCACGTCCCCGTAGACCGCCACGGGCAGCGTGCGCGTGGTTGGGCGATTGCAGCCGGCCACGCCCAGCACGGCGCAGGCGACCCACACGGCGGCAGCGACTCGCGGCACGAGGCGACGATACCGCACCCGCGGTCGATTCGGGACGGGATCGGGGTCAGGCGGGCTACGCCTCGGCGCCGCCCTTGGCCTTGCCCTTGCCCTGCTCTGCGCCGCCCTTGGTCTTGTCCTTGTCCTTGTCCTTGGCCTTGTCCTTGGACTTGTCCTTGTCCTTGGCCTTGTCCTTGGTCTTGTCCTTGTCCGCGCCCTTCTTGCCCTTCTTCTTGCTGGCGGACTTGGCAGCCTCGAGCTTCGCCACCTTGCGCTCGGCGAGCTGGGCGTTCAGGGCCTCCTTGGCGTCGATGGCGCTGAGGCGAGCCCGTGCTCGTCCAGCTTCGGCGCGGAGCTTGCGCACGGTCGCATGCCGATTGATGTCCGACTCGGAGAGGCCCTCGCCGCGCAGCCGCGTCACGAGTCCCTTGAGCTCCGCCTCGGTCCGTCCCCGCTGTTCGCCGCGGATCGCCCTGCTCTTCGACCCCATCCTCGCCTCCTGCCCCGCTGAGCCCCAGGAGGCGGCTTTCTGCCACACGGCGCTCCGACAGGCAACCCTGCCGACGGGCCCTGGACCACTTCGGCGGTTCGAGTTCGGCCCAGCCTCGGGTAGGCTCCTTCCCATGGGGCGCTCACTGGTGACGGCTGGGCTCGTCGCCGTCCTTCTCTCGGCGGGGCTGGCCTGGGCCGACCCGCCCTCGGACCGGGTCGCGGCATACACCATCGTGCGCAACGGTTCCGTCATCGGCAGCCACGCCGTGCGCTTCCAGGCCGTCGGCGATCGCGTCGTCGTGCAGCACCGCGTCCGGATCCGCGTCGATATCCTCGTCTTCAACGCCTATTCATACGATCTCGAGAGCCGCGAGGACTGGCGCAGCGACCGGCTGGTCCGCATGACCGCCCGCACAAACAAGAACGGCACGCCGCTCTCCGTGTCGGCCCGCCTCGTCGGGGCGGGTCTGCGCGTCCAGGCGACGGAGCGGACGGGCGTGGCACCCGTCGGAGCAGTGCCCGCGAGCCCCTCCTGGAACGTCTTGTCGCGCAGGCCCGATCGCATGATCGACGCCGAGACGGGCGAGATCCTGCGCGTGCGCGTCTCGGCTCCCCGACCCGAGGGCGTCCGCCTCGGTGCGCGCACGGTGCCCTGCCAGCGTTTCGACGTCTCGGGTGGCCTCGACGCGACTCTCTGGTATGGGCCCTCCGGGGTGCTCGTGAAGAAGCGCCTGACCGCGCCCGACGACTCCACCGTCGTGACCCTCATGCGCCCGAGCCCGAGAGGCGAGCCGCCGTGACCCTCGCCGATCGCTACGGCGGCGCGGCACTCGTGACCGGAGCTTCCGCGGGCATCGGCGAGGCCTTCGCCTCGGTCCTGGCGGCCCGGGGCATGGACATGATCCTGGTGGCCCGGCGCGAGGAGAGGCTGCGGTCGCTCGCCGTCCGGCTCGAGGGCCAGCACGGCGTCCGCTGTCTCGTCGTGCCCCAGGATCTCGCCGAGCCCAGCGCGGCCGACGCCATCCATTCCGCGGTAGCGACGGCGGGCGTGCCCGTGGGCCTGCTCGTCAACAACGCCGGCTTCGGCACCTACGGTCCGTTCCAGGCCCAGGACGCCGAGCACCAGGCGGCCATGGTCGACCTCAACTGTCGCGCGCCGCTCCTGCTCACCCATGCTTTCCTGCCCGCCATGCTCGAGCGCGCCCGTGGCGCGATCATCTTCGTCGCCAGCATCGCCGGCTACCAGCCCACGCCCTTCCTCTCGGTCTACGGCGCCACCAAGGCCTTCGATCTCATGCTCGCCGAGGCGCTATGGGCCGAGCTCCGCCCCCACGGCATCGACGTGCTCGCCCTGTCCCCCGGCCTCACGCGAACCGAGTTCCAACAGGTCGCGGGCACCGAGCACATGACCCGCCATGGCCGAGGCGACGCACCCGAGTCCGTGGTCGAAGCCGCCCTCGCGGCCCTCGGGCGGTCCCCCTCCGTCGTCCCGGGCGCGAGGAACAAGCTCCTCACCTTCGGCTCGCGCTGGGTTCCTCGCTCCGCCGTGGCGGGCATCGCCCGGCGCATCAACGACCCCGCGGTGCGCGGGGGCGGGACGTCGCGCGATGAGTGAGCCCTCGGCGCCCGGCCGGCTCGAGCGAGACCTGGCGCGCATGCTGCTGACCTTCTTCGCGGTCGCTGCGATCGACCTGGTCGTCGTCTCGCTCCTCACGGGCCAGCTGCGCCTGTGGTTCCCTGTGTGGATCGACCCCGAGTGGGCGACTCGCCCCGATCCGTGGGTGGTCTACTCGCAGTCGTACTTCGCGGGCATCGCCTTCATCCCCTTCGTCCTGTGGTCGGTCGACCGGGATCTGCTCCGGGACCGCGTCTCGGCCGCCGTCCGAGCGCTCGGTTGGGTCCTCGGGCTCTTGGTCTTCGGCTTCATCCTGTGGTGGAAGGGCGGGCTGATGGTCGAGCATCACAAGCACTTCGAGGCCCTCGGGTGGCTCGCCCTCGCGTTGCTCCTGTGGACGTTGCAGCTCGCGGCGGAGGGGCTGCCCCGCCGCCTCGCGCGCCTCGGCCGCCGCGGGCTCATGCGCGGCGTGGTCTTGGGCGTGTCGCTCTTCTTCCTCGTCATGGCCGTCGTCGATCCGGTCGTCCAGATCGGTGTGCAGGGTCTGGGGTGGTCCTCGGGCCTCGTCATCGAGGTGGCCTTCTTCGTGCCGGCCGGCATCGCGCTCCTGGTGCTCGCCCGACGTCTGCGCCCGTCCCTCGCGGAGGCGCGCGAGTGAGGGCGCTCTCGTTTCACTTCAGCCCCGCTCGCCTCGCCGCGGGGCGCATCCTCGGGAGCCTCTGGCCCGGCGGCGCACTGACCTCGCTCGGCCCCGTGATCTACGAGGAGATCCCCGACCCCGGCCTGCGCGGTGACCGTTGGGTTCTCATCGACACGCGCTACTGCGGGATCTGCGGCAGCGACCTCAAGCAGGTCTTCCTCGAAGGCGCCATGGACAACCCCATGGCGTCCCTCATCTCGTTCCCGCACGTGATGGGACACGAGATCGTCGGCACAGTGGTCGAGACCGGGACCACT
>Ga0214473_10009243_pt1 | contig 11653 bp, 15 predicted proteins | sample RVTome_7_FD_203509 | JGI IMG/M metagenome (GOLD analysis project Ga0214473, IMG submission 203509) | Soil microbial communities from uranium-contaminated site in the Upper Colorado River Basin, Wyoming, United States - RVT98D197 | ecosystem: Environmental > Terrestrial > Soil > Contaminated >...
GAAAATGAATTTGGGCCATAATTAAAATATAAATAGCCCACATTGCGCCAATATCTGCTCGGAATACATTCAAAATACCAAACGAGAAAATATAGCACATGCCCTGCAGGGTCTGTTTACGCCAAAATAATGCTGACCCTGGAAAAATTAGATTCAATATTGATAACAACATAAGTGTTTTTCTACCTTAAATGCCAATGGCCGATAACGTTTCTGTGTATCTGAAGTGCTTAGCATTTGGGCGTAGCGTAGCGACGCCAGATACACAGTGTTAGGCGACGTTGTCTACGTTTGGTTTTTTAACTCCGAATAAAACAACAAATAAAAACATTCTTGTGGCAAATAATACAATTGGAGACAAAATCGGGATACCGACAAGAACTAAAAACTGGGCTGCAAAAAATGCTACCGGTGTCATCCAAAGAATATGAAGTTTATTCCATCCGAATACAAGGAAAGAAATGGCGATTGCCCAAAAAAAGAAAGTTTGAACTCCTGTCGCCCACTGAAAACCTTGTCCCGATTTTGTATATGATCGACAACCAAATGCAAATGAAACAGCAAAGAAAGCTAAAATCCCCCAAATTATCCAACCTATTATTTGCCACATATTTTTACTCCTTTAATGATTAAATCGTAGACGATGTTGCCTAACTTGTTCATAATTGTACTCTGGTGCGTTTATTTTGTATCCGGCCGAATGCCAGACATCCCTTTTCTTTGACAGATTATGTCATTTCTCACCACTGAAAAGAGTATTTGCAACCTAATATACAAACAGGGATTAAGCCTGTCAAGGTAATTTTCGCATCGACCCTGACGCTCTGATACTTTTTCTGCAAAGATAGTTTAATATTGTCAAAAAGTCCCTGCAGAAAGCGAAAAGGCTGTTCGGCGGCAGAGTAGAAATTTTATTAAACTGTTTTTTCGGTTTAGTATTGATGACTATTTTTGTTATTATACCTACACTTATTTTTAATCCCAAGGAGGCCTTATGTCTGAACTCAAAAAGATGTACCGCACTATTATGGATGATAATTTCCCTGATGACATGACAATAAAATTCGGCGAGCAGACACTCGTTTATAAAAAGCGTGCATGGAAGATACCTGATGAAAAAACAGGCGAGCTTATTGAGAAGGGATTGCGCTACGGCGAAAACCCTGACCAGCAGGCTGCGCTTTATGAACTGGTAAACGGTAATCTGGTTCTCGGAGGATGTGAGTATATAAATGCTGGAAACGGGCTTGTAAGCAGCATCACTGAAAAGGATATGATACAGGCAGGAAAACATCCCGGTAAAACTAATATGACCGACCTTGATAATGGCTTAAACATACTAAAATATCTCACGAATAAACCTGCTGCGGTTATCTTAAAGCATAATAACCCATGCGGCGCCGCATTCGGAAAGACAGTTGAAGAGGCGTACGGAAAGGCGAATATGGCAGACAGGATTGCCGCATTCGGCGGATGCCTTGTTGTAAACAGGCCGATGGACAAAAAGACAGCGGAGGCTGTTAATCAGAATTATCTTGAAGTTGTTGCTGCGCCAGATTTTGAAGAAGGCGCAGTTGATATTCTCGCAAAGAGGAAGAATCTCAGGATAATCAGGATTAAAAAGATAGATGAACTCGCTAAATACAGGAACTTCCGTTTTGTTGATTTCAAGTCGTTGATGGACGGCGGCTTGATAGTCCAGCAGTCACAGCTAAGCAGGATAAAGTCAAAAGCTGATTTTCTTCCTGCAAAGACTGTATACAAGAACAGAGAATATGCCACAGAAAGAATGCCGGGTGATAAGGAATACGAAGACATGATTTTCGGCTGGAGCGTTGAGATGGGCATTACGTCGAACTCTGTCATCTATGTGAAGAATGGAGAAACGGTTGGTATCGGCACAGGAGAGCAGGACAGGGTGGGCGTTGCCGAGATTGCAGTATTCAAGGCATATACAAAATATGCTGATGCCATGTGTTTTAAAAACTACGGCATACCTTACAAGACTCTCGATATGGAAGTTGCAAGAGGCGAAAGAGACGCAGGACTGCTTCAAGAGATTGATGAAGAGACAAGAAAAAATAAAGGCGGGCTTATTGGCGCTGTGATGGTATCCGATGCGTTCTTCCCGTTCAGGGACGGAATTGAAGTCGGAATAAAACAGGGAGTTACAGCAGTTGTCCAGCCCGGAGGCTCGGAGCGCGATTTTGAGGTTATAGAGGCATGCAATCAGGCTAACCCAAAAGTTGCTATGGTATTCACAGGACAGAGGGTGTTCAAGCATTGATATAAAATAACAAAAAAGGAGATTATAAAATGGCAGAGACAAAGGCGACAATAGAGACTAAATTCGGGAATATTGAGTTAAAGTTTTTCCCTGACGCTGCTCCCAATCACGTTAAGAATTTTACGGACCTTGCAAAAAAAGGATTTTACGACGGCACGATATTCCACCGCGTTATCCCTGGCTTTATGATACAGGGAGGAGATCCAAATTCTAAAAGTCCTGACAAGTCAAAACATGGGATGGGAGGCCCCGGATATACGGTCAAGGCTGAATTCAATAACATGCCGCACAAGAGAGGAACCCTCTCTGCTGCCCGGTCTGCCAATCCGGACAGCGCGGGCTCCCAGTTTTTTATCTGTGTTGCTGATGCGTCTTTCCTTGACAGGCAGTACACGGTATTCGGAGAAGTGGTCTCAGGCATGGATGCAGTGGACAAGATAGTGAGTCAGCCAAGAGACGCAAGCGACAATCCTGATGAGAGAATTGAGATGAAGGTGAAGGTAGCGGAGAAATAAAATGAAAGCGCTGATTCAGGCAGGGCACCGACATCCTCCAATATAAATTTTATCGGAGCTGTTACCTGTCTTCTCGTAATCTGCCAAAAACCTCTTAATCGCTTCAAGAGGATTTCAGAAATGGTTACTTTTTTGAATGCCTGCCGTAGCATTCTCGGTCCTCTGCAATCGTCAGAGGCTTTTCACCGCTTGCCGCAAGGATGTGTTTCCCTATCGGGTCTTTAGGTTCAAGTTTAATAATCAGTTTTGCGTCAAGAGCTTTAGCTATCTTTTTAAGGGTTGAAAGTTTGGGCAACCCGTGGGTAAGCCTTTCTATCCTCGATACCGTTGACTGTGGTATTCCGGCTTTATGCGCAATATCCTCCTGCGTCATTTTCTTCCTTAGTCTTTGGTCAATGATGCTTTTTGCAAGCCCATACTCAGGAAGAAGTTTTTCGTATTCCTCCCTGACAGCCTTGTCTTTCAAAAGCTCTTTCCTATGTTCTTTATATATCATGTGTTTACCGCAAAAAATAATTTGCTATTTCTGGACACCGATTTTTGTAATTATGCCTCTATTTCTAATTGAATCATTGTAATTGTATCAAAACGTCAGAGTGTCAAAGCAAATTCGTGACTTGTGAGCTTGCAGTCGTTACTTTACCTTTGAGCCCTGCTTTATCTGCCTCTCAGGAGAGATTATTGACAGGGCTCCCTCGTCATCAGATGCCGCAAGGAGCATTCCATGAGACTCTACTCCCATGAGCTTTGTAGGCTGCATGTTTGTAACTACTACAATGCTCTTGCCTATAAGCTCTTCAGGCGTGTATGCCCTGCCGATACCTGCTACTATTTGTCTCTCCTCACCAACATCAACCTTCAGAACAATCAGTTTATTTGATTTTTCAACCCTCTGTGCCTCAAGCACTTTGCCTGTCTTCAGCTCAATATTTGCAAAGTCTTCAATCATTATCATCTTTTGAATTTTCTCCTCAATGCATTTTCCACTGCTTCAGGGACAAGTCCTTTTACAGAGCCTTCGAATGATGCGACTTCTTTTACAATTGTGGATGTCAGGAACGAGTATTCTTCTGAAGGCATCATAAAAACAGTCTCTATTCCAACTGCCAGTCTCCTGTTCATCAGCGCCATCTGAAGTTCGTATTCAAAATCAGACACGGCGCGCAGTCCTCTTATTACTGCTATTCCGTTCTTTGACTTTACATATTCAACCAAAAGCCCGTCAAATGAATCAACGCTGATATTTTTAAGCCCTTTGAAAGATTTTTTTATCAGCTTAATGCGTTCCTCAGTGCTGAACAAAGGTTGCTTCTTCTGCGCTGTTGTTATAGCGATAATAACCTTGTCAAATATTCTAAGCCCTCTTTTCACAAGGTCTATGTGGCCGTTTGTTATAGGGTCAAAAGTTCCCGGATAAATCGCAGTTTTTTTCATTGTTTTTTCCTGTATAATGTTAGCATAGTGTCGCCGTATTTGTAAGCCTTCTTCTGCACGAAATTACCTATCTCATCGGGCAGCTTCTTCTTGGAAAGGTGTTCTGCGATGATAATGCCTTTATCATTAAGCAGATCTCCGTCAGACAGCATGGGAAGTATACATTCAAGCTCTCCTGAATGATAAGGAGGGTCGAGGAATACAAAATCGAATTTCAAGCCTTCTTTTACTGCCTTGGCTATAAAGGCGGATGCCTCTCCTTTGATGATGTCAGCCTTTGAGAAGTATCCGCAGTCTTTTAGCATCTTCTCTATCTGTTCTGTTCTTTTTCTGTCAGCTTCCACAAAAAAAACAGCGCTTGCTCCTCTGCTGAGAGCTTCTATCCCTACAGCGCCTGTGCCTGCGTAGAGGTCAATGAATTTAGCATCCACGATTAAGCTGCCTATGATATTGAAAACAGACTCCCTTACTTTGGATGACGTTGGTCTTAATGTATCCTGTTTTGCAGCAGTTTTCTGCGCTTTTTTAAAGTTTATTTTTTTTCCTTTTAAATGACCTGCGGAGATTCTCATTTTTAGAGCTATTAGCTGCCAGCTATCAGCTATTCTGACCTGTTTGGAGGGTTAACGATATTTGATGAGATCACAGGATGGTTTTTTATCGAAACCTTCCTGCCCTTAATCTCGAGCCTTCCCTCGGAAAAGAGCCTTACTGCTTCGGGATATATCCTGTGCTCAAAACTCAGTATGCGTTCGGATAGAGTATCTTCCGTGTCATCAGGCAGCACAGGGACTGCTGCCTGGATAATTACAGGCCCCGTATCCATGCCCTCATCAACAAAATGAACTGTGCATCCTGAAACCTTTGCGCCGTAGTCAAGAGCCTGTTTCTGTCCGTGCAGGCCCGGGAATGCAGGAAGCAGCGCAGGATGGATATTCATTATCCTATTGGGAAATGCGTCTATCAGGGGTTTTCTTGCAATCCTCATAAACCCTGCGAGTATGACAAGCTCAACACCTCGTGTCTTTAACTCATCCGCTATATTTCTGAAGAAATCGTCTTTTGATGCGAACTCTTTCGGGTTTATAAAGATGTACTTTATATTATGCTTCTTAGCCCGCTCTATCGCAAAGGCGGATGGATTGTCTGTGATCAATATCTCTATTGAAGCTTTGAGATTTTTATTTTCTATCGCATCTATTATTGCCTGAAAGTTAGAGCCGCGGCCCGATGCAAGAACACCTATCTTCAGCATAATCAAGCGCCCTCCGTTTTTACATTTACTGAACTAAAGTCTTATTTCAATATAGGCGGTTTCTCTTAGTTCTCTGAGCCAGTGCTTGTATTTTTCGGAAAAACGCTGTTCAATCAGCTTATTTTTGGCGGATTCTTTAATTGCGGCTGCGCTCTGTTTTTCTATTTTTTCTTCAAGCTTAATGATATGCAATCCCATGTCAGTCCAGAAAGGCTGACTGATATTGCCTGCTTTCATCTGGGATAAAACATCTGTGAATTCTTTCGCCATTTGGCCCTTTTTAATAAATCCGAGGTCTCCTCCGGCCTTGCCTGACGGGTCTTCGGAATATTTCTGCGCAAGGGAAGCAAAATTTTCTCCGGCCTTTATCTGCTGATAGACAGTTCCTGCCTTTTCTTCCATTGTTTTCCTGTCAGCAGCGCTGTTTGGCTTCCTGAAAAAAATCTGCCTTATCCTGTAAGCGTCATCAGTTAGCAGTATCTCCTTGTTCCCTTCAATATATTTCGCTATTTCAGAGTCAGAAAAGACTATTTTATTTCTTACCTCCTGCGAAACGACCCTGCTCAATATAATCTGTTCTGAGAGTTTTTTCTTGTATTCATCTAATGTGAATCCTTCTTTTTTCAGTGAAGCTATCAATGTTTGCTCGTCCATGGAATATTTTTTCTTTATGTCGTTTATAGCCTCAGTTACCTCTTCTGCCGCTGCATCTATCCTTTTCTGCTTTGCAGCCTGAATCTGCAATTTCATGTCTATCAGGACTTCAAGGAATGGCCCCTCATTTTCCTTGAATATCTTTCTCTTTTCCTCTTCTTTCATGTCTTTAATTTTATCGCTTGCTTCAAATTCCATTGCCTTATATAAATCACTCCATGTGATGACTTCCTGATTCACGACTGCAATCACCTTGTCAAGAAGGATAGCTGCGCTTGAAACACCGCATGGCGCCGCAATCATTAATACGCAAATGAATGCCTTAAGCCTTATCATTGTTTCCTCCTGAAATGTGAAAACTGATGTGTAAGTATACCCTATGACCGATAAATAATTCTATAGGTGATACGATGGCGGGTAGGTGTTGTAGACATTTTCCCATTGTCTTAGCATCTTGTTGGGAAACGGAAAAGGGGAACGGTTGTACTATTCTTACTAATTCGGTAACTTTTTCAAGTTTATCAAAAGGCATTATAACCGAGACCTCTTAAGCGATATAAATGAATGGGATATAAAAGCACTGCATATATGACATAGAGAGCTTTCTATGAGAAGAACATTAATATGGGGAAAAGCAAAAAATAGTGCTTTTGCTTAATTGACAGTTATAGATTTTTTCTGGTATGTTTTATGAATGAAAAGATATATCTCCCTCCTGCTTTTTTTTAGCTGCACTCTTTTCATCAGACATGCTTACGGATTTGATATAAAGGGCCTCCAGCCAGTCGCCCCTTATGGAGTTTTTTCAACATTCAGCGCAGACAGTCTAAAGAAGGGACAATACGCAGTTGGCGCCGGAGTTGAAAAATCAGCAGAGCCTGACTTTTTCAGGTATCTCTTCCAGTATGCACACGGTATAAATGACAGGATAGAATTTATAGCTACTGTCCCTTATGTTGATAGATGGAACAATGTGAAATCAGGATTTGAAGACATTGCCTTGGGCGTAAAACACAGATTTGTCGATGAAACTAAATATACGCCTTCCGCAGCCTATATGGTCAACGTCTCTATCCCGTCAGGGAAGGAAGTTTTCAGCACAGATGGAAGGGCAGTCGCGGGCCTTATCGTCAGCAAGAGAGTCGGGCCTGTCAGCGGACATGCTAATATATTTTATGAGAAGGCCGGCTCATCAAAACTTAAAGATGAGATAAGCTTCGCAGCAGGGTTTGGTTTCTCGGCTGCGCATGACTTTAAGGTGCTCGCAGAGATATATGGGAGGAAAAGCCACTATTCAGGCAGCCTTGATGACCTCGAAGGAAGATTCGGATACAGGTTTATGACAACTGATTATCTTTATACAACTGTTGGGATAGGGGTTGACTTTAAAAACAGAAGTCCTGAATACAGGTTTATGCTTTCGATAACGGCGGTTCTTCCTGCTGAAAAGAAAACGATAAAGAAGGTATATGAGGAGGATAAATGATTAGCAGGGGCAAAATAGAGGCGAACGGCAGCAGGATTAATTCGACAGAGGAATTTGCTATAATCATCAAGGACATGAAATCCGGCGAGAGGCTGTCAACGCTTCTTAAACGCGGCAACAGTTATCTGTACCGCAGCATCAGGGTGAGGGAATAGTGTTTGATATCGGAATGCAGGAACTTATACTTATTTTTATAGTTGCTTTGCTGGTTTTCGGCCCTAAGAGGCTTCCTGAACTTGGCAGGACAATCGGTAAGGGCATGGCTGAACTTAAGAAGGCGATGTACGGCATTAAAGAGCAGATGGACTCTGAGCTGCATGATATAAAAGAACCGATGTCCAGCGTTAAGGAGCAGATAGACTCTGAACTCCGTGATATAAAAGAACCGCTGTCCCATCTGGATGTTACCGGCAAAACCGAAAAAAAGGCAACTACAGCTAACGAGACAACTACAGCTAAGGATTCAAAAGAGAAAGGGGCAGAGTGAATGTTGAGAGATTACATATTTCAAACCCTTAAACTATCTGCTCATGGACAGTGAAGAATATGGAAACTGAAAAAATGCCCCTTACAGAACATCTCGGTGACCTCAGAAAGAGGATTACCATATCCCTGATTGCCCTGCTCATAGCTTTTGTGATTGCGTTTAACTATTCCGAAGAACTTTTCAGGTCCATTATGTTTCCGCTCAAATACAGCCTGTCCTTTTCCATAGAAAATCCTTTTATAAGCATAGTCCCTCAGGAAAAACTTTCCCAGACTACGAAGCTTGTATTTCTTGCGCCTGCCGAGGCTTTCTGGATGAGCATGAAAGTGTCATTTGTAGCCGCTCTGGTGCTTGCCTTGCCTGTAATATTTTACCAGGTGTGGAAGTTTATATCGCCGGGCCTTCTTGCAAGGGAAAAGAAGTATGTGCTCCCATTTGTCATTTCAGCGACAGCTCTCTTTATGGCGGGCGCCGCATTCTGTTTTTTTATAGTCCTTCCGTTTGCAATGGGGTTTCTTTTAACCTATAAGTTAGGCGATGTTCTGGTGCCTATGCTGTCGGTGGGGCTGTATGTGGATTTTTGTCTTAAGTTTATACTCGCATTCGGAGCTGTCTTTGAGCTGCCTATTGTTATAATCTTCCTTACACGCATGGGGATTGTAACTACGAAGACACTCGCAAAAAACAGGAAATATGCCGTATTGGTCGCCTTTATCTTAGCTGCCGTACTTACTCCGACGCCTGATATATTTAATCAGACTCTGATGGCAATCCCCATCATAATCCTTTATGAGGTAGGTATTCTCGTGTCCAGGATATTCGTAAGGGGAAAAACAGCAGATGCCAGTTAGCAGCATAAGAGGGAAAAGCCTTAAGGCTATGGCGTATGATATAGCCGACGGCTATGTGACGGTTAATCCGTTGTTTCTCAAACCGCTTGATATTGACTCTCTTACAGGGCTGTATCACGAGATAATACAAGTACAGATAGCTATCAGGGGAGAGAAGATTATTCTCAGTGATTCGCCGTTTGTCAGGATGAGGAATGTGAGGCTGCAAAGACTGTATTCCTCATTGATGATAATCAAGAACTTTGCGAGAGAACGAAGGATAGTGATGGTGTAGCATGGAATTGCTTGATGACATAAGGGCGGCAAAGGAGATAGTCCAGGCGCTTCTTAAGGCCAAGAAGACGTTCAGAATGTATCCTGAGACGAATCCGATGTATGCCAAGGCGATAGAGGATACTCATGCGAAATTCAGAAACTTTTTTGATTACAGAGACGAATTGACATTCAAGATAAAGCAGAATGAGATATTCTGTGATTCTGAGCAGATATATTCCAACCCCCAGAAAGAAGACAATATCGCGCTTTTTTTCTTTAAGGACGGCTTGAGAGAAATAATTTTCAAGAAGGGATTTTCCGTGAAGGAACTTGAGGATTTCCTGGGAATTCTTACGGTTGATTATGACAGGGAAGTTCTTGACGATGATGTAGTGACGCTTCTATGGGAGAGGGATTTCCAGAACGTAAAATATGTTGTTGACGAGGCGTTTCTTACTGAAGATGAGGATTATGAGAGCGCAGCGGTAAGGGAGGTAAAAGATAAGGCGGCAGATGCGGATGAACTGACAAAGGCATACGAGGATTCATTTAACGAAGAAGGCGTTAAAGATGCAGTGATAGTCCCTCTGACGGATAAGGACCTTCATACTGTTGTGAAAGAGATAGACAAGGATGCTCATGACAAAACAGGCAAGCTTATCACAATTATTTTCGAGATGCTTTATCAGGCTGAGAATAAAAGCGAATACGAAGATGTGGCGCACTTCCTGAACAACATTATAGAGTTTTCAATAACACACGGTGATCTGGAGACAGCGCTTCATATTCTCAGGAAAACAAGAGAGGTTATCGGTGTTCCATCCATTGCCGATGACGCCAGGAAAAATCTGAATATGGTTTTTTCTTTTCTGGGATTTGATGCCACAATAAAGCTGCTTGGCGAATTGCTTGACAGCGGAGTTGAGATAAACGAAAAGGTCTGGGACGAATATGTGGCATTTCTTGATAAAAATGCGATTCAGCCATTCATAACAATACTTGGAGAGCTCAAGAGTATTCCCGCAAGAAAGAATGTCATTAATGCCTTAATATCTTTAGGAAGAAAAGACATACAGAGCATTGCAAAGGGACTTTACGATTCGAGGTGGTATGTTGTCAGGAATATTATCTATATACTCGGAAAGATAGGCGACAAGGCTGCTGTGGATTATCTCCTTAAGACAGTAAGTCACAGCGATATAAGAGTCAGAAAGGAGGGGATAAAGGCTCTGGGGGAACTCGGCGCCCCGAGAGTGTTTCCAGCGTTAAGGGAGTGCTTTAACGACCCCGATATTCAGATAAGGACTGCCGCGGCAAGGGCTCTGGGCAATATCCGTTCAACGGCGGCTAAAAACATAATACTCCAGAGAATGACAGCTGCAACTTTCGTAAAGACGGAGTTTAGCGAGAGAAAAGAATTCTACGAGGTTCTCTCTCATTGGAAAGACAATGATATAGTGGAATTTTTGATGAAAACCTTGAAGAAAAAATCTTTTTTTAAGAGTGCATTGAATGATGAAAACAGGGCATGCGCAGCATACTGTCTCGGATTGATTGGAAACAAAGATGCGCTGCCGTTGCTGCATAAGGCAAAGGAGTCAAAAAATAAGCTCCTGAGAGAACATGTCTATTCTGCAATTAAAAGGATAGAGCATGGCCAGTAAGGAAAGCAGGGAAGAGGTATTTAACAAGGCAAAAGATATAGTAAACCAACTTGCGGTTATTATAAGGAGTGCTGCTATACACGACACCGGCAATATTGCTGTGACTACAGCGATAGATAAGTTTATTGCGATTGTAAACCCCTTGATTTTATCTGAAAGAGAACTGGTTCTTGAACTCGGGGGCGAGTTTTTCTACCTGAATGAAGCAAGGATAAGATACCCTCTGGAGTATCTTCCTAATTTTGATTTTCTCGTGCGAGAATTTAAGAAGAGAGTATTGGGCAGTATTGTATTCAGAGACGTCTTAAAATCTGAAGACGTGCAGAGCTTTTTAAGGGCATTCATAGCTTCAGCTTCCTCTCTGGAGCCTTTTGAGGCGCTTGCAGAAGAGATTGTGGATGTCAGCAGTTTAGGAGTCGGCAGGCTAAGGAAGATAAAAGAGGAGGAAAAAACTGAGGACAGTTCTGATGTCCGGAAAATGGTAAAGAAATCATATTTTAACGCTGTTTCATATACCAGAGGTGTTGTAAGCAAGATCAAATCAGGTGAAAAGGTAAACATAAAAAAGGCGAAGAGAGTAGTAGAGTCTATGGTAGACCTAATACTTGAAGAAGAGCATCTGCTCCTTGGCATGACTGCTATTAAAGATTATGATGAGTATACATATCACCATTCGGTTAATGTAAGCATACTCGCTGTGGCGCTTGCGCAGAGACTCGGTCTGAGCAAGAAGGCTCTAACAGAACTGGGACTTGTTGCGCTGTT